>Ga0209754_1001844_pt1 | contig 18880 bp, 18 predicted proteins | sample MesohylBB_FD_187295 | JGI IMG/M metagenome (GOLD analysis project Ga0209754, IMG submission 187295) | Host-associated microbial community of the marine sponge Aplysina aerophoba from Gulf of Piran - sponge mesohyl, lysed by bead beating... | ecosystem: Host-associated > Porifera > Sponge >... | reverse complement strand
GAGGAGCTGTTCGAGCAGGTAGGCAAGGACCTGCGGGTCCTCGCTGCGCCAGTCGTCCTCGTCTGCGCTCAACCGATGCCACGGAGTTTCGGAGATCAACGGTTCCATCGTCGGCATGGCATCCCCCCTGGCCGCACTCGCGAGCGCCGCCGGGCTTCCATCTGCCCGGCGGGCACCCGCTCGTTATAGCAGAGAGCGCGCCTCGGCCGGGAGAGTCGCCTTGCCTACGCCGCGAGTTCGACGACCAATCCCTCCAATTGCTCCGGAATTCTCTTCGACAGGATCAGGTGATTGCAGCCACTTATGCGGCAATAGGAGACGTGCTTCGTGTACTTGCGTACCAGATAAAACCCCAGCTTTCCCGATGATTGATCGTTTATGAACTGGTCAAGCTCTTGTGGCGAATTTCGACAATTTGAATTCAGCATTTTTCCGCCATCGACGATCCAGACAACAAGAACGCGCGTATCAGCCTGAAAACGTAGTTGAACGCGGATTTCATGCTCGTCGACATCGTCGAACCCGTACCTCACGATGTTCATGACGGCCTCTTCGAGGCAGAGCTGAAGCGCGAATCTCTCTTCTTCGCAAAACGCGTTCCACTTCGTGAAGGCGTCGACCGCCTCGTGGAGGCAAGCGCAGCCGCACTCATCGTTCTTCAAGACAACGCTCAGCGTATCAACGGGGCCGGTCGTCTCCGATTCGCTCGCGTCAGCCATCGTGAACTTCAAAACGGATCGAGCGGGCAAGACGCCGGGGGAAGGGCGTCTGTAACTCGAAGGCAGTGTCTGCAGCTGCATACTCTGCACCCTCCTGTTTCGTTGACGATCGAGCTTAGAGTGAGGCGATAGGGTCCGTATTCCACGAAACTGCCCTTGCGTTGCACAGGCTTGCGGTATCCGCTTCGGGCATAGGAGTTTTCGTTGACCGACACGAAAGTGCGATGTCAGGGTTCGACGCCTTTGGGTGTTATCTGGTGAGCTTTCGTTGCGGAGAACCGGCGTGGAACGTCTGGGCGGTCACGGGCGAGCGAAATACACTACCGGCACCCGACTGGGGACCAGCCGTGACCGCGGATGGGATGGCTTGCTGGCGGAGCGCTGGCGGCATTCGGAGGGCGACCTCGGCGAGGTCCAGGTCCGCGACACAGAAGTCATCGTCATGCTTCAGGGCCGCCTCCATATCCGGCGGCGGGGCGACGGCCGGCTGCAGCAATGCGACGCGGTGCCGGGCACGGTCTGGCTGTGTCCAAAGGGCGTGCGCGAAGACATGATCCGTCTTTACGGTGAGGTCGAGGAGAGCCTCCATCTTTACCTCCCGTCATCGCCCTTGTCGGCAACGGCTTTGCAGGAGCTCGATGTCGATCCCGACAGAGTCGGCCTGCACTACGACGGCGGCTTCCACGACTTCCTGATCGAGCAGATTGCGCGGACGGTTCAGGGCGAGATGACCGACCCGTCACCGGCCGGCAGGATGCTGGTCGAGACCCTGGCTGCGGCGCTTGGCGTTCACGTCATGCGGCGCTACTCCAATCTTGAACACGCATCCACGCCGCTGCCGTCGCCCCGCGGTGCGCTCGATGCCCGGCGTCTCCAGCGGGTCACGAACTTCATCGACACCCATCTCAGCGAGGATCTGACGATCGCGACACTGGCGGGGGAGGCCTGCCTCAGCCCCTTCCACTTCGCCCGCGCCTTCAAGGCCGCGACCGGGACGGCGCCGCACCGCTATCTGACCGATCGCCGAATCGACCACGCCAGGACCTTGATTGCGAGGGGTCGCCTCCCCCTCGCCGAGATTGCCGACATGTGCGGGTTCTCGTCCCAGGCCCACCTCACGCGGTGGTTCAAGCGCATCGTCGGCACGACGCCTCACGAATACCGCACAAGCCGCAGCTGACCCGGATCTCTCCTCACGGCCGCGGTCCGCGCAGTACGGACGCGCCGCCGCGCTTGGCGCCTGACCACCGATCGCGCTAGAAACCCAACGCACCGGCCTCTCGGCCGGGAGAGCATGTCGCGGAGGCCGGCGCGCACGATGATTTACGACGAGCCGCGATTCACGCCGGGCGGCGACCGCTTCATCGAGATGGAGTTGGGGGACGAGCTCAATTTCGACCTCAACTTCCTGGTTCACGCGCTGACCGCCCGCGTGCGCGAGGCCGACTTCGACGGCATCATCGAGCTCCTGCCCAACATGGCCTCGATCGTCATCAGCTACGATCCGGACCGGATCGGCTATGACGACGTGGTGCGCGAAATCGGCGCGCTCTTCGCTTCCCTCGGCTCGCTGGAAGATGTCGAGCTGCCGAGCCCGCTCTACACCTTCCCCGTGCTCTACTTCGATCACGTCACCCGCGCCTGTTGGGAGGACTACTGCGCCCGCATCGTCGAGAAGGAGTACGATCCCGACCTCATGGTGCGGCTCAACAAGCTGGAGAGCCGCGCGCAGCTCGCCCGCATCCATTCGGGCACCGAGTATTGGGTCGCGGCGCTGGGCTTCTATCCGGGCCTCGCCTCGCTCATCGCGCTGGACCCGCGCTGCCGCCTCACGGCGCCGAAATACAACCCGCCCCGCACGTGGACACCCAAAGGCACCCTTGGCTACGGCGGCTCCGTCACTTGCCTCTACCCGGCCCGCACCCCCGGCGGCTACCAGATCATCGGTCATTCTCCGGTGCCGGTGGTCGACCTGGAGCAGCGGCTCCGCGCCTTCCGCGACCGCCTCGCGCTGCTCAAGCCCGGCGACCGCGTGCGCTTCGTCCCCGTGGGCCGCGAGGAGTACGACCATGTGACCGCCCAGGTGGAGAGCGGCGACTACGAGCACCAGGTCGCGGCCTACGCCAAGTTCTCGATCCGCGCCTATCACGCGTGGCTCAAGACCCTCGACATGAGCGTGCGGTTCTGATGATCGAGGTCATCAAGGCCGGGCTGGAGACCGGCGTGCAGGACTTTCCCGGCCGCTACGGCTTCTGGGAGCAGGGTTTCCCGCCCTCCGGCCCCTTCGACATGTGGTCCTTCCGCCTCGCCAACCTGCTGGTCGGCAATCCCGCCGATGCAGCCGGGCTCGAAATCCAGTTCCTCGGCCCGACGCTCCGCTTCGAACGCGAGACGGTAATCGCGCTCACCGGCGCCACCATGGCTCCGAAGCTCGACGGCGCCCCGATACCCCAGTGGGAGAGCGTCGCCGTCCCCGCCGGCGCGGTGCTGGAGACCGGCTTCGCGCGCGTGGGCGCCCGCGCCTATCTCGCCGTCGCCGGCGGCATCGACACGGCGCCGGTGCTGGGCTCCCGTTCCACCTTCCACATGGCCGGCGTCGGCGGAATGGAGGGACATGCGATCGAGGACGGTCAGCACCTGCCCCTCGGCGATGGCGCGGGTAAGGGGACGCCTGGCCGCCGGGTGAAGGACGACTGCCGACCGCCCATGCCTGCGGAGAAGAGCTGGCAGATCGAGGTCGTGGCCGGCCCCAACGACGACTGGATCGACGAGGCGGGCCAGCGCATGTTCCTGGAGAGCGACTGGACGCTCCAGGCCCGCAGCAACCGCACCGGCTTTCGCCTCACCGGCCCCGAGTGGACCTTCGCCGCCCGCGCGACCGACAAGGGGCCGGAGCACGGCGAGCATCCCTCCAACATCCTGGACCACGGCTATCCCGTGGGCGCCGTCAACCTCTGCGGCCAGACGCCGATCATCCTGGTAAACGACGGGCCCTCGGCCGGCGGCTTCATCAACCCCTACACGGTGCCCTCGGCGGCGTTCTGGAAGCTCGCCCAGTCGAAGCCCAACGACACCTACCGCTTCCACCTCGTCTCGGTATCGGAGGCGCAGGCGGCACGCCGCGCCGTCGACGCGCTCTGCTCCGAGTCGAGCCTGGAGAGCGCCGGGTGATCTACGACGAGCCGCGCTTTCTGCCCGGCGGCGATACCTTCGTGCTGGTGCAGTTCGGCGACGATGCGCGCATCGACCTCAATTTCATGGCGCTCGGCCTCACCGCCGCGCTGCGCGAGGACCGCACCACCGGCGTGATCGACACCAATCCCTCCTACAACTCGGTGGTGGTCGAGTACGACCCCGACCTGATCGGCGCGGACGACCTCGAGCGCGAGCTTCGCCGCCTGATCGAGGGTCTGGGCTCGGTCGAGGAGCTGGAGCTCGAGAGCCGCCTCGCCTACCTCCCCGTGATGTACAACGACCCTTGGACCAGGGCCTGCGTCGAGGACTATGCCCAGCGCATCGCGCCGCGCGACGGCGACCCCGAGTTCGTGGCCCGTATCAACGGGTTGGAGGATTCAGCTCAGCTTGCGCGTGTGCATTCCGGCACCGAGCACTGGGTGGTCGCCGTCTGCTCGACGCCGGGCCTTCCGTTAATGGTGGCGCTCGACCCGCGCTGCGCCATCACCTCGCCCAAGTACAACCCGCCCCGCACCTGGACCACCCTCGGCGCCATCGGCGTCGGCGGCCTCTCGACCTCGATCTACACGACGCCGGGACCGGGCGGCTACAACCTGATCGGCCGCACCCCGGTCCCGCTCTGGGACACACAGGCCAGTCTCCCCGCCTACCGCGACCGCGTGGTGCTGCTGGACGCCGCCGACCGGGTCAAGTTCGTGCCCGTTGAGCTGGAGGAGTTCGAGTACATCGAGCGCCGTGTGGCAGACGGCACCTACGCCTTCAACGTGACCGGCTACCAGCGCTTCTCGGTCCGCCAGTACAAGGCCTGGGCCGCCGCCCTCGATGCGAGCGAGCGCTTCTGACCGATGGCGGTCACGGTCATCAAGGGCGGGCTCGAGACCACGGTGCAGGACTATCCCGGCCGCAAGGGCGCCTTCGGCATGGGCTTCCCGCCCTCGGGCCCCATCGACCACTGGTCCTTTCGCCTCGCCAACGTCCTGGCCGGCAACGCGCCGGGCGCGGCGGCGCTCGAATGCGCCTTCATCGGGCCGACGCTCCGCTTCGATCAGGACGCCGTGATCGCACTCACGGGCGCCGACATGCGGGCCACCCTGGAGGGAGACTCCGTGCCGCTCTGGCAGAGCATCGGCGTCAGCGCCGGGCAGACGCTCGCATTGGGGTCCGCCGTCACCGGCGCCCGCACATACATCGCCTTCGCCGGCGGCATCGAGGTGGCGCCCTTCCTCGGCTCCCGCGCGACCTTCGTCATCGGTGCCTGCGGCGGCCTCGACGGTGCCGCGCTGAAGGAGGGGCAGACCATCCCGCTCGCACCCTCCATCGCCGCACCTGGGCGCAAACTAAAGGATGGCGTTCGCCCTCCTGCCCCCGCCGGCGGCGCCTGGGAGATCGAGGTGGTGGCCGGCCCCAACGACGACTGGATCGACGAGGCCGGCCGGCAGCGCTTCCTGGAGAGCGACTGGACGCTCTCGCCCAAGAGCAACCGCGTCGGCTTTCGGCTGGAGGGTCCGGACTGGACCTTCACCGAGAAAGCGACCGACAAGGCGCCGGAGAACGGCGCCGACCCCTCCAATGTGATCGACCACGGCTACCCCATCGGCGCCATCAACCTCTGCGGCCAGACGCCGATCATCCTGTTGGTGGACACGCTCACCCTCGGCGGCTTCATCAACCCCTACACGGTGCCCACCTGCGCGTGGTGGAAGCTCGGCCAGTCGTGCCCCAACGAGACCTACCGCTTCCGCGAGGTCTCGGTGGCCGAAGCGCAAGCCGAGCGCCGCCGGATCGCCGCGCTTTGCACGGCGGACTCGCTCGCACCCGGCGGATAACCATGAGAATCGTCGAAATCCGCGACGTCGCCGTGCCCATGGGCGCGCCGATGCGAAATGCCGTCATCGACTTCAGCAAGATGACCGTGAGCGCGGTCGCGGTGGTGACCGACGTGGTGCGCGACGGTCAGCCGGTCGTGGGCTTCGGCTTCAACGCCAACGGCCGCTACGCCCAGAGCGCCCTGATCCGCGAGCGGCTCGCGCCCCGCGTTCTGGAAGCGCCGGAGGAGCACGCGAGCGCCGACGGCACGTCGCTCGACCCCCGCGCCATCCGCCGCCTGATGATGCGGAACGAGAAGCCCGGCGGCCACGGCGAGCGCGCGGTCGCGGTAGCAGCGCTCGATATCGCGGTCTGGGATGCGGCGGCCAAGCTGCGCGACATGCCGCTCTGGGCGCTGATCGCGGAAGACGCCGGCAACCCGGCGCCGGAGCGCCACATCCCGGTCTATGCCGCCGGCGGCTACTACGACCCGGACAAGGGGATGGAGGGCCTCGTCGCCGAGATGCAGCGCTGTCTCGACCAGGGCTACACCCAGGTCAAGATGAAGATCGGCGGCGCCCCCCTCGACGAAGACCTCGCCAGGATCGAGTCGGTGCTGGCGCTGCTCGGGAGCGACGGTTCACGCCTCGCGGTGGACGCGAACGGTCGCTTCGACGAGGAGACCGCGCTCCGCTACGCGAACGCGATGGCCCCGCACGCCCTCGCCTGGTACGAGGAGCCGGGCGACCCGCTCGATTTCTCTCTCAACGCGGCGGTGGTGGCCGCCTATCCCGCGCCCATCGCGACTGGCGAGAACCTGCTCTCGCTGCAGGATTCGCGCAACCTGCTCCGTTTCGGCGGCATGCGGCCCGCGACCGACTTCGTGCAGTTCGACCCCGCCTTGGCCTATGGCGTCGGCGAGACCATCGACATCGTGGCGATGATGGCGGCCGAGGGCTGGTCGCCGCGCCGCTTCCTGCCCCACGGCGGCAACCTGCTGGCGCTCTCCGTCGCCGGCGGCCTCTCCCTCGGTGGCTGCGAATCCTATCCCGGCGTGTTCCAGCCCTTCGGCGGCTTCGCCGACGAGACCCCGGTCGAAGACGGCCGGGTCCGCCTCGGCGACGCGCCCGGCGCCGGCTTCGAGCGCAAGGCCGCCCTCCACACTCTGCTGCGTACCTTGCTCTAAGCCGCGCTTGTCGAGGCGGGCGCCCGGCGGGTAGAACCGGCTGAGCTGCGGGCGCGGCGAACACGAGTGGGAGGCCACGGGCCATGAGCAAAGTCATCATCACCTGCGCGGTCACGGGGTCGATCCACACCCCCACCATGTCGCCGCACCTGCCGGTCACGCCGGACGAGATCGCGGCCGACGGCGTGGCTGCGGCCGAGGCCGGCGCCTCGATCCTCCATCTTCACGCCCGCGATCCGAACGACGGCCGCCCGACGCCCGATCCGGACGTCTTCATGGCCTTCCTGCCGCGCATCAAGCAGCAGTCGGACGCGGTCATCAACATCACCACCGGCGGCGGGCTCGGCATGACCCTCGACGAGCGCCTCGCCGCGCCGCGCCGCGCGAGCCCGGAGATGACCTCGCTCAACATGGGCTCCATGAACTTCGGCATCTTCCCGATGCTGAACCGCTACAAGGAGTTCAAGTACGACTGGGAGAAGCCCCATCTGGAGGGCACGAAGGACTTCATTTTCCGCAATACCTTCAAAGATATCGAATACATTATGAAGGATTTAGGTGAAGGTCACGGCGTGCGCTTCGAGTTCGAGTGCTACGACATCGGCCACCTTTACAACCTGGCCCATTTCGTCGACCGCGGCCTGGTCAAGCCGCCGCTCTTTGTGCAGACCATCTTCGGCATCTTGGGCGGCATCGGCGCCGACCACGAGAACCTGATGCACATGCGCCGCATCGCCAACAAGCTTTTCGGCGACGACTACCTCTGGTCGATCCTCGCCGCCGGCCGCCACCAGATGAGCTTCGTCACCATGGGCGCGATGATGGGCGGCAACATCCGCGTCGGGCTGGAGGACAGCCTCTTCATCGGCAAGGGCGAGCTCGCGCCCTCCAACGCCGCCCAGGTGGCCAAGGCCAGGCGCATCGTCGAGGAGCTTTCGCTGGAGGTGGCGACGCCGGCCGAAGCCCGCGAGATGCTCGGCCTCAAGGGCGGCGATCAGGTCGACTTCTGAGCCCGGCGCGTCCGAGATTGAGCCGCGCATGAGCACAGCAGACATCGGCATCGACAGCGCCGCCGAGCGCTTCCAGCGGGACGGCGTCGTCCATCTGGCGGGCGCGTTCGCGGACTGGCTCGATCTGCTCCGCGCCGGGGTCGAGCGCAACATGGGCACCCCCGGCCCCTACACGCGGGAATACGAGCCGGAGGGCTCGAAGGGCTACTTCTTCGGCGATTACTGCAACTGGGACCGCGTGCCCGAGTATCGGGACTTCGTGTTCCACTCCCACGCGGCGGGGCTTGCCGCGCAGCTCATGGGCTCGAGCACGGCGCGCTTCTTCCACGAGCACGTGCTGGTGAAGGAGCCGAGAACCGAATCGCGCACGCCCTGGCACCACGACCTGCCCTACTACTGCATCGACGGGACGCAGTGCGTGAGCTTCTGGACCGCGCTCGATCCCGTCCCCCGCGCGATCTGCCTGGAGCTCGTCGTGGGCTCACATCGTTGGGGCAAGTCGTTCATGCCGAAGAAGTTTGTGGGCGTGGATTACCGGCGCGAGGGCGAGGCGCTCGATACCATGCCGGACATCGACGGGCATCGGGACGAATACGAGATTGCGTCCTTCGACGTGGCGCCGGGCGACGCCATCGCCTTCCACTTCCTCACCGTCCACGGGGCTCCGGGCAACGCCTCGGCATCGGCGCGGCGCCGCGCCTTTGTTCACCGCTGGGTCGGCGACGACGTCCGCTTCAAGGTGCGCCCCGGCGAGGTCTCGCCCCCCTTCCCCGAGGTGCATCGGCGGCTAAGCGACGGCGATCCCCTCGACGATCCCGAATTCCCCCTCGTCTGGCCGTCCTCAGGCTAAGGCGAGCTCTGGGAGGCCTGAGGGCCGGGCCGCGAAGCGGCCCGGACGGCGCGACCGCGCCGCACGCGTAGCGCGGAGCGTCGCGCGTCCACGCGCGCGGAGCGCACGATCAAGCGGAGCGAGCGCCCGGCGACTGAGGGAACTGACTAAGACTCCCCCTCAGAAGTTCTCGGCGCGGAAGGGGCGATGACAACCGCCGCAGCCTGCGCCGACCGCGCCGAAGGCGCCCTGAAGGCTGGCGAGATCGGTCCCGGCCGCCACGACCATCGCCTCCAGCGCCGTGGTGAGCGCGTTGGCTTTCTCCATCACCGCCGGGAAGGTGGTCCAGAGCTCGGGCTTGGCCCGGGTCTTGCCAGGAAGGGCCTGGTTGTCGGAGCCGGCCGGCCACATCGCGCCCGCGTCCATGGTCGAGAGCGCGAGCAGGCTCTTGGCGACCCCGGTCGCCTGCGCCGCGTCGTAGGGAACCTGCCCCTTCGCGATCCCGGCGAGCTGGCCCATGAAGAAGCCGTTGAGCTGCATGTAGGCGATGCGCGCCTTGACCGCGCCCGAGTGTTCCTCCTGCGCGCTCGCCACGCTCGTCCCCGTGAATACCGCCAGCGCCAGCGCCGCCGCCACAACGCCCGCGATCCATGTCCGTTTTGTCATTACCGCCCCCCTTGCTCGTGCCCTACAGGCTTATTTCGCTGATTGAATGCTACCTCTCCCCGCCGCCCGCCGCCATCGCCAATTGCAGACTGAGACTTCCTGATCGCGCCGACACCCGCTTGCGTTCGCCCGCTTGCCGCGCAAGATGGCGGCCGGCAGAGGATGGGCACGGGATGAACCAGTCAGGCGGCGCGCGCTACGTGGTCGCGACCGACGTCGGCGGCACCTGCACGGACGCGGTGCTCTTCGCCGCCGGCGAGCCGGTGCGCCTCGGCAAGGCGCTCTCCACCCCGCCCGATTTCGCGGATGGCGTGCTCGCCGCTGTCGGCGCCGCGGCGGAGGGCATCGGCCTCGCTACCGACGAGCTGCTGGCGCGAACGTCGCTCTTCATGCACGGCTCGACGGTGGTGGACAACACGCTGCTCACCCGCTCCGGCGCGCGGACCGGCCTGATCACCACCGAAGGCTTCGAGGACACGCTGATCATTACCCGCGGCGCCTACGGCCGCTGGGCCGGCCTCACGGAGGACGGCATCAAGCACCCGGTGGCGACCGACCGCGCCCCGCCCCTGGTGCCGGGGTCACGCACCAGGGGCGTGCCGGAGCGGGTGGACTACAAGGGCGCCGTGCTGCGCGCGCTGGACGAAGACGCGGTGCGCCGGGCGATTCGCTCGCTGGTCGAGGATGAAGAGGTCGAGGCGCTCGCGGTCTCCTTCCTCTGGTCCTTCTACAACGCCACCCACGAGCAGCGGGTGGGCGAGCTGGTCCGCGAGATCGCCCCCGGCGCCTACGTCACTCTATCGAGCGAAATCGCGCCGGTGCCGGGCGAATACGAGCGCGCATCCACGACCGTCATCAACGCCTATGCCGGGGGCATCGCCAGCGACTACATCAACAGCCTGCAAACCCTGCTGCAGGGGCGTGGCTATGGCGGGCCTTTGCTGGTGATGCAGGGCTACGGCGGACTGCTGCCGGCAGAGGAGGCCGCCGAACGGGCCGTCGGCATGCTCGAGTGCGGCCCCGCCGCCGGCGTCATCGGCAGCCGCCATCTCGGCCGGCTCATGGAGGACGAGGACATCATCGCCTGCGACATGGGAGGCACGACCTTCAAGGTGGGCGTGATCCAGGGCGGCGCCATCGACTACGCCCGCGAGCCCATGGTCGACCGCTACCACTACGTGGCACCCAAGATCGAGGTGGTCTCCATCGGTGCCGGCGGCGGCAGCATCGTTGCCCTGGATCCGGCCACAGGCGTGCCGGGCGTGGGACCGGCGAGCGCCGGCGCACGGCCCGGGCCGGTCTGCTACGGCCTCGGCGGGGAGGAGCCCACGCTCACCGATGTCATGTTGCTGGTGGGCTACATGGACCCCGGCACCTTCCTGGGCGGCACCATCTCCCTCGATGCCGAGGCCGCCCGGCGGGTCTTCGCGGAGAAGATCGCGCAACCGCTCGGCATGAGCGTGGAAGAGGCCGCCATCGGCATCTACCGCATCGCCGCAGCGCAGATCACCGACCTGATTCACGAGATCACCGTCGAACGCGGCCTCGACCCCAGAGATTTCGTGCTGCACGCCTTCGGCGGCTCTTGCGGCCTGCTCTGCGGCGTGTTCGGCGCGGAGCTCGGCGTCAGGCGCATCGTCGTGCCCTATACCGCCTCGGTGAACGCCGCCTTCGGCCTGCTCTCGGCCGACATCGTCCACGAATACACTGTCACCAAGACGCTCCCCATGCCGAGCCCCGCTGTGGAAATCAACGAGATCTACGCGCCGATGATGGCCCGCGCCCGCGCGCAGCTTGCCGCCGAAGGCTTCGCCGACGCTGCGATCGCCCTCGACTGGTCGATCGACCTGCGCTACGGACGCCAGGTGCACGAGGTGACGACGCCGGTCGCAGGCAGCGGGCCGATGGACGATGATGCCGTCGGGCGTCTCTCCGCGGACTTCGAGGCCCTCTACGAGCGCAAGTTCGGCAAGGGCTCCGCCTACCGCGCCGCCGGCATGGAGATGACGATGTTCCGCCTTACCGCGCGCGGCATGGTGGAGCGGCCCCGCATCGAGCGGGCGGCGCTGGACGGCTCCGATCCCGGCGCGGCGCAGATCGGCAAGCGCGATATCTTCGTGGAGGCGGAAGGCGGCTTCGCGCCCGCCGATATCTACGACTTCGAGCGGCTCGCGCCGGGCAACGTCGTCGCCGGCCCTGCCGTGATCCACACGCCGATCACGACCATCGTCGTCCAGTCCGGCCAGTCCGGCCGTGTGGACGCCTACCGCAACATCTCCATCGAGCTCGGCTGAGGCCCGCCATGGACCCGATCACCTTCTCCATCATCCGCCATCGCCTCTTCCGCGTCATCGACGAGGCGGTGATCACGCTCAAGCACGTCTCGGGCAGCGCGATTACCAACGAGGGCCACGACCTCATGGTCTCCCTCTACCGCGCGGACGGCTCGCTGCTCATGGGGGGAGTCGGCTTCCTCCACCACCTGACCAGCGCCGCCGAGGCGTGCAAGGCCGTCATTCGCCGCTTCGAGAACGATATCGGCGTAGGCGACGTGTTCCTCACCAACTGCCCCTACACGGCGGCGCTCCACACCTCGGACATCTACCTGGTGGCGCCGATCCACCACGAGGGCCGGCTGGTCGCGTGGAGCGCATGCTTCGTCCACGTCTACGACATCGGCGCCATGGTGCCCGGCGGCTTCAGCCCCGATTCGCGCGACATCTTCACCGAGGGCTTCAGTTCCCCCGGCATCAAGCTGGTCGAGGGCGGCGAGATGCGCCGCGACGTCATGGACACGCTGCTCAACATGGTTCGCGCGCCCGAGATGGTGGCGCTCGACCTCTCCTCCATGATCGCCGCCAACAACGTGGCGCGGGAGCGCATGGTCGCGCTGATCGACAAGTACGGTGCCGAACCGGTTGACGAGGCCTGCGCGGCGCTGGTCGACCAGTCGGAGACTCTGCTCCGCAAGCGCCTGCGGGAGCTGCCGGACGGCCGCTGGGAGGCGCGGCAGTATTTCGACATCGAGGGCGAGACCTGCCGGGTGCTGCTCGCCATGACCAAGGAGGGCGACACGCTCACCTTCGATTTCACCGGCTCCAGCCCGCAGTCGCACTACGGCATCAATTGCACCTACTGGGCCTCGTGGGGCGGCTTCTTCGCCCCCCTCTTCCCCCTCCTCTGCTACGACATCACCTGGAACGACGGCGTGCTCAGGCCCATCAGGATGATCGCGCCGGAAGGCTCGGTGGTGAACTGCACGCGCCCGGCGCCGGTCTCGCTTGCAACCGTCGGCGCCATCCAGTCGGTCAACAACGCCGCCTGCACCTGCATCGCCAAGATGCTGTCGGCGAGCGAAAAGTACGCCAGGGAGGCGACGGCGGTCTGGCACGGCAGCCACTTCGCCATCTTCATGTTCGGCCTCAACCAGCGCCGGCAGGAGGCCATCGGCATCCTGACCGAGACCTTCGGCGGTGCCGGCGGGGCGCGCACCTGGGCCGACGGCATCGATGTCGGCGGCGAGATTCCCAACCCCATCGGCCGCATGGCCAATGTCGAGACCACCGAGGCGACCTTCCCGGTGCGCTACCTCTTCCGCCGCGCGCGGCCGGACACCGGCGGGCCGGGGCGCTGGCGCGGCGGCAATTCCATCGAATTCGCCCTGGTGCAGCACGATTCGCCCGAGGGCGGCATCAACTACGTGGTCTCCGGCAAGGGCACCGAGTTCTCCATGAGCGAGGGGCTGGGCGGCGGCTACGCCGGCGCGCCCTGCGCCTACCGCTGGGTGCACAACAACGAGGCCGGCGAAGCCGGGCGCAACGTCAACCCCTTTCCCACGTCGCTGGACGAGATGACCGGCGAGGCAGAGACGATCTCGTGGGGCGTCTTTCCGCTCAAGGGCGAGGACGCGCTCTACGTCCGCTCCGACGGCGGCGGCGGCTTCGGCGACCCGCTGGAGCGCGAGCCCGCACGGGTTCGGACGGATATCGAGGCCGGCATGGTCTCGGAGGGTGTCGCAGCCTCGGTCTACGGCGTGGTGATGGCGGCGGGTGCGGTGGACGAGGAAGCGACGCGGGCCCGCCGCGAAGCCCTGCGCGCCGCCCGGCTTGCAGCACCCGTAGCGGCGGCCGCCGAATGAGCCAGCGCCCGGCAACTGAGGGATATGATACCGGGCCGCCAGGCCCGGACGGAGCGAGCGCCCGGCGACTGAGGGAACATGAATAAATCATGAAAACCACCCGCATCTCCGCCACGCTCGTGGTGAACGACGAGCGCGCCATCGCCTGCATGGCCTGCGGTCACGCCCTTGGCCCGGCCGGGGACCCCTGGAAGCAGGCCGCCCGGCTCGACGAGCAATCCATGCAGGGCGCCGGCGGCGCGCCTTACAGCAATGCCGAGCGGGTCCTGCTGCGGCGCTTCTTCTGCCCCGGCTGCGGCGCACTGCTCGACACCGAATCGGCGCTCGCGGGCGATCCCTTCCTCACCGACATCGTGCGGGTTTAGAGGTCACATTCATGCACGACATCGCCATCCGGCCGGAGATCGTTGAGCGCGTCATGAAGCGGCGCGGGCGGGTGCGCCTCTTCGAGCGACTCGATCCGGCGCGCACCGCGGCGGTCTATATCGACATGCAGGTCACCTTCCTCGCGCCGGGGGCGCCGGTGGAGGTGCCGATGGCGCGCGCCATCGTGCCGCAGATCAACAGCCTCAACGCGCGGCTCAGGGCGCTCGGCGTCCCCATCTACTGGGTCGCCCACGCCAATACGAGCCGCTATGGGGCATCCGATTGGCCGGGCTTCTTCGAGCATTTCGTCTCGGACGACGCACGGGAGCGCACCATTGCCGGACTCGCGCCGGGCGCAGACGGGCAACAGCTCTGGCCGGAGCTGGAGGTCGCCGACGACGACACGGTTCTCTTCAAGAACCGCTACAGCGCACTGATCGCGGGCTCCTCGTCGTTGGAGACGATGGTGCGGGGGCGCAGCATCGACACGCTGCTCATCGGCGGCACCAAGACTGACGTCTGCTGCGAATCGACCGCGCGCGACGCCATGATGCTCGACTTCAAGACCGTCATGCTCGCCGACTGCTGCGCCGCGCTCTCCGACGAAGAGCACCGCAACGCGCTGGAAACCATCATCCAGCAATTCGGCGACGTAATGACCGCCGACGAAGCCCTCGCCGCCTTCGAAACCCGGTAGGGCCGATGCCCACTCCAAGTCTCTCCGCAATGGACGCGACGACACGGAAGGTTGCACCGGGCACGACGATCTCACATATTTCAATCGATGCCCTCCGGCGCCTGCGCGCCGAACCGGGCATCGCTGTGGGGCCAGGAGAGTCGATCCTCGGATAATGTGCGGTTGGACAATGGGTCATCTTTCTCATCCGGTAGACCCCGCCAGCATCGATCCGGCCGCCGCGGCGGTGTCATCGTGAGCGCGCAGAAGAACATTCTAATCGTCGACGACGACCAGGCGCTGCGCCAGTCGCTCGCCGAGCAGCTTCACATGTACGAGGAGTTCGCGGCGAGCGAGGCCGGGACCGGGCGCGCCGCCCTCGATGCCATCAAGACCGGCCGCTTCGACCTCATCCTGCTGGATCTCGGCCTGCCCGACATGGACGGGCGGGAGCTCTGCAAGCTCATGCGCCGGAGCGGCATCGCGGTGCCGATCATCATGCTGACCGCCGCTGACAGCGAGGCGGACACCATCCTCGGCCTCGATTCCGGCGCCAACGACTACGTCACCAAGCCCTTCCGCCTCGGCGCCCTGCTCGCGCGCATCCGCGCCCAGCTGCGCCAGCACGAGCACAGCGAGGACGCGACCTTCACCATCGGCGAGTTCACCTTCAAGCCCGCCTCGAAGCTGCTGATCCGGCCCGACGGCAAGGGCAAGATTCGCCTGACGGAGAAGGAAGCCGCGATCCTCAAGTACCTCTATCGCGCGCGCGACCGGGTGATCGCCCGCGACGTGCTGCTGAGCGAGGTGTGGGGCTACAACGCCAATGTCGCGACCCACACGCTTGAGACCCACATCTACCGGCTGCGGCAGAAGATCGAGGCCGAGCCCTCCGACCCCCGCCTGCTGATCACCGAGGGTGGCGGCTACCGCCTGATGGCGTAGAGCGTCTCCGTTTTATCCGGAAACGCTCCCGCATTTTTCGCTCACGGCAACCGGCCTCCGGCCGGCGCCTCCGCGTCGCGCGTCCACGCGCGTGGGCGCGCGATGGCGCCGCAAGAGCGGCGGGCCGCAGTCGCGGCCTATCGCGAGCCCGTCATAGACGGCCTCGCTCTCGCTCGTCGGCAAGGACCGTTACGATGCGTCGACGAGAAAGTCCCTGAGCGCGTCGAGGGTCGCGTCGGGCTCTTCGTCGAGCATGATGTGGCCGGCTTGCGGGATCACCACCGTGGTCGAATTGGGCAGCATCGCGGCAAGCGCATGGCCGCGTTTCGCCGGCGTCATCAGGTCGCGCGCTCCGATGACCACCAGCGATGGGCAGGCGACGGCCGCTGCGGCCGCTTCGCCGCTCTCGTATTCGTTGGTCGCGACCAGGTCGGCGTGCAGCACGCCCGGCGCCGCGCGTTCGAGGGTGCGCAGCCCGCCACCGGTCATCCACATCCCCGGCATCCGATGGCCACCGTAGTGCGCGCGCCGGCCGTAGCCCCAGCCCGTGAGCAGCTCGAGCGCGTGGTGATCGTCCTCGGCCGATCGGCTCAGCAGCAGGTCGTTGACCGGGATCGCGGGCGCGGCACCGAGCAGCGCGAGCTTGCGCACCCGTACGCCGTGGCGCGCCGCGGCATCCATCGCCACCAGGGCGCCCATGCTATGGCCGACGAGGTTGGCCTCGCCAATCTCCGCCGCATCCATGAGCGCGACGAGCCAGTCCGCCATCGCCGGGATCGAGGGGCGCGGCGGCCCTTCCGAGCGTCCGTGGCCCGGCAAGTCGACCGCCAGCACGCTGCCGCCCTTCCAGGCGAAATAGCGCGCCTGCAGTTTCCAGACCGTGTGATCGAAGGCGGCGCCATGTACGAACACCGTGACCGGCAGGTTTGGATCGAATGCCCGGCCGCCGGTGGCGGCGAAGGCTGTTGCGCCGTCGACCCTGATATCCACGGCTAGCGGCCCTTCGCGGCCCGCGCGGCCGCGCGGAGACCGCGTTCGAGATCGGCGATCAGGTCCTCCGGGTCCTCCAACCCGATCGAGAGCCGCACCATGTCCTCGCCCACCCCTGCGGCTTCCAGTGCCGCGGCGTCCATCTGCTGATGGGTGGTGCTGGCGGGATGGATCACGAGGCTCTTGGCGTCGCCCACGTTGGCGAGGTGCGAGAGCAGCTCCACCGCCTCGATGAAGGCCCGGCCCGCCTCGCGGCCGCCTTTCACGCCGAAGCAAAAAATAGCGCCAGAGCCTTCAGGCAACAGGGCTTTAGCACGTTCGTGGTCGGGGTGCGACGGAAGCTCGGGATAGCTCACCCACGAGACTGCGTCGTGCCCATCGAGAAAGGCCACGATCCGGCGCGCGTTCTCGACATGGCGCGCCATGCGGACCGGCAGGCTCTCCACACCCTGGAGGATGTGGAAGGCGTTGGTTGGGCTCATGCATGCCCCGAAATCCCGCAGGCCCTCGGCTCTCGCGCGCGCGATGAAGGCCGCCGGGCCGAACTCCTCGGCAAAATCGATGCCGTGATAGCCGAGATAGGGCTCGGTCAGCGTCGGGAACTTGCCCGAGGCCTCCCAGTCGAAGGTGCCGGCGTCGACGATGACACCGCCGATGGCGACCCCGTGTCCCCCCAAGAACTTCGTCGCCGAGTGCATGACGATGTCGCAGCCGTGCTCGAAGGGGCGGAAGAGGCAGGGCGTGGCGAAGGTGCTGTCGATCATCAACGGCACACCCGCCTCATGGGCGATGGCGGCGACCGCCGGCATGTCCATGATCTCCAGGCCGGGGTTGCCCAGGGTCTCGCCGAACACGAGGCGGGTCTCGGCACGGATCGCCTTGCGGAACCCCTCGGTGTCGCGGGGATGGACGAAGCTCGTCTCGATCCCGAAGCGCGGCAGGGTATGGGTGAAGAGGTTATGGCTGCCGCCGTAGATCGAGGCGGAGGAGACGATGTGACTGCCCGCATCCATCAGGGTCGCCACTGCGAGATGAAGCGCCGCCTGCCCGCTCGCCGTGCAGACGGCGCCGACGCCCCCTTCCAGCGCTGCGATCCGCTCCTCCAGCACCGCGACCGTCGGGTTCGAGATCCGCGTGTAGATGTGGCCGGCGCGTTCCAGATTGAAGAGCGAGGCCGCCTGCTCGGTGTCATCGAAGACGTAGGAGGTGGTCTGGTAAATCGGCACCGCGCGCGCGCCGGTCGTGGGGTCCGGCTTCTGGCCCGCGTGCAGGCTCAGCGTGTCGCGCTTGAAGGCCAGTGGGTCAGCCATCGCCTCTCTCCCGGACGCACCGATGCGGCTCAGGCCGCCGCGCGGCGCGAGGCTCTGCCATCCGTGCTAGGTTATCAAGGGTCATGTCGACAGACCGGCGAAAGGGCGAAGCCGCCGCCCCCGGCGCAGGCAAAGGGCCGGAGCGCGAGGCGCGGCTCGCCGCTGCGCTGCGGGAGAACCTGCGCCGGCGCAAGCGCCAGAAGCACGAACGAACGTCCGCCGCGCCGCCGCCGGATCGGAAGGGCGACGGCGCGTAAGGCGGGCGCTCGCTCGCGGCACCGCGCCGCTCACAGCATCACGTCGCCCGAGTTGGGCCCAAGGGTCTGGCCGGCGTAGATGGCCCCGCCGGGTCCGGCGAGGAAGGCCACGGTCTCGGCGATCTCCCACGCTTCGCCGAAGCGCCCGAGCGGCAGCTCGGCGGCCTTCGCCTGCTTCCACTCCTCGGAGATGTCGTCGAGGATCGGGGTGTTGCAGGGGCCGGGGCCGATGGCGTTGACCCGCACGCCGCGGCTCGAAACCTCCAGCGCCAATGACTTCGTAAGCCCGATCACGCCGGCCTTCGCCGCCGCGTAGTGAGCCATTTCGTTGGCACCCTTGTGGCCGAGCTGCGAGGCGGTGTTGATGATCACGCCCTCGCCCTTCTCAAGCATCGGGCCGAGCGCCTCGCGGTCGCAGAGGAAAACGCCGCGCAACAGCACCGCCACCATGCGGTCGAACTCCTCGACGCTCATCTCGACGAAGGGCGAGAGCCGCGCGTAGCCGGCATTGGCGAAGAGCAGCGTGCAGTCGCCGAAGGCGCTGCGGCAGGCCGCGAACATGGCCTTCACGTCGGCCTCGCTGGCGACATCTCCGCCGATCGCTTCCGCCCGGCCGTTGCCTTCGCGCACCTTTGCGGCCGTGCGCTGGGCGTTCTCCTCGTTGATGTCCTGGCAGAAGATCGGCATGCCCTCGCGCGCGAGCCTGTACGCGGTGGCCTCGCCGAAGCCGCTGCCGGCACCGGTAATTACGGCGATGTGGTCCTGCATCTCGATCATGACCGTCCAC
>Ga0209754_1001838_pt1 | contig 18940 bp, 14 predicted proteins | sample MesohylBB_FD_187295 | JGI IMG/M metagenome (GOLD analysis project Ga0209754, IMG submission 187295) | Host-associated microbial community of the marine sponge Aplysina aerophoba from Gulf of Piran - sponge mesohyl, lysed by bead beating... | ecosystem: Host-associated > Porifera > Sponge >... | reverse complement strand
CAACTTGCCACTCAGGACTGAGTCTCAAGGTGTATCGCATCATTAAATCTATTATGGTGTCTTGCATGGAAATGATTAAATTTGGTTTACCCAAATTTAATCATTCCACACGAATCGTGATAGAACCTCGAATGTAGTATCACTAACGGGGCCTCTGATACCTGGAATGGATCAACATCTACGCAAGGTGATTGAGATTCAGTCCTCCAGAAAGGAGTCTATAACTATTATCTTAGAGACCTTGGGGGGAGATATCTTGACGGTTGAGCGTATGGTAACAGAACTCAGATACAACTACGATTGCGTATATGTTATCGTGCCAAACGTGGCCATGTCTGCAGGAACAATATTTGCTCTGAGTGCGAATGAGATCTTAATGGATTATTTCTCATACCTTGGTCCCATTGACCCCCAAATCGAAAAGGATGGTCAACTTGTTCCCGCACTATCATATCTAAATCAGTTCGAGCGTCTCAATGAAAAGGCGAAAATGGGGCAAATCACATCAGTCGAATACGCTCTCATAAATAAAATGGATCCAGGAGATTTGTATCAATTTGAGCAGTCAGCGGGACTTTCAATAGAGTTGGCAGAAAAATGGCTTTTCGAGTACATGCTTCAGAGTGTCGGGGATCAGACCAACGGAACTCCATCCACTGACGAAGTGAAAACGAAGGCAAAACATATTGCCACCAGTCTCAACGATCATGAGAGATGGCGTGTCCACGGCCGTGGGATTAACATGAAGACTCTGCGCGAAGAACTTCATCTTCCAGTCAAAAATCTCGCAGATTGCGAGAAATTGCATAAATCGGTCAGGGAATACTCAGATCTTTTGCAAGACTACATACGACGTGAGAGCTTGCCTGCATTTATACATTCTCACGGATATTTTTAACATGGCTACGAAAATTTCCGAAAAAGATACAATGCTCAAACAAAACCCAAAAATAGACAAGAAGCTAGTAGCTGCACACGAAGATTTGGAGAAGGAGCTTCATCGGCTGGGTGTGGATACACGAACGCGATACACCTTCGGGATTCCGATTACGGAAAAACACAGAAATCCAGTTGTATTGATTACGTACTCACGAACAAATAGCACGCGGAGTCCTAGTCAAATTCCAAAATAAAAGTTTGGGGTCTATATACTTGATTGGAATAACATTGCCCACAACTTGTTAGTCCATAGAGTTAATATCTCGAACGGTTCTGCACTCTGCGTGCTTTAATTTCATTGAACCGCTCTAGTGCCAAATCTTTTGCTTCTTGTATTTGGACTCGCGTCATTGCGTCGATGAGGGACTTGATCAAGTTGTCAGTTAACAGGGATAGTCTGATGATTTGCGTTCCCTGCTTGGCTGCGGCGTCATCTATTTTCGCAAATCCCATCTCGGCCAAGCTAGCCTATATGTAGGCTTCCGTGGAGTCCATTTTCACGCCCTGGCCGGCACCATAAACCCTGCTCAGCAGGTACTGCGCAAAGGGGTGTCCCTGCTCCGCGGCTTTCGTAAGCCACTGGACGGCCAGTCTGAAATTCTGGGGGACGTTGTCCCCGTTGTGGTAGGCTTTGCCCAACTCGAACTGCGCCTTGGCGTATCCCTGCTCCGCAGCTTCCCTATACTACTGGAGGGCCAGTCCGAAATCCTAGGGGACATCCTCGCCGTTGTGGTAGGCCTTGCCCAACTCGTACTGCGCGAGGGGATGTCCCTGCTCCGCGGCCTTCCTGTACCAGCGGACGGCTTCCGTGGAGTTTTGAGGAACTCCCTCGCCGACGGAGTAGGCTTTGCCCAGTTCGTACTGCGCCTCGGCGTCTCCCTGTTCAGCTCTTGCTTGCACTTCTTCTATTGATTGCCCTCTGGCGGCCCCTACTGCAACCAAAAGAGCGGCTGCGATGAGTGTGCCCCCGCTGCTGTAGATTTTTTAGCGTACAACTTGCTTCAAACCAGATGCACTACATGAAAGGCTAGGATAGATAGGAAAAAATACCCACTAATGCGGTGGCCCGTCTGTGGTAAATCGGACGTAATCATTCCGGTGGGAATCCAAATCTCCCCGGGCCCTCACACATATCTGGACGAGCGCGCTAACGCATCCGGCTCCTCCCCTGCTATACTGGCCTCTCCCGCGTCAATTTCGCGTATATTTGAGTTCAATATCAATCTCTACCGCATCCGATTCACTATTCTCACATTCCTAAGGAGAGCAACTCCTGATACACATACGCCTCTCCAAAGAAGCTCAGCCAGGGGCTTTCAGGACTTGGCCCGGCAATCAAAATTCCGTGAAATCCAGGCACATCAAGAGCAACATTGCCCTCGAATGGAACGATCTCAGGCAAAAACTGCAGCAGAATATCGTTGCTGATCTGTCGCAGACGACCTCTTTCCGACACAGCGCATGAGCATATAATCGAGGGATCATATCCCTTTTTAGTAAAATGCAACTATGAACAAAACGATTGCCCAGCATAAGCGATCTTTGAGCGGTTAAAACAAGTAAGTAACCATGATCCCGGCTATTGTGGGACGAGAGGTCCGCGCAACTATTGAGGATTTCCTGCGGACGCGCTACAGAATTTCCACCCCCTCCCTTGCACGGGCCATTGATGACTTCATTGAACGTGGTGAAGCCTTCAAAGGAACCTACCTGTCATTCCAGCTTCCCTTTAAGAAAGGCACAAGCAATGGCGAACGCTTCCCCGAAATACCACTGGGCTTTCCACCCTATCTGCATCAGGAACGTGCATTTGAGCGCTTGTCAGCCAATCCACCAAAGCCAACTATTGTAGCCACCGGTACGGGCTCAGGCAAAACTGAAGCATTCCTGTACCCCATTCTGGATTATTGCCGCCAAGTTGCCGGGCAATCTGGAATTAAGGCAATCCTCATCTATCCGATGAACGCGCTTGCTACGGACCAGGCAAAGCGGATCGCGCATATCATCTATGAGAATCCCAGTCTTAGGGATAAGATTACAGCCGGTCTCTATATCGGCGGAAAAGGCGCGACTTCACGGCGCCAGATGACCAAGTCCGGTATCATATCCAGTAGATACGCCCTGCGTGAATCACCGCCGGATCTGCTCCTGACGAACTACAAGATGCTGGATTACCTCATGATCCGGCCAACCGATACAGATCTTTGGCGAGGAAACCACCCTGGTACATTACGCTATGTTGTGGTGGACGAACTCCACACCTTTGATGGAGCCCAGGGAACAGATCTAGCTTGTTTGTTACGGCGCCTAAAAGCACGGCTTCGGGCCACAGATTTGTGCCCAGTCGGGACATCAGCTACCCTCGGTAGCGACTCAAGCGATGAGCTGCGTACCTATGCTCAAACGATCTTTGATGCAAAGTTCGATGACGAGGCCATAATTACGGAGGCACGGCTCGAGCCAGGCGAGTTCCTGATGGATTCATTAATCAGGCGATTCAATTTTCCAGGGCATGAAGAATTGGTACCCTCGGATCAATTCGAATCTATTGAAGCCTACATCGGGGCTCAGTATAAAGCCTGGTTCGATTCAGATACTCCCAGCAGCGCAATCACATCGGATGAATGGCGTGCGCAGCTCGGTGAGCAGCTCCGGCAACATGCAGCCTTCCAAAATCTAATCAAGATTGTCGGTGATAAAACCCTTCCGAGCGATGTTGTAGCCGAGCAATTGGCCGCTGCTGGTGGACGAGAGGCGTTGACGAAGTCTGAGAATATGCGTGTGTTCGAGAGTTTGTTGGCCCTCGTCAGCTATGCACGCGATCCAAAAAACGCGATACGCCCACTGCTTGATGTGCGTATCCAATTCTGGATGCGAGAGCTGGCCCGAATGGTTGCATCCATCGAAAAACAACCCCAGCTGACTTGGAGTACAGACTTAGCGGACGAACAACAAACGAAGTATGCACCCTTAGCCTCCTGCATTAAATGCGGGAATGCAGGGTGGCTGGCGACACAGAAAATAATCAGTGAGACGCCAAACCTGAAACTCCAACTCATTTATGACGCCTATTTTGGCAAGCGCTCAGATCTAAAAGTCATTTACCCAGATGCTACCCCATCACCACTGGAAATAGGCTCCAAACTGTGTGTAAAATGCCTTTCAATCTATCCCGAACAGACGCCGGAATGTGATGAATGTACAGAGGAGGATACACTCATCAAAGTATATCTCCATTCTTTTAAGGATAACAGTAGGAGGTCTGGGATTCAACTCGAGTGTCCGTACTGCAATGAATCCAACCAACCTGGGATCTTTGGCTCCCGAGCTGCCAGCCTTTTGTCGATAGCCCTCGGTCAGACATTTGCCTCCCGGTACAATGAGGACAAAAAGGTCCTGACCTTTTCCGACTCGGTACAGGATGCTGCACACCGCGCAGGCTTTTTTGCTGCACGTACCTACTCGTTTAGTGTTCGGACAGCACTCCTGAAACACCTGAAAACCCTCGACAACGATCAGGGGATAAAAACCGTTGCCGAAGGACTTGTTCAATCACAGTGCACGCAACTGGGAGACGCCTCCTTTGTGGGGACATTTATTGCTCCCAACATGTTCTGGTTGGATGACTACGAAGCATTACGAAAGCGGGGGGAACTGCCAAAGGGTTCTGATCTACCGGACAAGGTTGCAAAGCGCCTTGAATGGGAAGTCTATCTCCATTTCGGGGTTCGTGCTCGACGTGGGCGTACACTGGAGAACACGCTCTCTGCTGCAATTTCAGTAGATCAGGATCTGTTCACCAGTTGGATCCAGGACATTCTGCCCGACCTCAAGGCAAACTATGAGGGCCTCAGAGAGATAGACGAGCGCACATTTAGACAATGCCTAACCGGGCTGATCTATCGCCTTCGCACCGACGGTGGTGTTGTTCATCCCAGGTTAACGAAGTATATCGAGTCCCTGGGAAGAGATCTGCGCAGCATTAGCGATCAAGCAATCCCCTGGATGCCACGATTCAAGTATAAGGGACCATATCCCAGGTTTCTGACAACTGCTTCAACACAAAATTTTCTACCTCTAACGGGATCTAAAAGTAGTTCATGGGTGCAAGGATGGACCCATAAGTGTTTACTCCCGGATGGTATGATTGTCGCCGGACTTGATGCCGCTCTAAGAGAGGTGCTGCTCTCTGCGCCTTCTGACCTACTGAGGCGGTTTGCCTCCAACCGGCACTTGGTCTGGGGGCTTGATCCTGACGCACTTACAGTTACCACAGATGTTTGTCGTTTCACCTGCTATACGTGTCACTACGATGTCAGTGTCCCTGTACGAAGCAAGGATATTTGGCACAAGATGCCCTGTATCAATCACCGATGTACTGGCCGCTTCGAGTTGCAGGATAATTATCAGGTTGATTACTATAAAGCGTTATATGGATCCGGCGATGTCTGCCGCTTCGTGCCCAAAGAGCACACTGCACTCCTTACCGCAAAGCAGCGCGAGCGCATTGAAAAAGATTTTATGCGGGAGGATCGGCGCCCTTGGGACCCGAATATTGTTTCCTGCACGCCAACACTGGAACTCGGTATTGATATCGGCGATCTGTCCACCGTCTTCCTCGGCAGTGTCCCGCCAGCCCAAGCCAATTATGTCCAACGGGTCGGACGGGCCGGACGGCAGAACGGTAACTCCGTTGCGTTTACCGTAGCCAACAGCAGAGCTCATGACCTCTACTTCTTTGCCGACCCTGATGAAATAATCAGCGGCAAAGTGCAGGTGCCAGGGACTTTTCTAAAGGCCCCGGAAATGCTGCAGCGTCAAATGGCTGCATACAGTATGGATATGTGGGTGGCCCAGGTCAAGGGCGCGAACGTGCCGCGCAACCTCAATTCTGTACTTAGCAGTTTGAAAAGACAAGACCCCAAAGCCTTTCCATTCAACTGGCTTGCCTACGTAGACGCCCATGTGGCCGAGCTGACTGAAGGCTTTCAGAAGCTGTTTCAGAGGCCTACTGGCATCGGATTAACCGAATCTGTACTCCAGTTCCTGTATCCTGAAACAACTTCTGGCCCAAATCTCCGCCAAGTTGTACTCCGGGCACTTCAGGAGAGGTACGATAGCAAACGTGACCTCAAGAATCGTCTTGACCGGCTTGCTCGAAGGATCAAAGAATTTGAAGACACTCCGCGTGACGATAATTATGACGAGCAGCGTAAAAATTTCCAATATGAGCGAGCAGCTCTAACACGAATGCGCCGTGCCATCGGCCAAGTCAATGTTTTCAACTTCCTCTCAGATGCAGGCATTTTACCGAACTATGCTTTCCCGCAAAGCGGTACCGAATTAAGCTCAACGATATTTCTGAGTCAGGACAAAGAAGGTACAGTGCCCACGGTTGAAACTTTTGAACGCCCCGGCTACCAGGCCATACGGGAATTGGCACCAGGGAATTTTTTCTATGCAAACGAACGTAAGGTCGAAATCAGTGGAGTCCAGTTTGATAAAGGCGCCGTGCAAACATGGCGGTTCTGCCCGGATTGCTCCTGGTATGCTTTGGAGTCAACTGTTGAAAAAGAAGTAGCGAAGAAGTGTCCGAAATGTAATTGCGATGCTTGGGGGGATCTGGGACAGACCCGGCGACTCGTCAAACTCCGCAAGGTCAGATCAAACTCTCACGAACGCAAAAGCCGTATAGATGACCGGAGGGAGGAGCGCCAGCGTACCCCTTTTGTCGTACATACCCACGTTAAGTTCAACCAAAAAGATGTCACCGTTGCCTATCAGTCCAAAGAAGCAAGCGTTCCCTTCGGTTTTGAATTCATTGAACGGGCCAGCTTCGCAATCATCAATCATGGCCACAGATCTCCAGATGCTCCACCTATGGAAATTGCTGGAAAAGAGGAATCTATTGGTGGCTTCACAATATGTATAACGTGTGGCAAAACCCGACTCCCCCAGCAGGCCTCAGACCACGAATTCTACTGTAGGCATCGTGGGGAAGACACTGACAAACACGTCTCCTTGTCCCTCTATCATGATTTTGAGTCTGAATCTATCCGAATCCTACTGCCCATTACCGAACAGGAAGGGGATTGGACTCATTCCGAATCATTCTGCGCAGCGCTCTCAATGGGACTCAAAAAATATTTTCATGGCCAGGTTGATCACTTGGAAACAGTGGTTCAAGATGCCCCCATACCTAATGAAGAGATTCGATGCACATTTGTCTATCTCTATGATACCGTCCCAGGCGGCACTGGCTACCTAAAGGACCTTCTCACCGATGAAACAATCATTGATGAGGTTCTGAGCCCTGCATTAAAACACTTACAGGAATGCGACTGCAAAAACGACGACTCCAAGGATGGATGCTACCGATGTTTGCTTGCGTACAGGAACTCTTTTACCCGATATAAAATTTCCAGGCAGGCAGCAATCAATATTTTGGAAGAAATTGTAGACAGAGGTGGAGGATTGGAAGAAGTTGACAGCATTGACGACATCACGACCAACCCACTCATTGAAAGCAAACTTGAAGAAAGATTTATCCAATCCCTCAGGAGACGGATGAAACGGGGTTTTGTTGAGCAATACAGTGGCGTAGAAAAGTTTTACCAGTTCACGCTCGGCAAGCGAACATGGACCGTTGACTGCCAAGCTCTCCTGGATGAAACCAAGGGCGTAACTGTACCTTCCAAGCCAGATTTTTTACTCACGCCAGATAAGCAAGCAGGTTGCTTACCCATCGCAGTCTTTACTGACGGATTCACCTATCATAGGGACCAGTTGGCCGACGATACTTTGAAACGTATGGCTATACTTGCCTCTGGACGTTATCACGTCTGGTCTCTGACATGGGATGACTTGAACGACAGCAACAAAAGAGGAAATGAGAAGGAGGACTTTTTCCCACTTGATAGCCGGCGCCGATTCGCGAACCACTTCAAAAAACTTATCAATAGTTTTGAACCTAAGCTGGGGAAACTGGGGACGCAAATAGGTGTGAGCACCGCGGGAAGCTTTGAAATCCTAAAAGCATACCTCACTGACCCTGATCTAGAAAAATGGCAAGCACTAGCTCACTGCCATGGCGCCATCAATACAAAAGAACCGGGTGGACTAAAAAACATAGATCAGTATGCGCCCGACTGGTTCATAGAAAAATGGTTCGCAGAGCCGGGTCCTCAAGCTGGAGCTTTCTGGGTACGTAGTGCAGACAACCTACATGAAGGTTGTGTTGCAACGAGCTACCCATCTAGCAAGACTAACGGACCATTAACGCCCAGCATTCTGGTCTACCTAGACGATCGTGCGTGTTCTGAACCGTCATTCAAGCCTTTCTGGAATGAGTTCCTGCGCGCCATGAACCTGTTCCAGTTCCTTCACCCTCAGACTGGCTTCTTCTGTAAATCCGGGCTTGATGATGATGAACATTACGCGCCGCTTGACACCGAGATCATTGGATCCACAATGCCTGTCGAATGGAGGGAGGTTCTGTCTGAATGTGCAGAAGAATCGTACCTGCCGATTCTTGGCCGTTTGGCAGACAAGGAGGCCCCCGCGCCCGAAGTTGGCTTTGAAATCACGGACACTCGTAACCAGATCATGACCACCGCCGAGATAGCCTGGCCCTCGAAAAAAATGGCACTACTCTATGGTGAATGTTGGGATGACCATTTAGACTGCACGAATCAAGGCTGGAAATGCCTCAATCTGAATGAACTATCCCTTGACGACGTAACAACGATTTTAGAGCTTCTGGGAATATGAAAGTTCGTTTGAACCTATTGACCACATTCTGGGCCGCGGCCAGAAAACTTCCATCCCGTCAGCAAACCAAGGTCCTCAAATTTGTTCACGAATATCCAGATAATCCGCGATCCAGTGGATTCAATTTTGAAAAAATACATGCGGCGGCAAGTGACAAGCTGCGCTCAATCAGATTGGATCAGAAATACCGAATAATTGCTCAACAGGAAAAGACCAACAACACAATCATTTGCCTGCATGTAGATGTACATGATGCTGCTTACACCTGGGCACGCACGCATCGCTTTGAGAAGAATGAGCATACGGGCATATACCAAATTATTTCTGCCTCCAAAACTCAACCTATACGTCCACCTAGTCCAGCAGAGCAAGATCTTTTCCACGCCTATCGCGATCGCCAACTGCTACGGTTGGGAGTGCCCAAGGAGAAACTGCAGCTGGTACGGAGCTTCAGCACCAATAATGATCTTGATGAGCATATCGATGCTCTCCCGGAAGACACTTGGATCATTCTCAACGATCTGGCAGACGGAGTCAGTTACGACGATCTTGAACGGGAAATCGCAGCACTTGCTAAGAAATACACTTCTGATGATGAACTGGAACACCCCGAAAACAAACGCCAGTTTGTCACTATCACCGATGAGGACCTCCAGAAAATGATTGATGCGCCACTATCCGAGTGGCGCATCTATTTGCATCCATCGCAGGAGCGCATTGTGAAGATGCGAGCAAATGGCCCGATACGGGTACTTGGCGGTGCGGGTACTGGCAAGACTGTCGTGGCTATGCATCGTGCACGCCATCTTGCAACTGAGGTCTTCCCGGAGGAAGATGACCGGATATTATTCCTGGTTTTTAATAAAAATCTGGCGGCTGATATCTCTGATAACCTGAGGCGCATGTGTGCGCCAGACATTTTCGAACGGATTGACATCAACAATGTCGATTCGTGGGTGGCACAGCAGGCGAATAAATTTGGGCTCTCCGGTACGATAACTTTCCAAAGACCAACCTTGGCCAAAGAAGCATGGAAAATGGCCCTGGACCGTGAAGACGACCTATTGTTTTCAGAGCACTTTATCCGTGACGAGTTTGAAGCGGTGGTTGCAGCAGAGGGATTGCAATCCATTACGGAGTACCTGCGTGTTTCGCGCCGGGGCCGCGGAAGCAGGTTGACACGAGCAGCGCGTCGACAGCTCTGGGCCATCTTCGAGGCCTACCGAAATGAACTTGAAAAACTGAATATTCGCGAACCCTCGGACATACGCTATCAACTTGCTAATAAACTCCGTGAATCTCCCCCGCGCTATCGCAGTATGGTCGTAGACGAAGCACAGGACATGAGCATGGCTACTCTTCGGATGATCCGAGCAATCGTACCTGAGGGACCAAACGATTTATTGCTTGCAGGAGATGCCCATCAACGCATATATGGCCGGCGTGTGATTTTGTCCCGCTGCGGCATAAACATTCGAGGTAGAGGCCGTAGATTACGCATCAACTATCGTACACCGGAAAAAGTACGCCACTGGGCCGTTGGGTTCCTTGAGGGAATGCCTTACGATGATCTAAACGGAGGCCAGGATACCGTTAAAGGATATACTTCACTTATTCAAGGCGAAAAGCCACCTACTGTGCAACACTACAAAACCCAACATGAAGAACAAGCGGAAGTTATTGAATATGTAAGAAAGCTGGCCAATAGTGAACAACTTGGTAATATCTGCCTCGTCGCTCCGTATAACCATATTCTGGACCGTTATGAGGGGGCCTTCACAGCAAGTGGACTTGATGTCCGTAGACTCGGAAAGAGTAATGATATACTGGCACTCCCCGGTATACGTCTTGCTACAATGCACCGCGTTAAGGGGCTGGAATACGATCATATGATTGTAGCCGGTGTTAACAAAAATTATTTACCGGCTCCATATGCTCTGAGAAATGCGGAAGATGTGGTGGAGGAAAATGAGATATACCGTAAGGCCCGCTCCCTACTTTACGTCGCTTGCACACGCGCGCGAAAGTCGTTATTTATTTCCAGCTTTGGCGAGCGAAGTGAGCTTATAGACGATGTGATTCATCAAAGAGGCAAGCCGCCTTCCTTTTAGAAAGCGCATAACTGCCAGCGACAGCAGACATGCTCAGACCTGCAGTAGATTGCGAGAAGATGTGTATTCCGACCATGTGGGCCACTGATTCCGAGCCATGTGGGCCACCTATGTGTTGTTAACTAGACACTCCTAGACCCAAGTCTGCTTATATCTCTACTCCACAGAGTTCATTCACTTGATTTCTTAAAAAATGCAACATTAATTCTGTCGCACTCCGAACTTCCTAACCCTATCGCTGGGTTTATTTCGGGGTGACTGCTAATAATCCCCGTGAAGACATGAACTTCAGAATACAATATCGCATCAATCTCTCAAAGCCAATAAATTTAGGAGCTTTCTCTAAAATCTTAGCAAGTTTTGAATCAGCAACTATTGGTTTACCAAATTGGAGGTCATTGTGATTTCCAGAAGTATCTATCCACTTTCCAAAAGATGCACCCGTATGAACATATTTACTGCGCAGATCATATGCTGCACGAATATTTTTATCTATATCCTCCGGCTCAAAGCGACGAACAAATTTCTTCTCAGATTCGGACGCTGTATAGAACGAATCATCCAGCAAAGAGCATAATGATTTCACAAAAACTTTCTTCACACTAGTAAAACGGTTGGATATTCTCTTTGCTATCTTGTCTCCCTCTTCAATCTTACTTCTTACGAGATCAAGATCTCTAAGAGTTTCTTCATCAAACATCTCTTCTTCTGAATATTGGAAGAAATTTGAGAGTATTTCCCCAGCTGTGATCAAATTTAGGTAACCAGTTTCTGGATCATATTCTGCATTCTGCAGCGCCCGCATATAGAATTTGCAGATAACTTGTACTCTTAGCAGAAGCTTCTCATCAACCCCAGGGTCAGGAAAAAGAACTTTCTCAATTAATGAAACTTGGTCGATATTTAAGGGTACTGGAAAGCAATTTCTTGGTTCGTGTGAATTGAACGGTAGCCTCGGGTCACAAATTCTGCTATATGCGGTGATATCAGGGATTTGATAACGTCCGTTCGCTTCCACTGAGCCATGGAGATCAAACCTTTTTCCAAACAAGACAGACAAATAGGCACAGATAATCTCTCCGACGTAAGTATGATCTGGTATAACTGTGCCGGGCCTTTTCTCCACTGGCGGGGTCTCAAAAGCGACCATAAGCCCAGATCTAGAAAAAGGAGTTTCAAGCATACGAAAAATAGCGGACGAATCATAAATACTTGGCAAAGCATGGGTGATAACAATGCTTTTGTTTTCATAGTGACCAACCATCCTGCTAGTGGTTGAAATAAGTATTTTCTGAACAGTTTCGTCTGGCCTTAGTCTGTTGTTGGATTCCGTCATAAGATTTGCCCCTTTAGACCGATAGTATTTTAATTTATCCGGTATTAAACTTTTTAGATCACCGCTGGAACTCTTAGACACTGAGACAAACTATGAAAATTGGCGGAATTGCCCTGTCGTTCTTATGTTGCGTATTCCGACTGCACATCCCGACCATGTGGGACACCCATTCCGAGTGATGCGGAACACCATTCCGAGCGAAGTAGGCCACTTATGTGTTGTTAAACTGACCTTCATGATTTGGTGCAACCCCTGCTTAGCTCAAATGATAAACTTGCGTTTCGAAGGAATGTAGAGTACACATTGTCCGCTGAGCGCACCGCCTTTTCCATGAGACGAAGTTGAGACGAGGCATAGTTGTGCAGACACTTCTTTCGGCCAGAGCTCACGATAGAGAAGTCTATTCACGAAAGTCTCTTTGGTTTGTCCTTTGCAGGCAATAATGATTGCCTTCATGGTCAGGGTCTGCCGCCAAGCACATTCATTTTCCAGAGGTCGCCGAGCGTATAGTCTTCAAGCCAACTGGCAAGAGACTTCGAATCCAACCTTCTAAAAATGGATTTTTCATTCTTGCGATCGATAACCACGATATCTTCGGGTTCAAAATGACTTACCAGTTCCGCGGATTGCGTTGAGATAACAACCTGTTGCAGGTCGGCTGCCTGCTGAATCATCTCGGCCAGCAGCGTCAATGTGAATGAATGCAATCCTAGTTCGGGCTCGTCAATAAGAATGAGGTTTGGCCGAAGGTTTTCCGGTTGATTTAACAAAGTAGCGAGACAGATGAAACGCAATGTACCATCTGAGAATTGTCGGGGACCAAACAGTCTGTCCGGGTCTTCCCCTGCCTCAAACCATTCAAGACTCATCTTGTCGCCCGGGTTCTTACGATAGACAAAATCTTCGAAAAACGGAGCCGCGAGGCGGACTACATCTCTGATCCTTCTATAGTGGTTGGGGTGATGTTCACGGAGATAGCGCAGAAAAGGTGCTAGGTTCCCCGCGTCCGGTCTCAGCCGAAGGTTGTCGGGTACGTCTGACAAAAGCCGCACCTGAGCCGTATCACTCATATCCTGGAAATGAAACACGCGCCACTGCTTCATATCTGGTATAACATAGGATGCAAATTTTCCATGTGGTATGTGAGCCACAAAGGATTCGCTATTTCCTCCGGGCCACACGGAGGCATTGGACGTTGCTCTGAAACCGCCGGTGTGAAAATCAAAAGGGTTGAACTCCGCAGGGGCGAAATCTACATCGACTCCTGGGAAGAGCTTCTCGCTGGAGAAGGCTACTGAGTCAGCCGTCGGTTCAAGCGAAAATTCGTACGCGTAGCGGTTGTTTTCAAATAACAGGGCTACTTCAAGCCTTGAAGTTAGTTTTCGTCCTCCGAATAGCAATGCATCCGGGCCACCCTCGTTTTTGACAAAAAGCTGAAGGCGCCTCCGCGAAAGAGCAGAAAGCATTTCAAACAGACTCAGAAGATTACTTTTTCCGGCTCCATTGGCACCGATCAGTATGTTCAGGGGTTTTAGTTCGAAATTTTCGAGCTTACAAATTGACTTGAAACCGCGGACGGAAAAATGCTTTATGTGGGGCATGGGCTTCTCACTACAGACTTCAATGATCTTTCCAGAACCAGACGGTTCGGAAGCATAAGCAACACAATAAAAAGGTGGCACAGCCAAGCTGATACGGCAACCCCCTGCTAGGCCGCGAGAATTGAGCGGAGGAAGTGTTTGTTCAATGCAAACCTCTTCGCAACATTAAAGCAGGGGAATCAACCACTAAGTTTACCAACTCACTGTCTCTATTGTGTATTCAGATGAAATTGCCCACCTATTCAGATTGATGTTGCCATCTTGGGCAGGATTTTTTGGAGCGCTGTCTGACGACAGTTCCTAACTGTCGTTGGACACTTCCAGTTACCGATGCCAGTGAAACTCAACCTTAATGCCACTCACCACGCCAACATCCCTAAATGAAACATCCCACTATACGAGACTAGGGACATTATACCCCCAACACCGCACCATGGAAAGTGTCTTGCTTCAGATTACAGTTTATCTTGCCTCAAGCTTCCAAGGGCCACCTAAATTAGATTGGAGTGTCTGCTTGAAGCCTGACTCGCCTATTGAAGTATTTGAGGATAGCCTAATAGCAGTCGGGCAAGTCGTCCAGATTATTTCTGGCAGTTTGGTCTCTATCGGTTCTCAGATACTTACCGTATCGACCGTTCGCAACATGAATGCGGGTTTCCATGCCGTCGACCCATAAAACGTAATACTGATGGTGCCTCTGTTCTATATCATATATTGCATTAGCCTTAGATCTTGGAGACCAGCTTTCTCTACTATTGCAAAGTCCGAGAATATCTCCATCTCTATCCTTTTGGGTTGCAGTAACTTGTCTAGGCATGATAAATTTGCTCATTTTGGATGAATGAAAATGTGTTTCAGTGTTCTGAATCCTTTGGAGGATTGGGATCACGACCAGGATGAATCGTATCCTTGCTTCTTATTCTGCCGTTGCGTCCCTTGGTAGTAAGTTCACCGCCGCCTTGATTTGCTAGCATCTGCCTAGCGGCTTCTATGGCATCCCTTTGCGTATCGTGAATGCTGGAAGCTCTCTGCCGATCATTTCTCTTGTTTTCCCATTTTCCGTCTGACCGACGAGAAATGGTCCGATCTTGTGGTTTGCTCATAGCTGATTTATTACAAATGCTCGGAAGACAAGCGAGCAAGAGATATGCCAACCCTGGATGGTAGGACAAAATGGCACTTTCGTAACGGTGAGTGTCATTTTTTGTAGCCGGAGGTACATATTTGACGGTTGTGAGCCTTTTGAAGGGAAAACGGGGAACTGAGCCTAAAATGATCATCCTGTCAGGATAAGTGGCTAAAATGGGTTCCGCCCAATGGGCATTGTTTCATTGTAAGTTGAAATATTTTGGCGAATATAACCGGTTGGTCCCCAACCTTTCACCTTAAAATGGAACGATGACTTACTCAGCCCCCCTTGTTGAACTGGATGAAACTTTGCGTCAAGCCGGAGATTCTGGTCGCCAGTTACGGCTCTATCTTTTACGACATTTTAGTGAACTGCTGCGGCAGTTGGCGTGTAATCTGGACGCGGGCAATTTGGAAGCGAGCGCTCCAGAAGAATCAACTGTGGAATCCAGTACCGATACAGCAGAGCAAGTTCCAGCCCCGTCCGTGCTCTCGCTTTCTGAATACGGGGACGAAGCAGCCTTGCACAAGGTTCGTATGGAAGCATTGGAGGTGTTTGATACCCGCCGGTTTGACGGCGAGGAGTATGTGACTTTATGGGTAGATGTGTGCCAGTTGTGGGGTCGTCCCTTTCTCTTGTGCATGGCCGCCACGTTGGACGGCTATCGGCATGTATTGGGGTTTGTTGAATCCTCTACGCAGAATCTTGCTTCGGTGCGAGGGCTCTTTCAAGGTTTGCTGGATCGTGGTTTATCCCTAGACCAGGGGTTGCTTTGTATCACCCCGGGAACGGCGAGTCTTTCCCGGGTCCTGACCGAATGTTTTGGCCAACAGATCCGACTTCAGCATTGTCAGATGCACAAGCGCGCCCGGGTGATCAGCTATCTTGCAACCCCAGAACAACGTTTGATCCAGGGCGCGAGGACCCGTGCATTTGTCATTCCCGATCTGGCGTTGGCGCGCGCGTCTCTGCTACAGATTCATGCACAGTTACAGAAATGTAATCGTTCGGCAGCCCAGTGGCTGTTGCGGGACCTGGACCTGTCGCTGACCTTGCACCACAGTGGCGTCTATGACCGATTGAGTCGCAATTTGCGAAGTACGCGGTGCATTGTGCGTGTGGTGCAGCAGCTGAATCGGCGATTACGAGGGGTGCGCCATTGGCTTGCGCCGGCCTCGCGTCGCGCCCAGTTCGCGCTTCTGCTGTTGGAGACGGAAATGCGTATGCGCCGACTTGCGCACGCATCGTATCTTTCCATCATGTGGGACGCCTTGTTTGCTGAGGGTCCAGATCAGACCTGAGGATTTGCGCCCGGACCTAGACGTTTTTTTCATTCCCTACTCACAAACCTACATTACGGATGTCCCAATATTTACCTGAATCTTCCACGACCGAGCCGATGCCCAAACCGACTCCAACCATGCAGTACATCAATCTGCTTCAACAGCACGATCCGATCGAAGATGTGCATGAGCGCGCCAATGCTGCGCAGAAGGATGTGATGTTAACGGTGATTGCCAGCGAGGTTGAATACTTGTGCGGGAAGCGCTACGCCCATGATGACGAACATGGTGGGCGGTTCAAGCGCTGGGGATTCAATGACGGATCCATCAAAATTCGTTCGGAGCGTGTTCCCATTCGTGTTCCTCGGATTCGCGACACCGAAACCAATCGGATGCATTCTTTGGCGTCGTACCAAAAACTTCGCCGCCCGACCAAGAAACTGCAACAGAAGCTGGCAGAGAAGGTCTTTTTGGGGATTCACCTGCGGGATTATGACCGGGTGAGCCGTGAGTTTGCCGAAAGCTATGGATTGAGTGCCTCCACGGTAAGCCGTGCCTTCCAGGAATACAGTGCACAGGTCCTCAGAGAAATGGAAGAGCGCGATCTATCCCAAGACACGTATGTGATGTTGATGTTTGATGCGACCAAGATCCAGAACAAACACATTCTGATCTGTACGGGCGTGACCGTAGAGGGAACGAAACAATTTCTGGGGTTTGTGGAACTCTCGACCGAAAACGCGGAAGCCATCACCGGCTTTCTGATGAAGTTGGTGGATCAGGGGTTGCGGTGTGCGCACGGATTATTATGTGTGATGGATGGGGCCAAGGGAATCAAAAAAGCCGTACAGGATGTCTTCGGTGACTATGCCCGGATTCAGCGATGCATGTGGCATAAGCGAGAAAATGTCGTGGGAAAACTCCAACGAAAAGAGGATCAGGATCCGCTGCGGAAGGAGTTAAATCAGGCGTACAATCAAGAAACGTATGCGCAAGCCAAGCAGGCTTTGGACGAGATCCTCCAAGGGTTGGAGATGGAAGGATAGCAAGCGGCGGCCAACAGCCTGAGAGAGGGTATGGAAGAAACGCTCACCCTGCACAAGTTAGGCGTGGAAAAAGAACTTCGACAAAACCTGCACACGACCAATATGATGGAAAACATCAATCGCACGATCAAGGAGCGATTAGCACGAATCCGACGGTGGGTCGACTCGGATCAATGTCATCGCTGGGTTGCAATGGCACTGGTATTCGCGAAAGAAAGACTCACGAAGATTGAACAACCAGATCAACTGGCGGCCTTACAAAAAGCTCTCCTGGAACAGATCCCCAAAACGAAACTATCCTCCATGGAGGAGACGTAAAAAAATAAAGAGTTTCAACTTGGAATGAAACAATGCCTTCCGAGCGAAGTGGGCCGCTATTCCGAGCGAAATGGTCCACATGGTCGGAATACGCAGAGTGCGTTTATGTTTGGAAATGGAAGAACAATGCTGCTTCCGCCACAACAGGCTGTCTGCGCCTTTCCCTCAAATCTGCAAAAAACTAAAAGGCCGAAGTGACCGCCTCCCCGAAGCAGTCTCTTTCTATGTTATAGCAAGAGTTCGGGGTTCTATCTCGTTTTTTGATGAGAACCTCTCAGGTTCCAGCACTCCCATTTCGTAGAGGAAGCGGGAGAATTTCTTCTCCCGCCCATGAATCCGGGAAGAGCAGGAAAGGTTGAGTGTCTTCTGAACACGGGTCATGGCTACAAAACAGTTTCTGCGCTCTTCCCGCATTTCCCTGCTGTCGTCACCCTTTTTAGCCGCCAACCAGCTCGGGAGCTGATCCTCGACCATGCCGATAAGATAGACGTGATCGAACTCCATGCCCCTTGAGGAATGAATAGGGAGACAGTGAACAGCGTCTTCTGGAGGATCCGGTGTTTTCAACCCCATGTCCAGTTCCTGAAGAAAAAAGTGAAGAGTAATTCCCTCCTCACCGTAACAGGAAGTGATTTTCTCTAAAAAGTCATGCCATAAATCTTTTTCCTCGCCGTACTCATCAATAACGCCGCCGGCGACAGGATCCTTTTTCTGAAGATCCTCAAACCACATAAACGCGTCCTTCTCGAAACTGAGGAAGTCTAGGTGGTTGGACAAACGGGGAAGCGACTCTTCAATTAGATTCCTCGCACCCGACGATACCTCTTCTCCGCGCGCAAGGACGGCTCGCGCAAAGCTTCGGAGGTAATCGTCGTCTCCCGCGGCTGCATGCGACATGATATCCCTCATATCAAGATTAATTCCCTCAAGAGAAAAGAAAGCCCTGCAGGCAATGCGCAGATACTCGGGACTTGAGCGGGCGTTCGCAAGACGCAAGACGGAGTGTAGCCACTGGAGAGGTGCGCTTTCGAATTCGTCCTTGCGCACCGCCAGATAGGCGGAAATTCCAGACTGCTCAAGTGCACTGACGGTTTGCCCGAGAAGCTTTTTCCTCCGGGCCAAGATAACGCACCTAGCGCGCTCATGCGCAGGACGTCCGCCTATATCCTCAGCGACCCAGGCGATTTCCTGCTCGAAATCGTCAAACATTTTTACTCGCACAACGCTCTCGTCAAAGGATTCTTTCTGCGCAATAAGCTCGGTTTTTTCTGCAGGACGACCTGAATTATATTTTATCAGGCAATTTGCACGCTCAATGACCGCCGGGGGACAGCGGTAATTCTCCGGGAGTCGAAGAACACGCATATTAAAATCTTCGCGGAGTTTCCAGAGCCTCTCGGGATTCGC
>Ga0209754_1001823_pt1 | contig 19101 bp, 17 predicted proteins | sample MesohylBB_FD_187295 | JGI IMG/M metagenome (GOLD analysis project Ga0209754, IMG submission 187295) | Host-associated microbial community of the marine sponge Aplysina aerophoba from Gulf of Piran - sponge mesohyl, lysed by bead beating... | ecosystem: Host-associated > Porifera > Sponge >... | reverse complement strand
CTCACTCCAGGGTGATCGGCATGCTCTGGAATCGGTGATCGGCATGGTGGAATCACCGATCGGCATGCTCTGGAATCGGTGATCGGCATGAAATGGAATCACTGATCGGCATGCGCCGGAATCAGCAGTACACTTGGACTGTCCTTCAAGGAGGGTCGAGCCTGGGCGCGTGTCGCTTGTGTCCGGGCTTCTCTTGGGGACCATAGGTCGGAGATGGTGTTGGACAGTCAGGGGGTGAGGGATGCGATGATCGACCCGGTGCTTCGAGCGAAGGCGAAGGCCCGTGAGCGTCGTGCCCGGGAGAGGTTTAGGCGTCAGGTGCGCAGAGCCGAGGAGCGCAAGCGCCGGCTTTACGAGATTGTCCGGTTCGAGGTGCGGATGACCCCGGTGCTTCGCCAAGCGATCAGCGAGGCGGCAGCGGCCGTCTTCCCCGGATCGGATCGGCAGGACTCCGAACTCGTTCGGACGGTGGTAAACGAAGGTCTCGGCTACTCGTCCGCGTACAGCATCCAAGTCGTGCGGCGGGTTTCAAAGTGGGTGGAGGAGACCGGGGGGCCGGCAATCGACGGGGCTGACGGCGGCCGCCGCACGGCCTCCTTCTACTTGAAGATGCGAGCGCTGGATCCGGAACGGTTGAAAGCGGCGGCGGCGGCTACGCGTCCCGAGTCGTCGAAGAAACAGCCGTCAGGGTCCAACGTGGTCCGCGAACTACTGCGCCAGGCCTTCGGGATGGGGTCCAGGGACGAGGGCGTGACGCTCACGCGGCTCGCTGCTTGGTCGAGAGACAAGGCAGGATGAGTCATGGTGCCTGATCGCCGAAGTACACGGACGCAGAGATCCCGGGCGGCTTTGGGAATCGGTTGGCGAGAAGCGCTACCGGCCTCGCGCCCCGCCGGCCCGATGCCGCCGCCGGGTTGAAGCGATTATCCGCCCGCCCCCGGGCTCGTTCTCCGTTTATCGCCCTACGCCGTGCGCTCCCCCTTCGCGCCCCCAGTCTGGACTGCGAGCAAGCGCCACACGATGTGAAGCGGGATCGCCTGGCACCGATGCGGGTTTTTGGCGCCGAAGCGCACGGGGGGATGGGATTGTGCCCCCTCTATCGTCCGCAGTGTGGTGGACCAACGGGTAGCGAACGACGTCGTCCGCAACCTGGCCTTGATCGCTTCGCTCTGATTTGAGATAAGCAAGTCCTTGAAGCGCACCAGAAAGCCACGGCTCCGCAGGTGTTTGGTTGCCACATCCTTCCGGATCACAGGGTGTGTCGCGTCCCCCGTAGCGATCGGGAGGAGCTCGCCGACCGTGACCCGGACCGGGCCACTCGCGGTCGTCAGCGTCACGGGCATGCCCAGAAGCACTGATAGGACACGTCGCCCTTCGGGCTGTAGTCCGGCAACAAAACCCCGGATATCGATCGCCTCACACCATTCTCGCAGTTCCTCCTCGTCGGGCACCTGATCCGACCGGAGCATCCAGGCCCCCGTGAGCAACGGCCCGTATAGGTCGCTGCCACCAACGTCATCCAAAAGGCCTTGGCCCTGGAGCACTGCCCTGTTGCGCTTGAGCAGCCGGTCGAATCTGCCATCCGAAAACCAGAGAACGGTTCGACCAAAGAGCCGCAGGCCCGTCTCCGCCTTGAACGCACTGAGACTCCGCCCGGTCCTGGTCCGCTGATCGGATGTACCCGGTCCCTCTCCGAAAGTCTGCTCCGCCCTCAGCTTGAGGATCACAACGCCAGACCTTTCAGCTTCACGCCACAGAGGTCCGAAGTGCGTGTCGTCAGAGACAATGAGGAACGTTGACGCCGTACTCGCACCGGTAGCCCGCCGACGTACGTGCCGTAGCACGTTCTTGAGCTTCTGCTCCCCCCACTTACCGGGCGCGGCACCCACCATGTCGTAGAGTACCGGCAGAGCATCGTGCTTCACCTTCCTCTGTATCTTGGCCACGCTCTCTTCCTCGAAGTAGTGGCACGTCTTTTCGCAAAGTCGCTCGATGAAGCTCACGATGGCTTCCTTGCCCGACCCATGGACTCCACCGATCCACGCATGCGACAGCCCCGGCGACGCCCCGCCGAACCAAGAGACGGCAACGAAGCCCGCCAATAGCGTCCCGGCAGCCGGATGCTCCCAAGAGATGTCTTCCTGAAACGCCCGAAGCAACTTCCGAGCCTCGGGTAGCTTCATCGGCCAATCGATGTCCGGCTCAGGCAAGGGCGACAACCGACGGAAGACTTGACCGCCTTCACGATGCAGTTGTGGTGGACCGTGCCGCGAAGCCTTCGGTAGCTTCCGACGCTCCGGGTACAACATCCGGTCACCAAGATGCAGGACGACCCCGCCATCGTCCGCGCGCCAGACACCTCGTCCCCGTAACTGGCTTTCTTGGTCGAAAAAGCCCACTCGATCGCCCGCGCTGACGAGAGCCTCCCTCGCCGATCTGGTCCACTCCCCGCGCGCTCCGGAGCTTCTACGAGCGCGTTCTGACGGGCGGAAATGTCCCGCCCACCACCTAGCGTCTGGATTCAGGCGTAGCAGGTTGTCTCGAGTGTGGGCCGGCGGAGTAAGCCGCACCAATTCTCCGCCCATTTCCGGAAGATAGAAATAACGGTCGTCACGGTACCCCAAGATCCGGAAAGGAGCGTCCGCTACCCAATCCTCTGCGGTCTCGTGTTCCTCACGTATGATCGCAGCCTCTGCCATTTCCGGATCCAGCCTCGCCTCCACCCGTTCAACATTTTCAAGCTGCCAAAGGTCGGCAAAGGTCGTCGGTTTTCCGGTCAGGTCCTCAAAATCGGGAATCGCCACCTGCCCTTGGGCGGCCTTCGCCGCCTCGCGAGCAAAATGCACGCCCGGGTTCTCGACGCGCTCGTCGTAGCCGCGCACGGCCCAACTCCATCGGTCGTTGTCCGCAGCGACAACAATCTCGGCCTCCGGCCACCTTTCCCGGATCACCTTAGCCCACGGCTTCAGCCCGCCAGCGAACAGGGCCGCCGCCGCCGGCCAACCCGTCGCTTCATGAATCGTCAACGCGGTCACCCAGCCCACGCAGACGTATGCCAGGTCGGGGTCGTCGCAACCGCCGACCAGCACTCCGCACCCCCATACCGGGGCTTCGGGGACGAACCGCTTGCTCCCGTCGGATGAAATCAGTTGGACGTTGACCAGTTCGCCATCGCGATAAAGCGGGACCACCAGTTCGCCAGCACGTAAGCTGAAGTCACTGAAATCCGCCTTGCGGCTGACGCGTAGCCCATGACGGTCCAGAGGAATATTCTCCAGCTTCCTCGACGAGAGGTACGGGTGGGTGTCCGCCGGCGTCGCCTGCGCCCAGATTGCCTGGACTCGCCCGATGGCCTCCCGTGGGGTTTCTGGATCGGCCCCCTGCCCGAGTGTCGTGTCCTCCTTCCCCCACCGCACCCAATACTTCATCACGCCGGTTTGATGGCAGGAAAAAGCAACCCCCGACCGGTCCGGAAAGGCTAGGTAGCACCCACCCCCTTTGGGGCCCGAGAACAGGTGGACCGCACCATCCCAACGAACGTTCACGTCCCGGGGAAGGCGGTTTGACATGGCCATGCGGAACCCTGTTTCCGCGTTCACTTTGGCGCCCTTTCTCCCCAGGGGACTCCGAACGGCACGGCAAGAGATGCCTCGCCGTTTCGAGCGAGAACCCCTACTATTCAATGGTAACACCCATCTTCAACGCGCTGGCTTGACTGCGGGCGTTCCGCACGGAAAAGCGCGAAGGCACCCTGAGCATGGCAGATCGCAATGGAAGTAACGGGCAGGATCGTAGCGGACCAGGGTTGATTCTGCCACCTATCATTGGGGGTTTGGACGTTGACGACGAGGCGGCGGCGCAGTGGTCGCGCGTTGTCCGCAACGCTCTCCAATCAGGGCGAGCGCTCAATTCGCCCGGCGAATGGTCGCACTGGCACGTAGGAGCCGCGTCGTGGAAGCCCGTACGCAGTCTGTATGTCTGGATTTGGGAACCCGAGGCACGGCCACCGGACCGGATTGAATTCTCGCCCGCCGGTTTGGCTCCCGTCTGCGGGACGGCTACGATTTCGATCGTAGTGGCCGTCCCGCCGGGTGGAGCAAGGACATTGCCCGATGGTAGCAGGCAGTTGAGGACGATGAACGCGTACTCTCCCGCCATGCGGGCGGACCAACAAACCGCAGATGCCATCCAGCGCCTCGCGATCGCCGGTGCCGCCGAGCTAAAGGAGGAAGACCTGTGGCCTTAGAGTCAGCCGCGTTCCGACTCCTTGATGAGATCCGCCAAGCGATCCTCACGAGCCAGGTCGTTCACGTCCTGGCCTTGGACTCCCGTCAGCCGGAGGACTTCAAACTCCCCTAGCTTGTCACGAAGTCTTTTTCCGCCGGCGGCCCCGGCCTGATCTCCGTCGAACCAGATCACTACACGCCTGGGTTCTCGCTCTCGTATCCACTCGGTCCATTCCGTCTTCCACACGCTGGCCCCTGGAACCCCTATGGCGGTAACGCCGTGCTCTCGGAGCGATTCGGTGTCGATTTCGCCTTCCGCGATGTGGATCACGCCCTGTGGTTCCAGATGATCTCCGAGGGCGTCCGCTCCATACAGTTGGGCAGGGACTCCCGTCAGCCCCAGGCACTTGGGTGCATCCTGGCCTTTGGCCTTACGGTGCTCGATCCACCGTCTGCCGGCGCGGATGCGCAGACCCACTGGAAGGCGTGACAGACCACGGTATGGCATGATCAGAGCCGAGTCGTAGTCTACCCCAAGCGGCCAGTATGGACGTCCGTTCGGCCACGCTGGCCATCCATACCGCGCCGGCAGATCGGCCAGCGGCTTCCAGCCGGCCGCACCATCCACAGAACGCCAGCCATAGCGAAAGAGACGGTCGGAATCCAGCCCGCGAGACGCCAGGTATTTCCGCCACGGAACCGTGAGCTTTAGCGCCATCAGCACGTCAAGGGTGAGCTGTGCCGGATCCAGCCGGTCGACGTCAGGTGGTGGGGCCGTCGTGGTCGTCTGCCGCGCCTTCCAGGCACCCGCTCTATTCCGGTCCCGCGCTCTGGTCGCCGGGACCCCCGGCTTGCCGAAGATCGCACCTCGCAAGTCGTCGAACGTGCATCCGCCCCGACACGAAGTGACGACCGCAGTAGCCTTGCCAGCTCCGACGTGAAAGCGGTCGTCCCCGCCGCAACGCGGACACGGTCCCTTCCATTCCCTACCCGATCTCCGCCCTTTCCAACCACTCGCTTCGAGTGCGTGCAGCCAGTCATCGAGCGTATGCGCGGGCGTCGTCATTCGCCTGCCGCCTCAGTAGCCGTTTGCGGCTCTTCAAGCCTCCATCCACGCCAGCCACGCTGGGCCTTGCCATGCGCTTTCACGGTCTTGACGTTTGGCAGATTCGGGATTTGGGTTCGTAGCCGTCGAGTGAATCCGTTGCGCGAGACGCCGCCGACACTCTTGGCACCCTTGTCGTCTGGGTCGGCGCCATTCATTTCGCACCAAGCCTTCCAGGTTTCCGACACGGACAGGTTCTGCCCGTCGGTCGGAACGATGCGAGCGGCGAAGGCACCGATCTCCCCTAGGTCCTCTTCGATTCGCTTGGCCGTCGCTTCGTCCACAGTGGGAATGTTCTCCGGGGGGTTGCCCGGCTTCATGGTAGCTGCGGTGCGGATCAATTTGGCGAGGAAGGCTTCACGGAACTCACGGGTTTTCACCGTCTCGAGCAGGGTCGGGTCTTTCCGTTCCTGTGGCACCGCGGGATAGGAGAGTTCACGCAAACGGTCGCGCATCGCCTCGTCCTCCAAATGGAGGCGGGGAATAGATGAGGGATTGCAGATCAGGAACAGAGTTGCTGTCGCTTCCCGGGTCTGCGGGTTCTGATGCAGCTTCCGGAAAGTGATGCGGCCGTCTCCCGACAGCCGTTTCATCAGGGCCGAACTCACTTGGCCCTGCGGAGCGGTTACCTCATCCAAAACGCAGACCCGTGTCGGACTCGCGAACGCCGAGAGTTCCGTGTTGTGTTGACCGGCCTGTCCCGCCTTGGCGAGCGCCGAGTCCATCGGTTCTTGGGCGTATTGGCCGAGCGAACCCACCAAAGCCGTAGACATGACCGTCTTCCCGCCCCCTTTCGGTCCGACGACGAGGTAGATGCGCCGGGACGGCCGCCCGAACAACGCATGGGCCAACGCTTTCCAGAACCACGCCTCCGCTTCACTGTCGAGGTGCTCGAACAGACGCTTCACGTCCTCATGAGGCTCATCTGGCCGGAAGTCCACGCCCGTGGAATAGGTGACCAAATGCTCCCGCCCTTCTGCTGCATCGAGTAGCCTGCCACTCCTGAGATCCACGACCCCGTTTTCGCATCCGAGGTAGCGCAGATCGGCGTCGATGTCGTCCGCCGTACACCGCGTCAGCCTTGGATAGGCTTTTTCGTTCAGCTTTGCCGTGGCAGACAGATTGAGCCGTATCTGCTCGCCCAACGACCGGACCCGTTGCGCCGATTCGACGGCCCGCAGAGCAAACATCAGCTCCTTCCCCTTTAGGTCTCGGTCTTTCCGTGCCTCGGTCTCCATGTCGGTGAGCAGGCTGACGACGAGTTCCCGCCAGGGCTCTGGCGTCGGATCCCACAATCCCGAGTCCTTGAGAACGTAGGCCCCCGGCTCACCCCAGAATCTCCGACCACCTCCCGGCCAGCCGGAAACCCCGTCTTTGCCATGGCTGACGATCAGGATTCGATCCTGGTACTTCTCCAATAGCCTCGTGCCCAGAGCGGCCGGGGTGGTTAGGTACTTCTCGGGCTGCTCTGTGTGGTGGCTCTGGGCCGATGGGGTCCGGCCGTTCGCATGCGGGCGCTTGCTACCTGCACGTGTCTTCTCGAATGCCGGTTCGTCCGAAGACCCGTTGTTCATGCACGTGCTCTCGCGGAGGGCCGCGTCGGCGTCTCAGGCGGCCACGAACACCCGTCCAGCCTATCGCGCGGAAGCATCTCACGACCCAGTGGGTCGCGTTGCTACGCCACCAGTTTCCAATTCGGCCACACACGTTGGCGCTTGCCGCTTACTTTCACGGCCTTCACGAGCGGAAGTTCTGGAATCAACCGTCGTAGCCGGGTAGTGAAGGCGTAGCGTTCAAGGCCCCCGACCTCCTTCGCATCTCGCTTTGCACCCTGCTGGTCGCACCAAGCTTCCCAAGCGTCTTGGACCGGCAGATTGACACCATCCGCAGGCCGAAGACGTTTGGCGAACAGACCGAGCTGCTCGGCATCGAACTCGACTGATGTCTCGACGGCCGCGCCCTCACCAAGCGACCGCTCGCGCGTTGCAATCCAGTCCTCGACCTCGGCCGTGCGCCACGCAACCGCCCGCCGCCCGAGCTTGATCGGTGCCGGAAATTCCCCACGGTGCACCATCCGATACAGAGTCGATTTGTGGAGCAGAGTCAACCGCTCGACGTCCGCGCGCCGCAGGATCCGTGCTTCCATGTGCTCCCCTCTTCCTCAAAAGGCACTCTCTTGAACACCACACGAGAGTCTATCAAGGCCGGGGCCGTTGGGTGTAAACCCTGTGAAGATCCCTACCCACGGAGGCACTCCCTGGGATGGAACGAGATTCTGGCGCTCCACCGGGGTAACACCGGGTCCGTCGGGGGCCAGGTTTCCCCGAAAACGGGAGCACTGCGCCGGCGCTAGGTTAGACCGTCGGCGCCTCTGAGGAAGCCAATCGCGTCTCTACCCTCCTCAAGTCTGGCTTGGGCGATGCATCGGTCCGTTTCTTCTCGCGTGTCCAGATGTCCTGCACCCGGTCGTATTCGACGCCTAATAGCCGCTTGGCGACGAGATAGCAGGCGGATTTTTCCTTCACTTTCGCCGTCGCCGTCCGAAGACCCACCTCGACGATCCCCTCCACGGTGACGAAAATGACGCAATCTCGCCAAAGGTTCGGGAGGGAGGATCGACCGTCTGGCTTCGGCTCGGGGGACCTGCCTGTGGCTACATCAATCGCCCAATACATCAGCGGCGCCGACCTCACGAGCTGACCCGGAGCATTTTCTCGCATGTGAGTTACCAGGTAGCGGACAGCCCACCATGCCAACTGGCACCCTTTTGCATTCGGGCACCCCGTCGCCTTCTGGCACCACGTCTCCTTCTGGCACGCCGTCGACCGAAGGACCCACTTTTCCCAGTCTTGAGGGCGTTTCCGCAACCGCCTAGCCCACACTCTGGCTATCGCATGGAGATCCTCGGGTCCAACGGCGATCATGTACTCCATGAACGCCAGCAGTCTTCCCTCTTCCTCCTCCTTGCTTCGCGGCTCACGGAACCATTCGCGCCGGAGTTCGGCCAATCGGGCCTCATCCACAGCTATTCGTCGCCGGTGAGGTATTGACTCCACGCCTTCATGACCTCGCGCCGGCGCTCGAACAGCGTCCCCCGCGCGTAGGCGGCTTCCACCTTGTTCCTCACGACGTGGGCCAGGGCGGCCTCGGCGACCTCCCGGTCGACGCCGGCGTCGCCGCACCACATCCGGAAGCTGGTCCGGAACCCGTGCGGCACGCAGTCGAGTCCCACGTCGCGAACGACCTTCGCCAGGGTGGACGAGGACATCACCCCGCCGGCCGGGGACGGAAACACCAGACCCGAGCCGTCTCCGACCCCGTCCGCGGCCCGGGCCACGGCAAGCGCCCGCCCGGACAGCGGGACACGGTGCTTCCGGCCGGACTTCGTGCGCTCGGCCGGAATCGTCCACGTGGCGGCCTCGTCGTCGATCTCGTCCCACCGCGCGCCGCGCACCTCTCCGGACCGGGCCGCCGTCAGGACCAGGAACTCGATCGCCAGCTTGACCGCGACCCCCGCGCTGGACTCCCGTACCTTCTCCAGCGCGGCCGCGACCTCGGCGTGAGGCAAGGCCCGGAAGTGCTTCCGGGGCGCACCGCCCTGCGGCAACGCCGCCGCGATCGCGTCGCCGGCGGGATTGGTCTCGCGGAAGCCGTTCGCCACAGCCCACTTCATCACCGCCCCGATGCGCTGCCGCACCCGGCGTGCGGTCTCGCGCTTCGTGCTCCAGATCGGCGCCAGCACGGCCAGCACGTCGGCGGTGGTAACCTCGTCGACCCGCATCCGGCCGAGCCTCGGGAACGCATACGTGCGCAGCGACGCGCGCCACTGCGCCTCGCTCTTGCTTCCCGGCCGCCACGACGGGCGCTGGATCGCGAGGACCTCCTCGAGCGCGTCCTCGAAGGTCGGAGCGGCAGACTTCGACGCCCGCGGGTCACCACCGGCCCGGGCCAGCTTCCGGTTCTCGAACGCCTTCTCCCTGGCTTCGGCCAGGCTGGTGTAGGGGTATCCGCCGAGGCCCATGTCCACGCGCCGGCCGCCGACCGTGCCTCGCCAGATCCACTGCTTTGTCCCCGTCGGAAGCACCCGGAGCATCAGGCCGTGCTCGTCGTAGTAACGGCCCGGCTTGGCATGCCGCACGAACGCTGCTGTCAGTCTCTTCGGCAACGTGATCCGCCGCTCGTCAAGGGGAAAAACCGGGTCTCCACCGCACCACGTCACGTCCCACGACGCAATGCACACTGCGAAAGACCTCCCGACACCGCAAGAGATGCCGGGGCGAGGGCGTCACGGCCCCGCCCGGACTCTGGCGGACGCCTTGAGACTCCCTGAAACGAGAGGCTGAGGGACGCCCCCTCCGCGCACGAGGACTTCCGACCGAATCGAGATAGTCACTCCACGCACACCTTCAATTGAACGTCCCGGCACCGCTCGAAACAGGTCGCTCCGCGCGGGCAGGCCACCTCGGACACCGCCCCACCACCGTGTGCGCCAGCAGCAGCCGCCCCGCCACCACGCGGTCCACGCCCGTCTCGAAAACGCGCCGCACACCAAGTCGTGACATCGTGTGGGCTCCTTCCCACAAGGATGAGTGTGTAGCACATGGAACCGCTACCTCGAATAGACTGGCTCGGATCATGGGCACGGGACCCCGCTGGAATATCGCCGGGCGAATCTGAAACCGAAAACTGGCCGAACGGGGGTGTTTTAGGTGCCCGACGCAATCGAAAATCGGGTCAAACGAACCAAAACAGGCCTAAACCCCTTGACAACGGGGCAACTAACTCTGGAATGGGGTATATCCTACTGTAAACACCCCTTATTCCCCCCCCAACCAACAAAGGCCTCACAGCCATGATGAACATCACGGAGTCTTCTGGGCACCCGCCCCTAATCTTGGTGGACGGAGCCCTCTACTATGGTACGCAGGATCGGGTTCTCGTGCATCTTTTTACCATCATCCCCCGACTGCACGACCGGGCGCTACCCACCAGTCCACCCGAAGAGGAGGAAGACAGCCCGCCTCCGTTTTCGGACGAACGCCGGCCGGTCGCCTTGGATTACCAGATCCAAGCGATTGCCGCGATGGACTACGCTACAGCCCGTGGACTTGGGAAGCAACTCACCCAGATAGCCGAGGCCTGGAGTCGGCGGCAAACTGAGGAGGAAGAGAAGGAGGAGACAGTATGACGGCTGCGAGCGGGGCGCTCAAAGCGTCAATGTTGGAACACTTTCCCAATCCTCCGCGCCACAATGGTCGTTGGTTCGAGTCAGAAGAAGATCATGAGGGCCATGCCCCGAATCGTGACGACCGTGACCTGATGGTGGCGCTCCAAGCGCTGCACAACATCGAGAACCGGGCAACCCCGCCGCCGGCGGATCTCTTGGAGCACGCCCGCGAACTACTCAAGCAGATGTATCGCGAGGCTCCATTCTGTTACGAAGTCCACCTCACAGACGATGGCGAGATCGCGATCGAAGGTGTCAGGGGCGAAATCTCCGTCAATGTCCACTGTTACCCCGACGGGATCACGCGATGCTTCATCTGCATGGACGATGACCTGAGAAGGGCTTGGTACAACAACCGAACCAAGGTGTTCGGGGCCTTTCTGAAAGACGCCTTGTCACAGTTGGTTCCGTGGCAGCGGGCCGCCCGTCGGTATTGGCTTCGACCTTTTGATGAGGGCCACGCCAGGGTTGTCGAACAGACCACGTGCTCCAAATTCTGGCCGACAGCCTATTATTCTGCTCGGTGAATCGACTCCAGCTGTATCCGGTCCGGGAGGGCAGGATCAATTCCGAGGGATCTGTCGCACGGGGGGTCTTTAGCAGCGGCGATTTCTCCTTGCCTCCTGGCAAGAGGTCTCGGGTCAAACACAGGGCCTTCTTCAAGAATCGACGAGAGAACGCGGGGCACCTAAAGCTGTCAGTTGACCAATGGCAACCGGGTGAGATCCCCGAATTGGTTCGTCTTGGGGAAGAGAGGGCCGAGAAGCGCAGCGAGGCTACTGGAGAACAGAGGACATTCTATGGCTGGGGACTTGTGACCAGGGAAGACGCGGAGCGGAGCGGGCGACGAGTTGTAGACACCAGTTGCTCGGCCAACCGCCTCCTCGCCGAGATCCGTTTGCCGACCAGCGCTGAGGAGCGAGCCACGAGGATTCACCACGCACAGGATCTTGGCAGACTTTCGCGGTGGGAACCCAAACCCAGTTGAACCCGTAACCGGAGAAAAGTCCCCGCTCAGTAGGCCATCACCGCCCCGAGGTAGTCGGCCCACGCCTCCATGACCTCGCGGCGCCGGGCGAACAAGTCGCTGCGGAAGTACGCCCCCTCGACCCCGCCGACCGTGTGGGCCAGCGCCGCCTCGGCGACCGTGCGGTCGACGCCGGTTTCCGCAGCCCAATCACGAAACGAACTGCGGAAGCCGTGAACCGTGCTCTTGATCCCCAGCTTGCGCACCAGCTTCGACAGGGGTGCGTTCTGCGGCGGCAGACCCCGCAGGCTGGGAAACACCAGCCCGTTTGTGCCGGCGATGTCCTGGGCCTGGCGCAGGACCGCGAGAGCGCCTTTCGAGAGCGGAACTCGGTGCTCACGTCCGGCCTTCATCCGCCCCTCGGGCACGGTCCACGTGGCCGCCTCGAAGTCGATCTCGTCCCACAGCGCCAACCGGGCCTCACCGCTGCGAGTGGCCGTCAGCACCAAGAACTCGAGGCAGAGCCGCGTGCCTAACCACGCATCCGCTCCACGGATCTCTTTGAGCGCAGCCGAGAGTTCCGAGTGAGGCACTGCCCGGTGGTGCTTCTGCCGAGCACCATTGCGAGGCAAGGCCGCCGCGATCGCGTCGCCGGCAGGGTTGTCCTCGCGATAGCCTTTCGCAACCGCCCATTTCATCACCGCTCCGATCCGATGCCGCACGCGCGTGGCCGTCACGCGTTTGGTGTTCCAGATCGGCACCAGGCACGCCAGCACATCGGCCGTGTTGATCTCGCTGACGCGCTTCCGCCCCAGCTTGGGGAAGGTGAAGTCACGAAGCGTCTGACGCCAAGTCTTCTCGCTAGAGCCGTTCTTCCAGTTCTTGGCGTGGAGCGCGATCACCTTCTCGGCGGCCTGCTCGAAGGTGGGGATGCCGCCTCCTCGGGGATCGCGGCCCTGGGCAACCGCCCGGCGATGCTTCAGAGCCTTGGCCCGCGCCTCGGCCAGCGTCACGATGGGATAGGCACCCAATCCCATGTTGATCGCCCTGCCGTTGATCTTCAGGCGTTGCGCCCAGGTCTTCGAGAGCCGTCCGGTGGCCGTCGGTTTCACGAGCAGCGAGAGTCCGTGGCCCCCCCGGCCATCTCCGTACCTGCCTGGCCGCTTGACCGTGCGGACGAACGCTGCGCTGAGCTGTCGAGGTCGCTTCACTTTCTCCTCCCGTCGCGGGTTTTCGTTATCACCATCCGTTACCACTTCATGAATGAGACTAAGCGAAATCGCGTGAGACGTCAAGGAACCGTAAATCCAATGCCTACCGAACGTTGCCGGACTTCTTGAGTCCGTGTGAACCCTCCTGAAACCGCCGGTTTGCGGTGTAGGTGACGCAGAACAGCGCCAGCAGGCAGACAACAAGCGAGGCGCCCATCACGAGCGTGACCAGGGAGGAGAAGATCACGGTCGCGCCCGCCGTCACGATCGAGAGCAGGTTGCCCGTGGACCACGCCGCGCCCAGGTGCGCGCTGTACGCCTGCACGAGCGCGGTCATCTCGGTGTACCCTGCCGACACCACGTCGGACAGAAACAGGTTCTGAAGCCAGATCCCGCCTCCGGCGACCATGGCCGGGAACGTGAGCCCGACGCCGGGGATCGGGACGATGTAGTAGTGGAGCAGCGTGCGGGGGATCGCGATCCCGATCACGAGCTTGATGATCTCCCAGGGCTGGAACGTGCCGGTGAACGCGATCTTGAGACCCGTCCAGGCGACCATCACGGCGGCGAGCCCGCCCCAGAGCTGGAGCCCGAGCGTATGCACGCCGGGCGCGGCTCCTCCGACGACGGTGTCGAGCACCACGTCGAGGAAGCCCTTGAAGTCCTGAAGCTGATCGGCCGGGATCTGCGTGGGGACGTTCGGGTCGATGGACTGCGGGGGCAGTTGCATGGCCGTCGCGCCCCTACCGGTAGAACGACGGAATGCGGAACAGGAGCCCGTCGCGGAGCGCGGCCCGGTTCTGGAGCGCGGCACCCTGCATCGTCCTGGCGAACCCGTTCGCGCGCATCCGGCTCTCCCGCCACTGGGCGAGCTGTTCGAGGCGTGCGAGTTCGACCTGGCGCGCGCGGCTCGCCTCCATTGCGGTCTGATGGGCGAGCACCTGACCGAGCGCCGCGTTGATGCGGCCCTGGCTCAGCGCGGCCGCGACCCCGGCCTGCTGGAGAGCTGTATTGGACAGGTTGCCGTTCCCCGTGAGGTCGGCGAACGAGCCCTGGGCGCTCTCGATGGTTCCGGTCAGCGCCGCCGCCGCGTCGAGCGCCGCGTAGTCCAGCACGCGCTGCCTGTCAGTGGCCTCGCGGGCGCGCCGATAGTCCTCCAGCGCGCGCGTCGCCAGCTCGGGCGGGTGGTCGCGGTACAACGCCAGGATGTCCGCCTCGGTCACACGATCCGCCGCCCCCCGTGCCGTGCGCCATAGGCCGGTGAACGAGCCGCCAGTGCCGAAGTCCCGGACCGCACCGACCATGTCGCGGCCCGTCCCGGTGAAGTCGGAACCCCAGCCGAGTCCGTCGCGGACGAGGCCAACGGGATCGGCCGCAAGGTCGGAGAACGGCCGCAGCAGCGCTGCGACCTCGCCGCGCGCGGCGCGCTCCATGTGGTCGAGCTGGCCCCGGAGTTCTGTAAGCTGGCGGGCCATCGACCGGATCTGGCTGACCTGGTGCGAGATCTGCGTGATCTGGTTCGCGATGATCGCGGCCCGCTGGAACCAGCTCCCGAGGTCGAGCTGCGCGCTCGCGGGACGAGCGCCCGCGAGCAGCAAGAGCGGGACGAGAAGGGCGGTGATGAGGATGCGGTGATGCATGGGGGAGTCCTTTCGTGTCAGTGGTGCGTGGTGCGGGTGGGGGTTGGGATCAGGACATCGGAGGTGAGCCAGACGCGGAGCCGGTGGCCCGCGCGGATCGTGATCTCCGGCATCCGGTTCAGGTACCGGTCCAGCATCGAGGTGGCGCTGCCTCCGAGCCCCTGGCCGACGCCCGCCCGGAGTCCGTATGGCGAGGCTCCGGCAAGCGTGAGACCGCTCAGCGCGCCGACCGCTCCGGCGGCGGCGAACGTCGAGAGGTAGTGGCGGTTCACCTGGTCGCGCAGCGCGCTCTCGCCCACCTGGTTCAGACCGGTGAACTCAAGGTCCACCCAGCTGCCGCCGGGCAGCAGCAGCCTGTGGAACCCGACGGCGAGACGGGTCTGGTCCCGGTCCTGGACGGCCCGGGCGGTGCCGACGACGCGCGCGCCGCGCGGGACCAGTACCCGCTGCCGGTCGGCCGAATACAGCGGTGCCGACACCATGGCGAGCACCGGTCCGGGGAACTCCCCCGACAACTGGGTGACCAGCACCGCGTCCAGGAACGAGCCCTCGTGGATGCGTTCCCAGCCCGGCGGGTCATGCGGCCGGACCACACGGCCGGGCTCGGATGTGCCGGGGGCGGGTAGACCGGTCTGCGCCGCCGAACCGTCCACGGTGGGCGGCAGTCCTCCGCCCGCCAGTCCGGCCACCATCTCGGCCTCAAGGGCGGCGAGGGATTGCCCGAGGGAGGCGAGCGCCCCGTCGAGTGCCGCATCGGTAGACTCGGGCGCCAGGGGAGACGCCGCCGCCGCATCCGAAGCCCCGTCCGGATCCCGGTCCGACTGCGCGACGGGGAACGATCGGAGCGAGCGCGTCCTGCGCTCGACCTCTTCGAGCCGAAGCGCCTCGCGCAACTCGAACTCGGCGCGGCCCACGCCGGGAACTCGGCCGCCTCCGCCGGCATCCGTACCTGCGGACCCCGAGCCGGAGGGTGCTCTGGTTTCTCGGTCCGCCGGATCGTCGCGGTCCTCGGCGGCGGCCCGTTGCGTCTCCCGCTCCGTCTCGTCGCGGAGACCCTCTTCGAACGACCGGCCCTCGCGGTCGTTCACCGCCCGCGGCTGTGCCGGCGCTCCGGCGGCGGCCTCGTCTTCACCGGGACCGGCGAGCGACGACGAGAACAGCAGTCCGGCGACCAGCACGGCGATCAGGACGATCCCCGCCTTCGTGACGAAGCCGCCCGGCAGGGCGCCCTTCGGCTCCTTCACCCACTGCTTCCAGCCGCTCATCGGGAGCCTTTCCGGGGCTCGAACCGCCAGCGCACCCGCTTGTCCCCGATCTGGAGCCACCCGTCGCCCAGCACGCGCCGGGCGACGTACAGCCCGTCCTCGGTGAGGTCGTAGGCGACCAGGCTTGGCTCGCCGTCCTTCGTCTCGTAGAGCGCAGGCGACTCCTGCGCGCGCGAGCGGATGTACGTGAACCGTCCGTCGTGCCACATCGCCTCGACCAGGAACGGCCGTCCCGACGCTCCCCGGTCCAGCCGGTACTCGAACGCGAGCCGTGCGGGATACTCCGCCCGGAACGCCTCGATCTCAGCCTCCGCCCGCCGCCGGGCTTCGAGGATCCCGGCCTCGGTCTGTTCCTGTGCCCGGCGGGCGGCCTCGGCCGCCTCGGCCGCCATCTCCCTGTAGGCCGCGACTTCGCTCCGGGCCACGAACGCCGGTCCGCCAGCACTGCTTGGCGACATGCCCGCCGCCTCCGCGCCCGCCTCGACGCGAAAGACCAGGTGGGTCGGATCCTCGGCGTGCTCGGAGACGAGGAACGAGTAGATGCGCCCGGACTCGCAGACGAGCGCGACGTTGGTCGCGGCGTCCTCGGCCAGAGGCTTCAGGTACGCGACGTTCGCCGCGCCGGTCAGGTGCCAGTACTCGGAGTCGCCGACCACGAAGTCGAGGATCCGCTCTCCGGCCGGAAGCACAATCAGGGTCGTGTGGCGCACGCGTGCGCGGAGCCTGTGGATGCGGTCCCTGCTCTCGTCCGGCACGGTCAGCCGGGCTTCGCCGCCGGTCGCTTGCTGTGCGGCGGCATCGCAGGGGAGCGCCGTCAGGAGCACCGTCAGCAGGACAACGACTACGCCTAACAGGATCGCCGCGGTTGGAGTTGCTCTCATGGTGTTCACGTCCTTTCGGTTGGTGGAGTGGGATGGGTTCGGCCCGCGAGCGCTTCGAGCGCCCGGGCCAGGCCGTGCCTCGCCACGGCTTCGGCGCGCCTCTCGGCGTCCAGCGGCGAGGAGGTGTATAGCCAGTAGCTCTCCGGATCGACTTCGAGCCGGAGCACCGCCGCCTCGTCCGGGCGGCGGAGATACAGTTCGCGCTTCGGCGTCAGCTCCCGGATCCGGGCCACCTCCGACTCGTTCAGCCGGAACAGCGCCCCGGCCTCGTCGGGCAGTTCGGCGTTGGCGAGGAACAGCTTGGTGGGGATCGATTCGAGAAGCGCCGAGGCTCCCGCCGTCCCGGTCACGTCCACGGCTGACTGCGTGGCAAGCACGAGCGCGGCGTTCTTCTTCCGCCACGTCTTGGCCGCCTCGGCCAGGTAGTTCAGCACGGCGGGGTCCTGCATGTACCGCCACGCCTCGTCCACAACCATCAGCTTGAGCCGCGCCGTCTCGGCCGGGTCCTCGATCTCCAGGCGCATGCGCTCCAGCAGGTACGAGAGCGCCGCCTTGCACAGGTCCGCGTGCTCGGCCGCCCCCGCCAGATCGATCACCTGCCAGTCCCGGAACTCGATGTCCGTCGTGCCCGCCGGGGGGTTGTCGAAGAACGCGCCCCAGGCGCCGCCCTCCGTCCAGCGGCTCAGCGCGGGCCACATCGCGGACGGGAGCGAACCGGCCAGCACGCTGAGCGTCCGGCGCTCCGTCCCGAGCGCGTAGAGGTCCTCGATCCGCGCGCGGATCTCGCTCGTGTCCGCGCCGCTCGCCTCGAAGCCGCCCAGCTTCAGCAGCCGGAGCACCCAGCCGGTGAGGAACTGGAACGTCCGCGTGGTGGCGGGCAGCGCGAAGGGTGTGAGCCGGAGCGTCGGCTCCGCTTCGCCGGGCGCAAGCTCCAGGTACCGGCCCCCCAGGAACCGGGTCAGCCAGCGGTAGGAGCCGCCCAGATCCAGGATCAGGATGCGCGGATCGTACTTGAGCGCCTCGACCAGCAGGAAGTTCAGGGTGAAGCTCTTGCCCGAGCCCGTCGCGCCCAGGATCAGCGTGTGGCCCACGTCGCCCGCGAACAGGTCGTAGCGGTACGCCGTGCGCCACGGCGTCTCGAACACCGCCAGCGGCTCGCGGTCCAGATGGCGGCTCTTCCTGTTCCCCCTCGGCGGACCGAACACGGGCGCGAGGCACGCCGCGACGCCCGCCGACACGAACACCTTCCGCACCTGACGCTTGCGCGGCTGGGCCGGGAGCCGCGCGAACCATGCGGGAAGCTGGCCGTAGCCCTCCCGGATCACCTTCGCGTCGTGCGCGGCGAACAGGCGGCGCACGTCGCCGTCCAGCCGCTCGATCCCTTCGAGTTCGCCGTGCAGCGCCACGGTCAGCGATGCCTCGCCGTAGGCCACGCCGTCGGCTTCGAGTTCGACGAGCGCGGCTCCTAGCCGGTCCGACTCGGCGGCCGCCGCGGAATCGACCATCGCCGCCGTCGTGCCCTGCGCGTCCTGCGCGTGCGCCATCATCGAGTAGCGCCGCGAGAAGTAGTGGCGCTGCGCGCTTCGGATCCGGCGCCGCGCCGACTCGACCGTCCACGGCCGCCATTCGAGCGAGACGGTCGTCACCGCGTCCAGGCAGTAGAGATCCTTGAGCAGGTTCGCGTGCGCCTGGCCGGGCGGCGACAGCAGCGAGTAGACGATCATCGGCTCGCCGTCGAGCCTCAGGTGCGACCGCTCCGCTTCGAGTTCGGACAGCGCGAGCCGCCAGTTCATGCCGCTGCCCGTCGCGCCGTCCCACGCAGTGCCGGGCCGATTGACCAGTTCGGAGAGCAGACGGGAGCCTTCGGCGGCCTCCAGCATCTCGACGGGCGTGTGCTCGGCCACGAGCGAGCGGCCCGCATCGATCATGGCGCGGAACCGGTCCGCCGCCGCCTCGATCTCCGAGGCCAGGTAGGTCGGCGCGCTTCTCCGGCGCTTCCTCCACCCCGCGAGCCGGGAGAGCGGTCCCGCCCTGGAGCCCCGGGCCGCCCCGCGCAGGCCGGAAGCGAAGGACCAGACGACGTAGGCGTCGAGCCTCTGGACGCGCCCGGACAGGAACGCCTGGCGCTTCCGGGCCGAAAGGGACGCGACACCGGACCCGCTCCCCACGGTCGTCTCGGGGCTGCCCGGCGGACGCCGGAGCATGTGGAAGTACAGGCGCGCATCGGGACCGAGCCCGGACAGCAGCCGCTGCCACAGGCCCAGCACCCGGTCGATCTGCTCGCGCGTGCGGCCGTCCGTGACCGCTGGTGTGATCCGGCCCGCCGCGATCAGCTCGCCCGAGCGCGCCAGGCAGGTGCGGCCGTCGTCGAGCCAGCCCCAGTAGGGCAGCTCCTCCGCCAGCGACCCCGCCGCCTCGTAGGCCCGCAACTCCTCGGCGACCCTCACTCGCCGCGCCCCCGGACCTTCAGGTGCCACGGCTCGTCCGCCCACTTGCCCGGATCGTACCGGGCCGGGTAGCGCGCCGCCGCGCGGAGCACGGCCAGCATGGCCGGGTCTCTCCGGCCCGCGAGCCAGCCC
>Ga0209754_1001821_pt1 | contig 19115 bp, 13 predicted proteins | sample MesohylBB_FD_187295 | JGI IMG/M metagenome (GOLD analysis project Ga0209754, IMG submission 187295) | Host-associated microbial community of the marine sponge Aplysina aerophoba from Gulf of Piran - sponge mesohyl, lysed by bead beating... | ecosystem: Host-associated > Porifera > Sponge >... | reverse complement strand
CAGCGCGACGATCTGGCTGACGTTCAGCGCCTGCGCAGCGTGGAGCGTGGCCCGGGGATCGGTGCGGGAGGGCAAGCCATAGTAGGGTTGTATCCAGACTGATGAGGCGCCCGGTCGGCCGCGCAATGCGAGAGGGCCAACGGTTCCGAACTGGGTATCGACGGTACTTTCTTCGACGAGAGGGCCGATGGCTTCCAACGATTGCGGTGGAAGCGGTACGGCCAGCAGGAGCAGCAGCGGTTTCAACTGTTTCCCCGGACGCAATGTGATATAATACGGCTACTTAATCCTCATCCTGCGGTAGGCGCTATCTGCGTCCACGATAGCATCAGTTGCCAGCGATAGCAAAACGGATGAAGATATCGGCATCATCAGCGTGCTCGGAGAGATTCGATGGGTAGACCGGTTCGCATTGCTCTGATCGGAGCCGGCACATTTGTGCGTAAAGCGCATGCACCATCTTTGCTGGAGCTGGGAGACGCGGCGCAGATTGTGGCAGTGTACAGCCGCACGCGGGCATCCGCCGAAACGGTGGCGGACGCCATCCCCTACGATGTTGACATTTACACGGATATCGCAGCGCTGCTGGCGAACGAGGGTGTTGAGGCGGTCGATATCGTCCTGCCGATTCCGATGTTGCCGGAGGTTGTCTCTCAGGCGCTGGCGGCGGGAAAGCACGTCTTCAGCGAGAAACCGATCGCGCAGACGGTTGCCGAGGCGCAGGACCTGATCGCACGCAGCCGGCCCTACGCAAACCAGGTGTGGATGGTGGGCGAAAACTGGCGCTACGAAGAGGCCTTTCATACCGCGGCGCAGGCGATTGCAGCCGGCCGGATCGGTCAACCCCTTTTCTGCGACCTGTCATTGCAGTTGCAGGTACAGGCCGACTCGCTGCATGTACAGACTACCTGGCGCAATTCGGGCGAGGTTTTGGGCGGCTATCTGCTGGATGGCGGCGTGCATCATATTGCCGGTCTGCGCGTGCTTTTGGGAGAGATTGAGAGTGTGTGCGCGCTGACGGCAGCGCATCGAGCCTACCTGCCGCCGGCGGACACGATGAGCGCGGCGCTGCGCTTTGCCAGCGGCGTAGTCGGCACCTATTTGATCACGTATGCGGTCGGCAGTACACTGGGAACGGATGCGGTTCATATTGGCGGGACTGAGGGCAGCCTGCGTGTCTCGCGCGGCGAGCTTGTGCTGAATCGCGGCGAGGAGAGCGAGCGCCAGGAGTTCAATGTCCTCATCAGCGTGCGAGAGGAGTTGGCGGCGTTCCTGGCGGCCGTGCGGGATGGCGCGCCGCACCGGAATTCGCCGCAGGAGGCGTTGCAGGATCTAGCCGTCGTGGAGGCGATGTTGGCGTCGGCGCAGGCGGGAACTTTACAGCGGGTTGAGAGACACGTGTGACGAAGTGGATTGAAAAGATTCGTAACTACTAAGCCACAGTAGTTGACCAGCCAGTCATCCCTGGAACCATTCAGGCTCTTGTTGACGCAACTGGTGTACAGGCGTCGCCGTGCTCGCCAGCCGACACGCTGCGAAGAAGGCACACGGTCGGTGAGGGATGGTTTTGGAGGGGGGCGTTGCGGGGGCGCAGCCCCTGCACAAGGGAGGGCCGAAGGCCCGACCGCCCAAAATACAACAATGAGGGGAGAAAAAACACCATTGCTCGCCTCGTTCAGGGTTGCGTATCAGTTGCGGCTGCGTAGTTACAAAGATTCTAAAATTCCCCGGACTTTGCTCTGTTTCCGGAAGGAGGCAGGCCCACGGACGAAGTGAGGACGAATGCGCCGCGAGGGGACTCTCGGCTGTTGCAACCTTACCGTTATCGTTTGGACCAGGAGCGTTCCGTTCCTGCCCAAGGAGGGAATGATGGAAATCTTAGGTATTGATATCGGCGGTAGCGGCATCAAGGGCGCATTGGTGGATGCGGAGACAGGAGAGTTGCTCACCAAGCGCCGGCGAATTGCAACGCCGGACCCGTCGACGCCGCAAGCCGTGGCCGAGGTAGTGTTGGAGATCGTCCGTCACTTCGGTTGGGTAGGGCCTATGGGATGCACGTTCCCGGCAGTGATTCGCAATGGCGTAGTCTGTACAGCTGCAAATGTAGACAGTTCATGGATCGGCACTGATGCCACCGCCTTGTTTGAGCGGGTGACAGGATGTCCGGCGTCGATCGTCAATGATGCCGATGCGGCCGGAATCGCGGAGATGGTGTTTGGCGCGGGCAGAGACCAACCCGGGGTCGTCGTGCTGCTCACATTGGGCACTGGCATAGGCTCGGCGCTCTTTGTCGACGGACATCTGGCACCAAATACGGAGTTCGGGCATCTGGAGATTGACGGCCACAACGCCGAGAGCAGGGCGGCGAGCAGCGCCCGCAAACGGGAAAAGTTGAGTTGGGAAAAGTGGGGGAAACGGCTCAACAGATATTTTCAGACTGTTGAATTTCTGCTTTCGCCGGATCTGTTTATCATTGGCGGAGGTGTAAGCAAGAGAAGCCACAAATATGTCAAGTACATTGACGTGAGGGCGCCGATTGTGGCGGCCCAGATGCGCAATCATGCCGGGTTGATTGGCGGCGCGATGGCAGCGCATGCCCTGATTCAAGGCAATGGGGATGCCGAGCTGGATCCCGCCATTCTTTATGAGCCGGAGTAAGACTGAATGTGCTGCCACTCTGCCTATTTTCGAGAAATCTTATTCACGAATCAGCGACGGGTAGATTGCCGACTGAACGCAGCACCGAGAATCCCACTACGTGACTAGAGCACGGGGCGCGGGCTCACCACATTATGCGAACTCACAGCATAGCAAAGCAAAGACGAATTCGAGGAGAAGAGCAACCATGACAATGATGCAAGAAGCGGCGGCAGTAGGCCAGTCGATCTGGCTGGATTTCATCAGGCGCTCCTTCCTGGACTCCGGCGAACTGGGTGAACTGGTCGCCGATGGTCTGCGGGGCGTTACGTCCAACCCGTCGATTTTCCAGAAGGCGATCACCGCCAGCACCGATTACGATGCCGCGGTTGAACGGTTGGTCGGTGAAGGCAGGTCGGTCAATGACATATACGAGGCGCTCGCCATCCAGGACATCCGCCGCGCCTGCGACATCATGCAGCCGGTATATGACAGCACGGACGGGCTGGACGGCTATGTCAGTCTGGAAGTCAATCCGAAGCTGGCCTACGATACGGAAGGCACGGTCATGGAAGCCCGGCGCCTCTCTTCTCTGGTGGACCGGGCGAATGTAATGATCAAGGTGCCGGCCACACCGCAGGGCATCCCGGCGATAGAGACGCTGACTGGCGAGGGCATCAACATTAATGTCACACTGATATTCTCGTTGCAGCAGTACGAAGATAGTGCGATGGCCTATATTCACGGTCTGGAAAAGCTGGCTGCCGCGAACGTGGATTTCAGCCGGGTGGCGTCAGTGGCTTCTTTCTTCGTCAGCCGCGTGGACGGCAAGGTGGATTCCAGCCTGAGTGAACTCGGCAACAGCGAGCTACAGGGGAAGATTGCGATCGCCAACGCCAAGATGGCCTATCACCGCTTCAGCGAGCTTTTCAGCGGACCTCGCTGGGAGAAGCTGGCGGCGCAGGGTGCGAGGGTGCAGCGTCCGTTGTGGGGCAGCACCAGCACCAAGAATCCCGATTACCCGGATACGCTCTACCTGGATACACTGATCGGACCCCACACAGTCAATACGGTTCCTCCTGAAACCCTGGAAGCCTTTCTTGATCATGGAACCGCTGCCCGTACCGTGGATGCGGATGTGGAGCAGGCCCGCCAACATTTGGCGCAGCTGGCCGAACTGGGCATCGACTTGGACAGTATCACTGCGCAGCTGATGATTGATGGTGTCGACGCCTTCGCCGACTCATTTGATGAGTTGATGGCGGGAATCTCCGAAAAAGTGGCCGCGATCGCCGGCGGGGACAGCAACCAGACGCGAGAACGCGCCGATTTTTTTACGGAGCCCTCCGGGGCCAGATAGAGGATGCTCTGGAGGAGACCGACAAGGAACGCATCGTCACCCGCATTTGGGCGCGGAGCCACAGCGTGTGGAGTGACAGCCCGGACGAGATAAGCAACCGGCTCGGCTGGCTGGACATTGCAGTCCGAATGGACGAGGAGCGCCATTGCATAAGCGCTCTGCTGCAGGACGTTGAGCAGGAGGGCTACACGCAGGCAGTCCTACTGGGAATGGGCGGCTCGAGCCTGGCGCCGGAGGTGTTTGCGCGTACATTCGGCAGCGGCGCGATCGCGCTGCGGGTATTGGACAGCACGCACCCGGCTGCAGTTCAGAGCGTGGCCGAAAGCCTGGATCCGGCGCGAACGCTCTTTATCGTCGCCACCAAGTCCGGTACTACGTCTGAAACACTTTCGCTATTCAAATTCTTTTACAATCAGCTGCAGGATCAGCTCGGCGATTCGGAGGCGGGACAGCACTTCATCGCCATAACGGATGCAGGCACCGACCTCGTCAAATTGGGCGAAACTTATAACTTCCGCTCGGTCTTTGTCAACGATCCCAATATAGGCGGCCGCTATTCGGCGCTGTCGCACTTCGGGCTTACGCCAGCCGCGCTGGTCGGAGTGAATCTACGACGTCTGCTGCGACGGGGTCAGGAGGCGAAGAACGACTGCGGCCGGCATATTACCGGATCGATCAATCCGGCTGCGCAGATTGGCGTGGTGATGGCGGAGATGGCGAAAGCGGGCCGCGACAAGCTGACAATTATCGCCGACGACGAGGTGGCTTCGTTCGCCGACTGGCTGGAACAGCTTATCGCCGAGAGCACGGGCAAATCGGGGACGGGGATTGTGCCGGTGGTGGGCGAACCGGGGGCATCTCCAGACGCATATGGCACGGACCGGTTGTTCGTGCATCTCCAGTGGAGCGACACGGGCGTGCAGGACAGGACGGTCCAGGCGCTGATAGACGCCGACAACCCGGTAATTCGCGTCCGCTTCCGCGATCGATACGATCTGGCGGCACAGTTTTTCATATGGGAGTTTGCCACGGCGGTGGCCGGAGCGCGGCTGGGCATTCACCCGTTCGATCAGCCGGATGTCGAGTCGGCAAAGCAGCAGTCGCGCCAGATGATGTCGGCCTATATGGAGAGCGGAAGGCTGCCCGAGCCGCAACCATCGTTTGAAGCCGACGGCGTGAAAGTTTACCTTGACACGCAGGACGGAGTTGCGCCTTCCGGCAGTCCGGGCGAAGCGTTGGCGGCATTTCTGAAACAGGCCGAGGCGGGGGATTACATAAGCATACAAGCGTACTTACAGCCCTGCTCCGCCGTGAACCGACTGCTCGGCACCATGCAGAGAGGTCTGCGGGACCGGACAAAGCTGGCAACGACTACCGGTTTGGGACCCCGTTTTCTTCACTCGACCGGTCAGTTGCATAAAGGGGATCGCGGCAATGGCCTCTTTATCCAACTTATTGACAGACCCGCCTCGGACGTCGACATACCCGATGAAGCTGGCTCATCCCGGTCGGCGCTGCCGTTTGGCGTCCTGATCCAGGCGCAGTCGCTGGGAGATCGGCAGGCGCTGCTGGATGCAGGGCGGCGCGTGATACGGATCGATCTAGGGGAAAACTCGCAAGCAGAGTTGGAGCGGCTAGTCGAGTCGATTAGTGCGGCGTAAGAGATACTCGCTTAGGGCTGGGCCTGTGACCGGTAGATGGGCAGAGAGTGGTTTGGAGGAGAGGGCCCTGCTAAGAATTGTGCTTTCATTGCGATGCGATAAAGAAACCAGATGCAAGACATAGAAGCCCTAAAGCGACGTGCAGCTGAAGCGGCGGTGGCGCATGTTGAGTCCGGGATGATTGTGGGGTTGGGCGCGGGGAGTACGGCACTGAAGGCGCTCGAATGTATCGCTGAACGCTTGGTGGAGGGCACACTCTCAGATATTTTTGGCGTCCCCTGCTCGGAACAGGTGGCCGCCGACGCCCGCCGGCTGGCCATTCCGCTCACCACGCTTGAAAGTCATCCGCGCGTAGATCTAACGATAGACGGAGCCGACGAGGTAGACCCTCAGCTGCGGGTTATCAAAGGCGGGGGCGGCGCGTTGCTGCGTGAGAAGATTGTTGCCCAGGCCAGCGCGCGCGAAATAATCATCGTCGACGAACGCAAGCTCTCCGAGCGACTGGGTATGCAGTGGGCGCTACCGGTGGAGGTGATCTCCTTTGGCCTGCGCGGCCATGCCGCCTTTATTGAGTTGCTTGGAGCGTCTGTGCAGGTGAGGACGGGGCCGGACGGCTGCCCATTCAACACGGACAGCAGCAATTTGATTCTCGACTGCCGGTTCGGCCCGATGGATGATCCAGAGTCCATCGCCGGCGCGCTGGAGGGACGGGCCGGGATCGTCGAGCACGGCCTTTTTCTCGACCTGGTGACAGACCTGATAGTCGCCAGCCCCGCGGGTATTCGACACCAAGCCCGATAACAGACTAATCGACAGCGACTGACTTGCTCTGAAAGCCCGCGCTTCAGTGGTTTGGGCGCGCCTCAAGTCCGCCCTGGTCGGCATAACCGTTCTGGTTGCAAGGGGACGCAGGCGCCGCATCTGCCATTACATTGAGGGCTGGCGGCAGCCAATATTTAAGACATTGCAGATCAGTTTTCGGGGATAATCAGTTCATCGCCGACACGGACCAGGTCGGGATTGGAGATGTTGTTCGCGGCCATGATCGCATCCACGCTGACGCCGAACCGCTGGGAAATAGCGCTAAGGCTGTCCCCTTCCTGGACGGTGTAAGTTGTCCGGTTCAGGGTGATGACATCGGCGGCGGTCAGACCGGGAATGCGAAGTACGGTATTTTCCCTCACGACATGTGGATTGGTAATCGTGTTGCTGTTGAAGGCGATGATCTCTGCAATAGTAACGCCGTACTGTTCGGCGATGGCGGCGAGTGTCTCGCCGGAACGAACTGTGTGCGTGCCTGCGGTGCGAGACAGAACCGGGTCGATTGTACTCCGGTCTGCGCCTGGCTGACCAGGGGCGTCACTCACGCCGGGAATCAATAAATTCTGGCCAACATCCAAGCTGTGCTCGTCTCGCAGACCGTTCATCTCCATGATCTGATTCAAAGAGGTGTCGAAACGGAGCGCAATCGACAGGAGCGTGTCTCCCTGCTGGACTGTGTACTGGAAGGGCTCCGCCGTGGGCGTAGGGATGCCTTCGGCAGTAGTCACGCCGGGCACATAGGGCATACGGAGCACTTGACCCACTTGCAGTGCGTCGGTGGTCAACAGATTCATCTCTCGAATCCTCTGGATTTCGGTGCCGAACCTATCTGCAATTGTGGAGAGTGTATCCCCCGGTCTGACTTCATAGGTAATCGTAGTCGGCTCAGGCGTGTCTTCCGGTGTCGGCACGGGCGTTTCGGTTTGTGCTGGTTCCGGTGTATCCGGTTGCATCACAACCGGTTCCTCCGCTTGCGTTCCCAGGGAGTTGCCGACCTCTTCGGCAAGCCGTTCGCGGGTACATGCGGAGAGCAGGAGCACTGCCGCCAGTGTCAGAATGGCGCCAGTCGTCCACCGTGCGATTGTTGAGTGCTCTACTGCCCGTCCATTTGAGCGCGCCTGCATGCCCATCGTTCTTCTCCACTTCTATAGGCCAACTGCCCGTCTATCAGCAGCCGAAAGTCTGGAAACCCGAGCCCAGAAGGCGGCTCCGACTGCCCCCTGGGCTCTATTTTCGTGTCTTCTGCCTACGGAAAACGGACAGAAAACTGCATTCAGTTAGACGATCTGCCATTTCCTTTTTACTGGCATTCTAAATCATAGCACACGCAGAATGGCATCGCAAGCAGTTTCTAGAATCCGTGGTAACTACTAAGCCATAGTAGTTGACCAGCCAGTCATCCTTGGAACCATTCAGTGGCTTGGTGACGCAGCTGGTGTACAGCCGCGGCCATGCTCGCCAGCCGACAAGTTGCGAAGAAGGCACACGGTCGGTGAGGCATGTTTTTGGAGGGGGGCGTTGCGGGGGCGCGGAACTGCGGTTTTTCGTTTTCAGTTTTTTGTTTTTAGTGAACTGCGCACGGAAGTGGTAAGTGGCACGGGACGGCAAGTAGGGGTGGAGACACTGCTGGCCAGACACGTTGCTGGAAAAGAGTGAACAAGGTGGCTAGCCTAGGGGGGCGTTGCGGGGGCGCAGCCCCTGCACAAGGGAGGCCGCTTGCGGCCGACCGCCCAAAATACAACAGTGAGGGGAGAACGAACACCTTTGCTCGCCTCGTTCAGGGGTGCGAATCGGTTGCGGCTGCGTGGTTACAGTCTGTGAAACATCTCCGACCTTGCCTGGCAGTTTACTCAGGAATCCCCGGCAGCGACGAGACTGGGAGCGGCTGAGGCAGGAGCTGGCGGCCGCGAAACGGCCGGGAAGGTGCCCGAATCTGCAGTCCGAGACGAGTCAATCGTAAGAAAACGGTCCGGAAACGTTCCGACAGTTGGCCGGAAGGATGTGGCTAAACGACGTACAATCATGGCATTGACGGTCTGAAAAGCGGATCACGGAGGTCCAGCCATGTTTTTGCGAATACTGTTGACAGGAACGACCCTTCTGCTACTGACCCTGGTGGCGTCTGTTGGCGCGGCGGCAGGGGCAGGGCAGGATGGAATCTCAATCACTGCTTTGAATAAAGTGCGCGCGTATGCAGCGGCGGCGCGGGTGGATGGACGCAGCTACGCGGTAGATGGAGGCCGGCTCTATGCAGGGGTCAACGGCGTTTGGGAGCCGCTGGCGGCGCCGGCAGGTGTAATCGTCAACGCGGTAGCGGTGGACAGGTTAGATTCGGAGACCGTATTTGTCGGTGCTGCCAACAGGCTCAGCGTTTTCGTCTCTCGGGCAGGCGGAGAGGGCTGGAAGGAAGTCCGCCTGAATTCTGACGCGATTGGCGGCGTTACTGCTCTGGCCTTTGACGCGTCCAACCGGCTGCTGTATGCGGGTACGGATGCGGACGGGGTCTACCGTCTGCGGGATATTGGCGGAAGGGTTGGGCCGGGCCTGGTTGCCAGCGGGCATTTGCTGTTGGAAGAGCCGGTGGAGGAGATCGCGGCTGACAGCACGGGTGCGGGACTGGCGTTTGTGCGCACTCTGGAGAAGCTGTATCGAGCTGAGGCGTATGGTATGCGGTGGGTGGTTGTCGACGCTCTGCCCTCCCCGCCGACAGCGGTGGTGGTTGCCGACACGTCGCCGCCGAGGGTCTATGTGGGCACGGCCGGCGCGGGCGTGCAGGTAAGCAGCAGCGGCGCGGCATGGCGATCGGTCAATCATGGGCTGGGCAGCCAGGATGACGTTCCGCTAGTGATCAGCGACGTGGCGGTCGACCCGGCGCATCCGCAGGTTTTGTATGCCGCCACAGGAGTCTTAGCTGCGGGCGCAGCGCGGGGACCTTCCGGCAGTGTGGCGATGAGCACCGACGGCGGCGGCCAGTGGGAAATTATGGCAGCGTTGGAGGATGCCCCGGCGGCCGAACTGCTGCCAGTGACCGGAAGGACAGGGATGGTGTACGTGCTCACTACAGCCAGCCGTACACCGCTGGCGCTGGGTGGGGAGGCATATTTGGAGACGGTGGAAACGGCCTTAGTTCCGGGCCACGGCGTGAGGAATTCAGGTCAGCTTGCCTGGCTACTGGCTGGGCACGCCAGCGCAGCGCTCATCATTCTGGCGGTCGGTGAGTTCAGAAGTGGTAGCCGGCGGAGAGTGAGCGCCGCTTACGACATGCGCACGGTTCAGGTGGGTTGGAGGGAAAAGCTCCATCCTAATCAGGTTTGACACCGTCGAACACTGCGGCTGCGATAGGAAGGCGCCCGCTCCCCCGTGGGCGTCTTCGAAGTTCATGGTAATTTCGTAACTACTAAGCCATATACAGTGCTTATCTTGACCTGTCCTCTGTCCCTGACGCCATTCAGGATATCTGATTGCGTCTTCGGTCGGCACCCGCCGGGTTGGTGGAGCGGCTCTGCTGGAATGCGCAGACACGGTCGGAACTGCAGTTTTTAGTTTTCAGTTTTTAGTTTTCAGTGGACCACCAGTCGTCAGTGGAACGCCGGTGATTAGCGGTCGGTGGTCGGTGGGTTGAGGCGACAGGTGAGAGAGTAGACACCGTTTGCCAGACACGACGCTGGGGAAGAGTAACCACGGTCGGTGAGGCATGTTTTTGTAGGGGGGCGTTGCGGGGGCGCAGCCCCTGCACAAGGGAGGGCCGAAGGCCCGACCGCCCATAAAATAGTAGAGAGTTGAGAGAGCACTTTTGCTCGCTTCATTCAGGGTTGCGAATCAGTTGGGACTGCGTATTTTCGCTTTTCCGTTTTGTGCTCTGACGTAAGGACGAGGACGGTTGCAGGTATGGACATTTTCCTGTGCAGCGCCCGTTTGGCGGCGGTAGAGGGCTCAGTGTGCCTGAGAATGGGTGCGGCGTTGAGTGGGAGGCACACAGTCCAAGGGCTGGAGTCGGCATAGTGCTGGTTTGAAGGCGGGCGCGCTACCGCAGCTGGGGAAAGGCTGATGCGATGGCCAAGCCGGCAAAGAGGAGCAGCATGAGGAATGCTCTGCCGCCTGCGAAGAGGAAGAAGAGCGACCAGGGCGCAACGCCCAGAATGATGCCGGCCAGGGCCCAGTGCGGTAGCTTGCGGCCGCGCCGGTTGCCCACAGCGCGGCGAATGACGCGGGCCACCAGGGTTCCGCCGCCGGAACCGGCAATGAAGGCGATGAAGAAGCCGAAAAAGCCGATGCTGCCTAGCAGAAAACCGACGATTGGGGCGAAGATCAACGTAAGCACAAATCCAACGGCGAGGGCGACAATGTTATCCCGGCCCAGGGCATTGAAGTAGATATTCTGTTGCTCACGTACACATTCATTGCAGCGGTAGCCGACGGGCGTACGCACGGCGCAGGAAATGCAGATAGGTTTGCCGCATTTGTTGCATCGTAGAAGCGTTTCCCGATCCGGGTGATTGGCGCAGGTCAGGCTTTCCGGTTCGCCGTCGCTCCCAACCACGATTGGGGCGGGCTTGCCGTCATAGATGGCGCGACGGGCAGGGTCCCCGAGGATCTCGTAGGCCTTTTCGACTTCCTCCAACTTCTGTGCAGCGTAGGCCCGGTCTGCGGCGGACTCCAGAGTTTCGGGTTGGTACAGCAGTTGCAAACGTCTGAACTGTTGCGTGATCTCCTCTTGGCCGGCATCCTCATGCAGATCCAGCGTACGGTAATGCTCCTTCTCAGGATGGCGGGATTCGTCTGACATCTGATTTCGCTTTCAACTATGTCGCGGGCGCCCGAAAGGGGGGCGCCTCGTGAGGGTCTCGCCGTTCATTTGAGCTTATCCATGAGCGTCTGATAGAAGTAGCTGCGCGGACGAAGGCGGACAAAGCGGGCTTGATAGGGGCTGCTGTTGACGACGATTTCATCCGAATCGTCAACTTCGACCTCAAACTGACCGTCGACGGTGAGCATGGCGGAGTGGTCGCTGTAGACGCGCAGGCGCACTTCCGTGCCTTCGGAGAGGACAACAGCCCTGTCCATGCTCATGTGCGGGGCGACGGGGATCACGAGGATGTTGCGCAGGTCCGGCGGCAGGATTGGCCCACCGGCTGCGAGGGCGTAGGCAGTGCTGCCTGTGGCTGTGCTGACGATCAGGCCGTCGCAGGTGTAGGTGGTCAGGTAGCCGTCGTCAAGGTTGGCGCTGACGCGGACGATGCGGGCGAGGCTGCCGCGGCTGAGGACGACATCGTTGAGGGCGTCGAAAGTACAGCGGACGAGAGGTTCGCCGCCGTTGGGTCTTGCCTTTTCGACGAGTGTGCGCACCATGAGCCGCTCTTCAATCCAGTAATCGCCCTGGAGCAGTTTTTCCAAGGGGGAGCGCCAGTCCTGGGGGAAGATTTCGGCCAGGAAGCCGAGCCTTCCCATTTTTACACCTAACATGGGTACGTTGAAGGCCGCGCCAAGTCGCGCGGCCCGCAGCATGGTGCCGTCGCCGCCGAGCGTGATCAGCAGGTCGACCTCGGGGAGTCTGGCCTTGACAACTTCGGCATCCCAGGCGGAATGGCGCCAGGTTTCATCTACGCCGGCGCGGCGCAGAAACATTTCCATCTGACCTGCGAGGTCCAGCGATTCCGGTTTACGCGGGTGGTGCAGAATGCCTATACGTCGAAATGGACTTTTTGCGTCGTCCGTCATTTTTTTTATTCTTTCGTGAGCGATGTGGTGTAGGCATTTAAGCTTAAATCGTTACACACATATTCAAATAATATGCTTGACCGTTTGAGGTCATATCCGGGCTGTGTTAAGATGGATCTATGCGCATTCTGATTATTTCTGATATTCACGCAAATTTCGTCGCCCTGGAAACGGTCATGTCCGACGCTGCGGGCCGTTTCGACGCGGTCTGGTGTTTGGGCGATGTCGTTGGGTATGGCCCAGCGCCGAATGAGTGCGTTGAGTTGGTTCAGGCGGAAACCGATCTGTGCGTAGTCGGCAACCACGATTGGGCTGTGCTGGCACACCCCAACCTGGATATACAGCACTTCAACCCCTTGGCACGTGCGGCCGTTGAATGGACGCGAAGCCAACTTAACCAAAAGAGTCGTACGTTCCTCGATAGTTTACCAGCGAAACCCCTTGAACCGGAAGGCGCGGACAGTATTATATTAACCCACGCCAGCCCGCGGGAACCGGTGTCGGAATATGTCCAGTCGCCCGAAATCGCCTTGGAAAACTTTGCCCACTTCGAGACCAAGATGTGTCTGGTGGGTCACACGCACAAACCGGCGATTTACCGCTGGCAGTTGAGAAAGATATTTTCGAGGCGAGGTAGACGGAACGGTGTACCGGTGACTGTTGATTTTCTGAGGCCCTATGAGGGACAACGTGTACGCCTTGAACTGACTGACCTGGAACGCCTGATTCTCAATCCCGGCAGTGTAGGGCAACCTCGGGACAACGATCCGAGAGCTGCATACGCCCTGCTGGACCTGGAGGAGTTGACTTGGGAACAGTGTCGGGTAGCGTACCCGATCGATTTGACGCAAAGCCAGATGCGCGTCGCCAATCTTCCGCGCCGGTTGATCGACCGCCTGACCTATGGAAGCTAGTTTGCGCTCGACCAGCTAGTCAGATGCCAAAGAAGTAGCACGCCTCTAACTTTTCTCGCTCCCCTCAGTCCCTAATTCTTCATTTCTGGTTTGTCCCATCTCCAGCCGATTGTACATTTCGAACCAGTCGGGCAGATCGCGGCTGCGGTCGTGGGCCTTGCGCCGTTCGTCTTCGCGCCTCCATGCGATCATGCGCCGAGTGATTTCCTCTTTGACATTTCGGGGGTTGGGCACGTGATCAAAGGTGAAGGCGCCCTCGCCGGCCGCGGTCTGGACGATGATGTTGCCATAGTTCAGCATCATCTTCAGCGGGGAGTTCATCTCGAGGGTGATGTCCTGGATGTCACTGAGTTGGGCTTCGCGGCGTTGTTCGCTGAGGAAGAGCGGTAGCTTCTCGACATCGATAATTCTGTCTTCGGTCACCGTGTAGGTGTCATTCCACCAGTCGGCTACGGCCCAGAGGATCCAGCCCAGGGTAGCGAGCGTCACCAGTCCACCACCCAACAGAAGTGTCTGCGCGTTCAAACTGGACAGGAGTTGATCCAACAGGGAGATCGAAGAGAAACCACCGGCCAGAAACAGGACTTCCAAAAGAAATAGAGTGCCCGGAAGTACCATCTGGACAAAGAGAACCCACCAATGCTTGTGCCAGACGATACGTTCGGTAGATTCCCAATCGAGCGAACTTTCCGCGGTGAAGGCGCGGCGCAGTTTTTGCCACAAGCGCAGCCCAGAATTCGTGTCGTCGGGGGCGGCGAGCGGCGAATCGGTACGCACACGGCTGGGCAGGTCCATGGACAGTCCGAGACGATTCTCGAGCGCGTCCTGAATGTCCAGCTTGTTTTCGGCGCTGGAACGCTGTTGGGCCAGACTGCGATGATGAAAGATAGCTGTGCGGAGCGTGTCCGGATCAGAGACGAAGTTGAAATCGATGGAGCCTGTTGTGCCGGCGGTATAGACCGACAAGGTACCGTAATTGAACAGATTTCCCCAGAAGGATGTTGCCACGTCCACGCGCTGGATTTGTTCCAGCAGTGCCTCCCGGCGTTGTTCACTGAAAAAGATAACCTTCTCCTGCTGAATGACTCGGCGGTTGGTGACGATAAAGTAATCATTCATATAGTTGAGAGTGCCCCAGATAACCGTCAGAGTTACCAGAAGGACGCTGATGCCAGGCGCTATCCAGAGCGGAAAACCAAGAGAGGCGAGGAGCCAAATGAGGCCGGCGCCGGCGACGACAGCAACGATGGTTGCCTGCGATTGGCCCAGCAGGGCCAGCCAGTGGCGCAGCTGCAAGGTGACCAGTACTTCGTCCTTTCGCAACCACTTATAGTCTTGCCGCTGTTCGGGCTCGGCGTCGTTAGCCTGGACGGGCAGGCGGGCGGCAACCTTGTCTATGATTTCAGGCCCGCATATTTGGCCGAAGCGCTGGAAGTCCTGCCGGTGAAGGCGCAGCCAAAGGCTGCCCGGTTCGGATTCGACGGTCAGTTCGACCTGGTTTGAAGCGAGGAGAGCGGTCTCGTTAAAGGTTACAACGCCGCGCACCGGCGCCCGGGGGAGAGCACGGTTGTCCTCGTCCAGCGCGCTCAGGACGGCGAGGCTGTTTTCTAACAGGATCCACATGCTGTCGGCGCTATCTCCCTGCTGCGTAATAGGATGGTATTGGGGCACGCGGTGAAAGCTGCAGAAGCCGGCCAACTGGATCTGTTCGTGGGGCGTCAGCCCGGCAAAAACAGAGACGGCGCTGATGGTTTTGGCGGGCAGTAGTTGGATTTCGGGGTCAATGGCCTGGGGAAAGCGGCGGCCGACCTGCCGGATCGTTCTCCATGGCAGTTCGAATACGGTTGTTTCGGCTTTGGCTTCGGCCCAGTGGCCGTACTTGTCGGGCGGGGCGTTATTGGTCACGCCGACGCTGCCGGGGAAACCGAAGGAGCCGCCGGTGCCCAACAGCAGGCGGTTGTCGGTTCTGCGAGGATGGTAGAGTTCAATCTGTCCTTGCGCGATGATGAAAAGCGTTTCGGGGAGCTGGTTCTGTGTATACAGGATAGTGCCCGCAGCTACGGTCTGGCTGCGGATCTCGTCGGCCAGGAAGCCGAGAACAGGCATATCGACATCGGCGAGCAGCGGTATGGTTCGCAGACGGTTGACAACGGCCTGGTAGACGGTCTGCTGATGGGTCGCGGGATAGCGGTAGAGCAGTCGTTCCAGTGTGGGTCGTTCGATACACAGGGCTGAGACTTCGTTTTCGGCTGTGGCGGAGCTGATGTATTTGAGGCTGAAGGTCAGTTCGAAACGTCCGATAATGTCGCCGGCGATGGCGATGCGGGCCAGTGTATCTTCAACGCCGGCTGCGTTACTGTCGCGGCGGGCGATGCGAACGGAGCCGCTGAGAATAAAGTAGAGGTACTCAGCGGCATCATCCTGCCGGGTGAGCTCGTCCCCTGGGGAAAAGTCGACGACGAGGGAGTTTTCCTGGAGGAGCCCGGCGATCTCGTCCATGGGCAACCCCTTCAGGTAGACAAGGGATTGCAGCAGGGCCAAAGTTGGAGGGACGCCAACATAACGGGCGATGCCGGCCCGGTTGCCGCGGGTCATTGCGAATGCTCCTTCACAGATGTTCCTTGACCGATTGCGCGGCTTTCCGGTTCATTCCCGGCACGGTCCGCAGTTCGTCCAAAGTGGCCTGGCGCATTTTGTCGAGATCGCCGTTGAAGAATTGAAGCAGTGCTTTGCGCCGTCTGGGGCCAATGCCGGGTAGCGTATCGAGCACCGTATTGGTCTGCCCTTTGCGGCGCAGATTGCGATGGTAGGTGACGGCGAACCGGTGGGCCTCGTCGCGGATGCGCTGCACCATGTAGAAGGCCTGACTGCCGCGGCGGAGAAGGACCGGACCGCGGCGCTGGGGAAGGAAGATTTCCTCTTCCCGTTTTGCCAGAGCCGCTACCGGCACTCTGTCGGACAGACTGAACTCTGCCAACACTTCGTTGGCTACGCCAAGCTGGCCCTTGCCGCCGTCAACGATTACGAGGTCGGGCAGCAGTTTCCAGTGGTTGGCGCCGGCCGGTTTGCGGCCGGGCCGTTCAGGGTCTTTTTCGACGGCGCGGCGGAAGCGGCGGCGCAGTACTTCCCGCATACTGGCGTAGTCGTCGGGCTCGCCGTGCGCTCCTTTGCCGCGGATCTTGAAGCGCTTGTATGCGGACTTCAAGGGGGCGCCGCGGGCGAACACGACCATTGAGGCGACGGTATTTGTTCCCTGCAATGTGCTGACGTCGTAACATTCGATACGTGTCGGGGGCACCTGGAGGGAGAGTGCATCCTGGAGTTCCGCCAGCGCTTCAGTTTGGCGGTTGGTGTCTTCGGCCCATTGGACCTTTTGTACACGCAGATACTCGGCGGCATTGTTCTTTGCGAACTCCATCAGTTTGCGTTTCTTGCCGCGCTGGGGCATGCGAATTTCGACCTTGGTTCCGCGCCGTTTGCTCAACCAGGCGGCGAGAAGGTCTCTTGTGGGGGGCACGAACTGGACCAGCAGGCGCGGGGGGACATGGGCGGCGTCATCATAGAAACGCTGGATGAAGATGCCGATCAGGTCGCCCAGATTTTCGGCGGTAGTCTCGTGCAGTTCAACACCTTGCAGAGCGAAGTTTTCTCTTCCGATCAATCTGCCGCGGCGTACCATCAGGATTTGGACGACAGTGTCGCCGGATTTCACGTCCTGGGCTATGGCAACGACATCTTCGTCATCGTTCTGAACCCCTACGACTTTTTGCTGGTGGACGATTCGTTGGGCGGCCTTGATGCGGTCTCTGTAGACGGCGGCCAGCTCGAAATTGAAGCGTTCGGCCGCTTTGTGCATTCTCGTTTCCAACTGGTTCATCACGGCGTCGGTGTCGCCTTCGAGGAAGTCGATCAGTTGGCAGATGCTCTCGCGATATTCGGTGCGGCTCTGGGCGCCGATGCAGGGACCGCCGCACAGTTTGAGATGGTAGTAGAGGCAGGGGCTTTCGTCGTCGCCGGAAATGTTGCGGTCACAGTCGAGATAGGGGAAGACTTTGCGCATTGACTCGAGCGTACGGCTCACTGCCCAGCTGCTGGTAAAGGGACCGAAATAGCGGGCACCGTCGCTTTTTATCTGGCGCACGCGCTCGACCTTGGGAAAGTCATCCTGCCAGTTGACTTTGATATATGGATACCCCTTGTCATCCTTGAGCATGACATTGTAGTGGGGCTGGTGGCGCTTGATGAGGTCGTTCTCGAGAATCAGCGCTTCCATTTCGGTCGAGGTGACCCACCAGGTGATATCCCGCACCTTGCCGACCATTTCCTGGATGCGGGAGGAATGTTTGGCGGACTGCTGGAAGTAGCTGCGGGCGCGGTGGCGCAAGACCAATGCTTTACCCACGTAGAGAACTTTGGCATGTTCGTCCCACATGAGGTAGCAGCCGGGCTTGGCGGGTAGCTCTTCGAGTTTACGCCGCACCTGTTGCGGAATTCGTTGTTTCATGCGTTCGATTGTATCACGTCTTTTTGGCCGCTTCAATCGACTGGTCTTTCGGGGTGCATCCCGGATTTGGGGTGGGGAGATTATGCCGGCGGCGGCTGGAACTGTTTAGCGGCTCTTGGAGAGGCGCAGGGCAGGTGGCAGGCCTGGCCTTACGGTGGTCTGTTGATTGAGGGGGAACAGGGCAGGCACAAGGCCTGCCCCTACAGGAGCGTTGGGGACTTTGGCGACGACTATGGGGGAGGCGGGGGAGGGCAGACGCAGGGAGAGAAATTACACAGTTGATGTGTAATTCCGCTGCTTGTGGCGCCCTCGACTTGGGGGATGAAATTAGACAGTCGATGTGCATTTTCACTGCTTTGAGCACCCTCGACTTGGGGGATGAAATTAGACAGTCGATGTTCAATTCCACTGCTTTGAGCGCTCTCGAATTGGGGGGTGGAATTACACAGTCGATGTGCAATTCCACTGCTTTGAGGGCCCTCGGTTTAGGGGGAGAAATTACACAGTCGATGTGTAATTTTCGAGGTTTCGGGCAGCTTCTCGCGATTAGTCTCAGATCAATGCAGTTGGACTGCGCGTCGGGCGCGGGCAGAAGTGGGGGTGCGTGTTCGGATAACTCGGGGGCGATGGACCTGGATGCCAATCTGTCAGGTTGCGTGACCCCGAATCCAGGTTGCGCCCCAGGTCCACATTCTCTTAGCAGGCTTGCACGAGTGCGCGATAGTCTCTCAGCATAGGCCATCCAGCCCCAAGACGTCGCGCCTGTTAAAATATGTTATATATTATCAGGAAGGGCTCTTTCGGCATGCGCCTGGCAGCACGAGTCTTTTCGCGAAACTTCGGGGGCCTCTTGGACCAGACGTCGTACTGACGCGGCTGGCGAGCCTGCATTGACGTCGTTGGTTGCCCGCCGTCCACGATCAGGATGCCTGCGGCACTTTCTTATTTTCTCACGCAGGGCGCTTGTAAACGCTTGCACGAGGGCTGCCATGACAGCCGGACACGTGCGTCATCCCGAAAGTCCCACATAGTCCTGCGGTTCCTGATTCATACCCAGGTTGTAACTACTAAGCCACAGTATTTGACCAGCCAGTCACCCTTGGAACCATTGAGGCTCTTGGTGACGCAACTGGTGTACAGCCGCCGCCATGCTCGCCAGCCGCCAGGTTGCGAAGAAGGCACACGGCCGGTGAGGCATGTTTTTGTAGGGGGGCGTTGCGGGGGCGCGGAACTGCAGTTTTTAGTAGTCAGTTTTTAGTTTCTAGTGAACTGCGAACGGCAGTGGTCAGTGGTCAGTGGTCAGTGGTCAGGGGTCAGTAACTTCTGCGGTTGGAGGTCGGTGGTCGGTGGGTTGAAGCGGCAAGTGGGGGAGTAGACATTGTTCGCTAGACACGATGCTTGGGAAGAGTAAACACGGTCGGTGAGGCATGTTTTTGTAGGGGGGCGTTGCGGGGGCGCAGCCCCTGCACAAGGGAGGGCCGAAGGCCCGACCGCCCATA
>Ga0209754_1001814_pt1 | contig 19192 bp, 11 predicted proteins | sample MesohylBB_FD_187295 | JGI IMG/M metagenome (GOLD analysis project Ga0209754, IMG submission 187295) | Host-associated microbial community of the marine sponge Aplysina aerophoba from Gulf of Piran - sponge mesohyl, lysed by bead beating... | ecosystem: Host-associated > Porifera > Sponge >... | reverse complement strand
TCGACGCCGTCGCCGAGCGACGCCGACTCCGCCTCGGCGGCGTCGATCACTGCGGCTTCGGCGAGGTCGCCGGCCACGGTCCGGACGACTCCGGCCGCTCCCTCCAGCTCGCCGGCGATCGCCCCAAGGCGCGCCCGGTTCCGACCCATGAGCACGAGGGAAGCACCCTCGGACCCCAGCCGGCGAGCGACCTGCCCGCCGATCGCCCCCGTGGCCCCGGCCACGACCGCGATCTGCTCGCTGAACCTGCTTGCACCGCCGGGCACGGGCGCAGCTTACCGGCCCGCACCCGGCGAGGCTTCCGGTAACCGCGGGGCGCCGCGCGGTGCAGCACCGTGCCAAACCGCCCGGTAAGCTGAGACCGATGCGAAGGCCGCTCTGCCTGACGCTGGCATTCCTTGCCTGGACCGCCGGGCTACCGCCGGTCCTCGCCGCCGACGGGCTGACCGCCTATCGGGGCGAGGACTGGGCTCACCTCCAGGCGACGGATGCAGAGCCGACCCTGTGGCTGGGCACCGAGCAGGCAGTGGAACTGCCGGCGACGGGAGCACCGGGAGTGCCCGTCCGCTACGACGACCTGGTGCTGCTCGGCCGGGACCCGGAGGGGTTGCAGGAGTGGGCGGTCGCGGGAGTCGCCGTGGACAGGAACGGCCCCCGCCTGAGTCTCCAGCGCGGTCGCGGCGATCGAGTCCGCCCCATCGCTCCGCCCGACCGCCCGCAGGGCGCGGTAGAGATCGCCTCCGCTCGCTGGCTGGCGACCGAAGGGGCGGAGCCCTTGCGGGGCCTCGCGTGGCTCGAAGCAACCCGGCCCCGCGCCCAGGAGGTGTGGCTTTCTCCGTATCGCGACGGTGAACTCGAGGCCGCGACCCGCCTGGTCGGCGCGGGTCCCGGATCGCAGACCGCGCTCGACGCCGTCGTACTCGCCGACGGCTCCTGGCTCCTCGTGTGGTCCGCCTTCGACGGCAACGACGACGATCTCGTCTGGCGGCAGGGACGGCCGGACGGCAACTGGACCGGAGGCCGCGTCTCTCCGGACAACCGGGTGCCCGACATCACGCCCCGGTTGCTGGTCACGCCGGAGGGTGCCGCGGTGGCCTGGAGCCGCTACGACGGGAACGTCTACCGGGTGCGGACGGCCCGGTTCGAACGGGGAGAGTGGCGGGCCGAGAGGTGGGCGGCGGCCCCCGATTCGCTCTACCCCGAATGGGTCGGAAACGGCGACACGCTCCTCTTCCTCCGCGGGTCGACGCGGGCGTGGAGGGCCGTCGGACCCGTGTCGTCCGTGGAGTTCGCCGCGGCGACGGAAACGGCGCCCGTCGTCGACTCCGATCCTTCCTCGGGGCTCCCGCGCGCGCGCTGGCCGGAGGCCGGCGGCTGGCGCTCGACGCCTGGGACGCCGCCCGGAGTCCGGCCGTGATCCCCGGGGCCCGAGGGTTGACCAGGCGGCTGCGGTCCCTGCTCCGGAACCGCGAAGGACTGTTCTCCAGCCGGCCCACGGTCGTGGCGTTGGCCGCCCTGAGCTGCTTCCTGCTGGCCGTGCCGCTGACTACGGCCAAACCCGGCCAGCCCGCGACGCTCAAGGCCGACGAACCCGCCTACTACCTGATGGCGCTCAGCCTCGCCCGCGACTTCGACCTGCGCTACGAACCCGCGGACGGCGACCGGCTGCTGGAGGAGTTCCCCTTCGCCTCCACGCACAACCTGATCCTGATGACGTCGGACGGCTGGACCAGCGCGCACTACGGCAAGCCGCTCGCCTACCCGCTGTTCGCGGCGCCCTTCGCCGCGCTCTTCGGCGCCAACGGCATGGTGTTCCTCAACATGGCGCTGTTCGTCGCGATGGTGTGGCTGGCGGCGGTCTTCCTCGCCCGCCGCACCGCGCCCGCGACGGCCGCCGCCTTCGCCTGCGGCCTGTTGCTGCTCTCGGCCTGCTCTCGCTACGTGTTCTGGCTGCAGCCCGAGGTGTTCAACATGTTCGGCGTCTTCGGCGCGCTGTACTGGGGCTTCGAGAACCGGCGGCGGGCTTGGTGGCTGACCGCCCTCTCGGGCGTGCTGCTCGCCCTGCCGGTCTACAACAAGCCGATGTTCGCGGCCATCGCGCTGCCGCTCGCGGGCGCATTCCTCCTGCGCCGGCAGTGGAAGACCGCCGCGGTCTGGACCGCCGGCTTCGCCGTCACCCTGGCACTGCTGGCGGGAATGTCGCAGGGCATGACCGGCCAGCTCCTGCCCTACCTCGGGTCCGACGTGCGGGCCGCGGTGCGCGTATGCGAGCCGGGAGACTGGCCGCCGGAGATCCTCGAGGCTCGGCGGATCGAGGAGGCGCGAAGCGCCGGCGAGCCCGATCCGGCCGCCGACTCGACGACGACGAACGTGATCCCGGAGTCGCCGACCGGCAACGCCTTCACGTGGCTGTTCCGCATCCCGCGCCAGTCGGTGGGGGAGGTGGTCGAGAACGTCGGCTACTTCCTGGTCGGCCGGCACGCCGGCCTGTTGCCCTACCACCCCTTCACCGGCATCGTCCTCGCCCTGTTCCTGCTCGGCGGTCGCCGCGACCGGGACCGCTGGCTGCTGCTCCTGTCCCTGGTCGTGATCGCCGGCTACTTCCTGCTCTTCATCGGCTGGAACTGGCAGGGCGGCGGCGGCTTCATCGGCAATCGCTACTTCGTCAGCGTCGTCCCGGCCTTCCTGTTCCTGGTTCCGGGCCGGATCCCGCCCTGGACGATCCCGGCCGGCTTCACCGCGGCCGGCCTGTTCGTCGGCGCGATGGTGCTGGCGCCGTTCGGCGTCACCGTCCCCTCGCCGACGCTGCAGGCGCACACGCGGAACGCCCCGCTTCGCTACCTGCCGTTCGAGTTCTCGCTCCGCAATCTGCCCGGCTACGAACGCAGGGGCGTCGCCGGGATGGCGGTCCTGGGCCGAGCGGACCGAGTGCTGGCGCGGGGCGGCCCCTGGTGGGTCGCCGCCCGCGGGCCGAGCGAGCTCTTCCTCGAGTCACGGCACCGGTTCGACGACCTGGTGCTCTCCGTCTCCTCGCCGGTGGCGGGGAACGGCGTCCGTCTGAGGCTGGACGGCGGCCCGCCGGTCGACGTCGAGTTCGCGGAAGCCGACCAACCGCAACGGGTCGTCCTGCACTCCCGCAAGCCCCACAAGACGAGGCGACGCGACGGGGCGCGGAGCTTCGTCCACCGCGTACGCATCGAGACCACGCGCGGCGCGCCGACGAAGTGGACCAGGGTGCGGCCGCCGGCACCGTGCTCCGCGTACGCATGGAACCGGGAGACCGAGGAGACCCTCTACCTCGGCGCGGAGCTGCGCATCCTGGGCAGTGAGGAGCACCTGAACGCCGACGTCTTCGCGGCCAGGATCGGCACCGTGGGCCTGGTGCCGGCCACGCTTGCGGCGGGCTCCGAGGTTCAGCTCCCTGTGGGCGTGACGAATGAATCGGAAGCGACGTGGGACCGCCAGGGGGCGGTCGGCGTCAACCTGGGATCCCGCTGGCGCCAGGGCTTCGCGCCGGCGGAAGGCGAGGATGAGGAACCCGGCCCCCAGGTCGGCCCGGAGGGCCCGCGCACTCTGCTGCCGCGGATGGACCCGGGCGCCTTCGAGACGATCATGCTGACTGTCCGCGTGCCGGATGAACCCGGCAACTACACCCTGGAGACCGACCTCGTCTACGAGCAGGTCGCGTGGTTCGCCCAACGCGGGGGCGAGCCGCTACGGTTGCCGGTCCGGGTCGTGGAGCCCTGAAGACTGGGTGCGCCGGCCTTCTGGCCGGCTGCCGCCGAAGGCGGCCAGAAGACGCGCCGGCCGAAGGCCGGCACCTCCTCCTACTCCACTTCCTCCAGCAAGCCCGCCTCCCGAAGCGCGTCCGCAGCCTCCGCGACCACGTCGACCGGCATCTCCGACCGCTCCGCGATGTCGAGCAGCGAGTTCTCGCCGTCACTCTGGTTCAGCACCCACAGCATCGCGATCTCGCGGTCCTTGCGCCCGGCGCCGCCCAGGCCGCCGTACAGACCGCGGCGGCCGAGCTGGGGCTCGCCGAAGGGCTCCAGGTTGCGGTAGCGGCGGTCGCCGGCGGTGCGCCGGGAGCCCGCCTGGGCTGATCGAGCGTCCAGGCCGCTGCGGTTGGCGCCTTTCTGGCCGCCTTCGGCGGCAGCCGGCCAGCAGGCCGGCGCACCCAGTCCTTCCTCGAGAACGGTGGCCGTGGCCAGGTAGGCGGCGAGCGAGCCGGCCAGCGCGTCGGCGCGGACGAACGACAGATCGTCCCCTGAGGTGTGGTACTCGGGATACTGGCCCCAGGGAGTGCGGGTCAGCACGCCGACCGGCAGGTCGAAGCCGGGCGAACAGTACTGGCGTTCGTCGTAGCCGAAGGGGAAGAAGTCCTCGGTCACGAGTTCCTCGCCGAGTTCGGCCAGGCCCGCCACAACGGCCCGGTCGATCTCCGCGTCCCCGCGGCGGCTCTTCTTGTAGTGGAAGGAGCCCGCGTCGCCCAGGTTCGCGGCGATCAGACCGTGGCGGAAGGTGTCGAGCCGGTCGCGGTTCCGGGCCAGCCAGGCGATCGCGCCGATGCCGCCGGGGGCGAACAGGAAGCGGTAGCTGTAGCGGCGCTCGGGCACGGCGGCCAGCGCTTCGGCGAGATGGACGGCGACGGCGATGCCGGAGAGGTTGTCGTTCGCCAGTTGGGGATGGCAGACGTGGCTCGAGATGACGACCTCTTCGGCGGTCGACCCCGGCAGCAGGCACTCGCCCCAGGTCATCGAACCGTCTTCGAGCGAGGCGTCGATGAAGACCTCGTACTCGCCGTCCGGGAGGGATTCGAGGAGCCGGTGGGGCAGGCAGAAGCCCCAGGTCTCCTCGTAGTACGAGGTGCGGTAGGGGATCAGGTCCGGCTGCTCCGGCAGGCTGTGGAGGCGCGGTCGCAGGTCGTTCAGGGGCAGCCGGCAGTGGACCGGGACGCTGTACCCGACGAGGTGCAGGCTGTGGTCGGCAAAGTCGACGATCCGACGGCCCGAGGGATCCCGGATCCACGCCTCGCGCGGGTTCCACTCCTTCGGCACGGTCCAGTCGAGGACGGGCGTGCCGGTGGGGAGTTCGTGTACTTCGAGCGGGATCCGGCGAGCAATCCGCTCGAGCGTGGCGCGAACGCCGTCGCCCGTCAGGCTGCGAGGGATGGGGTAGAGCTCGGCGGCGAGGTCCATCATCGACCGGCCGACCGCGTCGCGATCGAGGGCGTCGAGGGCCTGCCGGACGGCGGACATGGACCTATTCTGCGCGAAGCTGTGTAGCTCGCCGCTTCGCGGCGTCGCCCGGATCGCCGGCCAACGGCCGGCGACGCTCAGAGATACCCCATCGCCTTCAGGCGCTCGATCTCCTGGCGGGTCCGTTCGACATCCGTCCCTCCCACGGTGTCGACGGGTTCCCAGGCGTGCCGGTATGTCTGGATCTGCGACCTGTCACCGACGTTCGGGGCGACCTCGAACGCGTCATCCAGCACCCTGCCCTCGGCGTCCGCCGGCACGGGCAGACCAAGCAGCGCCAGCACGGTCGGAAAGACATCGAGCACGTGGCTTCTCTCCAGCCGATGACCCGGGCGAACGCCCGGTCCGTACAGCAACAGCACGCCGTCCGGGCCGTGCCGATGCTGGGTGTACAGCCGGTGGACGAAGGTCGGCGACTGGCCGTGGTCGGAAGCGATGACGAGGACCGTCTCGGGCCCCAGGAGCCCGCGCAGCTCACCGACCAGGGCGTCGATTCGCCGGTAAACATCGGCCACCGCCTCGCCGTGCTCGTCGATGCCGGCCTGCGACACGAAGGGGAACCGCTCCGGCTCGGCCCAGCGCCAGCGCTGGTGCGAGACGGTGTCCGGTTCGTGCGTGTAGAGGTTGAGGAACCGCGGCGGCGGCTCGCCCTGCCGGGCGCGGTGCTCCAGCAGAGCGATGACGGCCCGGTGCTGCCAGTCGAGGTCCGGTCGACCGGCGGCCGCGTCCAGGATCTCCTGAGGCACGTCCGGCGGCTGGGCGAACCACTCGAGCGTCGTCTCCGAGCTGCCAGAGGCCGCCAGCGTGTCGTTCAGGCCGTAGCCGAGGAGCCGGCTCGACGGCTCGAGCATCTGCTGGGCCGGGAACGAGTAGAAGTAGCCGTCGACGACCACCGTCGGCAGTCCCGCGCGGTCCGCGATCTCCCAGATCGGCGGCGACGCGAGGTCGAGGCGGTTGACGAAGCGCCGCGAGATCCCCGGTACCCAGGCCAGCCGCTCGATCAGTTCCTTGAAGCTGGTGCGGTGGACCGGAAACAGGCCGGCCCCCGCGCCGGGAAAGCGAATCCGGTAGAAGTCGTGGACGCCGTGCCGCCGGGGCGCCTCGCCGGTGTAGATCGAGGCCCAGATCACCGCGGAGTTCGCGTCGCTGAACGTCTCGAGCCGGCTCGAGGTGCCCTCGCGAACGAACTCCGCCAGGTTCGGCAGTTCGCCGTCGTCGATCAGCACCTGGAGCATGTCGGGATCCACCCCGTCGAAGCCCAGCAGGGCCACCGGCGGCCCGGCGCCGGCGACCAGCGCCGTCGGATCGAAGGACGCCGCCCTTTCCTGCGGCACGAGCCGAAACGCGATGGGAAGCGCCACATGGGCCGCGACCAGGGCCATCGCGAGCGCGGCCACGAGCCGCGGCAGTCGACCGGAGGCGGCAAGGCGGGCGAGCCGGGCCGCCAGCGCCCGGGTAACGAGCCAGATGGCCGCGCCCGCCAGGACAACGGCCACGGCCAGGAACAGCGCCATGCCCCCGAAGCCGGCGGGCGTGAACCAGGGGACCTGTCCGTACGTCAGGCCGTAGAACAGGACGAGTTCGAAAAAGACGAGACTGAAGACGCAGGCGGCCAGCGTGACCGCGCTGCCAGCGGGCCTGCGGCGCAAGCGGGCGAGCACTCGAAGCAGCAGGCCCAGGCCGCCGAAGGCGGCGCCCGCCCAGACCCCGTAGAGCAGCGCGAAGAGCAGGAGCGCGGCGACTCCCGCGATGGCGCTGTCCGTCCGGTTGTGCACGAGGTGCGCAAGCGAGATCGGGCCGCCGAACAGCAGCGCGCCGAACAGCAGACCTGCCCTCAGGTCACGGCCGCAGGCGAACAGCAGTCCGTGGCGGGAGTGTTCGGCCACGGGCCGGGATGATACGGCAGCGATGGGCGAGCACGGAGCTGGCCGCCCAAGAGTTGCCGGAAGCCGGCCAGAAGGCCGGCGCACCCAGTGGCGGCCAGCTCCGTGGCCGCCCATCGCTGCTAGGGTCGCGCTCCCCGCGTCGCGGCGATGCGGGCCGAACCGCAAGTTGCTCTAGGGAAACGGACATGGCGAACGTAGTCGTCGTCGGCATGCAGTGGGGTGACGAAGGCAAGGGCAAGATCATCGATCTTCTGTGCCCGGCCTTCGACGCCGTCGTCCGCTTCCAGGGCGGCAACAACGCCGGCCATACCGTGAAGTTCGGCAGCGGCGAGGGCGACGAGCACTTCGCGCTGCACCTGATCCCGTCCGGCATCCTGCACTCAGGGCTCGCCTGCTACCTGGGCAACGGGATGGTGATCGACCCGGACGCCTTCCTGGGCGAGGTCGCCCAACTGGAGCGACGGGGCATCGAGACGGCCGGACGGCTGCGGCTCTCCGACCGGGCCCACGCCCTGACGCCGGTGCACGTGGCGCTCGACGTCGTCCGCGAGGAGGCGCGCGGCGCGGACCGCATCGGCACGACGGCCAAGGGCATCGGTCCCGCCTACGAGAGCAAGATCGGCCGCACCGGCATCCGCCTGGCCGAGCTCGTGGCCGGTGGCGAGGCGATGATGAACCGGCAGATCGTGCGGGTCGCGGACTTCGAGCGCACGGCCGCTGAGGGCGCCGAGCTGGACCCCGAAGCCGCCGCGGCGGACTTCACCCGCTGGGCCGAACGCCTGTCTCCCTACCTCTGCGACCTGTCGGTCGAGCTGGACAGCCTGATCCGCAACGGCGGCACCGTGCTCTTCGAGGGCGCGCAGGGCGCCATGCTCGACGTCGACCACGGGACCTATCCCTACGTGACGAGCTCGAACTCGACGACCGGCGGCGCCGCGACCGGCAGCGGCGTGCCGCCGACCGCAATCGACGGCGCGATCGGGGTGGTCAAGGCGTACACGACCCGGGTCGGCGAAGGGCCGATGCCCACCGAGCTCGTGGACGGCGTCGGCCTCCACCTGCGGGACCGCGGACACGAGTTCGGCACGACGACCGGGCGGCCGCGGCGCTGCGGCTGGCTCGATCTGGTCGTCCTGCGCCACGCGCGCCGGATCAACGGGGCGCGCTGCCTGGCGCTGACGAAGATCGACGTGCTCGACGAACTGGACGAACTCCAGGTCTGCGTCGCCTACCGCATCGGCGGCGAGGTCGTGCGGAACCTGCCGGCGGTCACCGACCGGCTGGAAGCCGCCGAGCCCATCTACCGCACCTTCCCCGGCTGGAAACAGGACACGCGCGGCGTGCTGGAGCGGAGCGACCTGCCGCAGGCCGCCCTCGACTACGTCGACTTCCTGGAGCAGGAACTCGACGCGAGCGCGGATCTGATCTCTTCCGGCCCGCGTCGCGAGGAAACGGTGGTGAGCGGCGACCGGCGGCTCGAGGAGTGGCTGGGCGGGCGGTTTGCGGCTGTTCGGGCGGCGGTCGGCGAGTAGGGCGGATTCCGCCTGCGGCGGATGCCGGCCAGAAGGCCGGCGCACCCAGTGGCGGATGCCGGTACGAGAGCTGCCGGCGGTCGTATACTGCGGTGGGCCGTTAGCTCAGTTGGTAGAGCAGTGGACTTTTAATCCAAGGGTCGGGGGTTCGATCCCCTCACGGCCCACCAGGGCCGATCCCCTATCGCGGCAGAGACTGGGTGCGCCGGCCTTCTGGCCGGCATTCGCCGCGAAGCGGCGCACTCTGAACCTCCTGCCGCGCTACCGCGGGGCGTAGTACCAGATCGGCGACGACCAGGCGCGCTCCTGGATCGTTAGCGCGACGCCGCCGCGCGGCTCGACACCCGCCCGCAGCGCGTCCCAGGTGGTCCAGCGGCAGGTCGGGTTCTCGAGCACGCGTACGTAGTAGACGGCGTCGGTGCCCGGATCGAAGTCCGGGTCCTCCCAGACCGTGGCGAGTTCGCCGGCACCCAGGTCTTCGCTGAAGGAGCAATCGGAGAGATCGACCGTCGCTCCGTTGTCGGGGCAGCGATGGGTTTCCGGGTCGACGACGCCGCCATCGGCGCAGCCCACGTCGTAGACCTGCTCCCGTGTCTCCTTGCGGTAGCCGCTGTCGTACCAGCCCTTGACGACCTGGATCCGCTGCAGCGGCGCGCTGTGCCGGTCCTGCTGGGCCCAGACGAGGAAGCGGGGCGCCGCGTCGCTGTCGGCGACCAGGTCGCCACCCATCGGCACGCCGCCGGCGTAGGCCTGCGCGGTCAGGTCCGGACTCGCGGTATCGAGGCCGTCGTACTCGAAGCCGCCGAAGAAGCGCAACCGGATGCGGGTGCCGGAGGTGGCGTAGGTTTCCTTGCGGCGCATCCCCTGGAAGATGGCGTCCCGGGTGTTCTCTTCGGCCCAGACGGCGGCGAGGCCGGAGGCCGAGAACTGAGCGCGCCGCATGCCGAAGTACGGTCCCAAGGCATCGTCGACGACCTCGCCGAACGCCTGCTCGGCGGGCGGCAGGCCGGCGATGTAGTCCAGCCGCTCCTGGGAGACCGGCACCGAGCCCCGGTTCTCGGCCGTGCCCGAGACCGGCGACGACCCGAACTCGTTCGACTCGTCGAACGAGGGCGCTCCGTTGTGGGTGTCGCTCGAGCCGATGAAGCCGATCTTGAACGGGTTGCCGCGGCCCTCCTGCTCCAGCGCGAGGCCGCTGACCAGGGCCTGCCGCGCATAGCTCCGGCTCGGATCGCTGTGCGCCGAGATCTTGCCCTTGCGGGTGTTCAGGATCTCGAAGTCGGCCCACTCGTCGTCGGGCGACAGTCTCGGGTGGGTCTCCGAGGTGCCCTTGACCTGGGTCAGTTCGACCAGCGGCTCGTTGCGCATCCGCTGCTCGGCGAAGGCGTTGTCGACCGCGCGGCCATCCGAGTACTTGAGCCGGAACACCTGGCCGTGCGACTGGTTCATGTTGTGCGGGATCGCCAGGCTGTCGACTCCCTGCTCTCGCAACTGGTCCATCCAGCTCCAGAGCTGTTCCGGCTCGTGCGAGTCGATGCGCGTGAAGGGCCGGGCCGGCGCCTTCGACCCCGCGAAGATCACGTTCCGGTGGTACGCCGCCGACTCGGGCGCCGACGTCGAGGAGGTCCACTCGTAGGCGATGAACGTCGTGAAGTTGCCCGGGTCGTTGTGTCGCTCGGCGGCGAGGATCGAGTCCTCCCAGGCCGAGCGGTGGGCGTTGTCGTCGAAGGACGCGTACTGCATCTGCGGGTGGTTCGCCATCCGGGCCCGTTGCCGCCGCAGGAAGCCGCCGTCGGTCCGCATCTGGCGGCCGAAGCGTTCCCGGAACAGGACCGACCGCATCTGCGACGAGTACGGGTTCAGGTTGTCACCTTCGTTCACGCCGTGGAACGCCTCCGCGCCCGGAACCTGGCCGACCCGGGTCGAAGAATCCGCCCACTGCGACACGACTCCCAGGAAGAACCCGTGGTCCGAGACGGCGAAGAAGTCGAGGGGCTCTTTGAGCTTCATCTCGTTGCCGAATGAGCTCTCGATCGCCTCCCCCTTGGCGAACCGGTAGCTCTCGTCGGGCGTGACCTCGGTGCCGAGCAGGTAGGCGTCGAAGGAGTACCGGGTGTGGATGTGGACGTCGCCGAAGTAGACGTTCCGGTGCTCGTTGTAGCCCTCCGTCGGCGACGCCGGTGCGGGCGCCTCGGCGTAGTCGTCGATCGACAGGGAGGTGTCCGTGCAGGCGAGAACGGTGAGGCTCAGGAACACCGCCAGGGCCGGCGGCGCGGCCCGGAGCGGGACGGCAGGGAATTTCAACGAGGCTGCTGGACGCTTCGATATAGGCATCTCGACAGAGTAGCGCGCCATAGGATCGCCGCAATGCACAACACCTCGACCACCGGATCGCTCCTCCTCGCCGCGCTCGCCACGACGCTCGCTCCCGCGGCCACGGGCGCCGACGACCGCGGCGCCCTGCTCGAACGAATCGACGAACTCGTCTCCGACTCGATGGAGGCGACGCAAACACCCGGCATCTCCGTCGCGGTCCAGCACCGCGGAGACCTGATCCTGGCCAAGGGCTACGGCCTCGCCGACGTCGAGAACCGGGTGCCGGCGACGGAGCACACGGTCTACCGCATCGGTTCCGTGACCAAGCAGTTCACCGCGGCGGCCGTGATGAAGCTGGTCGAAGAGGGGAAGGTCGCCCTCGACGCCCCGATCACCGAGTATTTCCCCGACTACCCGGTCGGCGAGTTCCACATCACGGTCGGGCAGTTGCTCGATCACACGAGCGGCATCAAGGGCTACACCGAGATGCCGGCGTTCTGGGAGCAGAGCCGGCTCGATCTTTCGCACGAGCAGATGATCGAGCTTTTCTCGGCCGAGCCGTACGAGTTCGAGCCGGGCGACCGCTACCAGTACAGCAACTCGGGCTACTACCTGGCCGGCCTGCTGGTCGAGAAGGCGAGCGGCAAGTCGTACGCGGAGTACCTCGAAGAGACCTTCTTCCGGCCGCTCGGCATGCGGGAGTCGCACTACCTGTACAGCGGCCCGATCGTGCCCAACCGGGCCGAGGGCTACCAGGTCGAAGACGGCGCGCTGCTGAACGACGAACCGCTCTCCATGCTGCTGCCCTTCTCGGCCGGCTCCCTGGGTTCGAGCGTCCTCGACCTCGTCCGCTGGACGACGGCTTTCGGTTCCGGCGACGTCGTCGCGCCGGACAGCGTCGAGGCGATGACGACCAGGCGCCGGCTGCCGGGCGGCGAGGAGATCGGCTACGGCCTCGGCCTGCTGATCGGCGAGATGGCCGGCCACCGGAAGATCTCCCACGGCGGCGGCATCAACGGCTTCCTGAGCCAGCTTTCCTGGTACCCGGACGACGAACTCATCGTCGCCGTGCTGAGCAACAGCACGTCGGCCGAACCGGGACCGCTCGAAGCCCGGATCGCCCGCGCGGTGCTCAGCGTGCCGGAACCGGAGCACGCAGCAGTCGAGCTGGGCGACGACGAGTTGACGCGCTACGCCGGCATCTACGACTTCGGCCGGAACCCGCTCCCCGTCCTGGTCCAGGAGGGCAAGCTGATGATCGCGGGCCGCGAGACCGTGCCGATCGGCGAGCATCGCTTCGCCGGCACGCGCGACAAGGAGCAGCTCGCGATCTTCGAGGTCGACGCGGAGACAGGCCGCGCCACCCACCTGCGCCTCGAGCGATGGGGCCAGGTCCAGCGCGGCAAACGAGCCGGCGCCGATCCGTAGGAGCCCGCGCAGAGCCGGCCGCATACTGGGTGCGCCGGCCTTCTGGCCGGCATTCCGGCTCCGTCTGCCGTGCCGCTAACTAGATGTGCCACTCGATCGTGTCGCCGTTGTAGTCGGTCGTGGCGCGCCGGGCCGGTGGCGCCATCCGGCCGTCCTCGACTTCCTCGCTCCAGCGTGCGAACGCCTCCTTCAGCTTCGCGACGACGTCCGGGTTGGCGCCGGCAAGGTCCTCGGACTCGCCGGGATCCCGGTCGACGTCGTAGAGCCGCTCCAGGCCGCCGGCCAGGAGCAGCTTCCAGGAGCCATGACGGACGGCGGCGTTCGGACCCGACCGCCAGAACAGGTAGTCGTGCGGCGCGCCTTCCTGCTCGCCGGACAGGTATGGCAACAGGTCGACGCCGTCGAGCTGGTAGCTCTCCACGTTCGGTACCCCCGCCAGGCTCGCCGAAGTGGCGAAGATGTCGAGTGAGCTGATCGGATGCTCGTAGACGGTGCCGGCCGGGATGCGGCCGGGGAAGCGCATGAGAAACGGCACACGGATGCCGCCCTCGTACAGGTTCCGCTTGTGGCCGATCAGCGGGCTGTTGTGGATCCGCTCCGTGTCCTGCGTGACCATCGCGCCGTTGTCCGAGGCGAAGATGACGAGCGTGTTGTCCGCCAGGCCGTGCTCCTCGAGCTTGGCCAGGACCATCCCGACCGCGTCGTCGAGCGCGCTGACCATGCCCGCGTAGACGCGCCGGTACGGGTCGTCGAAGTCCGGGAAACGCTGGTAGTGCTCGTCCATCACCTGCATCGGGGAGTGCACCGCGTAGAACGCGAGGTAGAGGAAGAAGGGGTTGTCCCTGTTCCGGTCGATGAAGTCGGTCCCCTCGCGGGCGAGCTGCGTGGTCTGGTACTCCTTCAGCTCGTCCTCCTCGCGGCCCTTGAACATCGCGACGATCCGGTCCGGGTTCCCCCGGGTGACCGGCTTGATATCCAGCGCGTGAGCGCCCGGCCAGCTCGGATCGACGTAGTTCATTCCGGAGGGCATGCCGTAGAAGTAATCGAAGCCGCGGTCGAGCGGGTGGAGCAGCCGCCGCATGCCGAGCTGCCACTTGCCGATCGCCGCGTTCGTGTAGCCGGCGGTCCCGAGCGCGTCGGCGATCGTGCGGTGGTGGATGCCGAGCGTGCCCCGGGCAGCGCCGATCGGCGGCACGGTCTGGGAGTTCAGCTCCTTGCCCCAGCGCTGCTGGTAGCGGCCTGTAATCAGGCCGTTGCGCGACGGGTTGCACACGGGCGCGGTCATGTAGCCGGACACGAAGCGCACCCCGTCCTCGCCGAGCGAGTCGATGTGCGGCGTCGGGATGCCGGCGCCGCCGTACGCGGAAACCGCGCCGTAGCCGAGGTCGTCCGCGAACAGGAGGACGATGTTCGGTTGATCCTCCGCGCCGGCGGCGACCGCCGCCAGCAGGAGCAGGGAGAAGGCAAAGGTGAGCCTCTTCACGGAAACGTTCCCCTTTCTAACCGCGTTTGGACTTGTACCGACGAGACTACACGCGGCTCCGACCAGGAACCAGTCTCCCGCGAGCAAGTACGATTGCTCGCCATGCGATCCGCTCGACCGGCCTTGAAGCTCGCCGCGCCCATTCTTGTGGCGTTCCTGATCACCGCCTGCGGTCCCGCCGACGAGGACTGGCCCGTCTATCTCGGCGACTCGGGCCGCCAGCACTACAGCCCGCTGACCGAGATCGACCGGGACAACGTGAGCCGGCTCGAAGTCGCCTGGGTGTACGACTCCGGCGAGCCACGGGGGGCCGGCGCGACGATGTACACGAGCCCCCTCGTCATCGACGGGGTGCTCTACGCGCTGTCGCCCCAGCTCGACGCGTTCGCCCTGGACGCGGCAACGGGCGAGGAGATCTGGCGCTCCGGTCTGGGCTTGCCCGGCAGTGCCCAGCGCGGTCTGATGTGGTGGGAGAACGACTCTGACAGGCGCCTCTTCTTCACCCACGGCAAGGACCTGATCGCGCTCGACGCGGACGACGGCACGCCGGTCGAGAGCTTCGGCGACGGCGGCGGCCTCGACCTCACGCCGGACGGGGACAGGGACGGCGTCATCTACGTGACCGTCCCCGGCGTCGTGTTCGAGGACAAGCTGATCTTCGGCTTCTCGACCAACGAGGACGCGAACGCCTACCCCGGTTCCATTCGGGCCTTCAGCGCCGTGGACGGCAGTCCGGTCTGGCAGTTCGACACGATTCCGGCGCCCGGCGACTTCGGTTCCGAGACCTGGGCGGACGGGTCTCTCGAGCGGGCCGGCGGCGCGAACGTCTGGAGCGGCATGGCGCTCGACGAGGAGCGCGGAATTGTGTTCGCCCCGACAGGATCGGCGACGCCCGACTTCTACGGCGCGAACCGCCTGGGCGACAACCTGTTCTCGGACTCGCTGGTGGCGGTCGACGCGCGCACCGGCGACCTCTTGTGGCATTTCCAGGTCGTCCGCCACGACCTCTGGGACAAGGACAACCCCTCACCGCCGACGCTGGTTCAGCTCGAGCGCGACGGCCGGGTGATCGACGCCGTGGCGATGACGACGAAGACGGGGCAGCTCTACGTGTTCGACCGGGAGACCGGCGAGTCGATGTACCCGATCCACGAGATCGAGACGCCGATCCCGAGCACGCTGCCGGGCGAGGTGACGGCGGCGACGCAGCCGATGTCGGCCGTGGTGATCAGCCGCCAGGACTTCGAGATCACGAAACGCACCCCGGAGGCGCGCGCATTCGTCGAGGAGCGGATCAAGGACTGGGACCTGCGGCCCTGGGCGCCGCCCAAGGTCGGCACCGTGCTCTTCATGCCCTGGTACGACGGCGGCGGCGAGTGGGGCGGCTCGGCGTTCGACCCGAACACGAACCACCTGATCGTCAATGCGAACGACGTCGCCGGGATTCTGAACCTCACCGAAGTGCCCGTCGGCTTCAGCAGGTACGGCACCTACGCAATCCACTGCGGCCGCTGCCACGGACTGAAGCTCGAGGGCACGGACATGGCGGGGCCCCTGCTCGGCGTCGGCGAGCGCCTTGAGCGCGAGGAGATGCGCCGCATCATCCGCGAGGGCAGCGGCCGGATGGAGGGATTCGGCCATCTGAACCGGGTCGAGCTCGGCGCCATCGAGGCGTACATCCTCGATCCCGAGCCCGAAGAAGACGAGCCCAGGGGCGAGGTCGCCTACGTCCTCGGCGGCTACGTCTACCTGCGCGACCACGAGAACCTCCCGGGCAACTCGCCGCCCTGGGGCACGCTGAACTCGATCGACCTCGCGTCCGGCGAGATCGCCTGGAAGGTGCCGTTCGGCGACTACCCCTCCCACCCCGGCCTCGGCTTCGGCGCCGTGAACTACGGCGGCCCGGTGGTGACCGCATCCGGCCTCATCTTCATCGCCGCGACGCCGGACGAGATGTTCCGCGCCTATGACACGCGGAACGGCGAGATTCTCTGGGAAACCAAGCTCTCGGCCGCCGGCTACGCGACCCCGGCCGTCTACAGCGTGGACGGCAGGCAGTACGTCGTGATCGCCGCCGGCGGCGGCCGGACGGGCGGGCCTTCGGGAGGCGAGTACATCGCCTTCAGCCTGCCGGAGTAGCTGTCGGCGGCAGAAATCTATTGCATGTGGGTAAAAATACGGTTATTTTACCCGCGTGTTCGATCGACTGCTCGCCCCGGTCCTCCGCTCATCGCAGCGGAGTGCCCTCGTTCTCGGTCCCCGTCAGGTCGGCAAGTCGACCCTGCTGACGGCCCTTGGACCGAACCTCGTCGTCAATCTCGCAGATCCAGGGGCGTTCCGCGACTATGTAGCCCAACCGGAGCGCCTGTCTCGGGAGCTGGTCGCAGCGCCTCCGGACACAACAACGGTCTTCCTGGACGAGGTGCAACGCGTCCCCGCCCTGCTCGATGTCGTCCAGGTGCTGCTCGACCAACGGCCGCCGCGCTTTCGCTTCCTCCTGTCCGGATCGAGCGCCCGCAAGCTGCGCCGCGGACAGGCCAACCTGCTGCCGGGGCGAATCCACGTCCACTACATGCATCCGCTGCTCGTCACGGAACTCGGTTCTGACTTCGACCTGGACCGGGTGCTGGCCCACGGCAGTTTGCCCGGCATCTACGCGGAGGCCGACGACGCGACCCGCGCACTCGATCTGAGGAGCTACGTCGACACCTACCTGCGCGCCGAGATCCAGGCCGAGGCCCTCGTGCGCGACGTAGGCGGCTTCTCCCGATTGCTCGACCTGGCGGCCGCAGCCTCCGGCCGCATCCTCAACCTGCACTCCCTGTGCAAGGACGCCGGCATCGCGTACGAGACGGCACGTCGCTACGTGGACGTCCTCGACGACACCCTGGTCGCCTTCCGTGTGCCCGCCTGGAGCGGCTCAGACCGCTCCTCTCTGGTCCGCCACGGCAAGCTGTTCCTGTTCGATCTCGGAGTGCGCAACGCCCTGCTGCGCCGTCCGCTGGACCGGCCGCTCGACGACGAGCGCGGTCTCCTGCTCGAACACCTGGTCGCCTACGAGCTGCACCGCCGGCTTGGCACTCTCTGGCCGGAAGCGGCGCTCTACCACTACAGGACCAGGCACGGCGCCGAAGTCGACTTCGTGCTGGAAGTCGGCCGCGAAGTCTGGGGCATCGAGGTCAAGGCCAGCCGCCGCGCCGACCGCTCTGTCCTGCGCGGCTTCCGCTCGCTGGCACAGAGGACCGACCGCCTGAAGCGACGGATCGTCGTCTACCTGGGGGACCGGCCGCAGCGGATCGAGGGTGCGGAGGTGTTGCCGTTCGAGGAATTCGCCGGGTTGTTGCCGGGGTGAGGGCGGCTCACGGGGCCATGCCGTGCCGACGCAGGAAGTCGAGCAGAAGTTCGACCGTCCGGTCCCCTTCCTTGGTCATGTTCGGGAGGATCGAGTTGTGGGTGCGGTCGACGAGCCACTCGAACTCGACTTCGGCGCCGGCCTCCTTCATCGCGTCGAACATCTCGACGTTCTGGGTACGGCGGTTCTCCGTATCGCCGGCGGCGACGGTGATCAGCATCGGCGGCAAACCGGTCGCGACATAGCGGATCGGCGAAGCTTCGCGGACGAGTTCCGAGTCGGCCTTCCAGGTCAGGAGATGGCGCTCGCGGCCAGCTCGTTCGGCGTTCATCAGGCCGGTGATCGGCAGGGACGCGCGAATGTGGCCGAGATCGAGGTCCCGGGCGCGGAGGTAGCGCTCGTCGACCGACAGCAGCGCCGCGATGTGGCCGCCGGCGGAACCGCCGGAGATCGCGATCCGGTTCCGGTCGCCGCCGTACTCCGAAATGTGGTCCCAGGTCCATCGGAAGGCGGTGGCCGCGTCCTCGATGTAGGCGGGGTAGGCATACTCCGGCGACAGCCGGTAGTTCGGCGCGGCGACGAGGTAGCCGAGGGAGGCCAACCGCGGACCGAGTTCGACGAGGGTCACCTTGTCGCCGTTGTAGAGCCCGCCGCCGTGGAAGAAGAGGATGACGGAGTGCGGGCCATCACCGGCCGGGATGTAGAGGTCGAGCTTGCCGCGGCCGCCGGTGTACGCGTTGCCTGTGACGTAGTCCAGGTTGCGGACGATGCGGATTCCGTTCGTGCTCTCCTCGGAGAAGTCCCAGTTGTCGGGACCCCGGCGGGTCTTGCGGCCGCGGCCGGCGCCGCCCTTGCCGATCGTGTCGAGTTCCCTGGCCGAGAGGGTCCCGTCGTCGTCGGCATCCAGCGCAAAGAGCAGGACGCGTCGCGCCTGGGCGGGGAGTTCTGACGCCGTCAGAACTCCGTTGGCGTCGGCGTCCAGGGCGGCGACGAGCGGTGGCGGTGCGTCCGTCTGGGGCTGAAGGAGCGTAGCGGCGAGGGCGAAGACAGCGAGTGAGCGAGGCATCTTCGGCTTCATGGTACTGCCGAGGCGAGCGGGGCCGGAGGTGAGCGGAGCCGGCCAACGGCCGGCGATCTTGTTAACCGTCCAGCAGTCGCCGTGCGCGTTCCGCGATCGCGGCCGCGTTGATCCCCAGGTTCTCGACCAGGTCGTTGTACGGCGCGGAGGCGCCGAAGCGGTCGAGACCGAGGACATCGCCGTCGGAGCCGGTCCAGCGTTCCCAGCCCAGGGTCGCCGCGGCCTCGACGGCCAGCCGGCGGCGCACGGCGGGCGGCAGGACTTCGTCGCGGTAGGACTGTGGCTGCGCGGCGAAGGCCTCCCAGGAAGGCATGCTGACGACGCGGACGGCGTGGCCTTCGGCTGTGAGTTCGGCGGCGGCGTCAACTGCGGGAGCGACCTCGGAACCGGTGGCGATCAGGATCAGGTCGGGCTCGGCGACGCTGTCGGCCACGACGTAGGCGCCGCGGGCGACGCCTTCGAGCGCGCCATCGGCGGTCGCCTCAAGGACCGGCAGCTTCTGGCGGGTGAGGACGAGGGCGGATGGGCCCGGCGTCCCGAGCGCGAGCGCCCAGGCGGCGGCGGTCTCGTTCGCGTCGGCAGGGCGGACGACGACGAGCCCCGGCACCGCGCGCAGGTGCGCCAGGTGCTCGATCGGCTGGTGGGTCGGGCCGTCCTCGCCCAGGAAGACGGAGTCGTGGGTGAAGACGTAGATCGCCCGGAGCTCCATCAGCGCCGCGAGGCGCAGGCTCGGCTTCAGGTAGTCGAGGAAGCAGAGGAAGGTGCCGCCGTAGGGCCGGAACAGGCCGGACAGGGCCAGGCCGTTCATCGCCGCGGCCATCGCGTGTTCGCGCACGCCGAAGCGGAAGTGGCGCGTCGG
>Ga0209754_1001806_pt1 | contig 19254 bp, 18 predicted proteins | sample MesohylBB_FD_187295 | JGI IMG/M metagenome (GOLD analysis project Ga0209754, IMG submission 187295) | Host-associated microbial community of the marine sponge Aplysina aerophoba from Gulf of Piran - sponge mesohyl, lysed by bead beating... | ecosystem: Host-associated > Porifera > Sponge >... | reverse complement strand
GGGTTACATATCGATTACGGCCCAAATGAGAATATTCCTAACATATTGATAAACAAGACGAAAGAACGACATCAATGCAGAAAAGACCCGCAGATTATGATGCGAATTAACCAGACACCACACTAGCCATGGCTGACGCGACCGACACCCTGAGCAAGCTCCCGCCCCAGAACCTGGAGGCGGAGGCGTCCATCCTGGGCGGTGTGCTGCTGGACAACGAGGCCATCAACGCCGTCATCGAGCTGGTCAATCCCGACGACCTCTACCGGGAATCGCACCGCAAGATCTTCCGCGCCATGGTGGTGTTGTGGGACCACAACGAGCCGGTGGACCTCATCACCCTGAGCGACCAACTGAAGAGCATGGGCGAGCTGGAAGCCGCCGGGGGCTCCGCCTATCTCGCGGAGCTCGCAAGCCACGTGCCCACCGCCGCCAACATCGCCTACTACGCGCGCATCGTCCGGGAAAAGGCCATCCTGCGCCACCTGATCCGCACCTCCACCGACATCGCCACCCGCGGGCTGGAAGAGCGCGGCGACGTCGACGTGTTCCTGGACGACGCGGAGCGCGCCATCTTCGACATATCGGAAAAGCGCATCAACGCGTCCTTCGTCCGCATCGGCGACGTGATGACCGACACCATCAAGCGGGTGGACGAACTCTACCACCGCAAGGAGCTGGTCACGGGCGTGGGCACGGGCTACGCGGACCTCGATCGGCTCACCGCGGGTTTTCAGCCGTCGGACCTGCTCATCGTCGCCGGCCGCCCGGGCATGGGCAAGACGGCCTTCGCCCTCAACATCGCCGTCAACGCGGCGCTCAAGGACATCGGCGTGGCCGTCTTCTCGCTGGAGATGGCCATGGAGCAACTCGTCCTGCGGATGCTCTGTGCGGAGGCGCGCGTGGACAACTCCCGGCTGCGCACCGGTTACCTCAGGGAGCATGAGTTTCCCGCCCTGGTGCAGGCGGCCGGGAGGCTGGCGGAGGCGCCGGTGTACATCGACGATACGCCGGCGGTCACGGTGCTGGAAGTGCGCGCCAAGACGCGGCGGCTGCTGCGCGACCGCAGCCGGAAGATCGGCCTGGTGGTCATCGACTACCTGCAGCTCATGCGCGGGCACCGCGACTCGCCGAACCGCGAGCAGGAGATCTCGGAGATATCGCGTTCACTCAAGGCCCTGGCCAAGGAACTGAACGTCCCCGTCATCGCCATCTCCCAGCTCAACCGCCGGGTGGAGGAACGCGGCGACAAGCGCCCGGTGATGGCGGACTTGCGCGAGTCCGGCGCCATCGAGCAGGACGCCGACGTGATCATGTTCGTGTACCGCGAGGACGCTTACGAGAAGGACCGGACGAAGCACACGGGCGTCGCCCAGATTATCATCGAAAAGCAGCGCAACGGCCCGGTGGGGACCGTGAAGCTCACCTTCCTCAACGAATATACGCGGTTCGAGGACTACTCGGGGCGCGACGACGAGCAGTACCCCGACGCCCAGGAATACTAGCCCGCGCGCACCTTCCCTTCAGACTCGTCCCAGGATCTCCTTCACCCGCGCGGCGACGTCCTCTCCACGGGTCAGGTAGCTGATCATGGCGGCGGCGTCGGCGCCGCTCTCCCACGTCTGCGCCACGTTCTCGCCGGTGATGCCGCCGATGGCGACGATGGGAAGGCGCACCCGGTTCCTCACCGACCGAAGCATGGCGGGGCCGCGGGAGGCGTAGCCGGTTTCCTTGGTGCGGGTCGGGAACATGGGACCGAAGCCGATGTAGTCGGCGCCGCCGCGCTCGGCCTCCTCGGCCTGCTCCACGCTGTGGGTGGAGATGCCGATCAAGCGGTCGCCCATGAGCGGCCGGGCGGCCTCCAGCGGCAGGTCGTCCTGTCCCAGGTGCACGCCGTCGGCGCGCGCGGCCAAGGCGATGTCCACGCGGTCGTTGACGATGAACAGGCATCCCGCCCGCTCGGTGCGTTCGCGGGCGTCGAGGGCCATGCGCAGGAACTCGCCGGCGGCGCCGTCCTTCACCCGCAACTGGAGCACCGAGGCGCCCCCCGCGAGCATGGCTTCGACCACTTCCGCCAACGGGCGGCCGCCGGTCTGGGACGTGTCCACGATGGCGTAGAGCCGTGACGGCAGCGCGGTCATGGTTCCCTCTTCACGGTGATGCCCAGGTCGGTGATCTTCTTTCGCAGCGTGTTGCGGTTGATGCCGAGCATCTGTGCGGCGCGGATCTGGTTGCCGCGGGTGGCCTTGAGGGTCATCTCGATCAACGGACGCTCCACGTGCCCCATGATCGTCGCGTGCAGCTTCTCCACGTGCGCGTCGCGCGTGCGTCTGAAGTACTCTTCCAGCCGTCCGCGGATGATCTCTTCCAGCGACAGGCTGTCGTAGTCCGGCGTCCTGGCCTGCCGGTTCGACAGCGTGAAGTCCCGCGTCGACAGGATCGGCCCCGGGGAGAGCACGGCCGCGCGGATGAGCACGTTCTCCAGCTCCCGGACGTTGCCCGGCCAGTCGTACTGCTGGAGCTCCTTGAGCGCGTCCGCGGACACCCCCGATGCGTGCGTGCCCATGTCGCTGTTCACCTTGGCGATGAAGAAGTCGATCAGCGCCGGCAGGTCGCTGCGCCGGTCCCGCAGGGGCGGGATCTCGATGGGGATGACCTTGAGGCGGAAGTAGAGATCGTCCCGGAAACGCTCTTCGTGGACGGCCTTCTCCAGGTCCCGGTTGGTGGCCGCCAGCAGCCGGGTGTCCGACCGCAGCATGTCCTTGCCGCCGACGCGCCGGTAGAAACCGTCCTGCAGCACGCGCAGGAGCTTGGTCTGCAGTTCCAGCGGGAGTTCGCCGATCTCGTCGAGGAAGAGCGTCCCCTCGTGGGCCAGCTCGAAGGTGCCCAGGCGCCTTTCCAGGGCGCCGGTGAACGCGCCCTTCTCGTGTCCGAACAGCTCGGACTCCAGCAGGTCGCGCGGGATCGCCGCGCAGTTCACCGGTACGAAGGGCTTGTTCCAGCGGGCGGAGTTGTAGTGGATGGTCTTGGCGACGAGTTCCTTGCCCGTGCCGCTCTCTCCCTCGATCAGGATGGTGGTGTCGGTCCCGGCCACCTGCCCGATGGTCTTGAAGACCTGCTGCATGGCCGCGCTGGTGCCGATCATGTTGACGCCGGGCTCGTACTTCTTCTTGACTTCCTCCTTGAGATCGCTCAGCTCGCGGCTCAGCCGGCGCCGCTCCATGGCGCGTTCCAGCACCACCATCAGGACGTCCAGGTCGAACGGCTTGGTGAGGTAGTCGAAGGCGCCCGCCTTCATGGCGTCGATGGCGTTGCGCATGGTGTTCTGCGCGGTCATGACGATGACGGGCGTCTGCAGGCCGGCCTCCCGGGCGGCATCCAGGAGTGTCAGCCCCTCCATGTCCGGGAGGTGGATGTCCACCAGGGCGGCATCGAAGGCGGACTCGTCCAGCAGCCGCCGCGCCTCTTGTCCGGTGGCGCAGGCCGCCACCCAGTAACCCTGCCTCTCCAGCGCCTTGCGCAGCACGCGGCTCAGGGATTCCTCGTCTTCCACCAGCAGGATGCGGCCCAGTTCCATGGCATTCAATCCTGTTGCGCGGGCAGCGAGACCTTGAACACCGACCCCTCGCCCACCCGGCTCTCCACGCCCAAGCGGCCGCCGTGCTCCTTGACGGTGGTGTCGCAAATGGCCAGTCCCAGACCGGTGCCGCGGCGCTTGCGCGTGAAGAAAGGCGAGAAGACGTGGGGCAGGTCCGCCTCGTCGATGCCGGTGCCCTGGTCGCTGATGTCCACCCTGACGAACTTGGTGCTGGCCGCTTGTCCCGTGCGCATCAGGAACTCCGTCTCCATGTGCGTGGCCACCGTCAGGCAGCCGCCGGCGTTCATGGCCTGCAGCGCGTTCTTCACGAGGTTCAGGAAGACCTGGATAAGCCGGTCCCGGTCGCCCGCCACCGGCGGCAGGCTGGGGTCGAAGGAGCGCTGGACGCTGACCCCGGCGGCGGTCGCGGCGGGTGCTTCCAGCCGCAGCACGTGCTCCAGCAGCTCGTGCACGTTCAGCGGTTCCAGGTGCAGACCCGCGGGCCGCGCGAGGTCGAGAAGCTGATCCAGCAGTTGATTGACGCGCTCCACTTCCCGGATCATGATGTCGGTGTTTTCCACGAGCGACGCGTCGTGCGCCACCTCGGCGCGGATCAGTTGCGCCGCGCCCTTGATCCCGCCAAGCGGGTTCTTGACCTCGTGGGCCAGGGCGGCGGCCACCTTGCCCAGCAGGGCGAGCCGGTCCGATCGCCTGAGGTCCTCCTCCATCGCCTGCCTCAGGGTGCGGTCGCGCAGCAGCAGCACGCTGCCGGAGACCTGTCCGCGACGGTCCCTGAGCGGCGATACGAGAGCGCTCACCGGCACCTTCCCGCGCCGCGGCTTGACGAAGTCGGTTTCCGCACGGCTGGTGCCTTCTTCGGGCCCGAGGCTGTTGTCGATCATGTTCACGAGCCACCCGTTGGCGCGGAAAAGGTCGCGCGCGTCGCGCGCCAGCAGGCTGCGCGCGGAGCGTCCCGTGAGGGTCTCGGCCGCCTGGTTGACGAACGATACGGCGCGCGCGCAATCCACGACCATCACGGCGTCCTCGAGGCTGGTGAGCACATCCTGCCACGAGACCTCTGCCGTCAGGTCACCGGCATGGGGCGCGGTGGGCATGAGCCGAGAATTCTGCATGGACGGTTTCAGACAGGGGATGATAACCGGAGTCCGGGCGGGTTTCAAACCGCTCACGCGCGCATCCGGCCATGGGGCGAACGATAATCCTGGCTTGCATTCGGCCGTGTCAGTGTGTACAAGTTGAACATCGGTGGGCAGCTTGCCCGCTTTTTTATTTGCGGCGATTGTTTGGGTGCCGATGACGACGCGCGAGACATTGGAGCGCCTCTGGGAGTTCGTCGAGCCGCTGGCCGCCGACCAGGGTCTGGAGGTAGTGGAGATCGAGTTGAGGCATGAAGGGAGAGCGGGGCGCGTGCTGCGGGTCTACCTCGACTTGGTGGAGAAACAGGACGAGACGGAGGCACCCGGCCTCGACGAGCTGAGCCGGGTGAGCCGCGAGCTCAGCGACCTGCTGGACGTCTACGACGTCGTGGAGGGCGCGTACACGCTGGAGATATCGTCCCCCGGTGTCAATCGTCCCCTGCGCAAGCCCGAACATTTCGCGCGCTTCGTGGGACAAAGGGTCCGGCTCCAGACCGAGGAGATGATCGGCGGCCGGAAAAAGTTTCTGGGACCGCTGCACGGCGCCGCCGGGGACGGCGTCGTGGTGCTGCAGGACGGGCGGGAGGTCTTTATTCCGTTCGGCCTGATCGTCAAGGCGAACGTCGAGTACGAGTGGGTGTCAACCTGACGCAGCCCCGACTGGGGGAGAATGATGCAGCAGGATCTAAACCGGGTCATCGAACAGGTAACCAAGGAAAAGGGCATCGACAGGGAGATCCTCGTCGATGCCATCGAGTCGGCCATGGTGTCGGCGGCCAAGAAGACGTTCGGGGCCGATCGCACCTTCGAGGCTCAGTACAACCCCGACATCGGTGAGATCGAACTGTTCGAGGCCAAGATCGTGGTGGACGACGTCGCCGACCCCGAAACCGAAATCGAACTGGATGAAGCGCGCGAGTCGCTGGATCCGGACGTGGAGCTGGGCGATGAACTGCTGATGAAGATCGACTCCCAGGTGTTCGGCCGGATCGCGGCGCAGGCGGCCAAGCAGAACATCGTCCAACGGGTGCGGGACGTCGAACGCGAGATCATCTACAACGAGTTCAAGGACCGTCAAGGCGAGTTGGTGCACGGCATCGTGCAGCGCTTCGAGAAGAACAACCTGATCGTCAATCTCGGCAGGACCAACGCGATCTTGCCGGAGAAGGAACAGGTGCCGCGCGAGCGCTACCGGCAGGGCGACCGCATCCGCGCCTATATCGTGAGCGTCGAGATGACCAGCCGCGGCCCCCAGATTGTCCTTTCGCGCACTCACCCGGGTATGCTCATCAAGCTGTTCGAGCAGGAAGTACCCGAGATTTACGAAGGCATCGTCGAGGTCAAGGGCGCGGCGCGAGAGCCGGGCGGACGCGCGAAGATCGCCGTGGTCTCCAACGATGCGGACGTGGACCCGGTGGGCGCGTGCGTGGGCATGAAGGGGACCCGGGTGCAGTCGGTGGTGCAGGAGCTGCGCGGCGAGAAGATCGACATCGTGCACTGGATTCCGGAGCAGGCCGAGTACGTCTGCCGGGCGCTCGCTCCCGCCAAGGTTACCAAGATCTTCCTCGACGACGACGCCCACAGCATGGAGGTGATCGTCCCGGACGAGCAGCTCTCACTGGCCATCGGACGAAAGGGCCAGAACGTCCGGCTGGCTTCCCGGCTCACCGGGTGGGGCATCGACGCGCGCAGCGAGTCGGAGGCGGAAGAGGAAAGCCGGCAGGCGCGGCAGTCGCTGTCGGGGGTGCCGGGCATCAGCGAGGTGATGGCGGAGTTGCTCTACCAGTCGGGATTCAAGTCGGCCGAGGACTTGGCGGAGGCCGATTCCTCCACCATCCATGAGATCACCGGCATCGAGCTGGAAAAGGCGGCCGTCATTCTGGAAGCCGGCGCGAGGCACGTGGAGGAACTGCGGGAGCAGGCGGCGCGAGAGGCGGAGGAGGCCGCGCGCGCGGCCGAGGCGGCCGAGGAGACGAGTGAAGAGGAACCCGAGGCGCCCGCGGATGCGGCCGCGGACGGCGAAGGGAAGGGCGAAACGGCGCCGCAGGACGCCGAACCGGCGGAGACGCCGGAGCAGAGGGCCGAACATACGGAATGAGCGCCCGTACGCCGGTGCGGACCTGTCTGGGTTGCGGTCAGCGCGACGCCAAGACCGCCATGCGTCGGGTCGCGATCACGGAGCACGGTTTGGAACCCGAGGAAGTCCGGGGACGAGGAGGCTATCTGCACAACCGCGAGGATTGTTGGCGAGCTTTCCTGAAACGGAAGAGCCTGTACCGGGCTTTTCGTCGCGATCTGCCCCGCGGGGATCGTGAGGATCTGGTGGAAAGGCTTCGCGCTCAATGGGGTGGGAAATGAGCAAACTGAGAGTGCATCAACTGGCCAAGCAGCTCGAAATGGAGCCGAAGGATCTTATCGCCCTGCTCGACAAGATCCGGGTGCGCGGCAAGAAGCCTCAGAGCTCCCTCGACGAAGCCGAGATCGAGGCCGTCAAGGTGGCCATCGCCGCCACGGAGAAACCCAAGGTCACGGTCGGCGAGGAACGCGTGGTGGTGGATCGGACCATCACCGCGGAAGACCAGGACATGGGCGAGGTACAGGCGCACGAGAAGGTAACTGAGCGTCGCGTCCGCGCCAACGTCATCCGGCGTCGCCGAAGCACGGTCGAGCTGGTCACCCGCAAGCCCATTCACCCGGTGGCGCCTCCACCCGAGGAAGAGGAAGCGGCGGCGGACGCCGAGGCAACGCCGGTTCCCGCGGAATTCACCCCCGTCGCCCAGCCAACGATTCCCGCCGCGCGGCCTCCGGAGACGCCGTCCCAACCGGCGGCGTCTCAGGAAGCCGCGATGGGCGAGGCCCAAGAAGGCGCGGCACAGCAAGCGGAGCCGGGCGAGGTCGCCGAACAGATCGTCGCGGAAGCCGCGCCCCCGGTGGATGGTGTCGAGGAGACGCCGGCCTCGCGGGCGGCGGCGCCCGCGGATACGGCGGCCGCCGATGCGGCGGTCACCACCCCTCTCGGGGAGCCGCAGCAGCCGGCACCGGCCGAGGCCGCGGCGACCGGCGCCAACGGCGCGGCCGCGGCCGCGGTGGAGGCGGGCAAGGCCGCTCCGGACAGCGTGCCCCGGCCCGTGGGGCCGCGCATTCTCGGTCGCATCGACCTGAACCGCAAGCCGGCGCCCGCGCCCAAGCCGGCGGTTGCCGCGGGTGACGACAAACGGGGCGAACCCAAGCCGGCGGACTCCGAAGGCCAGGAAAAGGCCGGCAAGGGGGGCAAGGGCAAGAAGCGGGTCATTCGCAAGCAGGAAGTCATCGAGCTCAAGGAACGGGATTTCCGTTCGCCCCGCGGTCGGGTGCTGCGAAAGAAGCGTGCCCTGCCGGGGAAAGAACAGCGCAAGACCGAGATCACCGTGCCCAAGGCCAGCAAGCGAGTGGTGCGCATGGCCGAGGTGGTCACGGTGGGCGACATGGGCCGGTCCATGGGCGTCAAGGCGGGAGAGGTCATCAAGAAGCTGATGGGCCTGGGCATGATGGCCACCATCAACCAGGTGCTCGACTTCGATACGGCGACCCTCGTGGCCAATGAGTTCGACTACCAGGTCGAGAACGTGGCGTTCGACGTGGAGACCGCGCTTCAGGGCCAACATGAGGTAGCGGAGCCCGAAGAGGCGCTGGAGCCGCGGCCGCCGGTGGTCACGATCATGGGACACGTCGATCACGGCAAGACCTCGCTGCTCGACGCCATCCGCAGCACCCACGTCACCGACGCGGAGGCCGGCGGGATCACACAGCACATCGGCGCGTACCACGTCCGGGTGGAAGGGCGGGGCGTGACTTTCCTCGACACCCCCGGACACGAAGCCTTCACCGCCATGCGGGCGCGTGGGGCGAAGGTCACGGACATCGTGGTGCTGGTGGTGGCGGCCGACGACGGCGTCATGCCCCAGACCATCGAGGCGGTGGATCACGCGCGCGCGGCCGAGGTGCCGATCATCGTGGCGGTGAACAAGATCGACCGTCCCGACGCCGACCCCGAGCGGGTGCAGCGCGGCCTCTCCGACCACGGTCTGGTGCCCGAGAGCTGGGGCGGAGACACGATCTTCGTGCCGGTGTCCGCCGTAACCCGTGAAGGGATCCCGAGCCTGCTGGAGATGCTGTTGCTCCAGGCGGACCTGCTGGAGTTCAAGGCCAACCCCAACAAGCTGGCGCGGGGCGCCGTGGTGGAGGCCAAGCTGGAGCGGGGGCGCGGTCCGGTTTCCACGGTGTTGGTGCAGGAAGGGACTCTGAAGGTGGGCGATCCCATCTTCGCCGGACCCCATCACGGCAAGGTTCGCGCCATGATCGACGACCAGGGACGGAAGGTGGACCAGGCGACGCCGTCCATCCCGGTGGAGATCCTCGGACTGCAGGGCGTGCCGCAGGCCGGCGAGGCGTTCTCGGCCCTCACGGACGAGGCCACGGCCCGGCAGTTGGCCGAATACCGGGAAGATCAGCAGCGCGAGGCGGAGCTGGCCAAGACCAGCAAGGTCTCCCTGGAGGAGTTCTACGACCAGATCAGGGCGAGCGAGGTCAAGGAACTGCGCGTGGTGCTCAAGGGCGACGTCCACGGTTCGGTGGAAGCCCTCGGCGATGCGCTCACCCGGATATCCACGGACGAAGTCAAGATCCGCGCAATACACGGGTCGGTGGGCGGCATCACCGAAAGCGACGTGTTGCTGGCCAGTGCATCCAACGCCATCGTCATCGGTTTCAATGTCCGGCCCGAGCCCAAGGCCACGGGCCTGGCGGTACAGCAGGGAGTGGACTTGCGCCTCTACACCATCATCTACGAGGTGCTCGACGACATTCGCTCGGCCATGGAAGGGATGCTGGAGCCGGTGTACCGCGAGGAGTTCCACGCGCGCATACAGGTTCGCGAAGTGTTCAACATCCGCGGTGTCGGCACCATTGCGGGCTGCGCGGTTAGCGACGGCAAGATCCAGCGTTCCAGCATGATCCGTCTCCTGCGCGACCAGGTGGTGGTGCACGAGGGTCGGCTGGCAAGCCTCAAACGCTTCAAGGACGACGTGCGCGAAGTGGGCACGGGTTACGAATGCGGCATCGCCATCGACGGTTACCATGACGTCAAGGTCGGCGACGTTATCGAAGGTTTCGAGAAGATCCCTGTCACTCGCGCGCAATTGCGGGCCGATGGCGGTGGCGCCGCCCAGCTTTCCGCGGACCGGTAGCTCGGCACGGCGAAGTGGCTGAGAGGCCGGCGGCATGGTGATCGGCGTCCTCAAGCTGGTGCTGATCCTGCCGGAGAACCATTCCCTCAAGGGGAAACGCTCCGTGCTGCGCAAGATTCAAGCGCGCGTCTCCAACCGGTTCAATGTTTCCACGACGGAGTGCGGCGACCAGGACCTGTGGCAGCGGGCGTTGCTGGGATTCGCGGCCGCGGGCAGCAATCCGCGAATCGTGGAAGCCACGCTTCGTGAAGTGATGGAGTTTGTGCACCGCATGGGTCTGGCGGAACTGGGCGAGTCGGAACTCCGCGTACTGCACGAATAGGCGGGGACGCTCCAGCCACGGCACTTCCGGCAGAACCGATACGAATACGTCATTCCCGCGGAAGCGGGAATCCAGGTGGGGAGCGGGGGAGTGGCTAGAAATCGTCAAAACACAGGCATTCCGCGTTCGCAGCGCGTAGGCGACTTGCTGATCGAGTTCGTTTCACGGCTGTTGTCGCGCTCGCTTAACGATCCGCGGCTCGCTTCGGTGACGCTGACCGGGACGGACGTGCGTCCCGACCTCAAGCACGCCACTCTCTACTTCACGGTGCGCGACGGTGAAGCTTCCGGGAACGACGCGCTTCTGGGCCTGCGCGCGGCCACGGGGTTCATCCGAAATCGGATCGCCGCCGACCTCGATCTGCGCTTCGTACCCGACCTCGAGTTCGTCCATGACGAGGCCCCGGACCGTGCCCGGCGCATCGAGGACCTTCTCGGCCAGGTCCGGTCCAAGGCCTGATCGGCAGAACTCCACGAGACAACATGCATCTGGTCACGAGCGGCATCCTGCTGGTGGACAAGCCGGAGGGCCCATCCTCGGCTCGGGTGGTGGCCACGGCCAAGCGCATCACGGGCGCGCGCAAGGTCGGGCACCTGGGCACGCTGGATCCGTTCGCTTCCGGGCTCCTGCCGCTGGCGGTCAACGAAGGGACCAAGGTCGCGCAGCACTTCCTGGACGCGGACAAGGGTTACACCGGCGCCATCGCGCTCGGCGCCGAGACCGATACACAGGACCGCACCGGCGAGGTGCGGGTGCGGCGCGACGTCCCGCGGCTGGGTCGGCCGGAACTCGAGGCACTGCGCCGGGAGTTCAGTGGCAGCCTGCGCCAGGTACCGCCCATGTATTCGGCGCTCAGGCAGGACGGAACCCGGCTCTACGAACTCGCGCGCAAGGGCGTCGAAGTGGGACGGGAGGCGCGCGACATCCGGGTGGAGATCACGCGTCTGGAGCAAGCGGCGCCGGCGGAACTGGAGTTCGATCTGACCTGTTCCAAGGGCACCTACGTGCGCACCCTGGCCGCCGACATCGGCAGCGCCCTGGGTTGCGGCGGCCACCTGAGCCGCCTGCGGCGGGTGACGTCCGGTCCGTTTCACATCGGCGACGCCGTCACGCTGGACGCTCTGACGGAGCTTTCGGATGCCGGTGCCGTCCCGCTGGTGCCGCTGAACCAGGCCTTGGGCCACCTGCGCGGCGCCGTCGTGGACGGGGCCGCGGCCGACGGGCTCAGGCGCGGTCTCCAGGGCGCCCTGGCCGGCATCGGGATGCCCGACCCCGGCGAGACCACCCGCCGGGTGGTGGATCAGGACGGCGAACTCGTGGCGCTGATCGGCTGGGAAGCGATGGTGCGAAGGTGGCAGATCCTGCGGGTCCTCAACCGCTCCGGATGAGCGCGGCCGCCGTCCGGCGCGGCTTTTGCAAGTGCGCGGCCGGTATGCTAAAAAGCAAATCAAATCAAAAGACAGGAGAAAGAAAAGGGTACAGATGGAATCAGCTCGGGAGCAGACCAGCGAGACGATCAGGCAATTCAGACTCCACGATTCGGACACCGGTTCGCCTGAAGTGCAGGTGGCGATTCACAGCCACCGCATCACCTACCTGACAGAGCATCTGAGAACACACAAGAAGGACCATCACACGCGGATGGGCCTGCTCAGGCTCGTCGGCAAAAGGCGGCGGCTTCTGGATTATCTCAAGAAACAGGATGTTCAGAGGTACCAGACCTTGATCCAGCGGCTGGGTATCCGTCGATAGGTACCCGGCCGTTGTCGTCCCTTCCCGCGTTCTTCTCTTCAGCCTCCACTGCCCCCGAGGGTACACTTATGCAAACAAAGATCGAGTTGGATTATTGCGGTCGACCTCTATGTGTCGACGTCGGCAAGGTCGCCCTGCAGGCCGACGGCGCCGCGTTGGTGCGTTTCGGCGAGACTGTTGTCCTCGCCACCGCCGTGGCGTCCAAGGACATCCGCGAGGAGATCGACTTCTTCCCGCTCACTGTCGATTACCAGGAAAAGACCTTTGCCGCCGGGCGTATTCCCGGCGGTTTTTTCAAGCGCGAGGGACGCCCCTCGGAGAAGGAAATCCTCAACTGCCGCCTCATCGACCGGTCCATCCGGCCGCTGTTCGCCGGCGGTCTCAAGGCGGAGACGCAGATCATCGTCACGGTGCTGTCCGCGGACGGCGAGAACGACACCGACGCGGTTTCCATGTTCGCCGCGTCGCTGGCCATCGAAATATCCGACATCCCGTTCAACGGCCCTCTGGCCGGGGTCCGCGTGGGCCGCATGGACGGCGAGTGGGTCATGAATCCGATCCAGAGCCAGATTGCGGATTGCGACGTCAATATCTTCCTCTCGGGTACCCGGGACGGCATCCTGATGGTGGAGGGGGGCGCGTCGGTCGTGCCCGAGGAGGGCGTGCTGGACGCGCTCTTCCAGGGCCACCAGGCGATCCAGCCGCTCATCGACCTGCAGGAGAAGCTCCGGGAACAGCTCGGCAAGCCCAAGCGGGTGGCTCCCCAGGAAGAGAAGGACGAGACCTTGACCGCCTGGGTACGGGAGCGCGCTCAGGAGAAGGTCAAGGAGGCGGTGTGCATCGCCGACAAGAAGCAGCGCAATTCCCGCGTGGACGAAGTGGGCAGCGAAGTCATGGCCGCGGGCGGGGAAGAGTTTCCCGGGCGCGAACGGGAGATCAAGGGCGCCTTCCGGGCCCTGGAGAAGTCCCAGCTCCGCGACCTGGTGGTGCAGCGCAAGCGCATCGACGGCCGCGGCCTCAAGGACGTGCGCCCCATTACCTGTGACGTGAACCTCCTGCCGCGCACCCACGGCTCGGCCCTCTTCACCCGCGGCGAGACCCAGGCGCTGGTGGTGGCTACCCTCGGCACGTCCTCCGACGCGCAGCGCGTCGACGCCCTCACCGGCGAGCAGTTCAAGAAGTTCATGCTGCATTACAACTTCCCTCCCTACAGCACCGGCGAGGTGAAGTTCCTGCGCAGCCCGGGCCGGCGTGAGATCGGCCACGGCGCGCTGGCCGAACGCGCGCTGGTGCCCGTTCTTCCCGAGGAGGACGCATTCCCCTACACCTTGCGCGTGGTCTCCGAGATCCTCGCATCCAACGGGTCCAGTTCCATGGCGAGCGTCTGCGGCGGCTCCCTGTCGCTCATGGACGCCGGCGTTCCCATCAAGGCGCCGGTGGCGGGTATCGCCATGGGCCTCATCAAGGAAGGCGACGAGGTGCGGGTGCTGACCGACATCCTCGGCGACGAGGACCATCTCGGCGACATGGACTTCAAGGTGGCCGGCACCCGGGAAGGCATCACCGCGCTGCAGATGGACATCAAGATCAGCGGCGTCACCCGCGCGATCATGGAGGAGGCTCTGTACCAGGCGCGGGAAGGCCGCCTTCACATTCTCGACATCATGGACGGCACGCTGGCGGAGACGCGCGACGACGTTTCGCGCCACGCACCGCGCATCACCACCATCAAGGTGCGGCCCGAGAAGATCCGCGACATCATCGGACCGGGAGGCAAGGTCATCCGCGGCATCGTCGAGGCCACGGGCACGAAGATCGACGTGCAGGACGACGGCACCGTCACGGTGGCGTCCAGCGACGAGGCGGGCAGCCGCCGGGCGCTGGACATGATCGAGGGGATCGTCGCCGAGGTGGAGATCGGCCGCATCTACAAGGGCACGGTCCGGCGCGTGATGGACTTCGGCGCGTTCGTCGAGATCCTGCCGGGCACCGACGGACTGGTCCATATCTCGCAGATCGCCGATGACCATGTGCGGCGGGTGCGGGACGTGCTCAACGAGGGCGACGAGCTGCTCGTGAAGGTGCTGGACGTGGACCGGCAGGGCAAGATCCGTCTCAGCCGCAAGGAGGCTCTGAAGGAAGAGCAGACCTCCGACCGGGTGTAGCGGGCGGATCTTCAAGCAAGAGCGGAAATCCAAAACAGATCAGGCGGCGGCGGGCTCCAGGCCCGCCGTGCCCCCATGGCGATGGGATCGCCGAGGGTGTCTCCATCCGATGTTCCAAAAGACGATTCTGGACAACGGCGTCAGGATTCTTACCGAACAGCGCTCCGGGACCCGGGCGGTGAGTCTCGGCATCTGGGTGGAGAACGGCTCCCGCTACGAAGAGCCGCGTCAGGGGGGGTTGTCCCACTTCCTGGAGCACCTGCTGTTCAAGGGCACGAAGACGCGTAGCGCGCAACGGATCGCCGAGGAGATGGACGCCGTCGGCGGGGTGCTCAACGCCTTCACCGGCAAGGAAAACACCTGCTACTACGCCAAGGTGGTGGACGAGCACCTGCCCTTGGCCGTCGACGTCCTGAGCGACCTCTTTCTCGACTCTGTATTCGACCCGGAGGAGATCGAGCGCGAGCGCACCGTGATCCTTCAGGAGATCGCCTCGGCGGACGAGAACCCCGAGGACTTCGTCCACGACCTGTTCAGCCTCGACTACTTCGGCGACCATCCCCTGGGTCGGGCGGTGGGCGGTGAAGTGGATACCGTCTCCGCCTTCACCCGGGACGATCTCGTCGGGTTCATGGCCGAGCGCTATCTGCCCGGCCGGATCATCGTCGCCGGCGCGGGGAATCTCTCGCATGCCGAGCTGGTGGACGCGGTGGGCGGCGCCTTCGGCGCCCTCGAGGCCAAGCCGTTGCAGGCTCCGGCGGCGGCACCGAAGCCCCACTCCGGCGTGTTCCACCACGCGCGCAAGCTCGGGCAGGTGCACATCTGCCTGGGAGTGCCGGCGCTGCCGCACGGCGATCCGCGGAACTACGTGGCGCACGTCTGCAACACGCTGCTCGGGGGCGGTATGAGCTCGCGCCTGTTCCAGGAGATACGCGAGCGGCGCGGCAAGGCCTACTCGGTTTATTCGTTCCTGGCACCCTACCGGGATACCGGCTACCTCGGCGTCTACGTCGGCACCAAGGCGGAGTGGGCGCGGGAAGTCATGGATCTCGCCGTGGACGAGATGGCCAAGGTGGCCGCGGGTCAAGCGACCGAGGAGGAGCTTGGCCGGGCGCGCGAGCAACTCGTCGGGCACACCCTGCTGGGCCTCGAGTCCGCGGACTCGTGGATGACGCATATGACCCGGAGCGAGATGCACCGCGGTACGCAGATTTCCGTGGAGGAGATCACCCGCGCCGTGCGCGATGTCACCCTGGACGCAGTGACCGAACTGGCCCGGGAGCTGTTCACCCCCGGCGCCATGACCGCCACTCTGCTGGGCGACCTGGAAGGTCACAGCGTCGAAGGTGTCCAGTTCGGTGGCACGGCTCTCGAGGCCGTCGCGGTCAATCCCTGAGGAGGGGACCTTTCGAATCGTCATTCCCGCGAAAGCTTGCCCTCGACCCCGATCGGGAGCGGGAATCCAGGGGTGGGGTGAAGATTCAGGGCGCCGTCGCTCGAAGCGATTGCCGGTTGTCATGGCCGACGTCAAGGTCCAGATCAAGCGGGTGAGGGACGGCAAGGCCGCCGTTCCTTTGCCGCGTTACATGACCGAGGGTTCGGCGGGGCTGGATCTGGCCGCCGCGGTGGAAGACGAGGTCGTGCTGGCTCCATTGGAGCGGGCGCTGATACCCACCGGCTTCGCGCTGGCCCTGCCGCCGGGCTTCGAGGCGCAGCTCCGTCCCCGAAGCGGGCTGGCGCTCAAGCACGGCGTCACCCTGGTGAACAGCCCCGGTACCATTGACTCGGACTACCGCGGCGAGGTGCAACTGGCGGTGATCAACCTGGGACGGGAGCCCGCGATCATCCGCCACGGCGACCGTATCGCCCAGATGGTGGTGCAGCGCGTCCCGCGGGTGCGATTGGAAGAGGTGGACGAGCTCCCCGCATCCACCCGTGACGCCGGCGGCTTCGGGCACACCGGCGCACAAGACCCGGGAACACGCAGAACATGATCGACCGCTACACACGCCCCGAGATGGCGCGGATCTGGTCCGAGGAGAACCGCTTCGGCAAGTGGCTGGAGGTGGAGATCCTGGCCACGGAAGCGTTGGCCGAGTTGGGCAAGGTGCCCGGGGACGTGCCCGCGCGCATCCGGCGGAACGCCCGCTTCGACGTCGCGCGCATCCGCGAGATCGAACGCGAGGTGCACCATGAGCTGATCGCGTTCCTGCGCTGCCTCGCCGAGTCCATCGGCGACGACGCCCGCTTCGTGCACGTCGGCATGACCTCTTCCGACGTCATGGACACGGGGTTTTCGCTGCAGCTCAAGGACGCCAGCGCGCTCCTGCTGGAAGACGTGCGCACGTTCATGTCGGTGCTGCGGGAGCAGGCGCATCGCTACAAGGACACGCCCATGATGGGGCGCACCCACGGGATCCACGCCGAACCCATCACCTTCGGCCTCAAGCTGGCCCTGTGGCACGAAGAGATGGGCCGCAACCTGGCGCGTCTGGAGGGCGCCGTCGCCGAGGTGTGCTGCGGCATCGTCTCCGGCGCGGTCGGCACCTACGCGCAGGTGCCCCCGGAGGTGGAGGCGTACGTGTGCAAGGCCGCGGGCCTCACGCCGGACCCGGTGTCCAACCAGATCATCCAGCGCGACCGTCACGCCTACTTCTTCAGTGTCCTGGCCGTGCTCGCCAGCTCCATCGAGAAGTTCGCCGTGGAGATCCGCCACCTCCAGCGCACCGAGGTGCTGGAAGCGGAGGAACCCTTCGCCGCGACCCAGATGGGGTCGTCCGCCATGCCCCACAAGCGCAACCCGATCCTGTCGGAGAACGTTTCCGGCCTGGCGCGGCTGGTGCGTTCGTATTCGGTCTCGGCCCTGGAGAACGTCGCCCTGTGGCACGAGCGCGACATCAGCCACTCGTCGGTGGAACGGGTCATCGGTCCCGACGCCACCATCCTGGTGGACTTCATGCTTCACCGGTTCATTCGCGTGATCCGCGGCCTGTGCGTCTACCCCGAGAACATGGAGCGCAACCTCGCCCTGAGCGGCGGCGCGGTGTTCTCGCAGGGCGTGATGCTGCGCCTGGTGGAGAAGGGGCTCGCGCGCGACGAGGCCTACAAGATCGTCCAGCGGCACGGGCTCGTGGCCGCCAAGGAGGGCAAGGACCTCAAGCAGCAGTTGCTGGAGGACGCCACGGTCACGGAGCACCTGAGCCCCGGCGAGATCGACGAGATCTGGGAGCTGAAGGACTGCTTCAAGCACGTGGACACCATTTTCGAACGAGTTTTCGGCGCGGCCTGAAGGGCGGCCGCGCCGGAGTGGATTAAATCCGCCCGCGAGGCGCACGAGGAGAGCCATGGAAAAGCGTGAGTTCATGTACGAGGGCAAGGCGAAGAAGCTCTACACGACCGACGATCCCGCCAAGATGATCCAGTATTTCAAGGACGACGCCAGCGCCTTCAACAAGAAGAAGCTGGGCAGCGTCACCTCCAAGGGGGTCGTCAACAACGCCATCTCCGAGGTGCTGTTCAAGCACCTGGAAGCCAACGGCGTGCCGACGCACTTCCTGGAGCGCCTCGACGAACGGGAGATGCTGGTCTGGAAGCTGGACATGCTCCCCATCGAGGTGATCATCCGGAACATCGTGGCCGGCAGCATGGCCAAGCGCCTCGGCCTGGAGGAGGGGCAGTCGCTGTCCACCACGATCCTCGAGTTCTGCTACAAGTGCGACGAGCTCGACGATCCGATCATCAACGACTACCACATCCTCGCGTTGGGCTATGCCACCGCGGAGGAGCTGGAGGAGATCAAGCGTCTCACCTTCCGCACCAACGAGCTGATGAAGGCGTTCTTCGACGAGCGCGACCTGATCCTCGTGGACTTCAAGCTCGAATTCGGGAAGCGCGACGGACAGGTCGTCCTCGCCGACGAGATCTGCCCCGACACGTGCCGCTTCTGGCAGAAGGGCTCCCTCGAGAAGATGGACAAGGACCGCTTCCGCCGCGACCTGGGCGGCGTCGAGGAAGCCTACCAGGAGGTCTGCCGCCGGGTGACGGGTAGCTAGGCGACACCTTGCTTGTCAAAGTCTTCGTGACCCTCAAGGAGGGCGTCCTGGACCCCCAGGGCAAGGCGGTCCAGAGCTCGCTCCACAGCCTCGGCTTCGGTGCGGTGCAGGACGTGCGCGTGGGCAAGTATCTGGAGCTTCATCTGGACGTGCCCGCGCCGGAGGACGCCGAGCAGCAGGCCCGCCGCATGTGCGACAAGCTCCTGGCCAACCCCGTCATCGAAGACTACCGCTTCGAGATCGCGGATCCCGCGGAATAACAGGATGCGTTGGGGAGTGGCAGTCTTTCCCGGCTCCTGCGACGACGATGACGTCGTTCACTGCCTGCGGAACGTGCTTGAACAAGATGTCCGCACCCTTTGGCACAAGGACCCCTTCCCGGGCGGCTGCGACGGCGTGGTCCTCCCCGGCGGCTTCTCCTACGGCGACTACCTGAGGGCCGGGGCCATGGCCCGCTTCTCACCTGTGATGCAGGGCATCGTGGAGTTCGCCGCGGCCGGCGGGCTGGTGCTTGGCATCTGCAACGGTTTTCAGATCCTCTGCGAGTGTGGACTGCTGCCCGGGGCCTTGACCCGCAACGCCTCCCTGCGCTTCGTGTGCCGGCGGGTGTTCGCGCGGGTCGAGGACAACCGCTCTCCGTTCACGCGCCTGGCGCGCCCCGGCGAGTTGCTGGAGATGCCGGTGAAGCACGGCGAGGGCCGCTACCATGCCGACGGCGCGACCCTGGTGGACCTCAACGAGAACGGACAGGTGCTGCTGCGCTACGCCGATGCCGCGGGAGAGGTCTCCGAGGAGGCCAACCCCAACGGCTCGGTGGACGACATTGCCGGCATCTGCAACCGCGAGCGCAACGTGTTCGGCCTGATGCCCCATCCCGAGGACGCCACCGAAGCCGTGCTGGGGGGAGAGAGCGGCCTCAGGATCTTCGCCTCCATGATCGCCGAGGTCCGGCGCCGGAGCGGCTCATGAGCGGCGACGGCGCCGATGGCGGGAGCCGTGGCGAA
>Ga0209754_1001802_pt1 | contig 19328 bp, 15 predicted proteins | sample MesohylBB_FD_187295 | JGI IMG/M metagenome (GOLD analysis project Ga0209754, IMG submission 187295) | Host-associated microbial community of the marine sponge Aplysina aerophoba from Gulf of Piran - sponge mesohyl, lysed by bead beating... | ecosystem: Host-associated > Porifera > Sponge >... | reverse complement strand
ACGCCCGGAAACGACGACGAAATCGTAAAGACCGAAGGCGCTTTCCTGCGCAAACTGATCGATCAGACATAGCCCGCAGTACAAGCAGTCCGCCAGGCCGTACCCTCCGGCCTACGCGGGCGTCCCCCGGCCCTACGCAATACACAACAGCACCAGGATCACTCTGCCATGCCCTATGCCATCTGCAACGAACTCTTCGAAGACTGGCCGCTGGAAAAGACCGCCGCCTTCGTCGCCGAACTCGGTTACCAGGGCCTTGAACTCGCGCCCTTCACCCTCTGCAGCCTTGTCACCGAACTCTCCGCCGCCGACCGCCTCCGCATCCGCCGTACCGTCGAAGACGCCGGCCTCTCCGTCGTCGGCCTCCACTGGCTGCTGGCACAGACCGAAGGCTTCCAACTCAACGATTCCAACCCCGATATCCGCGCCCGCACCGCCCAATACTTGCTCGATCTGATCGACTGCTGCGCCGAACTCGGCGGTGAAGTGCTCATCTTCGGCTCGCCCCAACAGCGCGACCTGCCGCCCGACCGTCCCCCCGCCGAGGCCTGGAAAACCACCGCCGAAATCATGCACCAGTGCGGCGAGCGCGCCCAGCAGCAGGGCGTCCTCTTCTGCGTCGAACCGCTCAGCCGCAACGAAACAAACTTCATCGTCAACGTCGACGAAGCCGCCGAACTCGTGCGTCAGGTCGATCACCCCGGCCTCCAGATGATGGTCGATACCAAAGCCATGAGCAACGACCCCCGCCCCATCCCCGAACAGATTCAAACCGTCCATCCCCTCTTCCACCATGTCCACCTCAACGACCCCAACCTGCGCGGCCCCGGCATGGGCGATCTCGACTTCCGCCCCATTCTGCAGACGCTCGACGACCTCAGCTACAACCGCTGGCTCTCCGTCGAAGTATTCGACTTCACCCCCGGCCCCGAACGGACCGCCCGCGAAAGCCTCGCCTACCTGAACGCAATTCAAAGTGGCTAGTGGTCGTTGACTCTTGGAAAAGACTGGTCAAAACATAACAAGAACAGGACGCCTGCAGGCAGAATCGTGCCGTTTCTCGCCTGCCCCTCACGTCCTACGACCCTAATCCGCGGCAACCCCCAAAAGTGTTCCCCGCGCCCCTTCGTGGAAGTAAAGAAGTCGCCGTTGCAGTTGCCGTTCTTCGCGGCCCTTAGTGGCCCTTCGCGGCCCTTCGTGGACAAAGAGAAGTTGACGTTGCCGTTCTTCGCGGCCCCTTACCGGAAAGACCGAATTCCAATCCTGCAAATCTCAGCTAAGACAAACGTCAACGAGCCCTAGTGGACAATTATGCCGCTAGCCATACAACACATCGGACCCGGGCACCGCAAATAAAGACGTTTGACACATATCGATAAAACCGTAAAATGGAGTCGTTCCCACTGCGCCACCCTTCCCAAGGGGGCCGGAGGGAGTCGAATGTGCTTGGTAGGTGTCTTTTTGTCCCCCAAAGCTGGGCGGCCTTCGAGACCTGCCAATTCCTCATCCTCGGTTCATATATCATCACACGTAGGAAAGGAGATTCACAGCATGGCACTCCGTAAGGTAGTGATTCGTACAGCTGTACCCCTGGCAGCGCTGTTGCTTCTGTTGCTCGCGGCCGGGTGTGTGGCGCCGGCTGCCGCACCGGCTGACTCAGGCGATGGGGACATGATGGAGGCTGCGGAAAGCGAGCTCATCGTCGCCGTCGCCCAGGAAATGACATCCCTGGAGGGAACGTTGGCCGCCGCTGAAACCAACTGCAACGGCTGCTTGAACGTTGTCGAAACCCTGGTCACGCGCAACTTCTCCACCGGCGAGATCATTCCCCTGCTGGCAGTTGAGTGGGAACGGCTCGATGACAATACCATCCAATTCCAGTTGCGCGAGGGTGTAACCTTCCATGACGGTTCCCCGCTGAACGCCGAAGCCGTGGCGACAAGCATCAACTATATGTGGGAGGCTGACCTCGTCAACACCCTCACCGGCTTTGTCGGCGGTGTCCTCAGTGCCGAAGCGGTAGATGAATACAGCGTCAACGTATCCGCCGCCGATCCCGACCCGATTCTGCTGGAGAAGATGTACTTCGTCGCCATTACCTCCGCCAAGCAGATTCAGGAGATGCCGGACACCTATTCCACCAACTTGGTTGGCACCGGCCCCTATATGCTTGACGAGTGGAAGCGCGGCGAATCAATCACCTATGTCGTCAACCCCGACTGGTGGGGCCACGACAACCCCGACGAGGCCGGAGGCAAGGTATCCTTTGATAAGCTGACCTGGCGCTTCCTGCCCGAAGACACGGTCCGGGCCGCGGCTGCCCAGGCCGGCGAAGTCGACATTGCACAGTTCGTGACCCCTGACCAGTGCAATGCCGCTATGAGCGACGACGCCCTGCGCTGCGCTTCAGTGGCCAGCGTCGAGACAATGTTCGCCCGCATGGGCAACAAGGGCCTGTTTGAAGACCTCCGCGTGCGCATGGCGCTCAACCTGGCCATCGACAAGGAGTTGATCGTTAATTCGCTGCTGGGCGGAGCCGCTACCATCACCGGCCAGATCGTCAACGAGACCGCCACCGGGCACAACCCGGACCTGCAGCCCTATCCCTATGATCCGGATCAAGCGCGTGCCCTCCTCGAGGACGCAGCCGCCGACGGCGTGGATGTGGGCCAGGAGTTTACCCTCGCCTCCCGCCAAGGTTTGCATGCCGGCCACGTCGAGGTCATCCAGGCCATCGGCGGCATGCTCAGCGAAGTCGGCTTCAACCCCAACGTCAGTGTCATGCCCCCGGACACCTTCAATCCCCAGTTCAGCCATAACTGGTCGGAAGTAGAAGGCCAGCCCAACTGGGTCGCCGTCCATCTGCACGGCAACGAGATTCTCGATCTCTGGTTCTCCTACGTCAACTACTTCACCTGTGAAGGGGTTGTGTCACTCTACTGCAACGAGGAAGTCAACGCTCTGTGGGAAGAGGCGCGCACACTCTCGGGTGATGCCCGTGACATGAAGCTGCAGGAAGCCGCACAGGTCGCCTATGACGATGCCGCCTACGGCCTCATCGCCCACCTCGACCTCGCCTACCTGATCAGCGAAGACCTGAACTGGAACGTGAAGCTGGACCATCGCCTGCAGGCCAAGGAGATGTCACCCAAGTAAAGGGTAAGTAAAGGGCTCAGTTTGATCAGCCCGTAGAAGCTCGAAAGTCCAACGCGCATCACGTATTGCGCCATGCCCCGCAAAGACGGTGACGACGCAATACGTGATGCGCAGCATTCGGAAATGAGATGATGACTGTTCCGACGAGGACAGGAAAGAAGAGAGAACATCTCCCGCTCCCTCTTTCCCCGCTTCTCGCTCCTCCGCAGTAAAGGCCGATCCTATTCTTCCCTATCTATTCAGACGCTTCATCCACTCAATTGGCGTCGCCTTCGCTGTTCTCACATTCGTCTTCATCGCGGGCCGTGTAATAGGCGACCCCGTCCGTATCATGGTAGGCGTCGAAGCCTCCGAAGAACGCGTCCAGCAGGTGCGCGACCAGCTCGGCCTCAACGATCCGATTCCAGTGCAGTATGCCAGATTCGCGGTGCGCGCGATTCTTCTGGATTTCGGCGACTCTTTCTGGCAGAAGACATCAGCCCTGCGCCTGGTGTTGGACCGTCTGCCCGCCACATTCCGACTGGCTGGGGCAGCCTTTTTGCTGGCCGCGCCCATCGGCATCCTCCTGGGCGCCGCAGCCGCGCTCCGCCCGCAGACCTACTTGGACAGACTCATCAACGTCCTCTCGCTGGGGGGCGTTTCCATGGTCGACTTCTGGATGGCACTGATGTTGATCATCGTCTTTGCTGTCCAGCTCGGCTGGTTCAAGACATCCGGCTATGGCGGCTTTGCCTTCATGGCCCTACCGACCTTGACGCTCTGTCTCTCTCCCCTGGGCCGCATCTCCCAGATCACCCGCAGCGCCATGCTGGATGAGATGAACCAGCCCCATATCACCGTCGCCCGCGCCAAGGGCCTTTCCGAAAAACGTGTCGTCTTCGTCCATGCCCTCAAAAACGCCGCCATCCCCGTCGTCACCATCAGCGGCGATATGTTGTCCTCTATGCTCAATGGCGCAATCCTGGTGGAGACGGTCTTCGCCTGGCCGGGCATCGGCTATCTGACCTTGCAGGCGCTCCAACGGCGAGACCTGCCGCTGGTGGAAGCGACCGTTTTCGTGGTCGCCTGTATGGTGATCGTGGTCAATCTGCTCGTCGATCTTAGCTACGTATACCTGAACCCAAGGATCCGCTTCCAGTGAACCACGCACACTGCCTGCTGCGCACTGCCTGCTACACATTGCCTAACACCTTGGCGGAATTCGGGCAGCCTTCTGCTCCCTCCGCTCTTCCCAGGAAGTCAAGGCGGTCATGTCCGACGAGCTAACGCTGTTTCCCGAAGAACGAACGGTACGTTCCAAGAGCGCAACCCGCTGGCTCATCGTGCGCGGCCTGCTGCGAGATCCCGTCACCTTCGTAGCCATATTGATTCTCACCCTGATTCTGATTTCCGCAGTCGGCGCCGAACTGATCGCGCCCCACGACCCGCTTGGCCAGGACCTGAAACTGCGCAACATGCCCCCCATGGCCCGCGCCCTCGACGAAAACGACGCGCCCACCGGCTTCCCCTTCATCCTGGGCACCGATCCACTCGGGCGCGACATCCTCAGCCGCATCATCTTTGGCGCCCGCGTCTCCTTGACCGTCGGGTTCAGCAGCGCGCTCGTCTCCGGTTTTATCGGCACCCTCCTGGGCATCATCGCCGGTTACTACCGCGGCACCGCCGATGACATCATCATGCGCCTGGTCGATATTCAGATGAGCATCCCCGTCCTTCTGTTGGCACTGCTGGTTCTCTTCGCGATCGGGTCCGGTTTCCTCAACCTGGTCGTCGTGCTCGCTATCGTCAGGTGGATGGCCTACACGCGTCTTGCGCGCGGCCAGACCCTCGCCCTGCGCAACTCACCGTTCATCGACGCCGCCATCGCTATAGGCAATACCAATACCCGCATCCTCTTCCGCCATATCGTCCCCAACGTCTCCTCCCCCCTCATCATTCTCGGCACGCTGGAAGTGGCAACCCTCATTCTGAGCGAAGCGGGGTTGAGCTTTCTCGGCTTCGGCATCCAGCTGCCCCAGCCTTCCTGGGGTCTCATGATTGCCGGCGGCCGCCAATATATCACTTCGGCCTGGTGGATTGTAGCCTTCCCCGGCCTAATCATTTTCCTCACCACGCTCAGCCTCAACCTGCTGGCCGCATCCCTGCGCGCTATCTCCGACCCCGTCCAACGCGAACGCTGGTTCAGGAAAGGCTCCTCGGCCGCCAAATCCAATGGCTAGGCTCTGTTAACCTCTAACGGAACCGGAAACTACCCAGCCACAACTAATTCGCGCTCCTGAATGCGGCTAGCGAAGGTGATTACACTCTCCGCACTCCTTGTATTATGGGCGGTCGGGCCTTCGGCCCTCCCTTGTGCAGGGGCTGCGCCCCCGCAACGCCCCCCTACAAAAACATGCCTCACCGACCGTGTTTAATCTTCCCCGGCATCGTGTCTGGCGAACGGAGTCTACTCACCCACTTGCCGCTTCAACCCACCGACCTCCAACCGCAGAAGTTACTGACCCCTGACCCCTGCCCCCTGCAGTTCCGCGCCCCCGCAACGCCCCCCTACAAAAACATCCCTCACCGACCGTGTGCCTTCTTCGCAACGTGTCGGCTGGCGAGCATTGCGGCGGCTGTACACCAGGTGCGTCACCAAGAGCCTGAATGGTTCCAAGGATGACTGGCTGGTCAAGTACTGTGGCTTAGTAGTTACCAAAAAACTAAAAACTAAAAACTAAAAACTGAAAACTAGAAACTGCCCTCAGCCCTAACTCATCCGCGCGGCCGCGCTCCTTCCACGCGCCGCCTGCTTGGCCTTGTTCCAACTTTCCATCCACGCGTTCCTGCCCGTATGGCGGATTATGTCATGGATCGTCGCCCGCGGTTGGTAGGGCAGATACATACCGCAATGCCACGCCAGGTTGCGGTAGACCATGAAGTCGCCCGGCCCCAGATAGACTTGCACCGCCCCCGGCATCGAGCGGCAATGCTCGAAGTAAAACTGCTCCGCCTCAGCGTCGCTCCACTCCGCCGGCGCCTCCTTCATCATCGGGTCGCCTGTCGATTCGACTTCGTCCGCCAGATTTTGTTGCCGCAGATGGCTGCCGGGCACATACCAGGTACAGGCGTCCGCGTAAATGGCGCAGTTGACCTGATTGAAATAGCGCAGATCGTTCCATACCGTCGCCATGAACGACTCCATCTCCGCATCGCGCGCCTCCGCCGGCACCTCCACCACGCCATCGCGGTGCCAGCCGCAGTGCCACGGCCGTTCCTGCGGCTCCACCAACAGCCCCATAATATCCAGATGCGCGTGCGTATATCCAGGCCCCAGTAGCTGCTCCACCAACAGGCGCAGCTCGTCCAGTTCAGCATAATCCCGGAACGGCTGCAGGTCGATATCTTCCCCGTACTGATCCAACGGCTGGATGCGTTGTGTCTGCGGCCCGTTGAGCTCATGCGCCAGCGCACGCGCCCTATCCGCCTCGCGCCGCAAATCCGTCAGCAGCGACGGCGGTACAATGCCGCGAAAAATCAGAAATCCCAACTGATGGTATTCATGCACCATCCAATCTTCGAACCGAAACCTCATCTCAGCCCCTGGTTTCCACTGTCCAGGCGCGTCCTGTTGTGTCGTCTGCTTTGAGCATTGGTACGCGGCCCTGGCTCTGGAATTGTATTCATGTTTGTATATAAAAAGTACCACTGGTACGATAAATCCTGCAACGGCATTTTTTCCCAGTTCGGGGCATCTGTCGCTCTTCATCCGCACAGGAATCGGTGCCCTGAAGGCCCCGTTTAGGACGGTTGCTTTCCATACCCCTATCGGTTACAATCCGCCAGAGTTGAGCCTGCCGCCCCGCATGGTACTAGCTCTCAACCAATGGAACGGTAGCGAATCAGTTATACTCCCACTACCTCCGGCCCACTATCAACCCGGGAACGCAGGCCCCTCGCCTGCCATCTAAACCTTCCGTGTTCGCACACTGATCGCAAAAGGAGAATAGACAAGATGGAGAAACAGAACCTCTCTCGGCGAAACTTCCTGAAGACAGTTGGCGTTGTGTCGGCCGGCACCGTTCTGGCCGCCTGTGTTCCGGCAGGCGAGACATCGCAACAGGAGGACGGCGAGCCCGCCGCCGCGACCCAGGAACTGATCGCATTCTTGGGCGGCTGGACGCCGACCGAAAGCATGGAGCGCAGCGAAGACAACCCCAACCCGCACAACAAAATCCTCGAAGTGCTCGACGAATACACCGCCGAGCATCCAGGCGTCTCAATTGAATGGATCAGGCTGCCCTCCGGCGTCAGCAGCCGCGAGTGGATGGTGGCACAACAGACCGCCGGCACAATCCCTCACATCATGCCGGCAGCCCAATGGATCATCAAAGAGGACGTGGACAAGGACTGGTGGGAGGTTCTTACCGAACACCTCCAACAGCCCAACCCGTATATCGCCGCCGGTGAACCGGGCAGTGAACGGTGGATCGACCAGTTTTACCCCACGCCCAACTCCATGTTGAACATCGAGGGCAACTTCCTCAACGTCGCCTTTGGCATCAACACAACCTGGTTCTTCTACAACGTCGACATGTTTGACGAGCTTGGCATCTCCGTCCCGGCCAACTACGCCGAATTCCTCGAAAATTGCCAGGTGGCCAAAGATGCCGGCCTGATCGGCTACGACTTCATCACATTCTCCGCCGCCGACTCCGATGCCTGGTATCGCCAGCAGATCGGCTCTATGATCATGGAGCGCGACCTCGCCCCCCTCGTCAACCCGGACGGCCGCTTCGCCGAGCTCTCCGAGGTCGCCTGCGCCATCCGTGAAGGCGTTTACCACGCCCATCTGCCCCAGTTCCGCCAGTGGCTGGAGCTGTGGAAACTCAACGTGCCCTACCGCCGCGCCGACTGGACCGTATCCGCGCCGGACCCCACCCGGCTTTTCCTCACCAAGAATACGCCGCTCACTGAAAACGGCTCCTGGATTATCCCGCAACTGGAGATCGATCCGCTGCTGGACTTCGAATGGGCCACCTTCTGGGCGCCGCCGCTGACCAAAGAGAGCAGCGAGTTCGTGACCGACCCGCCTACCGTCGCCCCCAACGTCGGCACCGTGACCGATAACTTTGCTATCTCCACACGTGCCCGCAGAGACGGCGTTCTCGATACCGCCATCGACCTGCTGCGCTTCTTCTCGCACCCCGAGAACATTGAACTGGTGCAGGGCGAAATCGGCCAGAACATGCCCAATGTAAAGGGAACCAAGGTGCCCGACCGCTTCGTCGAGGCACACAAAGGGCTGGTCGAGTCGATCGGTTACGTGACCATGTTCCAGTACGAGATCGTCACCATGGATCTCGAAGCCGCCGAAGCCTGCGGCAAAGCCTGGTGGTCCTACCTGCTCGACGAGATCAACATTGACGAGTGCATCGAACAGAACCAGTCCGCCTTCGAAGGTTACGCAACCCGCTACATTGACGAGCAAGGCAACGCCTGCTCCTAACGTCAGATGACCGGTGGCTGGCAACTTCACGTCAGCCGTCGGCCTCCAACCACAATGAACAAAACTCTCTGGGAACGGATTTGGGAGACAAGGACAGGGTATCTGATGGTTGTGCCTACCCTGGCCTTTCTCCTGATCTTCCAATACTATCCCGCCGTCTCCGGTCTTTATCGCTCGCTGTTCGACTGGAACGCCGGGCTGGTGGGGAACTTCATCGGTTTCTCCAACTTTGTCGAACTCTTTACCGACGACGATGTCTTCATCCGTTCTCTCAAAAACATGGCCCTGTTGACGATCTGGTACCTGATCGCCTTCGTGGGGCTTTCGACCGGTGTGGCAGTCCTGATCCACCGCATTCGCAACGAGCGCTCAAAATATCTCTTCCGCCTGTTTATGATTTTGCCCGTCATCATCCCTGCGGTCGTCCTGATTCTGCTCTGGAAATTCATCTACGACTCCACCATCGGCCCCCTAAATACCATCCTCATCGGCGTCGGCCTGCAGGACTGGACCCATGCCTGGCTGGCAGAACCCAAAATCGCCATTTACGCCGTGATGTTTCGCAACTTCCCCTGGATCGATGGCATCTCCGTCCTCATTCTGCTGGCCGGTTTGCAGGCGATCCCGGTCGAAATCATCGAAAGCGGCCTTCTCGACGGCGCCAGCGGCTGGCGGCGGCTGCGCTACATCGAACTGCCTCTCATAACCGGTCAAATCAAACTGCTGCTCGTACTGACCATCATGTGGGGCGTACAGGAGTACACCGCCGTCTGGGCCATGACCCAAGGCGGGCCGATCGACTCAACCCAGGTGCCTGGAATGTGGATGTATTTCAACGCCTTCCGCATCAGCCGCATGGGTTACGCCTCCGCGATTGGCGTCGTCATGTTCCTGATCACACTGGTGGCGACGATTCTCAATATGCGTTACATAAGATCCCAGGAGTACTAACAGCCAGCGAATTGCGTATTTTGCAGTACGCAATTCGCATTGCAGTAAGGATTTCAGCATGGAGAGGCGCGGCGAATCAATAGCAGCCATAGCAGGCGGTCCCGCCCACAGTCAACGGCGCGGTCTCCACCGCGGCGACAGTTGGCGCATCCCGGCTCTGGCAATACTCTGCGTGCTGATGATCGCCCCGCTGATCATGGCCATCATCATCTCCTTCAAGAGCCCTTCCCAGTTCACACGCGTACCCTTCCTGCCCACCTGGCCGATGCGCTGGGAAAACTACGAGTTCGCCGTCCAGATCATCAGCCAGTTCCTTCTCAACAGTGTCATCACCAGCGGCGCAACCGTCATCGGCGTGCTCCTGCTCAGTTCGCTCGCAGCCTACTCCTTCGCCCAGATCCCCTTTCCCGGCCGCACAATCGTCTTTTACGCCGTCCTGGCCCTGATGATGGTGCCGGCGTCGCTGACCCTGGTGCCCTCCTTTGTGCTCATTCGGGATCTGCGCCTGATCAACACGCACTGGTCGCTGATCCTCCCCTGGATCGCTGGCGGACAGATTATTGGCATCCTCATCTTGCGCGCCTTCTTCGAGAGTCTGCCCGGCGAAATGTTCGACGCCTGCCGCATCGACGGCGCCACCGACTGGCAGATCTATTGGCACGTTGCCCTGCCGCTGACCAGGTCGATGCTCGGCGTCGTCGCCGTGCTCAACATCCTCGGCACCTGGAACAACCTGATCTGGCCCACCCTGACCCTCCCGGAACGCAAAATGTGGCCGCTCACGCCGGGGCTCTACTCCTACATGGAGCAGTACTACACCAGCTACGGCCGCGTCATGGCCGGGCTGCTTCTCGGCTCAATTCCCCTGGTGATACTCTTCGTCTTCACCAGCCGCCTCTTCGTCGAAGGCCTGACCTCCGGCGCCATCAAGACCTGACCCGACTCTCCCATCTGACCGCAGCCATAAGTGACCGTCGCAGCGCCAATGAAACGCAAGTCCGTAAATCAAACCACAGTAGATATCAAGACCCAATATGACGTGATCGTGGTCGGATGCGGAGGATGGGGCCTCGCCGTGCTCAAAGTGCTCACCGATTTGGGCCTCCGCGTTCTCGGCCTCGAGCGCAAAGAGATCTGTAACAACCTCCGGCACTATATGAAGCACATGATGATGCACTCCTTCCTCTCCTATATGGTACTGGATCCGGAGGACGCCATCCTGGCCCGGGAAGGGAACGAGTACCACCCGCAGATCGATGAGCTGATCCAGAGCTACAGCGATTTTGCCGTCAAATTCGATCTCCCCATCAAGACCCACCACGAGCTTGTCGATATCGAAGGCGCTAAGGATGATTTTTTGCTGGCCGTGCGCGACGGTGAGGGGCGCACTTCCCGGCTGATGGCGAAGCGGGTCGTGCTGGCGACCGGCTCCTACGACCAACCCAATCTGGCTGGCATTCCCGGCGAGTTGAACGGGTCGGTTCAACACTATTTCCATGAATGGGAACACATAAGCCATCAAAGAATTCTCTTTATGGGCGGCGGCTTCTCTTCCGCCGATGGCATCGTCGCACTCTGCCCCCGCAATACCATCCTCTGGGTCGTACGCAAATCCAGCGACGCGGTCGAAGAGATGCTGCACCTCCAGAAGACGAAATGGGGTCAACACGACGCCCGCCTCGTCAACACCGAAATCCTGACCAAAAGCCAGGTAATCTCGCTGGAAAACAACACCGCGGTTGTGCAGACCCCCGACGGCCAGAAAACGTGGGACTTTGATCTCTGCTACATGCTCTTCGGCCATAGACCTGACCAGGACCTTTACACACGTCTCCTGAACGGGAATCTCGATTTCGTCGAAGAAACATTCGAATCCTGCCAGCGCCCCGGCCTCTATCTCGTTGGCGCGCTCGCCAAGAAACACCTGGAACATATCGGCCTGACCCAGAATCTCTGCCCCGACAATGAGGGAGAGCGCTACATCGAGCGTATCCAGACCGCCATGCAGCAAGAGTTCGGCCGCAACTGTCAGCAAATCAACTGACCACTGACCACTAGCCACCGACCACTGGTGTTCCCATGCACACAAGCCAGGCACTCCGCTCATCACATTTCGAATACCGCCGCCCAGACGCCGGCCGGCGCGTCGCCTTCAGCGCCTTTTGCGCCGGTTACCACGACCAGGATCGCGTCGGCGTCGTCTCGCCCCACCTGGAAGATGGCGTCCTCCACACCGCCTACGCCCTGTTGGCCTTGACCACCGCTTTCTATGACGTGCAGCGGGCAGGCGGCAGCGACTTTTTCATCTACCCGCAACATTTCGCCTTCATCGGCGAGGACGCATCAACAATCTCTGCTGCGCGCGCTGAAAACGGTCGCGCAGACCGAGTTGGCATCGCCACCCGCGCCGGCCGCCTGGACCTGACCCTGGACGAAGCCGGCATCGGCGGCGCCTGGGCCTGGCTCGATGTCTGGCCGAAGTCGAACTGGTTCACAGCCCCCCTTACACCTGCCGCCATGCTCCAGAAGGTCTTCGACCTCCACATCAACCGCCTGTTCTGGCCGCAGGACTTCACGCCCAAAAGCCGGCAAGAGCAGGAAACGGAAAACGGGGAGGACGCACACTCTGCCCTGCCCGACTACGCCCGTAGAATGCTGAAGACGCGCCTCAAATCCGTCTACTACTACAACACATCTGCGCCAACTGTCGAGATCTGCGCGGCCCAGCCGGCCGTGGATATCGTTCGGTTTAGCATGGAGCGCCTGCCGGAAGCGGTGCAGCAAACGTTGCCGCAAGCCCCTCAGCCCTCGCGTCCCCCGGGCCAGGAATCATACCGGCAGGTGGGCGTAGACGAATTCCTCGAGGATATGGAGGCATGTTTCACGGCTTGAAAAGCTGAATTCGCTGTCGTTTCGCAATGTGAACGCAATACGCATCGTTGATACGAAAAAGAAGAATCGCTGCCCGAACTGGAGGCACATCACATGAGCCGTCAAGAAGAGATCAAAAGAGAACTGTACGAAAATACGCTTTCAGGACGCGCGCCCATCACCGAAAAGCTCACGCAGGAAGGCATCGATCTGGGCATGGACCCGCTCGACATCCTCTTCCAGGCACTGATTCCCGCGCTCCAGGAAGTAGGTCGTCTCTTCGAGATCGGCGAATACTTTGTGCCCGAAATGATGATCTCCGCCAAAGCAATGCAACGCGCCATGGCAATCCTGCAGCCCATCCTCGGCGACACCGGCGTCGAACCCGTCGGCAAGGTCCTCATGCTGACCGTCAAGGGAGACGTACACGACATCGGCAAAAACCTGTGCATCATCATGCTCGAAGGCGCCGGCTTTGAAGTGATCGATATGGGCGTCAATGTCAGCCCCGAAAGGATGATCGACGCCGTCAACGAGCATCAGCCGCAACTGGTCGGCTTCTCCGCATTCCTCACCACCACCATGCCCTTCTTCAAGACCAACATCGAAGCACTCGAAGAAGCCGGCTTGCGCGACAAGGTCAGGGTCATGGTGGGCGGCGCGCCCATCACCCTGGAGTACGCCATGAGCGTCGGCGCCGACGGCTTTGGTCCGGACGCCAGCCAGTCCGTAAAGCTGGCCAAGCGCCTCCTGGTCGACATGGGCTATGAAGTCGACCAGGACGGAGACGGGGCATCCTCCGAAGGCGAATCGGCCATGCGCGCCGCCGTCGACGCCGTGGAAGGCCTGATGCGAAAGGCCGAGGAGGAGCATGTCAGTAACTAATTACCGCAGTCAATAAAGGGAAAGAGAATGAGCAGCCAACGTAAAACAGTTCGTCCCCGAATCGGGATCTTTGGTATCGGCCTCGGCGAGTACTGGCCGCAGTTTCCAGGCCTGAAAGAGCAACTCGAAGGCTATCAGGCGCAGGTTGAGAACCGCGTCGGCCAGTGGGCCGATGTCGTCAGCGCCGGCCTGGTCGATAATGCCCCCGCAGGGCGGGCTGCCGGAGACCTCTTCCAGCGCGAGCAGGTCGACATGGTCTACTGTTACGTCGGCACCTACGCCACCAGCTCAACCGTCCTGCCCGCCGTCCAGATCCCCAAAGTCCCCGTCCTCGTCCTCAATCTCCAGCCCTCTGCCGCGCTCGACTACGCCAACACCGACACCAAAGAGTGGCTGGCCAACTGCTGCGCCTGCTGCGTACCGGAGCTCAGTGCCGTCTTCCACCGCTGCGATATCGACTTTCACGTCGTCTCCGGCATGTTGGCAGAGGAAGAAGGTTGCGAAGAGCCCGCCCGCCGCGCCTGGGCCGAGATCCAGGACTGGACCCAGGCCGCCGGCGCCCAGCGCACCCTGCGCCGCAGCCGCATGGGTGTCCTCGGTCACACCTACCCCGGCATGCTCGACATGTACAGCGACTTCACCCAGCACCACGGTCAACTCGGCACCCACATCGAGATTCTGGAGATGTGCGACCTGGCGCAGATGGTCAATGGCGTAACCCCGGCCGCCATCAAGGCCAAAGAAGAAGAGGCCCTAGCCATCTTCGACCTGGCTGAAGACTCGCCCTCAGATCCGCTCGCAACCCGTCCCTCCCCCGAGGCCCTCGACTGGGCCTATCGCGTCGCTGTCGGCCTCGACCGCCTCGTCACCGACTTCGACCTCGACGGCCTCACCTACTACTATCGCGGTCTCGACGGCAACGAATACGAACGGATCGCGGCCGGATTCGCGTTGGGCTGTTCGCTGCTTACCTCAGGCGGCGTGCCCTGCAGCGGCGAAGGCGACCTCAAGAACTGCCAGGTAATGAAAATCGTCGACACCTTCGGCGCCGGCGGCAGCTACTCCGAGATCACCGCCATGGACTTCCGTGAAGAGTTCATCCTCGCCGGCCACGACGGCCCCTTCCACATCGACATCGCAGAAGGGCGTCCCCTGTTGCGCGGTCTCGCCCTCTACCACGGCAAGCACGGCGAAGGCGTCGGCGTCGAAACCCAGGTCAAGCACGGCCCGGTCACCGTCCTGTCCATGACCCAGACCCGCCAGGGCAATCTCAAGCTGCTCGCCGCCCAGGCCGAAAGCATACCCGGCCCCGTCCTCCAGATCGGCAACACCGACAGCCGCCTCAAATTCTCGCTCGGCCCCGCCGACTTCATCAACGCCTGGTGCAAAGAGGGCCCGACCCACCATTTCGCCCTCGGCGTCGGCAACATCCTGCCCAAAATAGAAAAATTCGCCAGCATCGCCAACCTTGAGCTCAAGGTGATCTGCTAGCTCCCGTTGACGTTAAGAAAATACTGCCAAAACTAGACAGCAACAAGATCCCCTCAGCATAAACGGAGTAAGTTCATGGTAGTTAGTCTCCAAAGAACTACCGCGTTCGAGAGGGGTCACATAAAACTCAAGGCAAATGACAATTAGGGGCTCATTTTGAATCTGGCAACTCGCAATCAAAAGGCAGAGGTCCTTCACCCTTTTGCCTTCGACAGTTCCGGGAGGTTGGTGAATTGCTGCGACGCACAAACGGGAGAGTCTTATCTATGTTTGTGCTGTAAGAATGCAATGGTAGTTAGGAAGGGCAAGGTGAGGCAACCGCACTTTGCGCATAAGCAAGAAGGGCTATGTGCCGAGCCTGACGACGTTCTTCACAAGACAGTACAGTTTTTGACAGTGCAGGCAATAAACGACGCTGTAAGTTGCGAACAAAAGTATTGTTTGGGGTATCCGTGTCCTGATTGCAAGAAAGATCGTTCACGCGACATTTCTCCAGAGGTTGTTGAAGTCAAGACTGAGAGGACGGTTGTTAAGGGTACTCGTTCCGATATCGTTGTTTGTCGCGCAGGCAAACCACCTGTCATTATAGAGGTTGTTGTTAATCACGACTTGGAACCAACTACCCGTGACCTTTACGAGGACTCTGGCATACCTGTATTTCTTATTCATCCTGATTGGGACAATCTGAACGATTTCAAACAGAGGGTCATTACAACCAGGACTCTCAACGTGGATACTGGACCATGTCCGGGCTGTGTGAAGAAGGCCGAAAATAGGCGGTTGGCGGAAAGACGCAAGCGGGATCAAGTCTTGAAGGAACTGGAGAGGCTAGACGAAAAAAAGTGTGTTTGGTCTAGCCTGTCTCTTCCTCGACCGTGGATGACTGACCGCATGGGCACTATCTTATACCCTCGTATTCGCAGGCAATTGTACGCTATGGCTATCATCCTGATGGAGATGGGATTCCTGCAATCCAAGAAAAACCCATCAATTTTTTGGTTTGGAATACTAGATAATCGTTATTGTGTGTATGCAGACTTAGGCTGGTATTACCATCCCAAAGATGACATTATCTGGAGAGACCCAAAGGTGTTGATTGAATGTAACGTTAACGAGGCGGATGAAGATTTCAAATCCTTTTTGCTTAATGCTGTTTATGTCAAGTTGTGCGATGCTGAATTGGCGGCGGAAGCGTATGAAACAGGAAAGAGATCGGAGTATTCTGGCAACAATGCTGAAGGGTTAGTTGATAAGAGGATTCTGGACAAGCTTCTTGCTGAGGCTGATCGGAACGGACACTATGACGAGAGGTTATGATAGGAAAAAGAATATAAGTCAAGCCCCTAACTACTAATATCCAAACGCACAACTAACAACCAAGAACTCACCAAGAACCAACGCCCAATGATCACACCAATCGACCTCACCACCGAATACGCCCCGAACCCCATCAACATGGACACCCCCCAGCCCCGCTTCGGCTGGATCCTCGAGTCAGACCGCCGCAACCAGTCCCAATCAGCCTATCAGCTCCTCGTCGCCAGCAGCGCCGAGAACCTAATCGCCGGCCGCGCCGACAAATGGGACAGCGGCAAAGTGACCTCGGACCGCTCCGTCAATGTGCCATACACCGGCAGCAGCCTCGCCAGCGACGAGACCTGCTACTGGCACGTGCGCGTCTGGGACCAGGACGGCCACGCCAGCGCCTACAGCGAACCGGCCTCCTTCACCATGGGCCTGCTCAACCAAAGCGACTGGACCGGCCACTGGATCGGCGCGTCCACCGATGTCGCCTCACCCCTCCTGCGCAACGAGTTCGACCTCGCCAAACCGGTCACCCGCGCCCGTCTCCACATCTCCGGCCTCGGCTGGTACGAGCTCTATCTCAACGGCCAGCGCGTCGGCGACCACGTACTCGACCCCGCCACCAGCGACTATACACAGCGCGTCCTCTACGTAACCTGCGACGTAACCGAGCAGTTGCAGGCCGGCGCCAATGCCGTCGGCGTCATGCTCGGCAACGGCTGGTACAGCGAACCCGGCTGGGAGCACCGCTACGGCGACTCCCCGCGCCTGCGCATACAGATGAACCTCGAACACACCGACGGCAGCACCACCGTCGTCGCATCCGGCGCCGGCTGGAAAACCGCCCCCGGACCCATCACCCGCAACGACCTCTACGGCGGCGAAACCTACGACGCCCGCCGCGAGCAACCGGGCTGGGCCTCCACCGGCTTCGACGATTCCAGCTGGGACGCGGCCGTAGACAAGGAAGCCCCCGGCGGCACAATGGTTGCGCAGGTGATGCCGCCCATCCGCGTGCAGCAAGACTTGCAGCCGGTAAGCGTCAGCCAGCCCCGGGACGGCGTCCACGTCTATGAACTGAACCAGCTATTCGGCGGCTGGGCCAGGCTGCTACTCAAGGGCGAGCGCGGCACAACAGTAACCATCAAGTATGCCTGCCAAGTCCTCGAAGAGAGCGGCCTCGTCGATCAGGAGTCCGGCGAGTTCTACTACCGCCACCGCTCCCGCGCGAGCGCCCACGTAGAAGGCGACGAGATCGACGTCTATATCCTCAAGGGCGACCCGGACGGCGAAACCTACGAACCGCGCTTCACCTACCATCCCGTGCGCTACGTTCAGGTCGAGAGCGACGGCCCCATCACCATCGAAGAGTTCGAAGGTCGCGTGGTCTTTTCCGACGTGGACCTCTCCGGCGGCTTCGAATGCTCCAATCCAACCTTTAACCGCATCCACGAACTCGTGCACTGGACAGTCACCAACGGCCTCTTCGGCATCCCCCTCGACTGCCTGCACCGCGAGCACTGGGCCTGGACCGACCCGGCCACCATCGCCTCATCTCTCTACCCCCGCAAGCACATGCCTCGCTTCTGGACAAAATGGCTCGACGACATCAAGGACGCCCAGCTCGAAAACGGCAGTGTCCCCGACATCTGCCCCAACTACGTCCAGCGCGACGATCCCGACCCCGCCTGGGGCGGCAACTATCCCATCCTCGTCTGGTATCTCTACCAGTACTTCGACGACAGCCGCATCCTCGAAGAACACTACGACGCCATCCGCCTCTGGACCGACTATCTCACCTCCGTGGCTGAGAACCACATCGTCAACGAAGGCCACTACGGCGACCACATGCTGCCCGGCGCCGCACCCGGCGAAGAAGAGTTCGTCTCCTCCGAGACGCCGCCGCCCCTGCTCTGGACCGGCTACTACTACCTCAACGCGGCCATCATCTCCAAAGTCGCCGCTCTGCTCGGCAAGGAAGATGAGGCCGCCCACTACGGCAGCCTGGCGGAACAGATCAAGGACGCCCTCAACAGCGAGTGGCTCGACCCCGTTGCCCACCGCTACGCCACCGGCTCCCAGACCGCCAACCTCTTCCCGCTCGCCCTTGGCATCGTGCCCGCAGCCAGCGAGGCCGGCGTCGTCCAGGACATCGTCCACAACATCGTCGACACCTGGGGCGGCCACCACCACACCGGCAACACCGGCGTCACCTGCCTCATCGACGCCCTGACACAATACGGGCAGGGAGAGGTCCTCCACGACCTCGTCGCCACCCCCACCTATCCCGGCTGGGGCTACATGGTCGAGCAGGGCGCCACCACCATCTGGGAATCCTGGAGCCTGCAGAGCACCGTCGGCGCCGCCGAAAGCATGATCATGTGGGCCTCCATCGACGAATTCTTCTACAACGACCTCGCCGGCATCAAAGGCCCCGACTACCACGGCCCTGGCACAATGACGCCCGGCTTCCGCGATATCCACATCGAGCCGCATCTGCTCGGCGACCTCGAACACGCCGGCGCCACAATGAGGACAGTACACGGCGAACTCTCCTCCCACTGGCAGCGCACCGACCAATCCATATCGCTCGAAGTCACGATCCCGGTCAACAGCCGCGCCCGCGTCAGCCTGCCCACACTGGGCCTGAGCAACATTTCCGTCAGCGAAAGTGGCAACGCCGTCTGGCAAGACAACGCCTATGTCGAAGGCCGCGACGGCCTCACATCCGCCAGCCCCCGCGCCGGCTATATCGACGTCAACGTCGGCTCCGGCAGATATAGTTTCGAACTCACCGGCTCTTAGCCAGCAACTGACCACCGACCACTGACCACCGACCACCGCAGTTCCAAAGGAGCAGGATCTTGCAGGAAATGACATCGCTCGAACGATATATGGCCGCCATCAACGGCGACCCCATGGACATGTACCCGACCCTCAACGTGTCCCCCAATTGGTCGATGATGCCGCACTGGCCGGAAATCCTGGGGCTGAACTTCCTCCACCTGTCACACGGCACCGATGAGCAGAAGCTGAAATTCTACGACGTGCTCCACGATGTGCTAGGTCTCGATTACATCCCCTGCGGCAGCGGCAAACCCTACGGCCAGCGCGGCAGGCAGTACGTGACCGAGGAGGATGGCGTACCCGTGCTCGTGGACATCGGCTCGCGCAGCAAGAC
>Ga0209754_1001792_pt1 | contig 19431 bp, 16 predicted proteins | sample MesohylBB_FD_187295 | JGI IMG/M metagenome (GOLD analysis project Ga0209754, IMG submission 187295) | Host-associated microbial community of the marine sponge Aplysina aerophoba from Gulf of Piran - sponge mesohyl, lysed by bead beating... | ecosystem: Host-associated > Porifera > Sponge >... | reverse complement strand
GAGGGCTGCAACGACATGGGCTTCTCGCTCGATCCCACGGGCCATGGCGAGATCGTGGCGATCCGCGATGCCTGCAAGCGGCTCGGCACGATGGACCTCACCGGTTGCGAGCTCTACACCAGCTGCGAGCCCTGCTCCCTCTGCTCCAGCGCGATCTGGCTGACCAACATCGCCAAGGTGTACTACGGCGCCTCGCTGGAGGACTGCCGCGGCCATGGCTCGGATTTCGACCCGCTGCGCCACGACGTCGGCAAGCCCATTCACGAGCGGACCATTCCGGCCGAGCGCGTGCTCGGTGAGCAGGGGAGCGCCCTGCTTGCGGAGTGGGCCGCGCTCATCGAGAAGACCCCCGCCATGCAGGAGGAGCGCAGCCGCCACGCTCCCATCGGTGAGCGGTCGGGCCCGGCTTAGGCGACGGTAGGGCCGGAGCGCGGGAGAGCGTCGATGAGCCTCGATGCCTTACGAAACCTGACCGACATCGGCCTCTTCGTCTCGGACCTGGAGCGCGCCATCGCCTTCTACGGCGAGACCCTCGGTTTCGCGCTCAAGCGCCGCGATATCGGCTTCGCCGAGTTCCACACCAAGGGCGTTGGCCTCGCGCTCTGGGAGGTCTCGGACGTGACCCAGGCGCTCGAGCTCGCGGAGACGCCCCGCCAGGGGCTCTCCGTCATGGTGGCGGTTCGTTTGGAGGCGGCGGAAAGCGTGGACGCGCTCCACGATGCGCTGACGGCCAGGGGCGTGCGCATCGTTCAGCCACCGACCACGCATTCGTGGAATGCGCGCACCACCTACTTCAGCGATCCGGACGGCAACCTCTGGGAAATATATGCTTGGGTCGACGCCCCGCGCACGATCTGAGCCGCTGGTGACGAACGCCTCCACGCGTCCCTGCGCTGGCCGAGGCGCATTCAACAGTCCCGGGTAAAGCCCGGCATCCCGTCCGGTCCAAGACCTGAAGGTCGCGGGCCAAATTCCTGAACTTCTGCCCTCGCGGGCGCCTCGATCCGGCCGATGAAGGCGGGCATCGCCGACGCGGACGAACGGTGCGGAAACGCGGCTTGCGGCCGGGCTGGCGCCATACCGTTCTGCCCTTCTCGGCGCGTCCGCTGCCGTCAGCGCATAACAATTTCCAATCGGCCCCATTCAAAAATCCGTCTGGTTACAATGGAAGCGCTGCCCACCTGACTAGCTAGCGCATTCGTTTCGGATGCAGCCGCCACGCACAGCGTAAGCGGAGTCGGGTAATGGCAGCGCCAACCGTCGTCGAAAGGATCATCCGCCCGCGGGATATACGCTCCTCCCACTGTGGCGCGCTGCGGTTCCGCGCTTCCACTGAAGCCTCGGGCCCGCCGCCCTGGGTCCTGCAGGTCCGCCGCGTGCCGCTGCCGGAGCCCGACCGCGGGTTCCGGAAACCGGACCCGACCCCGACAGAGCGCCGTGCACGGCTCCCCGTGCGCGGCGTTTTCGTCTTCGGAGGAACGCAATCATGACCGATCGCCAAGCCTTCACGGCCGCCGTTGGACACGCCGAACAAGAAGCGCGGGGCGGGCGCTGCTGCCCGGCGGGCCGCGTCCTCCGCGCGATACTGGGGCGGACCGTTCCCGCCCTGGCCGCGGCGGCGTTTCTGGCTGCCACGGCCCCGGACCTCGCGGCCCAGGTGGAGGTGGAAGAACCGAAGGTGACCATCGCGGCCGAGCGCAGCTCCCACGGCTTCGGCATCGACGATGTCGTGTTCGAGCTTACCCGCTCGGGTCCGAAGGACGTGGCAATCTCCGTGCAGGTTTCGCTCGTGCAGGCCGACCTCTATCTGGCGGAAGGCGAGCTTAATCGGGTGGTGGAATTCGCGGCGGACGCGACGGCCGCGGAGCTGCGCATCGGCGCGTCGCTCTTCGATGGCCCGGCGACGGAATCGGGCGTGCTCAAAGCGACATTGGTCGACGCGTCCGGCTACAGGGTGGGACGCCCGAACTCCGCGCAGACGCGCATGCTCGTGAAGGACCCGGCGATCACGGTCCGGCCGGAGCGGGCCTCCTACAGCATTGACGGGGATGACGGAGAGGTGCGCGTGACCTTCATCGCCCGCACCGCGCCAGACCTGCCCCGGCCCGGCAAGGCGTTCTCCATCGCGGTCTCCTCGAAGGCGGGAGACGACGATGCGGTCGCGCGCGCCGAAACCGGGGCCCTTTCGCAAACGATCGACTTCAAGCCACGCGACTTCGCCGTCGATGGCGGGGAATGGGAGGCACGCAAGACGGTCTCAATTTCGATGGTGGAAGGCGCCAGGGGCCTGGACGTGAAATACCAGCGTGCAGCGTCGACGCCGGAGCGGATCCGGCCGCGCAATTCCGACGGCAGCACCTGCACGGACGATGTCTGCATGGTGCCGGTGTTCATGGCCCAGCGCGACGAACCGACGCTCACCATCGCGGCGTCGCAGGAGAGCTACGCCTTCGGGATCGACAATGTGGTGTTCACCGTCACACGCAACGGGACCGCCGAAGGGGAGATCAGCGGCGCAGTCACCCTCGCGCAGGACGAAGACTTCCTGGACACGAATTTCCTCCGATTGGATTTCACCATCGCCGCGGACGAGACGAGCACCGACATGATGGCCGCGGACAAGAAGAGCACCAACATCGTGCTATCCGCAGCGCTTTTCGACGGCGACGCCACGCAGTCGGGCAACCTGACGGCGACGATCGAGGCCGGAGACGGCTACACGGTAGGAACGCCGGGCACCGCAACGGTCCGGATGGTGGTGGCCGATTCGACGATCACGGTCCGGCCGGAGCACGCCGCCTACAGCTTCGACGAAGACAACGCCGCGGCGAGCGTCAAGTTCGTGGCCCGCACCGCGACTCGACCCAACGCGGGATTTTCCGTCACGGTCTCTGCAAAAGCCAGATCGGACGGGGCCGGATCGCCGGACGATTACGCGTCCCTTTCCGAAATCGTCCGTTTCGATCCCGCCGACTTCGATGAATCGGACGACGAATGGGAGGCACTTAAGGAGGTCGCGCTCACGATCGTAGACGACGGCGAGGCCGAGGACGACGAGACCTTCGACCTGAAGCTCGGGATGGCACCGGGACAATCGGCGCGGATCGAGCTCCGCCAGGCCGACGGCAGCGCCTGCCCGGCTGAGGGCTGCCTGACACCGGTGACGATCGTCGACAATGAGGTGCCCGCGCTGGTGGCGACGCACGATACCGCAACGACCCCCGTCGACACGGCGCTGGAGGTCCCGGTGCTCGAGAACGACATCTATGTCGGCAGGAAGAGGCACCTGCTGGGCGTCTCCAAGGTGACGGGCTCCGTCCACGGAACGACGCGGGTCAACCAAGACCGAACCGGCGTCGTCTTCGTGCCGGACACCGGATATTCCGGGATCGCCAGGTTCACCTACACCGTCTCCGACGAAACCCTGACCGACACGGCGGCGGTGATCGTGTCGGTAGGCGGCGCCGAGGGAGCCGGCGTCGGCGTGCCCGTGTGGGAGGCTCGCTGGTCGTCGATGGGGTCGGGCTCGTGCACCACGTTCTCGCTTGGCGTCGAGAACACCAATCCCGATGTGCGGGTGGCCGACGACGAGTGGATCGCGGTCACCCTTCACGTGGACCGGCAACGAAGCACGGTCGACGAGAACGAGATGGAAGCGAAGGACGCATCGGGAAACATTCAGGACCCCCACCCCTTCACTCCGAACATCCACCACGACGGAGGCTGGGTCTACGTCGTTGGCACGACCGCCGGCACGGCCTCGACCGTGATGACGGTCGAAGTTGAGGGCGTCGGGGGTCCTCCCTGCGACGGGACGCTGGTCGCGTGGGTCTATGTCGACGGTTGGCTCGCGGGCAGGGACCGCCTGACGGTCGAGCCCAGGGCCCAGCAGCAGGCGCTCGCCCGCACCCCGCCGGCGCTTCGCGTCTCGGACGCGCAAGCCGTCGAAGCGTCGGGCGCCTCGCTCCGATTCCCGGTGACGCTCGATGCGCCGGCGGAAACGGTCGTTTCGGTGCGCTACCGCACCTCGGACGGCACGGCAACGGCCGGTTCGGACTATGAGGCGGCGAGCGGCGCGCTGACCTTCGAGCCGGGCCAGACGTCCGGGACGGTCTCCGTGGCGGTGCTCGACGACGACCTCGACGAAGGGAGCGAGACGCTCACGCTGACGCTCTCCTACCCGAACCCGTCGAGCGTTCGCCTTGCCGATGCCGAGGCGACCGGGACCATAAGCAACACCGACAAGATGCCCAAAGCGTGGATCGCGCGCTTCGGCCGCACGGTGGCGGACCAGGTGCTGGACGCGGTTGAGAGCCGGATGCGGGCGGCGCGGCAGCCCGGCGTCGAGGTGACGCTCGCCGGCCAGCGGTTCGGCGGTCAGGCACCGCAGGAAGCATCGCGCAAGCAACGTGATTCGGCTTGGCAAGAGCGCACCGGCTTCGGCTCCCCGGCGTCGCGCGGCGTGACGCAGGACGAACTGCTGAGCGGCACCTCCTTCGCGGTCACGGCGGAAACCGGGCGGCACGAGTATGCCACCCTCTGGGGACGGGGCGCCGCGACCCGCTTCGAGGGCCGCGAGGGCAACCTCACGCTCGATGGCGAGGTCGCGAGCGCCATGGTGGGCGCCGATTGGGCCCGCGAGGACTGGACCGCCGGGCTGATCGTCTCGCGCAGCGTCGGCGAGGGCCACTATGCCGGTCACAGCGAGGGCCGGGTCGAGGCCACGCTCACGGGGTTCTATCCTTGGGGAAGCCTCGCGCTCTCCGAGCAGGCGGACATCTGGGGCGCGGCCGGCTACGGCACGGGCGAGCTCTCGGTGACCCCGAAGAAGCCGGGGACGGACGAGGACGCCGCCACGACCGGCGCGGATCTGGACCTCCGGATGGCGGCGGCCGGGCTGCGCGGAAGCTTGCTGGACGGCACCGAGGACGGCCTCGCTCTGGTCGCCACGACCGACGCGCTGATCGTGCAGACCGCGTCCGGCGCGGCCCGCGGGCCGGACGGCGGCAACCTGGCTGCAGCCCGGGCCTCGATCACCCGGCTGCGTCTCGGCCTGGAGGGGTCTCAGTCCATAAGCCTCGGCGACGGCGCAACCCTGACGCCCTCCGTCGAGATCGGCGTGCGCCATGACGGCGGCGATGCCGAGACCGGGTTCGGCATTGATTTCGGCGGCGGGATCGCCTGGTCCGATCCGAAGAGCGGGCTGAGCGCGGAGCTGCGCGGGCATGCGCTTCTGACCCACGAAGCGGACGGCTTCCGCGAGCGCGGTGTCTCTGCCTCGCTTGCCTGGGACCCGAAGCCGTCCTCGGCGTTCGGCCCGACGGCGACGCTGACCCAGACGGTCGGCGACCCGGCCTCCGGCGGTGCCGATGCGCTGCTGGCGCAGGGCGCGCTGACCGGACTCGCGGCGCAGCCCGGCTCAGAGTTGGACGGTGAGGGCGACCTGCAGCATCGCCGGCTGGAGGCAAGGTTCGGCTATGGCTTCCCGGCCTGGGACGGCCGCTTGGCGTCGATCCCCGAGATCGGCCTTGGCCTCTCCGACACCGGCCGGGAGTACATCCTGGGCTGGCGTCTGTCGAGCGACGGGCCCGGCGCGCTCCAGCTATCGACGGAGGCGCGTCGGATCGAGAGCATGGGCAGCGGCCCGGCGGAGCACCGCATCGGTGCCCGGCTCTCGGCCCGGTGGTAGCCGGAGGACGGCGCGTCGTCATGGACTTACGGATGGCGGCGCGTCGTCTTGTGACGTGCTCCGGAGCGGGACGCGGGCTGCGACCGCGCTGAGCGATGCGGGTTAGGGCGAACGCCCGTTGGGCTCGCCGTAGCCCGCGCCGCCGCCGGTGCTCATCACCACGCGGTCGCCCTTCTTCAGCCGGAAGCTCGTCTTCGAGCCGAGTTCGAACTTCTCGTTGCCGCGCAGCACGCTGACGAACGCCGCGCCGCCGTCATCGCCGCCGAAGAGCCCCTCGGGCGGGATCGTGAAGCGGTCGGAATAGGACTGGTACTCGACGTCGTCGGCCAGCACCTCGTAGACCCGCCTGATCCCGAGCCCGCCCCGCCACTCGCCCTCGCCGCCCGAGCCCGCGACCAGCGCGTACTCCGCCACCCGGAAGAACCCGTGCTCCATGTCGATGGCTTCGATGGGGATGTTCGAGCAGTTGGAAAGGGGGCTGTCCACCGCGTCGCAGCCGTCGCCGATCGCACTCGCGCCGTAGCCGCCGCCGAAGATTTCGAGATAGATGCCGTAACCCTCTTCGCCCAGGTGCGAGAGGCAGGTGGCGTGGGTGGTATCGAACCCGGCCGCCATCACCTGCTCGGGCACCGCGTCCGCGAGCGCCTTCATCGCCGCGTTGTAGGCGCGATAGGCAGAGAGCATGCGCGCCCGCACCGGTGCCGGCGGGCGGGGGTTGAGCAGCGAGCCATAGGGAGCGGTGATGCTGATGGGCCGCTTCGCCCCCTCGTTGAAGGGGATGTCGGGGCTGGTCAGCACCGACTTGATGCAGGAGAGCCCCGCCGCGATGGTCGATGCGAAGGGGCAGTTCACGTTGGTCCGCACCTGATCGCAGGTGCCCTCATAGTCGACCGAGACGGTGTCGCCCGCGATTTCCACCCGCGCGCGCACCACGAGCGGCTCGTCGTTCTCGCCGTCGCTGTCGAGCTGGTCCTCGCCCCGGTAGACGCCGTCGGGTGCCCCGGCGATCGCGGCGCGCATGCGCTGCTCGGCGTAGTCCAGCAGCCCTGCCATGGCTTCGGCAACCATGTCCGCGCCGAACTTCTCGCAGAGCTCGGTCACGCGCCGGGCGCCGACCGCGTTGGCCGCGAACTGGGCGTTGCAATCCCCGATGGTCTTCTCGGGCACGCGCACGTTCGCGCGCACCAGGCGCTCGAAGGGGCCGCCGTTCCAGTCGCGGTTCACGTTGTAGCGGCTCGGCGGGAAGATCAGCCCCTCCTGATGCACGTCGCCGGCCGCCATGTTGAGGCCCGGCGCGCCGCCGCCGAGGTCGAGGTGGTGGGCGACGGTCGCGCTGAAGCCGACCAGCCGGGCGCCGACGAAGATGGGCGTGAAGATGAAGATGTCGGGGACGTGCTGCCCGCCGTGGTAGGGGTCGTTGTTGATGTAGAAGTCGCCGGGCTCCAGCGTCTCGGGCGGGTAGAGCTCGGCGCAGGGGCGGAAGGTGGTTCCGATCGGCCCGAGCTGCATCGGGATCAGCTCCGCCTGGCTCACCACGTTGCCGTGCACGTCGAGCAGCGCGGCGGAGCAGTCGTTCGCCTCGCGCACGATCGGCGAGTAGGCCGAGCGCACGAGCTTGATCCCCATCTCCTTCGCGGCGGCGATCAGCGCCTGGGAGATGATCGCCTGGTCGACCTGGTCGAGCGCCATGGGTCCTTCCCTCGCGGCTCTTCGTGCGCCGTCCCGAGTTCAGCGCGTCAGGATGACATTATGGTGTGCATCGATCTCCGCGCACCATCCCGGCGGGACATAGGCGGTGGACGTGTCGTCCGCGATCAGCAACGGCCCGTCGCCTCGGCCTGCGTCGTCGAGGGCGCTGCGGTTGACCCGGCGGGCCTCTCTGCGCTCACCGCCGTCGAAGAGCGTGATGGTGGCTTCACGCGGGGCGTCATCGGTGCCAAGCAGCGCGGGGACGGCAGGTGGCGGCGACGCGATGCCGAGCCGGAATGAGACGATCTCGGGTCGGTTGGTGCGCGAATCGTCGAACTCGAAGATGCGGTGATGCGCCTGGTTGAAGCGCTCGCGCAGCAGCGCGGCATCAAGGTGCGCGATCTCGTCCTCGCCGAGCGGGATCGGGACCTCGAAGGCCTGTCCGACGTAGCGCATCTCCAGCGTGTGGGTGTAGCGGAGCCCGCTTGTGAGCCCGAGCGCCGAGAAGGCGGCTTCGGCTTCGGCGCGCATGGCTGCGAACTGCGCGCGCACGCGCTCCGCGGCTCCCGCTTCGTCGAGGGCGAAGCGATCCGTGCGGCTCTCGTAACGCACGAAGTCCGAGGCGACGAGGCCGAAGGCCGAGAGCACGCCGGCCGCAGGCGGGATGACGATGGTCGCGATCCCAAGCACGTCGGCGACCCGCGCCGCGTGCAAGGGTCCTGCGCCGCCGAAGGGGACCAGGACGTAATCGCGCGGATCGCGCCCGCGCTCGGTCGAGACGAGCTGGATCGCGCGGACGATGTTGTGCTCGGCCACCCGCACCGCGTCATCGGCGATCTGCTCCGCGCTTCGGCCGAACTCCCCGACCAACGCCGCGAAGGCGCTCCGGGCAAGGTCGGGATCGACGTCCATGCGCCCGCCGAGGAAGGTGTCGGCGAGCACGGTGCCGCGGACGAGGTGCGCGTCGGTGATCGTGGGCTCCGCGCCGCCGCGCCGGTAGCAGGCGGGGCCGGGCTCGGCGCCGGCCGATCGGGGGCCGACGCGCAGCATGCTGCCGTCGTCACGCCAGACGATCGAGCCCCCACCGGCGCCCACCGTCACGATGTCGAGCACCGGAATGCGGATGGGGAGCCCGTCGATCTCGGCGTCGCTGGTCAGCACCGGCGTGCCGCCCTGCACCAGGCACACGTCGGTGCTCGTGCCCCCCATGTCGAAGGTGATGAGGTCGCGGTAGCCCGAACGCCCGGCCTGGCGTATCGCGCCCATCACGCCCGCTGCCGGACCCGAATAGAGCGAGGTGATCGCGTTGCCGGCCATGCCGCTCGCCGGCAATCGTCCGCCGTTCGATTGCATCAGGCTGAAGCGGCCCGCAAATCCGCGCTCGCCTAGTGCGCGCTCGAACTCCCCGAGGTAGCGATCAATGACCGGTTGCACGTAGGCCGCGAGCGTCGTGGTCGAGGCGCGCTCGTACTCGCGGAACTCGCGGGTCACATCGCTGGAACAAGTGATCCCGACAGCGGGAAATCGCTCCGCGACCATCTCCGCCACGCGCCGCTCATGCGCGGGGTTGGCGTAGCTGTTCAGGAAGCAGATCGCGACGGACTCGTAGCCGCCGCCCTGCAGCGCTTGGGCGATGCGCTGCCGCGCCGCCGCTTCATCGAGGGCGATGACGACCTCGCCGCGCGGTCCGATACGCTCGGGAATCTCGAAGGTATCGCAGCGCGGCACCACGGGCTCAGGCTTGCGGTAGTGGATGTCGTAGATGGAGCGCCGGCTCTGCCGTTGCAGCGTGAGCAGGTCGCGAAATCCCTCGGTCGCGAAGAACGCGATCCTGGCGCCCTTGCGCTCCAGCACCGCGTTGGTGGCCACGGTCGAGCCGTGCACGAGATCGCCGGTAGCGGAGAGCGCGAGACCCGACTCGTCGAGCGCGGCGATGGCGCCCCGGTGCGGCGCGGGCGGCGTGCTCGGCACCTTGGTGATGCGCACGCCATCCCTCTCGAAGGCGACGAGATCGGTGAACGTGCCGCCGACCTCCACTCCCACTCGGACCGCGTCGTTCATGCGTGCCCGCGAGCGCTATCGCCCAAAAGCATGGGGGGCGGGGTCATTGTGGCTCTCCCGGTTGGCGGGTGCGGTAGTTACAAGAGCACGCCTTGCACCGCAAGAAAACGCGGCCCTGAAAGGCCGGCGCAGATCGGTCACCGCCCCGGTCGGGTTAGCCCGCGAGCAGCTCCGCGACGCAGCCGTCGAGGAAGTTCATGAAGTCGCTGCCATCGCGGCTCGGCGACGCCACGCAATGGCCCCACGCCGAATCGTAGGGGCGAAGTTCGGCCTCAGGCATGTGCCGGGCTTCGATGGCGTTGTCCTCGGGCGGAAAGTAGAGATCCGTCGTGCAGGGAACCAGGATCGCCCGCGCCCGGATGGCGCCGAGCGCGCGTTCGAAATCGCCTCCGTAGCGCTCGTTGGCGCTGATGTCGCCCAACTGCCAGGTGCGGAGCTTGGCCAGCAGGTCGTTGGCGTCCCACGCGAGGTGATCGTTCTCCCAGTCGGCCAGCAGTTCCTCCCAGGTCTCGAAGCCGAGTTCCCGGTGCAACCGCTCGCGATAGAAGGTCTGGGAGTACGCCCAGCCTGCGTAGACCCGACCGAACGCCTTGAGGCCCGCCTCGGGCGGCGCGGTGTAGTCGCCGTCCGCGAACGCGCTATCGGCCAGGAGCGCCGCCTTCACCCCCTCGAGAAACACCTGGTTGTGCGGGGAGGTCCGCGCCGAGGCGCAGAAGGGAAGGATGGCGTCCACCATGTCGGGATACTGCGCCCCCCACTGGTAGGACTGGCAGCCCGCCATGGACCATCCCATCACGAGCGCGATGCGCCTGACGCCGAGTGCCTCGGTCAGCAGCCGGTGCTGGCACGCGACGTTGTCGTGGAGGGTCACGACGGGGAAGCGCGGGCCGTCGAAGGGCGGCGGGGTGTTGCTCGGCGACGACGAGAGGCCGTTGCCGAACATGTTTATCGACACGATGAAGTAGCGTTCCGGGTCGAGCGCCGGGACCGCCCTCACGTAGCCCTCGTTGCGAGCGTGCGTGCCGGTATAGAAGGTGGGCATGACGATCGCGTTGTCGCCGCGCGCGTTCAGCGAGCCCCAGATCTTGTAGGCGAGCACCGCGTCCGGCAGCGTGACGCCGGATTGCAGCGTTACGTCGCCGAGCTCGAAGCGCTGGCAGTCGGGCGCCACGTCGCGGAGTCCCCGCCCGCGCTCCAGTGTCGCGGCGTCCTCGCCCGCGCTCTAGTAAAGCCGCAGGTACTCCTGCACCTCCCAGTCCGTCACCGTCTGGTGGTAGCGCTCCCACTCGTCGACCTTGTAGCGCAACCAGGAGGTCTTCATCTGGGGGCCGAGCACCTCCGTGGCCAGCGGGTCGTCACGCAGGATCTCCGTCGCTTCGAGCAGGTGCCGCGGCAGGCGCTGCCCGCCACTGGCCACGATCTCCTCATGGGTAAGGTCGTAGAGGTCCTTGTTGAGCGGCGGGCCGGGATCGATCTTTTCCATCACGCCCTTGACGGCCGCCGCAGTGGTCATGCCGAGCGCGAGGTAGGGGTTCATGCACAGGTCCGACGCGCGATTCTCGATGCAATAGCGGTTCTGCGGCATGCGCAGCATGGCGGAGCGATTGTTGTTGCCGTAGGTCATGTGAGTGGGCGCCCAGGTCACGGTGCCGCCCTCGAAGCCGCCGACCCGGGCCACCAGCCCGTTGTAGGAGTTGACGGTCGTGGCAGTGAGGGCGGTGAGCGCGCCGCCGTGGTGCAGCAACCCGCCGATCGCGTGGTACGCCTCATCCGACCAGCCTGACTCGTCGTTTCCGAAGACATTGACCCCCGGATTGTCGACCCGCTGCATCGAGTAGTTGATGTGCGCGCCCGAGCGCCAGTCGCCGGTGGTGGGCTTGGGCATGTAGGTGGCGAAGAGCCCCTGTTGCTTGGCGATCTCCTTCAGCAGCACGCGCAGGAACACCAGCCGGTCGGCCATGCCCACGAGGTGCGTGTAATCAAAATCGAGCTCGATCTGCGAGTAGGCGCCCTCGCAGACCACATCCTTCAGCCCCCAGCCGAGCTCTTCGAGGATGTCGATGACCGCGCTGACAAAGCCCATGGAATCGTTCGTGTACTCGACGTCATAGCCGAACGCCTGGCGTCTCGGCCGCAGGCCTTCGCCGGGGAGCGGGTCGTCGTCGAAGGCCTTGACCGGCTTGCCGTCTTTCCAGCGCATCACGATGAACTCGGGCTCGATGCCCGCGAAGCCCATGAAGCCCTTCTCCGCGGTGTCGGCGATCACGCGCTTGAGCGTCTGACGCGGGCACATGTTGTAAGGCGCGTCCTCCCACCAGAGATCCGCGAACATCCACGCACAGGTGCGATCCCAGGGGCATATGACCAGGGAATCGAGGTCCGGCACCGGGATCTGGTCGGGGTCGGCCGCGCCCAGCTCGGGCACGAAGGAGACTGAGTGCACGGCGAATTGCGGCCCCTTGCCCATGCACAGGTTCTCGAATTCGATGATCGGCACCGGCTTGGTCTTGGGCAATCCGTGCATGTCGATCCAGCAGGAGAACACGTAGCGGACCCCCGCTTCGACGAGCTTCGCCTGCTCCTCACGGACGCGTTCGACGTCGGGCAGCGCCTCGGCCAGGCTTCCTGGTATTGCGGTCATTGGGTGTTTGCCTCCCTGCGTGCCAATTGGTGGAGATAACGAATCCGACGCATCAGCTCGCCGAAATTAAAAAATCACAAATTCGATTGACCTTTGTTGCAGATTCCGAAGATGATACATCTCTCGTTGAGGAAATTGCAACGTCTGCCGCGCTCGCCACCCGGCGGCGCCAGGAGCAGAGCACATGCCCCGACCCACGCTGCAGGTGCCTCAGGCGGCGAATGCGGACGGCAATGTATCACCGCTCGCGTCTCCTCACGACGACCTCAACCAGCGGATCATCCGCCTGCTCCAGGACGACGGGCGCGCGGCCTATGACGAGATCGGGCTGAAGCTCGGCGTATCGGGCGGCACGGTCCGCAACCGCGTCACCCGCATGCGCGAGGCGGGCATGCTCCGCATCGTGGCGGCGGTCGACCCGGTGGCTGCCGACTACGAGTCCGACGCGATGCTCGGCATCAAGGCCGCGCCGGGGGTCGCACCCACCGCGGTCGCGCAGCGGCTCGATCCTCACCATGCCGTTGTCTACGTCATGTGGGTCAGCGGCCGCTTCGACCTGCTGGTCGAGGTCGTGTGCGACGAGGAAACCGAGCTCACGAGCTTCCTCAACGACCACATCCACGGTCAGCCCGATATCGCGCACGTCGAGGTCATGACCCGGCTCGGCATGTTCAAGAACCAGTTCCTGCTCAAGCGCAACGTGCCCTAGCCCGGCGCTCTACAGGAGGCCGCCATGAACGCATCGCTGCAATCGATCCTGGGAGACGAGGCGTTGGCGGCGTTCGAGGCTCCGGGGGCGGTGGCGCGCGGGTTGCCGGGAGCGGCCTATACCAGCGAGGCAGTCTTCGCGCTCGAGAACGAGCGGATCTTTGCCGAATCGTGGGTGTTCGCCGGCTTGGCGCACGAGCTGGCCCGGCCGGGCGACGCGGTGCCGGTCACCGTGGCCGGCAAGCCGGTGTTGCTGGTGCGCGACGACGGTGGAGGAGTGCGGGCCTTCCACAACGTGTGCCGCCACCGCTGCCTCAAGCTCGTCGAAGAGCCCGGCAATGTGGGGCCCACCATTCAATGCCCCTATCACTCCTGGACCTACAAGCTCGACGGCGCGCTGCACATCGCCCCCTACTTTGGCGGGCACGACCCGCGCGCGGTGCCGGCCGGCTTCGACCGGGCGCAGCACGGGTTGGTACCGGTGCGGGTGGCGACCTGGCACGACTGGATCTTCGTCAACCTGAACGGCGACGCACCGCCGCTCGTCGACATCGTTGCCCCCCTCCAGAGCCGCTTCGACGGGCTCGACACAAGCCATATGCAGCACGTCGTCACCGTCGACCTGGGCGAGATCGCCGCGAACTGGAAGCTCCTGATGGAGAACTTCATCGAGCCCTATCACGTGCCCTTCGTGCACGCGACGACCACCGAGCAGCCGCTGACCGACCACTACACCCTGAACGAGCCGGGCTGCCTGGGCTGCGCCGTGGATGTCTCCAGCACGGCGAAGAAGGACGACACGCTTTCGGCGGATTCGCGCTACCTCACCATCTTCCCCAACTTCTCGCTGGGGATTTACTTCCCGGATCAGCTTGGCGTGCACCTGGACGTACCGCTGGCGCCGGACCGAACCCTCCAGCGCCGCGCCGTCTACAGCCTCAAGCCCGAGCCGCCATCGGCCGAAGAGGCGGAGCAGCTCGCGATGCTCTGGCACGACGTGCATGTGGAAGACCAGTTGATTTGCGAGCGGCTCCAGGAGGGGCGCGAGTCCACCGTCGCCGAAGATGGCGGTGTGCTCTCCCCGGTGTGGGAGGACTCGGTGCGGAGCTTCCAGGAGCTCGTACTGAGCCATCTGCGGTGAACTGCGGGGCGCAGCCTGGATCGCTGTGGCGGCCTGGTTCGATGCAGCGGCCTGCCGGGGACACGCGAGGGCTGTCTCCGATGGTGACAACCACAGGAGTTGTCTGAGCCCGCAACAGCGGGAGACGAACACGCGACGGAGAGGGGGGAAACGATCTGAAGCTCCGGGTTTGGCCGGCCATCGGCAGATACAGGCGGAACCAGCGCCTGAGGCAAGCCGGACTCGGATCGAGAAAGCAAGCGACACGTTTCTTTGCCGCAAGAAGACGCGGAAAGCGTTGGGGACATGAACCGCCTGGTTCGACGTCTCGCACGCGGGACGTTCGGATAGGCACAAGAGCAAAGGGAGAGACGTCCAATGAAATGGAAACTCGTCGCAAGCACCGTCGCGGTCGCATTGGCTTTGGCTCTTGCCGCCGGTACCGCGCAGGCCGGCCCACTTGAAGACAGGGTGGAGGCAGGAGAGACCATTCGGCTCGGCTTCGCCAATGCCCCGCCTTGGGCACACCCCGGCGAGGACGGCTCGCCGCTGGGCTTCGTGAACGTGATTACCACCGACGTGCTGGGGAGGATGGGTCACACCAATGTCGAGCCGGTCGTGACCGACTGGAGCGGGCTGATTCCCAGCCTCGCCGCCGGTCGCGTCGATATCATCACCGGCGGCATGTACATCCTCAGTGCCCGCTGCGAGAACATCGATTTTTCCGAGCCGATCGGGCAGTTCGGAAACGCCTTCATCGTGCCGGCCGGCAATCCCCAAGGGTTGCAGACCTATGAGGATATCAAGAACGCCGGCGCCATGATGGTTGGGGTAACCGGCTACGTGAATATCGAAGAGGCGCGCCGGGTCGGTATCGCCGAGGACAAGATCATGCAGGTCCCCGGCATCACCGAGGCTCTTGCCGCGGTCCGCGCCGGGCGGGCTGACATTGGCGCCATGACGGCGGTAGAAGCCGACAAGATCGCGCGCGAAGCGGACGATATCGACGCAACCGATACCAACGCCCTGCCTCAATGGACCTTCAACTGGGTCGGTATCGGTTTCCACCAGGATGACGACGGGTTCCGCGAGGCGTTCAACGCGGCGATGGACGGATACATCGGGTCCGAGCAGATGCTCGCCGACGTCGCGGAGTACGATTACATCCCCGGCAACGTCCCGGGTGATGTGGCGACCGAGTGGATCTGCGCGAATCGCTGAGCCTGGTTCCCAGGCAGACGCGAGGTGGGGCCGGCGTGTTTCCCTGTGCGCGCCGGCTCCTTCTCGTGCGGCCCTGAGCCCGTGATGAACGCGTGGCGGGAATGACGTACCTCGAGTTCCTGGAGGTCTACGGCGGCCGCCTGATCGACGGCACCATCGTCACCGTCTATCAATTCCTGCTGGCAACCGTTGTCGCCGTCGCGATCGCGCTTGCGTTCGGATTGATGCGCTTGTCGCGAAACCTTGTCATCCGCAGCGTTGCGGTCGCCTACATCGAGTTCTTTCGCGGTACGTCTCTGGTTGTCCAACTCTTCTGGATCTTCTTCGTCCTGCCGCTCTTCGGCGTCACGTTGGACAAATTCACGGCCGGATTTCTTGCTGTCGGCTTGAATATGGGCGCCTATGGGGCCGAGCTTGTGCGGGGCGCGGTTCTCGCCGTGCCCAAGGGCCAATGGGAAGCCGCACTGGCCTTGAACATGGCGTCCCATAACCGGATGCGGCGAATCATCCTTCCTCAGGCCTTCATCATCATGTTGCCGCCCTGGGGCAACCTCATCATCGAAATCCTCAAGGGCACGGCCCTGGTTGCGCTGATTGCCGTCGCCGACCTGATGTTCGAAGTCCGTCAGATCAACATCACGACCTTCCTTTCGGCCGAGGCATTCGGCACCGCCATCGTCATCTACTACGTGATCGCCAGATTCTTCGTCACGCCGACCATGCGTGGGGCTGAACGCCTGATGAATCGGCGGATCGGAAAGGCTTGACGGGCGATGGAGTGGCGATGGCATTGGGTGTGGGAGCTCGCGCCGCGCTTCGTCGACGCGACGGCGAACACGCTGCTGGCTGCAATCGGCGGCTATTTGATCGCCATCGTCCTCGGCCTGGTTTTCGTTCTCGCGCAGCGCACGCCCTTTCGGCCCGTCACGTTCATCGTGCGCGAATTCGTCGAAGTCATTCGCTCGACGCCGCTGCTCCTGCAGATCTTCTTCGTCTTTTATGTGGGGCCCCAATTCGGGCTGAACCTGTCACCCTGGACTGCGGGGCTCATCGCCATCGGGGTGCACTACGGCGCGTACCTGTCCGAAGTCTATCGCGGCGGCATCGAGAGCGTGCCCAGGGGCCAGTGGGAAGCCGCAAAGGCAATCAATCTGTCGGCGCTCAAGACCTATCGGCGGATCGTCATTCCCCAGGCACTTCCCCCGGCAGTCGCCGGGATGGGGAACTACCTCGTTGGCATCTTCAAGGACACGCCGATGCTGTCGGTGATCGGCGTGGCCGAGCTCATGCATACAGCCACCGCAGTCGGGGCGGAGCACTATCGCTATCTGGAACCCTACACCGTCGTCGGCGTCATATTCCTGGCGGTTTCGCTGCCGTCGGCGTTCGCAGTCAACGTGTTCGAGAGGTGGGTCCGGCGGTCGTTGGGAATGGCGAAATGACCGAAGACATGAGTCAATATCCGCTGCGGCTCGAGGGCGATTCCGTCCCGATGGTCCGCTTCCAGAACGTGACGAAGAGCTACGGCTCGCTGGTTGTCCTGGACCAGCTCGATCTCGATGTCGCGACCGGCGAGATGGTCGCAATTATCGGCCCGTCAGGTTCGGGCAAGACCACCGTGCTGCGCATGCTGATGACCCTGGAAACCATCAACAGCGGTGTCATCTACGTCGAGGGCGAGCCTCTCACGCATATGGAGCGCCAGGGGCGGCTCGTGCCGGCGAATTCGGCCCACATTCGCCGCATCCGCGGCAAGATCGGCATGTGCTTTCAGCACTTCAACCTGTTTCCGCACATGACTGCGCTCGGCAACTGCATGGAAGGACCCGTGCAGGCCTTGGGCCTCTCGCGCAAGGAGGCCGCGGCGCGGTCGTTGGAGCTTCTCGACATGGTGGGACTGGCGGACAAGCGCGATCAGCATCCCTCCCGTCTCTCCGGCGGGCAGCAGCAGCGGGTTGCGATTGCCCGGGCGCTCGCGATGCGGCCCAAGGTCATGCTCTTCGACGAGGTGACGTCGGCGCTGGATCCCGAAGTCATCGGTGAAGTCACGAATGTGATCAAGCACCTGGTGGATACGCACAACCTCACCATGCTGATGGTCACGCATCAGATGGGCTTCGCCAAGGAGATCTCGGACCGCGTCTGCTTCTTCTTCAACGGGGCCATCGAAGAGCAGGGCACGCCGACCAAGCTGTTCGAGAACCCGGAGCGGGAACGCACGCAGCAATTCCTCAATGCCGTCCTGCACGCAAACTGAAGGGGATGCGGCGGCAGGCATGTAGGGAAAGAGAGAAGGGGACTGGCGGTCCGCACGCCGGATCGCATACTCTGCCGCGCCGCCATCCAGGGAGAATGACCATGCAGCTTCTACACACCATGCTCCGCGTGGGCGACATGCAGCGCTCCGTCGACTTCTACACCAAGATCATCGGCATGGACCTGCTGCGCACCACCGAGCGCGCCGACCAGGGGTATTCGCTCGCCTTCGTCGCCTTCAAGGGCGGCAACAAGAACGGCGAGGCCGAGCTGGAGCTGACCTACAACCATGGCGTCTCGGACTACGACCTCGGCTCCGCATACGGGCACATCGCGCTCGGCGTGGACAATGTCGCCGAGACCTGCGAGCGGATCCGGGAGGCCGGCGGCAACATCACGCGCGAGGCGGGGCCGGTCAAAGGCGGGACCACGGTGATCGCCTTCGTGGAGGACCCGGACGGCTACAAGGTCGAGCTGATCGAGATGGGCACGCACGAGTCCTGAACGCGGGCGCCCCGCGCGCCAATGCCGGTCGTGGAGGGTAGACCCGACGTTCAGCGCGACGCCGAGCGGGCCTTCGCCGTTCTGGAGCAGGGCGGGATCGCCGTTCTGCCCATGAGCGTCGGCTACTCCGCCATCGGCGGGTCAGCGACAGCGCTCAAGACCATCTTCGAGACCAAGCGGCGGACGCCGTCCAAGCTCAACGCGATGCTCGGCGACATGGCCCTGCACCGCGAGCTGCACGTGCTCGATCAGAAGGGGTGGGACGTCGCCAGCACCTTGATCGAGGACCTCGACCTGCCGCTCGGCGCGATCGCGCCGGCGCGCATGGATCACCCCATCCTGCGCAAGATGGAGGCGGACGCGCTCGCGGCCTCCACCAGCGCCGGCACGGTACTGATGCTGCTCAACGCAGGGCCCTTTCACGCGGCGATCACGCGGCTCAGCCGCGAGGCGCAACATCCGCTCTTCGGCTCGTCCGCGAACCTCTCGCTCTCCGGCACGAAGTTTCGGGTCGAGGATATCGAGCCCGAGCTGATCGCGATTGCCGACATCGTCATCGACCATGGGCTTCGCCTCTATCACCTGTACCGGGCCTCATCGACCCTGCTCGATCTCGAGACCTTCGAGGTCGTGCGCTACGGCGCCTGCTTCGAGCTCATCGCCGACGCGCTGAAGTGCCGCTTCGGGATCACGCTGCCCCCGCCGCCGCCCGGCCACATCCGGGACTTGATCGGCGATCGCCCCTAACTCAGCATCGACGGTCCAAGTCGGGGAGACACCCATGAAGATCGCCCGTATCGAAACGATCCCTCTCGCCATTCCGCACGACCACGGCGGGCCGCCGCCTGCGTGGGGCGGGCAAGCGTGGCAGGGGCTTACGATTCTGCTGGTCCGGGTCGAGACCGAGGACGGCGCCTCCGGCTGGGGCGAAGGCTTTAGCTACAACTGCATGCCGGCGCTCCAGGCAGTTATCGACGCGACGGTGGCGCCGATTCTGATCGGGCGCGACGCCACCGACATCGCGTCGCTCAACCGCGATCTCCAGCAGGCGCTGCACCTTTTCGGCCGCTACGGCATCACCATGTTCGGCATTTCTGCCATCGACATCGCGCTCTGGGACCTCGCGGGCAAGAGGGCGGGGCTGCCGCTCGGGCAACTCCTCGGCGGGCCGGCCACGCCGCCACTGGTTCCCGGCTACGCGAGTCTGCTCAAGTATCGGGACCGCGAGCTCGTGGCGAAGACCGTGCGTGCTGCCCTCGACGAGGGCTACCCGGCCATCAAGCTGCACGAGACGGGCGAGCCCGAGATCGCGGCGGCGCGCGAGGCGATGGGGGCCGACATGCCGCTCTGCACGGACACGAACTGCCCGTGGACCCCGGTTGAGGCGCTCGCGATGGTGGAAGGGCTCAAGCCCTACGACCGGGTGCGATTCTCGTATGGCCATAATTTGGGTCATGCAGCGATTGCCAGGTCTTCGGATGAGCTGATGTTGTCGTTGGCTGCTCCGGAATGGGCACCCATAAGCCCGGCCCATGCCTGATC
>Ga0209754_1001783_pt1 | contig 19527 bp, 17 predicted proteins | sample MesohylBB_FD_187295 | JGI IMG/M metagenome (GOLD analysis project Ga0209754, IMG submission 187295) | Host-associated microbial community of the marine sponge Aplysina aerophoba from Gulf of Piran - sponge mesohyl, lysed by bead beating... | ecosystem: Host-associated > Porifera > Sponge >... | reverse complement strand
CAAAAAGTTGACCGTCTGAACTCTCAGTATTATCGTTAAGACACCAGAATGTAGTGCCAGAAGAAAAAAATCGACCCGCTAACCCCCCGAATTATAATGACTTTCATTTACCTATGTTAAACTTGGGTTAGGTCAAGGTGTCGCGTCTACTGCTGGATACCCATGTATTGGTGTGGTGCCTATCCGATGCCGCGCGGTTGATCGAGACGGCTCGCAACGCCATCGCCAACCCGCACAACGATGTCTTTGTCAGCGCCATCACCGGTTGGGAGGTGGCAGTCAAGAGGGCGAAGGGAACCATGACCGCCCCCGACAATCTCTCTGCGTTGGTGGAAGAGAGAGGCTTCACGCATCTGCCGTTGACCTTCCATCATGCCGAGCAGGCGGGCAAACTGCCGATGCACCACCGTGACCCGTTCGACCGTTTGCTGATCGCTCAAGCTCGGGCCGAAGGGCTGACCCTCGTCACCCGCGATCAACACATCCCGCGATACGATGTGGCCATCATGGGAGCTTGAACCACGTCAATGGCGCCTCAGTCGTACACTGAAGACACTCTGGTCCTGAACCGCCCGAGGTTTACCGGAGACGGTTTGTTTGAGTCAGCTCGGACCTGCCGCGCGAGGGTGGCCCAATAGCCGCGCCGCGTTCTCCCGTGTGACCCACACGACATCCTCCGCTCGTTCCAGAAAGGGGCGGACATCCGCCGCCACCCGATCCCACGCCAAGGCGTCGAGACGACCAAGGATCGTGGTCCGCCAGTTATCGGCATGAATGGTATCGCCCTCCCAGCCTGTCTGCCGCAAGGCCGCGTCGAGCAGGGTCAGGTTCGGCGCGGGCCAGCCCGGATCGCCGAGGTACCAGATCAGGTCATACAGGTCCCGCCCCTTGGTGTAGGGACGCTGCAGCAGGGCGTGGAGCTTGCCGCCGAGAAGCGTCGCGCGGTCGTGGGGCTGAAAGGTCGGGATCCTCGGCCAACGCGCGTACGTGCCGCGCCGCGCGCAACAGCTTGGGCTTGCCCGCGGCGCGCGCCAGCCGCTCGAGTTCGTCCAGGTCGAGGGCCTCGAGGTCCAGCCGCAACTCCGCGATGTAAGCCGGCTCGTCGCCGCCGGGGCACAAGTGAACGACATCGAGCAGGGCCTTCTCCGGCAACGCCACGAACGCCGCCTGTCCAAGGGCCAAGTCGATCTGCCGGTAACCGTAGAGCAGCTCGTTCTTGACGTAGCGGAACGAGAAGCGGCCCAGCGGAGTCTGGCGCACGTGCGGCCTTGCGACCGCCACGCTGGTGACCTCCGGAACGTATTCGGGAATGCAATGCCAGTGCTCCAGCGCCGATAGTCCACTCACGTAGGACCCAGGCACAAGGCGGTTGGCGACCAGAAACGGATGGGGCATGCGCTTGCGGTAAGGTGGAGCCAGCGCGTACAGTTCGCGACGAAGCTGATGGATTCGCCCGGCCCGGGTCCACCGGGCGAGTTGGTGTCGAATCCTCACCGGGTCGGCGCGCCCGCAAAGCAGCAGCCCCGTCTCGAACAGCGGTTCATCGTCGACGATCTCAAGCAGCTCGGAGAATCTCATCAACCTAACCTGCCAGTATTGTCAACTTACAGCAATAAAATCTGCCCGGGGACTGCCATGAACAACCGCCTGTGCAATCAGAAACGGACATCCGTATGGATCACTCCCACTGGCCCTTCCGCCCGGACTACCCCACATCCACCGCTCAATGGTCCCTTGTAATTCACCGGGTCGGCGCGACGTCGGCCGAGGTGTGGGTGGGAACCTTGTTCCCGGCTTTGAAGATGCCGGAGCGGGCGCGGGTCCGGCTCTTCCGGGACGGCCGGGCGGAGCGCTCGGCGCTGATCTCCAGGGACGACTGGTCGCGGCCCTTCCGCGGCATGCGACGGCGTTTTTTCAGGGTGGTGACGTTCAGGCGGCTCGAAGCCGGGAGCGAATACCGGGTCGCGTTCGAGCGGCTCGTTGAAGGGAATGCCGCGGCGGGACCTGTCCGTGGGTGGCAGGAACTGCGCGCGGGCGCGTTCCGCACGCTGCCGCCGCGCCTCCCCTTGAAGGGCGAGAGTCCCTTCACCATCGGTCTCGGGAGCTGCTTCTACAACCATCGCGACGGCGGGCAAGCGGCGGTCGCGTATCGGGCGCTTTACGAGCACGGCGCCGGCACCGTCCGGCCGGACATCACCGCGCTGACCGGCGATCAGGTCTACCTGGACATCGGCTTCGATTCGCTGTCGCTGATACCGCGGGAGATACGCGAGCGCATCGCCGACGACTATGCCCTTCACTGGCAGGCGCTGGACGGAATCCTCGGCCGGGGCGGCACATGGATGCTGCCGGACGACCACGAGTACTGGAACGACTACCCGTTTGTCGATTCACCCCTCCCAGCCCTTTGGTCGCTGAGGCTGCCGCACGTGCGCGAGTGCTGGGAAGCGGCCTCGCGCGACGCCGTCACGAACATCCAGCGCTCGCCCGTGGTGGAAACGGTGGCCATCGGAGACGATGTCACTCTCTGCTTCGCCGACCTGCGGTCGCACCGCACGGAGGAGGCGTTTCTCCCGGCGGCTCCTTTCAGGAAGCTGCTCGACTGGGCGCGGCGCAGGACGTGCCCAGCGGTGCTCGTCCTTCCGCAGCCGTTGCTCGTGCGGCAGAACCGCGTGGAGCGGAACCTGCGGAGCTACTCAAAGCAATACGCGGCGCTGCTCGACGCCCTCGGCGCCGTCGCGCACGACATCGTGGTCCTGAGCGGCGACGTTCATTTCGGACGCGTCGCCAGCGTCCCCATCGGCACCGCCGGGACGCGGCTCTTCGAGATCATCTCCTCGCCCCTGTCGAACCTCACCGGGCTCAACGGCGTGGCCGCGAGCACCGCCACGAGCCGGCCCGAGCGTTTTCCTCCCGCCGCGACAGCCCGCGAGCTGGACTGGCCGGCCCGCAAGGTGAACTACTACAAGGACCGCGCGGGACGCGGGCGCTTCTTTGTCCCGATCCGCAAGGGGCGGCTGTTGTCGGATTATCCGAGGAAGCGCACTCGGGAGCACTTCATGACGGTGAGCCTGTGCCGCACGGAGGGCGGCGGCATCGAATTGACGGCCAATGCCTGGCTGGTGCGCGAGCCAACAGGGAACGAGGGCCAGCCGGCCAAGGGCTTCCGACGTCCCTTCCGCGCCGTGCTCCAGTAGGAACCTGCGCCGCAAGACCTGGATTCCCGCTTCCGCGGGAATGGCGTTTCGATGGTTCCGAGTTCGTGTCGGTTACGGCTTGACCACCTTCGCCACACTCGACACGAGCGTGGTCACGGCCTTCAGGTAGGCCTCGATCCGCTTGAGCCTCTCCCGCGCCCGCGCAAGGCCCCGCAGACCGCGTTCAAGTTCCTTCTCGTTGTCGGCGAGTTTCCCGCGGATGGCCGCGACGCGCGCGTTCTCAAGTCGGCGGATGGCGAGGCAGACATCCAGCAGCGCCATGGCCGACGCCGTGCGCTCGGTCTCCGGAAGATCCTGCACCGCCGCGAGCCATTCGGCGGACATCATGTCCTTCCGCGCCTGGCGCAACTCCGACAGCGTCTTCCCGCGGACTTCACCCGGCGTCATCGGATCAGCCTCCCGGCTTCAGCGCCGAGGCGCGAGACAAGCTCCACGAATCCCTCGACGGTGGCGCCCAGCTCGGCTGCCCGGCCGGCATCCAGGCGTCCCTCGACGGCCGCCACGTACGCCTGCCGCAACGCGCCGACCGCCTGCTCCGCGGCCAGCGCCGCTGCCACGCCGGTGGGCTCGCGCAGGCTCTTCAGCCGCCGTGCCGGCCAAGTCTTGGGCAGCCGCTTGGCGCTCACGTACGGCGTCACAACCTCGTCGCTGCGAAACCGCGCCGACAGGATGTCCCGGTCCGCGCGCACCTGCCGCGCCACCGCCGCCACCAGGGCCTCCTGCAGCGCCAGCTCGCGCTCGATGGCCGCGCCGCGTGCTTCCAACTCGCGCCGCAGGGCCGCGGATCCGAACGAGGCCACCGTGACGGCAACGGCGGGCTCCACACGGCCGCTTACCGAGACGTCCCCCATCCGCGCCTGCTTGAGCCTGGGCGAGAGCGTCCCGAGCGCCGCCGTCAACCGCTTCGCGGCGGCAGCGCTCCCCTTCGACCCATCGGACTCCAGCAGTGACCGCAGCGCGACGAAGTACGATCTCAGCAAGTCGTTATGGCGCTTGGCTGCGTCGTAGTCCTCCAGACGTTCCGCCATGGCCGCGTCGAATCGTTGCAGCGCCTCCCGACGCTGTTCCTCCGACAGGCCCTCCCGCGCTTCCACCAGCGCCCGCGAATCCACCGCCGCGGCCACTTCGAACGCCCGGTCCAGCAACGGCGGCACCTTGCCGGCGTACGCGACGCCCGCCCGGGCAACGGTGTCGAGCCGGGCGGTGTCCACGGCCGCGGTGCAACCGCTAGCGGCCAGTGCCAGAACCCACACCCACAACAAGTGGATGCCGCGGGGATCATTGCGGAGGGCGGATATGTCCTTCGTCATCATGATGGGCCTCCTCAAAGCTCCGACGCGGGGACGGGATCGGGTCAGGGCATGGTTACGAACCGGCCGGCCTTTCTGGATTATTCGTTCCTGTGTTACACAGAACGGCCGGTATGTCCAAGGATATCCGACGCAGGCCTCGTCCCTCCGCATGGGTCGAGTCCGTTCACGTCAGACGAAGGGGTGGCGAAGCAGATTTTCAATGGCCGGTTCGCAGAAGTGACGGAGACCTGAGACATGGAGACCCAATCGTCCGAAACGCACACGCCAGGCACCGTCCCGCTCGACCGCAGGCTCGCAATCTGGCCGGTCTTGGGCCGGTTTCTGGCCGCCTTGGTCAGACACTTCGTGCCGTTCGTGCTTCTGGCCTCGGCTGTCGGGTGGACCGTGGGGGGCGTCTTGTTTCTCACCGGACTGGCGCCGTTTCTCGCGACCCGGGAACCCCGGCGTTCTTTGCGTTGTACGGCAGAAAGATCGCTTCCGTGGTCCTGCACGCCTTCTCGAGGGTCTCGGTGGAAGCCGTCATCACCCTGATGATTTGGCCGGAACTGGGCGGCCGCCGGGTCACGTTGAAAGGCGCCCTGGTCACGGCCACCGAGGCCATCCCCGGGCTTCTGCGTCGCCCCTTCTACCTGTTCGTTGCAAGAGTGTCCTCGGTGGCCATCCTGCGCGCCCTCCTCTACCTGCCGCAGCACGCGGCGGCGGTCCTTGTCCTTACTTCGGAACTGGGACCGGCGTCGAAGAGCGTGCTTTTCGCCCTGTCCATGGCGGGCAGCGCCCTCAATGGCCTGATCGACAGCAGGCTCCTGATGCTGTTGCCGGTAGCGGCCATCGAACGCACGGGGGTTCTGGACGGATTCAGGCGATGCTGGCAACTGACCTCACATCATTGGATTCGCTTGCTCGGCGTCGTCGTGTTGGTGTGGTGCTTCACGGAAGTTCTGCAGTATTCGTCGGGTATCCTGCTCAGAGCCGTGGCCGGCTTCCTCAGGGACAACGACCTTGGCGTGTTGTTGGCCGTCGCGGTCCTTCTCCTCAACGGTTCGATCCGAGCCTACGGGGCCGTGGTTGCCACCGTTTGTTATTGGGACATGCGCGTGGCCAACGGAGAGATCGCCGCCGAACAGCCCGATGTCTCCCGGACGGAGTGAACGATACCGCCTTCGTTCGTTGGACGAAGCGTGGCCCGCGCGGATCCGGACTCCCGGCCGCTGTCATTGACCACGCTCCCGAACTTGCTGTAGTCTCGGTCCAGCGAAATCGGAACGGCGCCCAAGGCGCGGGACACCCCGCGGCTCGATGGGACAAGGAGGAACGATCATGAAGGACGGCCTGCGTTTCGTTGACAGCGACATGCATATCCAGGAGCCGGGGAACCTGCTGGAGAAGTACCTGGATCCCGAGTTCAAGCACCGCGTGACCTGGGCGGTGGACGGCAAGGGGAAGATCAGCCGGCGCACCTGGACCATCGACGGCCTCGCCACGGGCGCGGACTCGGAGCTGCAGCAGCACCGCAAGAGGGCCGCGTCGTCCAAGGCCACGGGGCCGGTCATTGGCGCCGCCACCGGGGTGCTGTCGGCCTCGCGCCTGGCGGACACCGGGCGCATGGACTTCGCCATCGAGCGCGGCTACGACGAGGAAGCCCAGATCATGGGCATGGAGATGGAAGGCATCGACATCGGCGTGCTGTTCCCCACCGGCGGGCTGGGGCTGCTGGCGCGTGACGACATGGACCCGCACCTCTCGCACGCCCTGAGCCGGGCCTACAACGACTGGATCCACGACTTCTCCCAACACTGCCCGGAGCGCATGAAGTTCGCCGCCATGCTGCCGCTGCACGACGTGAACCTGGCGTGCCACGAGCTCAAGCGTGCCGTCGAGGAGCTCGGGGCGGTGGCATCGTTCATCCGGCCCAACATGATCAACGGCCGCTTCTGGCACTCCAACTACTGGGATCCGCTCTACAGCCTGCACGAGGAGTTGAACGTGTCCTGGTGCTTCCATGAAGGCACCGGAGCGTGGAACTCCAACATGAACGCGCTGTACGGCGAGAACCGCTTCTACCGCCACGTGGCCAGTCACTGGATCGAGATGCAGCAGGCGCTCATCGCCATGATCATCGGCGGCGTCTTCGAGTTCCATCCCAAGCTGCGCGTGGGCTACCTGGAAGCGCAGAACTCCTGGGTGCCCGGCATCCTGACGCGCATCGAGTGGGACTACGCCAATTACCGCGACTCCCACGCGCCCTACCTGTCGCTGACGCCCAAGGAGTACTTCCAGCGCAACTGCTGGGCCGCGGTGGAGGGCAGCGAGCCCGAGATCGCCGGCACCGCGGAGCTCATCGGCGCGGACCGGATGTGCATCTCCACCGACTACCCGCACTTCGACTCGAACTTCCCCAACGTCTCCACGAACCTGCTGAACAACGTGTCGCGGGAAATCGCCGCCGCCATCTTCATGGGCGGCGCCAGCCTGTACAACTTCAGCGAGGAAGACTTCCAGAAGGCCCATGCGGCCGCGGAGGCGAGCCGGACGCGGCAGGCCGCGGTGGGTGAAGCTTAGCCGTTTGCGGCCAAGACCCTGTGCGGAAGGAGGGGGTGAAAGCGCATTTGCTTTCGCCCCCTTCGTTTATGGTCGGGGATTCACTTCGGCATCGGCCCCACCAGCAGCGAGGCGTCGAGGCGGCGGCCGAAGAGGTTGATGCGCCAGTCGAGATGGGGGCCGGTGGAGCGGCCGGTGGAGCCGACCTCGGCGATGGGTTGTCCCTGCTTCACGCGCTGGCCCTTCTTGACCAGAATGCGAGCGAGGTGGAGGAAGGCGGACGAGAGGCCGTGGCCGTGGTCGACGATCATGGTGCCGCCGGAGAAGTACATGTCCCGATGCACCATGGTGACCACGCCGGCCGCGGGCGATACCACCCTGGTGCCCTTGGGCGCGGCGATGTCGATGCCGTAGTGGGGGCGCCGGGGCTCGCCGTTGAGGATGCGCTGGGAGCCGTAGACGCCGCTGATGCGGCCTTTCACGGGCCAGCGGAAGCCGCCGAGGAAGTCGGTGCGGGGATCGTCGACGGTGCGCGCCCGCTTGACCAGGGCGACCTCCTTGCGGATGCGCACGAGGTCCTTCTTGCTGGGCGTGACCTTGCTCGGGGGCAAGCCGTCGATGCGCTGGATGCGGTACTTGCGCGGCTTCACCGCCAGGCCGTAGCGTTCGCGCCGTCCGTCCGGGAACACCACCGACAGCACGGCCTTCGCGGGCGCGTCCCGGCCGAAGCCGATGAGGAACCAGCCTTCCTTGGAGACGCGTACCGGCGCGCCCTCGAACTTCACCTTGGAACCCGGCGCCACGCGCCCGCGCACCAGGCCGCCCTGGATCCGCTGGCCGTCAAGCTGGATGCCGGGTTCGGCCGATAGTGCCGCGGCCGGCGGCCACAGTGCCAGGGCCATCCACAGACCGAGGAACGCTCCGAGTACCGTGACCTTCCTGGGTACCCTCCCTGTTGTGCCGACAAGTCGCATGTCCACTACATATGGTGGATCGGGCCTCGGGTGTCAACCGGGGACGATCGGGCCGCCCGTCGTGCAGCAGCGCGTTGGCGCACGGCGCGGAACAGTACCCGCGCGGGATCAGCGCTTGGTGCCCACGCCCGAGTGGAACGGCTGCGAAATGAAGAACTGGTTGCCGGCCGCGACGATGGCCTGACGCCACTCCTCGGCTTCCGCCGGGTCGAGCCGCGAGACCATGCGTTCCTGCTGCTGGTGCAGCCGTTCGCCCGAAGAGTACGTCGCCCACTGAGGCATCATGACCACGCCCTCCAGCCCGGCGCGCTCCATGCGTTCGTACAGGCTCGCGTCCGCGCACCCGCCCTCCACCATGTCGCCGTAGCCGGTCTGGGCCTTGAGCTTGAGATCGGAGCGAAGCGGCAGATTGACCCACCAGGGCATGTCCAGGGAACGGACGATCACGGCCACCCTACCGCCGGGCCGGGTCACCCGGACGCACTCGGCGAGCATCGCGTCGGCGTCCCCTTCCTCCATGACCGTGAACGCCAGGGTCGCATCGAACCCCCCGTCCGGGAACGGCAGCGCCTGGCCGTTGGCGTTGTGCAACTCGATGACGTCGTCGACCCCTTCCGCCGCGGCCAGCCTCGCAGCCTCGCGCAACAGGTACGCGTTGATGTCCGCGCCCACGATAGGGTTGCGCTTCGCCGTGTGCCGCGCCAGCCAGCGCGCCACCGTGCCCGCGCCGCAACCCACCTCCAACACCCGCTGACCGGGCTCCAGCGCCACCTCGGCCACGGCGCCGCGCACCACCCGAAGGTAGCCCTCGGCGCGGGACTCCAGGAAAGCCACCATGCCCAGATGCGCGCCGCCCACGGTAATGGTCGTGAAACGCTCCGCCAGCGCCGCCAGCACCGGCTCCCACTGGGACGCCGCCAACGCCAGCGGGAAGAGCAGCAGCGGCGGCCCCGAGCCCCGTACCGTGTACGAGATGCCCGCCGCCTCACCCTCCCCCTCCGGGAGCCGCACCGGCGAAGCCGCGCTCGCCCCTTCCATGCGCGCGAGAAATTTCAACAGTGCCGGCAGCGCCGCGTCGCCGCGTTCCGCCATGACATCCGCCCACATGGGGCTGTAGTAGTCGCGCAGCACCGTCAGCGCCGCGCCGGGCAGCTTGTCCATGGCGCCCATCAACTCCGCCACCTCGTTGCCGCCGTCGCCCGTGACCACCATCATCCGGTCACGATGAGGACGCAGCAGCTCGATCTTCATGCCCCGCGGGCAGATGAGCGTCAGCGACGCCACGGCCGACGGATGCCGCTCCAGCAGCCCGCTCCAGTCGCCCGGCAGATAGGCCGCCACGTGTGCCTTCCCGATACCCAGGTGCCGCAGCAACTCGACGACACGTTCCTCCACCGGTTGAGATTCCTGTTGAACCACCGCGTTCCTCCCCTGCGTGATGAGAGGTCAGCGTTAGAGGATTTGCCGGCCCGTCGCAAGTCCGCGGTGCCAACGGCCAGGGTCACCTTGACCCGTTTCCCCTTTCACGCCACTATGAGCAGGCGACACGCATGAACGCGCGGCGCCACGACCCACGACACGCAATACAGGTTCCTGTCAGGAGACAACATGAGCGACATTCACTTCATCGACACCACGCTGCGGGACGGCAACCAGAGCCTCTGGGCGCTCAACATGAAGACGGCGGCCATGGTGGAGGCGGCGGAGCAGATGGACCAGGCGGGCTTCGAGTCCATGGAGTTCTTCGTCACCAACATGTTCAAGAAGTACGTGCGCGAGCACAAGGAGGACCCGTGGGAGTGGCTGAGGGAGGGCACCAAGCGGCTGCGCAAGACCGAGCTGCGGCTCCACGGCGGGCTCAAGGGCGGGCTCGAGAAGAAGCCGGCTTCGATCCTGCGGCTGATCATCCAGAAGGTCATCGACAGCGGCATCACCCTCACCCGCACCTCTAACTGCTGGAACGACTACGAGGTGTTCGGCGAGGAGGTGAAGGGGCTGCGCGAGCTCGGCATGGAGACCGTCGTCAACCTGATCTACTCGGTATCGCCGCGGCACACCGACGAGTACTACGCGCGGAAGGCGCGGGAGGCCGCGGCCCTGAAGCCCCACAGCGTCTGCTTCAAGGACGTGGGCGGCCTGCTCACTCCCGAGCGTACCCGGGCGCTGGTGCCCTTGGTGATGGAGAACATCGGCGACACCCCGGTGGAGTTCCACGCCCACTGCAACAACGGCCTGGCGCCGCTCAACTACCTCGAGGCCATCAAGCTCGGCATGACCACCATCCACACCAGCGTGCCGCCGCTGGCCAACGCCTCGGCCCAGCCGTCCATCTTCAACATGGTGCGGAACATCCGCGCCATGGGGCACGAGGCGCTGGTGGACGAAGAGGTGCTGCGGCCGGTGGAGCAGCACTTCACCTACGTGGCCAAGCGCGACGGACTCCCCATCGGCAAGCCGGTGGAGTACAACCACGGCCAGTACCTGCACCAGGTGCCCGGCGGCATGATCTCCAACTTCGTGCATCAGCTCAAGCTCGTGGGCATGGAGGACAAACTGCCCGCCGCGCTGGAGGAAGCCGCCCGGGTGCGCGCCGAGTGGGGCTACCCCATCATGGTGACGCCGCTGTCACAGTTCGTCGGCACGCAGGCCGCGTTCAACGTCATCCTGGGCGAGCGCTACAAGGAGGTCGCGGACCAGTCCATCCAGTACGCCCTCGGCATCTGGGGCCGCGAGGGCGCCGAACTCATGGACCCCGACGTCAAGGACAAGATCCTGGGCCGGCCCCGGGCCAAGGCGTGGACCGGCTGGGAGCAGCCGGAGCCGTCGCTGGCGGAGCTCCGGTCCCAGTTGGGCGGACCCTCGATCTCGGACGAGGAACTGGTGCTGCGGGTCTACGCGGGCGTAGACGAGGTCAAGACCATGATGGAATCCGGCCGGCCGCGGGAGTACCTGAGCGCCAGCCAGCCGCTGGTGCGGCTCATCAACGAGCTGACCAAGCAGAAGGAATACACCCAGGTGTATATCCGCAAGCCGGGTTTCTCGCTTACGCTGGGGCGGGACGGCGACGGGGCGAACGGGGCCACGGACTTGTAAGAGGAGGTGACTTCATGACCGATTGGAAGACCTGCCCGGCGGTGGAACGCAACCCCCGCAAAATCAGCGGAGGCTGGGCCTTCACCGGAACAAGAGTACCGGTATACGCTCTCTTCGAGAACTTGGAGAGCGGTGCCACGGTCAAACAGTTCCTTGAGTGGTTTCCCGAGGTGAAGGAATGGCAGGTTGCATCTGTCCTCAACCACGAGACGGAACAGCTCAAGACAACAGCCCAGGTATGAAAATCCTGTTCGACCATGGAACCCCGGCACCCCTTCGAAACCATCTCCGGGAACATTCGGTCGACAGATCGGCGGAGAGAGGATGGGAACTGCTGGAGAACGGGGAACTGATAAGGAAAGCGGAAGAGGAAGGCTACGAGGTCATGGTGACCACAGACCAGAACTTGCGATATCAGCAGAATCTCACTGGCAGCAGGCTGGCGATTGTGGTGCTGCTTTCCACCGCATGGCCCAGAGTGCAACATCGGACGGCAGAAATCCGCACGGCGATTGAAGAAGTACGGCCTGGGGAACTGAGGGAAGTCCCGATCTGAGCGTTGAAGACGGGCACGTGGTCGCCGGGCAACGAGCGGGCGCTTGAACCGCCGCTGTCGGGGGTGCGCACGGCCAGCTTGGCTCATCGCCACGAGAAGCATGGCACAAACCGCTGAGGAGCATCCATGAGCGAAGTCACATTCGTGGACACCACGCTGCGGGACGGGAACCAGAGCCTGTGGGCCTACAACATGAGGACCGCGGCCATGCTGGAGGCCATCGAGGGCATGGACCGGGCGGGCTTCGAGTCCATGGAGTTCTTCAGCGCCACCATGATCAAGAAGTACGTGCGCGAGCACAAGGAGAACCCGTGGCGCTGGATCCGCGAAGGCACCAAGCGCGCCCGCAACACCTCCCTGCGGATGCACGGCAGCATCCGGGGCGGGCTGGAGAAGAAGCCCACGTCGGTGGCCAAGCTGGTGGTCAGTCACCTGGTGGACAACGGCATCCGCCTGACGCGCAACTCCAACCCGTGGAACGACTACTCGGTGTTCAAGCAGGAGGTGGACGACCTGCGCGAGCTCGGCATGGATGCCGTGGCGAACATCATCTACTCGGTATCGCCGCGGCACACCGACGAGTACTACGCCCAGAAGGCCCGGGAAGCCGCCGCCCTGAAGCCCTACCGCATCTGCTTCAAGGACGTGGGCGGGATGCTGACTCCGGAGCGCACCCGGACGCTGGTGCCCATCGTGCTGGAGAACATCGGCGACATCCCGGTGGAGTTCCACGCCCACTGCAACAACGGGCTGGCGCCGCTCAACTGCCTGGAAGCCATCAAGCTCGGCATGACCACCATCCACACCAGCGTGCCGCCCCTGGCCAACGGCTCGGCCCAGCCCTCGATCTTCAACATGCTCAGGAACGTGCGCGCCATGGGCCACACCGCGTCGGTGGACGAGAAGGCGCTGGAGCCGGTGCGGGAGCATTTCACCTTCGTGGCCAAGCGGGACGGGCTGCCCATAGGGGCGCCCCGAGCCTTCGACCAGTCCGTCTACGGCCACCAGGTGCCCGGCGGGATGATCTCCAACTTCGTGCACCAGCTCAAGCTCGTGGGCATGGAGGACAAGCTGCCGGCGGCGCTTGAGGAGGCCGCGCGGGTGCGCGAGGAGTGGGGCTATCCCATCATGGTGACGCCCCTGTCCCAGTTCGTCGGCACCCAGGCGGCCATCAACGTCATCATGGGCGAGCGCTACAAGCAGGTCACCGACCAGTCCATCCAGTACGCCCTGGGCATCTGGGGCCGGCAGGGCGCGGAGTACATGGACCCGGACGTGAAGGACCGCATCCTGGGTCGGCCGCGGACCAAGGCCTGGGAGAACTGGGAGCAGCCGGACCCCTCCCTCAAGGAAGTGCGGGCGCAGGTCGGGTCGTCGCTTTCCGACGAGGAGCTGATCATGCGCGTCTACGCGGGGGATGAAGCCGTCGACGCGCTGCAGAATGCCGGCCGGCCCCGGGAGTACCTGAGCGCCAGCCAGCCGCTGGTGCGGCTCATCAACGAGCTCACCCGGCAGCAGGAATACACCCAGGTCTACATCCGCAAGCCGGGCTTCTCCCTCACCCTGGGGCGGAACGACAACGGAGGCGCGGCGGACGAGGCCGCCGCCTGAGGAGACCCATGAGCGACGTAAAATTTGTCGACACCACCCTGCGCGACGGCAACCAGAGCCTGTGGGCCTTCAACATGAAGACCGCGGCCATGCTCGAGGCCATCGAGCGCATGGACCAGGCGGGCTTCGAGTCCATGGAGTTCTTCAGCGCCACCATGATCAAGAAGTACGTGCGCGAGCACAAGGAGGACCCCTGGCACTGGCTGCGGGAGGGTGCCCGGCGCGCGCGCAACACCCCGCTCCGGCTCCACGGGGGCGTGAAGGGCGGGCTGGAGAAGAAACCCACGGCGGTGGCCCGGCTCGTGGTCCAGCACGTGGTGGACAGCGGCATCCGGCTCACCCGCACCTCGAACCCCTGGAACGACTACACCGTGTTCAAGGACGACGTGGACGAGCTGGGCAGGCTGGGCGTGGACGCGGTCGTGAACCTGATCTACTCGGAGTCGCCGCGGCACACCGACGAATACTACGCGCGCAAGACCCGTGAGGCCGCGGCCATGAAGCCCTACCGCATCTGCTTCAAGGACGTGGGCGGTCTGCTCACTCCCGAGCGGACACGGACGCTGGTGCCCATCGTGCTGGACAACGTCGGCGACACGCCGGTGGAGTTCCACGCCCACTGCAACAACGGGCTGGCGCCGCTCAACTATATCGAGGCCATCAAGCTCGGCATGACCACCATCCACACCGGCGTGCCGCCCCTGGCCAACGGATCGGCCCAGCCGTCGGTCTTCAACATGGCGCAGAACCTCCGGACCCTGGGTTACAAGGTGCCGGTGGACGAGGAGGTGCTGAAGCCCGTACAGGAGCACTTCACCTTCGTGGCCAAACGGGACCGGCTGCCGATGGGCGCGCCCGCGGCCTTCGACCAATCCGTCTACGCCCACCAGGTGCCCGGCGGCATGATCTCCAACTTCGTGCACCAGCTCCGTCTGGTGGGCATGGAGGACAAACTGCCGGCGGCGCTGGAGGAGGCCGCGCGGATACGCGCGGAGTGGGGCTATCCCATCATGGTGACGCCGCTGTCCCAGTTCGTCGGCACCCAGGCCGCCTTCAACATCATCCTCGGGGAACGCTACAAGCAGGTCTCGGACCAGTCCATCCAGTACGCCCTGGGCATCTGGGGCCGGGAAGGTGCCGACCTCATGGACCCCGACGTCAAGGACCGCATCCTCGGACGGCCCCGGGCCAAGGCGTGGGAGGGCTGGGAGCAGCCGGACCCGTCGCTGAAGGAGGTCCGGACACAACTCGGCGGGCCCTCCATCTCCGACGAGGAGTTGGTGATGCGGGTCTACGCGGGGGACGAGGCGGTGGAGGCGCTCCAGAACGCGGGCCGGCCGCGGGAATACCTGAGCGCGAGCCAACCGCTGGTGCGGCTCATCAACGAACTCACCAAGCAGCAGGAGTACACCCAAGTGTACATCCGCAAACCCGGGTTCTCGCTGGCGCTGCGGAAGGAACCGGACACGGCCGGCGTTTCCTGACTTGGTCGCCAAGCATCCGCCCCCTCCCCGGAGAGGAGGCGGAATGGATCTGCCGTCCAAGAGCCCGTTGGATACTTTGCGCCCTTCGACTTCGCTCCGCTGGCGCTCCGCTACGCTCAGGACGAACGGTTCAATTATTCTCAGGAATTCTCAGGACCATTGTTCTCGGGAATTCTCAGGACCATTGTTCTCGGGAATTCTCAGGACCATTGTTCTCGGGAATTCTCACAACCGTTCGTCCTGAGCGTAGCGGAGCGCCAGCGGAGCGAAGTCGAAGGGCGCTCTCTACACCTCCACCGCCATGGCCGCGGGCACCGCCATATTGTACAGCCGGGCGACGTTGTCCCGCAGCAGCTTGGCGCGCACGTCGTCCGGCAGGTGGCCCAGATCCCGCGCCACCACGTCCCGCGAGTGCGGCCAGGTGGAGTTGGCGTGGGGGAAGTCGTTGGACCACATGCAGTTGTCGTGCCCCCACCAGACCAGGTTGCGGGCGCCCACGGCGTCGTTGAAGAAGGTGGCGAAGACCTGCCGGTTGAAGTACTCGGTGGGCAGCTTGTCGATGGTCAACGGGTCGGTGGGGCGGTGGCGGTCGAAGTAGTAGTCCCACTGCTCCAGCACGTAGGGCAGCCAGCCGATCTCGTTCTCCACCAGCACGATCTTGAGGCGCGGGTAGCGTTCCAGCACGCCCGAGAAGATGATGTCCATCAGGCTGTCGATGATTTCCGCCAGCTTGAGGTTGACACTGCCCCGGTAGCGTTCCAGGCCCTTGCGGTCATAACGCGTCTTGACGTAGCCGAAGCCCGTGAGGATGTGCACGCTGACGGGCATCTCCATCTCCTGGGCGGCGGCCCAGAAGCGCTCGTAGTGGTCCGTTGCAAAGGACAACTCCGTCGGCGGCACCTGCCATATCAGCGCTCCCCGGAGCCCCGCCCTCTTGCAGCGCTCCAGCTCCGCCACCGCATGGTCGATGTTGAAGGTGGCGATCATCGGCACGCCCACCAGCCGGTCCAGGTCCACCTGGCAGTATTCGATGAGCCAGTCGTTGTAGGCCCGGCAGGACGCCTCGTGGAGCGCGACATCTTCCTGCGAGAACAGGCTCAGCGAATAGGTGGGATACAGCACCTCGGCGCTGACCCCGTCCACCGCCATCTCCTTGAGCCGGGCCTTGGGGTCCGACCCTCCGGGATGGGTCTGGAACCCCTCCCCCACTTTCAGCTCGGGAAAATGCGGCGCGGCATCGCGCATGGCTTGCGGAACCCGGCTCACCAACGTGTCCGCGGGCTCCATCACATGGGAATCGGATGAGAAGAGAATCTCGTCGGTGGCGACTCCGCCGGTGCCCCTGAAGGTGCGGCGGTACAGGCCCGTATCAATGCTCATGGAAGGCTCCTTTCGTGGCGTCTTGAATACGAAATCTCATGCCAAACCGCCATTCGCCGCCACCGCCGCCTCACGCCTGGTCCCGGTTGGCGATCTCCAGGGCGGCGAACGCGTACATCCGGGCGGCGGCCTCGAGATCCTCCACCTTCTGCATCTCGCTGGTGGCGGGCTTGGCGTCGGCGGCTTCCGGCGCCGGGCCGCACTTGATGGCCGGGATGCCCACCTCGGCGAACACCGTGAGGTCCGCGTAGGTGCTGGTGAAGGCGCTGCGGATGGGCTCCACCTTGCGGCCGCGGACGTACTCGTGGGCTTCCTCCATGGTCGACACCAACGGCTCGGCGCCCTTGGACTCGTAGCCGTTGACCGACAGGAACAGCGAGGACTTGGCCTCGATGTCCGTATCCGCGAGGACCGCCCTCACCTCCCGGAGCACGTCGACGGCGCGTTGCTCCGGGTTCATGAAGGCCTCGACGTAGAGGTTGCAGATGGCCGGCGAGAAGTTGGGCTTGAACGGCGCGCCGCCGAAGATGGAGCCGATGTTGACCTTGGGGACCATGGTGCCGGCGCCGAACTCGTAGCGGTGCTCCTGCTCGTAGCGCCGCGCCCATTCCTCCAGCGCCGGGATGATGGAGGCCATGCGCACCACCGCGTTCTTGCTGTCCTTCGCCGCCACCGGATGGTCCACGAAGGGCCCGTACATGGGCTCGCCGTAGGTGGTGATCTTGATGAACACGGCGCCGCACTGGGCCCAGGTGATGCGGAACTGGGAGGGCTCCACCACGATGCAGTAGTCCCCCACCACGCCGTGGGTCACCAGGTAGCGCGCGCCGTGCCCCTTGCCGCGGTAGGCGGGGCCCTGGTAGTGGTCCACCGGCGAGCGGCCGATCTCGCCGGCCACGCCGGTGACGATGACGTCGCCCTTGAGCTTGACGCCGCTCTCCTTGAGCGCCTTGGCCATGGCCAGCGTGCAGGTGAGCGGCCCCTTGTCGTTGACGATGCCGCTGCCGTAGATGACGTCGTCCTCCCGCCGCGCCAGCGCCTGCCACTCGGGCCGGGTGCTGCCGGTAATCCAGAGATCCTCCTGCCCGCCCGACAAGGCCGTGTCCATATGCCCGTTGAAGAGCAGCGTCGGACCGCCGCCCGTTCCCGGTATCACCCCCACCACGTTGGCCCGGCCGGGCTCGGTGTGCTGAAGGAAGGTCTCAATGCCCTGCTTCTGGAGCCAGTCGTGGATGAACCGCGCCACCTCCTCCTCGCTCCCGGTGGGCGTGGGAAAGTTGACGACGTCCATGGCCAACTGGGCCAGCTCCTCCCGGTCGATGTGGGAAAAGACCTTCTGCAGGGTCGCTTCATCGGTTTGCATGGGTGAACTCCGTGTGTGTAACCGGGAACCGCCCGTCTGGGGGCTTATCCGACACTGTATTCCAGGAACCGCTTCACCACCGGATGCCAGGCACTCGGTTGATAGCGCTTCCACGAGGGATGATGGATAGCCAGAACGACGCTCTGCCCTTCAGAATGGCGGTAATAACCCAAAAGACTCTCAGGCGGCCAGCGTGTCGGGAAATCGATGGGGTCGAACCAGCGTACCAGTGATTCCGGCGGCGGCGAGCAGACCTCCTCGGCCCCCGGCATGTTGTCCCACAACCTCATTCCACACGCCAGGATGTGCGTTGGGCGCAACGATTCCAAAGTTGTGCGAAACGGAGCGGCCGCCTCGTCCCACATCTCTTGGGTCGGAGGTATGTCAGGAGCGCTGCCGACACTGCACTGGACATAGTTGTAGAACGCAACGGACTCGAAGAACCCGCTCCTCTGTTCAGACGTGTCCGCGGGGGTGTCGGGTCCCAGAACCGTGCGCATGATTTTTGTAAAGAAAGGATAGCCGCCTTCTTCACAGTACTCGCGGACTACGCCGACCGTGGGTTGGCCGTTCCAGCGATCCCAGTCTCCAGGGTTCCCGTAGTGGGATTCTCCGAGGATCAAGAGATTGGCCGGCAGGCCGAAGTCATTTACCTTGCCGTAGCCTTCTTCCTTCCAGGGATGGAACTTCGGTTGATGCCTCGCCCGTAGCCACCTTGTCAGGGAATTCCTGCTCTCCCCGGACCGATTGCCTGCCAGCAAACCCTCCACGCTTATGTCTTCGTCAAGGTCTTCCCAGTGAATCCCGTGACCTCTACCGATGATTCGCCAGTTGGCCCTCTCTTGCTTCGTGGCATAGGCAAGCCTCGGATACTGGTCCACGGGAATGGAGACCGTCCTGCCATCGCTCAACTTGACGCTCAGCGCCTTCCCGGACACTTCTACACTTATGGCGTTCGGTATTTTCGTCTCAACCGCGGAAATACTCATTCCACGCCTCTACGAATTCCCTTCGATGGTCTTCGATAATACCGGCAATACGCCCGATTTCCGCCGGACTAAACCCGCCGCTTGCCTGCAACCGAACGGGGGCGAGCCAGAACTTCGCAACATTGTCATCTCGCTCCACATGCACGTGACGGGGTTCCTGCCCATCGCCGGAATAGAAGAAAAACCGGTACGGCCCCTGCCTCAGTATTGTAGGCATCTGCCGCCCCGTGATGGACCTATGCCGCCCACCCTACCGCTTTCGCCAAGTTCACTCAAGCCGCCTTACAACGCGGGCAAAAACGGTGCCTGAACACGCCGGAGTCGTCCCTTGCCAATCATCACAAAAACGCCGAGGCGGTGAATTTGACAGGGTCCAACGGCATCGGCTATTTACATGGTTCGCGCCGAAGCCATCCGATTCTCTCCTACTAGCTCGCGTATCGGTGGGACAGGACGCTAGAGCCCCGATTTTTCGGGTTTCGCCACACGGGGCTGCGGGGACTCACCGCGACATCGCTCGATAGATTGACTCAAACAGGAGGCAGCCAAATGGGTTATGCAGATCTACATGAGCATCTGAGGATGCTCGAAGAGGCGGGGCACCTGCGCCGCATCAACCAGACCATCAACAAGGACACCGAGTTGCATCCGCTGGTGCGCTGGCAGTACCGGGGCGGCATTCCCGACGAGGACCGCAAGGCGTGGTACTTCTCCAACGTCACGGACGCGCGCGGGCGCAAGTTCGACTTTCCCGTGGTGGTGGGGGCGCTGGCCGGCAGCAAGGCCATCTACTTCCTGGGCATGGGCTGCAACAGCGCCGACGAGATGGACGCGAAGTGGAAACACGCGCTCTCCAATCCCATCAAGCCCCAGGTGGTGGACAGCCCGGCGTGCCATGAAGTGGTGATGACGGGCGACGCCCTGGAGAACGAAGGGCTGGACAAGTTCCCGGTGCCCATCTCCACCCCCGGCTTCGACAACGGCCCCTACACCACCTGCTCCCACTGG
>Ga0209754_1001771_pt1 | contig 19632 bp, 22 predicted proteins | sample MesohylBB_FD_187295 | JGI IMG/M metagenome (GOLD analysis project Ga0209754, IMG submission 187295) | Host-associated microbial community of the marine sponge Aplysina aerophoba from Gulf of Piran - sponge mesohyl, lysed by bead beating... | ecosystem: Host-associated > Porifera > Sponge >... | reverse complement strand
TCGATAAGTTCTTGACGCTCAGTTGCACTCAGTTCAAGTTTATGGTGTTTTGCCATGATAAAATACCTCCTTACACAACAGTATAACACAAAAATAAAAATTACCGATTTAATAAATTAATCTTCATACAGATTGTGCTACAAAAACCATATTAAAACCTCTCACATTCTGTAGGAGCGATCTCTGAATCGCGACAGAACTTAGGAACAGTGGGGAATCGGAGTTTCCTCCTACAGTTCAGGAATGTAGCGTTAATTCTAATCTCTACCATAAATGAAGATAAAATAAATATTTAGGTAATTCCTTTATCAAATTATGTTCGGTTTCTAAACCGGACAATATGCACTATTTTCTTGTGTCTAATACACCTGTCGCCTCTCCGAAGCTATCGTAATTGCCATCTGGCACCAGCGGAGCGAAAGGTATATCACAATAATCAGGTAACCCATTACCTTTTCAATGATTAACTGGTTATTCTACGGATCTTTGATTTTTCTCGGTATGCATCAACTCTTTTTGCTAATTCAACAAGTATTGGTTCGGTTATTTCACTTGAAGGATCTAAGTCTCGGATAAGATTTGTAAGTTCTAAATCATCATCAACGACTCCACGCAGTACCAATTCTTCTATGAAGGTGTTTGTATCTAAATTGGGATTGACACGCCACCGTGCCCCTAAATCTGCTCTGAATTTCTCACGGATATGTCGTAAAATATCTGTCCGGGTGTTGCCCTTTTGATAAAGAGTCGTCATTGCATGGACGTATTCGGTGCTTAAACGTCTATTTTTCTCTTGAACATCTAAAGGTTTTCCGAACCTTCTACCCATTAAAGTTATGAAAACGAAGAGGATCAGACATAGGTATACTGCAGCTAAACCTGCTGGTGTTTTGAAAACGAATGCTATGAACGAATTTGTTGGTGCAGTTTCCTGAGTGTAATAATGTTCCTCAGCAAGTCCAATTCTTGCGTTACGTGGTAGTGTTGACATGAGATTGTAGAGCAGCTTTGCATTGTCGTCATGTCGCAACCCGTTCTCCTGAAATAGATAAGCGGAAGTAGTGAGAAAAACACGACCTTCACCATCACGTAGAGTTGCGACAACTGCGTCGTTTTCAGTTCCATAAAGAATCGCTATATCACGTTCAGAAGTGTCAATGACATAATATGTTCTTGGGTGAATTTCGTCTACTGGATGTTTCAGAAAAAACGGATCATCACTTATTCTTATTGCATGTTCCATTCTTCTTGTTAAATTCCGCAATTTTAGATGGTAAGCTGCTACAAGTCCTTCCATAGTTTTATGGTTTCCACCGCTTACGATTAAAGTGCCTCCCCCTCTGACAAAATCTTGTATTTTCTTAATCTCCGTTTCTGTAAGAATTTTATTTAGGTCTTGAAGGAAAAGTGCGTTGTATCTATTGAGCCGTGAAGGATATTCAGCGGAAATGTTGGTGACGCGAAACTTTAACTTACGCAATATTCGATACAGTACACTTCCTTCTTCTAATGTATCACATGATAATTGTGAAAAAAGTAGTACGAGAAGAATGAATATAACAAAAGGTGAACGGAGACATCTGAATTTCGTCATGGTTGATAAACCGCAACCTCGTTGACATAAGTTAATTACTGACATAGACTTTCTGTAACAGGGCACGATAACTTGCCACAGTTTCAGCATCACAAGGTTTGTATCCGTACCATACTTCATCAAATACAGTAATAACAGGTCCAAGGGACCTTTGAAGGTCGACGTCTACTTGTGTTTGGTAGAGGTACTCACGATTAGTAAGACTCTTATCATAAGGTAAGATTCCGCTTTCCTGTAGATGTAAAATTGCGGAGAGATATAGATAGCGTAGTGCTCCACGGAAGTCGTTTGATGCTTCTGCTGTGTCAGCGTGTGCAAGTGCAGCTTTCTCGGTGTTCACGTTATCTACTACTATTTCTGTTTCATCGTGAGAAACTTCCTTAATCAGGTTAATTCGTATCTGTTTCACAAAGAAGATTATCACAATTCCAAACGCTATGACACCAAGCGGAAATAACACATATTTTATATCAAAGTCCCACATTGGTTTGGGTCTGAGCAGTTTTGCTAATTCACGTTCATATTGTTCATAGGAAAGTCTTGAATCCGGTGGATGTCTTTCCAAGTCGTCTCGTAAGATTTGTTCTTGTGAAGCGTATGTCAATAGGACGGTAAAGTTGAGCAGACATGTTAAAACATAAATGCTAATGCTTTTTTTCACTTCATCATCCCTTTTGTTTATCTGTTGGGGTTATGCTTTGACATGGTTGAATAATAATATTTAATGTTTGCATTAATTAGTCGCTTGCATTTCAATATCATAAGCTTCTTTCCGTATCCGTAGATCGAAATAGAGTAGCGTTGAACCGATTGATCCGATTGGCAATGCAAGTGCAGTAATTCCTATTGTAATAAAGGAGCGTATCATATAGAGTGTCCAACCGATATCGCGAGGTGTTGGAGTAAAAATAAAGGACATAGATTCAATTATGGTAGCATCTTGTGGGATTTCGGCAGCACCTGGTATAAGAAAGAAAACAAATGAGATAGAGGTTGAGATTATAGTTAATATCATGTAATAGATAATTAGAAGTGCAAACATGATCCCACAGACTCTCCACCAAGTGCCCTTTACCAGTTCGGTACTACGTCGTAGCGAAGCCATTGTTGGCGTTTCCTCAAACAGAACAGGAAGCCCGTATAGTCCCCACCGAACCATAAAATAGACTGCAAATGGTATACCTATACATGTAATAAACATACCAAGAATTGCAAGACTATAGATAATAAAGCCACCAAGGTATGGCAGATAACGACGTAGTATTTGTCGTAATGCATCTCCTGATGTGATGTTTCTGCCTAAAAACACATTTGCACTGGCATAGGATAACCCGCCAACAACGAACATTGACAATAATAGCGATGGAAATAAAATGAAAAATGATAAGATAGGTAAATCGGACGGACGACTGTGAACAATGAAATCCATCGAAATTATATCTATTACAAAACCGATCAGAAAATAAACGAGAGAGATTTTAAAGAATAGATGGAAATGATTCCGATATAGTGTAAACATTCCGTCTAAAATATCGGTGAGACTCAACGGTGTTAGTGGTGTTGAGGTTTCTTGGGTATTATTTTCGGGGACTAGATTGTTGTTTTCTTGCATTGTTTCCTCGCTTCTACATGAACTCGTTGATGTATGATTAGTTTATCTCATATCAGATATTATTTCAAGACAGAGGTATGTTTGAACCAGGATTTATATGTGAGATATTCTAATTTCTTTTGATTTTTTTGCTTGTTAAAGTGTACCAATTGGTACATTAATTTCGTTCAGTGGTACAGTTTGGTACATTGTATGTAAATATACTACCTGTCTGGGTTTATAGGCTTTAAAAATGGCAATTTTAAAATAAAATAATTTAATAATTGGTACAGTTTGTATATGCTGGGAAAAAGCATGTTTTTTTATAGTAATTCCATTTAATTTTAGATGCTTCAATAGAATATTGGTATCGTAAAATGTAGACATGATTGGGTCACCTATCTATATAAAACTATATGTGATAGATAGTATAACATAAACAAATAACGGTTGTCAAATTATATTTTACAATTTTATGGATTATTTTATATACTTTCCCCAAATCGTATATTTTCTCTGGATAAACTCCTAAACTGATTCGTAAATTGGACCTGGAAACATATACTTACATATCCCGGGTTTATAGAATTATGTTTATACCATTTCTAATAAAGTGCCATTTGCTGAGGACTACTTGTAGGATCGACCCGGTGAATGCCTAAATGGCATTCATACCGTTGATTTCCTAGTCGCGACCGGGAGTTGCTCCTACAGAAGAAAGATTTCCAATCAATAACAATGGTTGAATCCAGTAATGGGACAATAAATATTAGAATTGGTATAAGAATTAGCCTTATTAACGTTTGCACTACTAAACGTTAATAAGGAAAAGTGTTATTAACGTTTGCATCACTAAACGTTAATAAGGGACAAGATTGTGTGAGATGTAAAGTCCACTTAAAAGTTGATAAAACAAGTCAGACGTGCTATAATTCCCTAAATTATAACACTATTTCTTAAGGAATGCAATGATGAATGAAACCTCAATAGAGCTACTTAAATCCCTCACGCAAGCAGATGGAATCCCCGGTTATGAGGCAGAAGTACGAGAAGTATTTCGTGATGCTGTCTCGGATGTTGGTCCGATTGAGACTGATAAGTTAGGGGGTGTTTTTTGTACACGTGCTGGTAGTGCGGAAAATCCGCGTATTTTACTTGATTCGCATTTGGACGAAATCGGTTTTGTTGTGCAAAATGTTACGGATAATGGGTTTGTTAAGTTCCTTGCTCTCGGTGGCTGGTGGGGACATACACTCTTAGCACAACGTGTGAATATCACAACGAAGTTGGGTAAAATACCTGGCGTAATAGGTTCAACACCACCTCACCTTCTTTCGGGTTCACGTGATAAAGTATTAGATATAAAAGATTTATTTATTGATGTAGGTGCTGAGAACGAAGAACAGGCGGTGGAGGAGTATGGGATTTTACCCGGATGTCCAATTGCCCCTTATGGTCCGTTTATGCGGTTAAAAAATGAGAAGTTGTTGACAGCCAAAGCATTTGATAATCGCGTTGGTGTTGCGCTTGTTATTGAGGCACTTTTACGGCTTGAAGATCACCCGAATACTGTTATCGGAGCGGGGAGTGTGCAGGAAGAGATCGGATTGCGAGGTGCAAAGACGATGGTTGCGAGTGTAGAACCTGACCTTGCCATTGTGCTTGAGGGACCCCCTGGTGATGATACTCCTGGATTAAGTGTAGGTAATTCACAAGGGAAGCTTGGTGGTGGAGTTCAAATACGGATAATTGATTCCTCAATGATAGTGAATCCGAAATTGGCAGATTATGTGGTAGAGACAGCAAAGAGACATGAGATACCGTATCAGCTTGGTGTGCGTCAATCTGGAGGTACAGATGGTGGTGCCATCCATCAATTTGGTAGGGGTGTGCCATCAGTAGTTCTCGGTGTGCCTTCACGTTATATCCACAGCCATGTCTCACTTATTAACATTGACGACTACAACGCAGCATTGGACTTGACGATGCATCTTGTTCGTGAAATTGATTCGTCAGTTGTGGAAGGATTTTTGTATGGTTAGCACGTTGATTATATGTGTTTCTTGTAGAGGGATAAACTATGGCAATTTTACCAAAAGTCTCATTTTGCAATCATGACATCAGTAAGTTGTTGATTGGAGATAATCCGATTTACGGTTATTCTCATTTCAATAAACTTCTTTCACAACATCAACAGGAGTTTCATACACCGGATCAGGTTGTTTCTACGCTTAAGCGTGCTGAGGAAGTTGGTATTAATGGTTGGCAGAATAGCGTAACGGAACGTTCAATGTCCGACCTACAGCGTTACCGCGATGCAGGTGGGACGATGCACTGGTTTTGTCTTAGTTGGAGTTCTGTGTGGTACGAGAAACCGGACACGGTTTTTGAAGATGCGAAACATAGTCCGTTTGGTATGGCACCGCACGGTGGCGGTGTAGGGCAGCGTTGTCTAAGGGAAAACAGACTTGACCATTTGCAGGATATTCTGAAACGAATTCGAGATACAGGTAATTTTGTCGGTTTATCTGTGCATGATCCGAAACTTGTGCATATTGCTGAAGATGAAGATTGGGATATAGATTACTATATGACAGCACTCTATAATCTGCACGGTGGAAGTCAAAAGTTTACGGAAAAGTTCGGCTATGCACCTTTAGGTGAAATCTATGCGCGCGAAGACCGTGATGAGATGTGCAAGGCGATACAACGGACAGATAAGCCGTGCCTTATCTTCAAAGTGCTTGCTGCAGGTCGGACAATTGGAAGTTCTCAACAAATTCGTGGAGAGGTGAAATTTGCTATAGAAAACTCAAAACCGAATGATGTGCTGTTACTTGGTATGTATCAGCAGTTTGGTGATCAAATTGGGGAGAATGCTGCGTTGATTACAGAACTTTGTGCATCAATGTAGGATATGCGGGTATGTTTGTGATGATAGAAATCAGGATTGCAGATTCGTCTTGAAAGTCGTTCTGCTTTATAGAAAAATAGGAGAAGTAAAATGTATAAGTTTCAGGTGCGTTTAATTGTTGGAATGATATTTGTGCTGACTTGTATGATTTCCACTACTGTCTTGGCACAGTTGGGAAATCAACGGAATCCTGATTATATTGGAGGTCCTTGGATTTACACAACTGTCCCCTGTGATAATATAGATTGTGAAAACATCAATAGTTTAAATTTAGACTTCCTTTCACGGTATACTGATAGGAAGGTAGCAGAAATTAATTTTGCTAAAGGTAAATCACAACCTGAAGAAATATTGTTCCTCGGTGGTCGTCTAAGTTGGCATGCCGGTTTTCTGGGGGGACGAGGTAATATTTTTACGGACAATGTAGGTGATCTTGTTGAAGGTGCTGAACTGGATCATAGTGGAGATTACAACGATGTATTCTACGGAATTATTGTCCTCAACGTCAATAAATCCTCTGATGTATTAATGCAGCTCGGTTATAGTGCCTATGCAAAAGTATGGTTAAATGGTGAAGTTGTTTATGATTCTGATAAACAGATGTGGAGTTTTGAAGCTGCAGATATGCCACAACGTTTTTCAGCACCTGTAAAAAGAGGAAAAAATCTATTGATGATAAAAGTAGTGGAAGGTATTGGTTACAACCTGTTTGTAAACCTCCACACCAATTTCACTGTCTCTTATCGAATGAGGAATGGGAAAATAATTCATGACGATATCCTATCAGTTGACCCATCAGCGACATCGATTTCTACTCGTTGGGCATCTATAAAACAGGGTGATAATTACTAATATTTGATACCGGTTTTATAGTAGCTTCTACAAATAACTTTACACTATTTGATTGTAGATGGGAACTCCGATTCCCGACTTGTCCATTGCTCTATCGCGACCGGTAAATCAACGGTATGAACGCCTATTGGCATTCACCGGGTCGCTTCTACAGAAGAGGTGTCAACACATTTTCAAAATCACTATAAAAGGCACTCTCACAAGAAAATGTATTCAGCAATCGGGGTTACAACCGTTCCTACAAGAGAGGAAAGAGAAGGAGAATTTATGGCTGAACATGTCGGTATTAGATTTAACAAAGATCTTGGCAAACCTTTGTCAACCGCAGCATCTGACCTAACGGAAACAAACGCTGATGGTAAACCTGTTGTGCCTTTGACACAGGAACATAAATATATATTTGATAAAAATGGATGGCTCTTAATACCGGGAGTGTTGACGGAATCTGAGATTGAGGAGATGCGTGACTTTTGTTACCAATTAAAGCGCGAACCTGCAACAATACCGAAGCATCAACGTTCAACTTATGGGGGTCCTTTGGAAGTATTAACAGATCATCCTGTTGTTGTTGCATTTGCTAATGAATTTCTGGCATCACCCTATTTAGCATCGGAGACATGCTACGGGTTTCGCATGGAGACGAGTTTCTTGTTTTTACGTTCTACATCTGATGATCCACCCCAAAAGTTCTCTCCACACAACGGTAACGGTATGTTTAGAATGCCAGGGGATTGTCATCAATACCAATGTTTACCCGGTCAAGCATACAGTGGATTGACACGCGTTGTTTGGGAATTGAATCCTGTCGGTAAAGAGGATGGCGGCACGATGTTTATTACCGGTAGTCATAAGGCTGCATATACCGCGCCAGAGGTCGTCCGGACACATGAATGGGAATTTTGGGATACTTATTCTTGTCCTGCGGGATCAGTCATTTTTTTTACTGAAGCGATAACACACAGTGGTCAACCGTGGCGAAATCCAGATACTGAAAGAGTTGCGATTTTCAACGGATATAACTCGGTCGACAAAAGGTGGAAGATCTCACTACCCCCTCAAGCATTGCTTGAAAAGATGCCTCCTAAACGCCAAACATTGTTCCGGGATGCTTATGTAAGTGGAAACGTAACAGGAAGAGCGTTTAAGATGTCGTTGTAAATCTCATACTTATTTCAACGAGGAACAAATATGACACCGAAACAACGTTATCTGTTTGATGTGACAGGCTACCTACATCTGAAAAATGTGATTACAGGAGATGCTTTAGCGGAAGCTGCTGATGCAGTTGATAGGTATATCACAACACCACCTGATGAATTACCGCCGGGATTTGAACAGCGCGGACTTCATCAGCACGGGTTCGCTTTTGACAAATCATTGGAATGTTTGACGATGCATGCTGCACTGTGGTCTATTATCAAGGAGTTGACCGATAATCAACCTCGGTTTGGTAGAGGTTCGCTCAAGCATGATAAACATGATTTGTGGAAGGCAGGTGAAAATGCACATATCAATCCGGGTGGATTGCACTGTGCGCGGGATGATTATGGATGGTATAGCACCCGCTATGAGGCAAGCAACGGACGTATCTACTGCGATAACTTCGTCTGCTTCCCTTATTTCACGGATGTCTATCCGGGTGATGGCGGTCTTATCGTGATTCCTGGATCACATAAGAGTGAGTTTGATCGTCCGAAAGAGTTGCTTACACTTGATGAAGCGGATGGTATTGATCCGATTGATGATCCTGTTTTTGTGAATATCACACCGAAGGCGGGGGATATCGTGATTATATCAGAATTGCTAACGCACGGTGTGTTGCGGTGGAAACCGAAGGATCGGGATCGACGGTTTCTGGTTTTACGGTATTTTCCGCAATTTTCTGGTAAGCATAACTTACCGCAGCCGATACTTGATCGGTTATCGCCTGAGACTTTGGAATTAGTTGCGTCTGAACCGTATGGACATATCAAGGAGATAGTGAAACAGGATGAGGTTACGTTGACGGTGTAGGCGTGTTTTGTAGACGTTTAAGTTCTTCTTGAAGTCGTGCAACTTTTGCTTCAACCTATTCGGCTCTTTCCTCAACGGATAACAACCACATTTCTGTGTCAGGATTATATACTCCAAAAGAATCATCGCGCAAATGGATCGACAAGTTCAACGTCTCTAAGAAAAACCCACCATTCGTTTGCTGTGGCACTTCAACATAACTCCCATTTACAAGCCGAAATCCCATCAATGGCACTGGAAGATAGCGTCTTTCCGCATCATAGAGGAAGTATTCCGTAACTCCAATTCTTGCGTATAACTCCACCTTTTTGTTTTAGTATACTTGTATAATTTGGTGGATGTCGAGTGTATGTCTGAACCAGGATTTTCAGGATTTACCTTAACCAAGTTGTTTACATAGGATTGAGCCAATTGTTTGTAAGAAAACTCTGGCAGGTCTAACTTCGGAAAGGACATTTCAAGGACCAAACTCATAGTCCTGAAAATCCTGGTTCAGACAAAAAAGTACGCTTAAAAAGCGCACCTACCTAAAAATGGGAGGAATTGATTACGAATTGTTTGCAACTTTAATGCGGTTTTGGGCGCGGGCGAGGGCTGCTTCTGCGCGGGGACGATTCAGGTCGGGGGAATCTTCTGCGAGTTGTTCTTGGGCGCGGTCGCGGGCATTTTCAGCACGAGATACGTCTATATCCGAACTCCATTCCGCTGTTTCAACTAATGCGGTAACACCAGTACGCAGTACTTCAAATACCCCACCACTTGTTGCAATTGAACGTGGTGTGTCCGATGACTCATTGACACGGATTTCACCGACGTCTAATGCTGTAAGGAAGGGGATGTGTCCATATAGAATCTGGAAGTTGCCTTCCATTCCCGGTGCATTAACACTGGTCACATCGCCTTCATAAATCAGTTTTTCTGGAGTTCGTATTTCAAGGTGAAAACTTCTATTCTGCATAATATTGAGTTTCTTTTGGATAACTGACTACTGACAACCAATTACTAATCCGCTGCTTCTTCTAATTCTGGTTCTTTTGCTTGTTCAAAGGCTTCGTCGATAGTACCGATATAACGTAGTGACTGTTCAGGTAGGTCATCACAATCCCCGTTAAGAATTGCTTGACAGCCTTGCACTGTATCCTCAATTTTCACATATTTGCCTGGGGTTCCAGTGAAACGTTCTGCCACAAACATCGGTTGTGTGAGAAACATCTCAATCTTCCGCGCTCTATTGACAACCAACTTTTGATCATCCGACAGTTCATCTACTCCGAGGATAGCAATAATATCTTGCAGGTCACCATATTCTTGTAATACCTGCTTGACTCTGAATGCAGTCTGATAATGTTCGTCGCCGATAACCTCTGGCGACAGAATACGTGAACTTGATGTGAGAGGATCCACTGCGGGGAATCTTCCCTTCTGAACGATGCTTCGTTCCAAACGTGTTACTGCATCAAGATGTGCAAAAACAGAGACCACAGCTGGATCTGTATAGTCATCTGCAGGAACATAGACAGCTTGGAATGACGTGATAGAACCGTGTTTTGTAGATGTTATTCGTTCCTGTAGTTCACCCATTTCTGTTGCGAGTGTTGGTTGGTATCCAACAGCAGAAGGCATCCGACCAAGAAGTGCTGACACTTCGCCACCTGCCAATGTGAAACGGAATACGTTGTCGATAAAGATGAGGACGTCTTGTCCCTGTTGATCTCGGAAGTATTCTGCCATTGAGAGACCAGCAAGACCAACGCGGAGTCGCGCACCTGGCGGTTCATTCATCTGTCCGAATACCATCGCTGTTTTGTCAATAACACCGTATTCGTCAAGTTCAAGCCAGAACTGGTTTCCTTCGCGTGTGCGTTCTCCCACACCACAGAAGACGGAATAACCACCGTGTTGTGTAGCGATGTTGTAAATCAGTTCAGCGACCAAAACGGTTTTACCGACACCAGCACCACCGAAGAAACCGACCTTTCCACCCCGAACAACAGGTTGAATTAGATCAATAACTTTGATACCTGTTTCTAACATTTCTGCGGCGGTGGTGAGTTCTGCTTGCGGCGGTGGTGGTCTGTGAATAGAGTATCTTTCGGATTCACCGGCATCACCTCTGTCATCAATGGGTTGACCTGTAACGTCAAAAACGCGTCCGAGTACCGCATCACCGACAGGGACAGTGATTGGACCACCTGTGTCTGTTGCGACTGCCCCGCGAACTAATCCATCGGTTGTGTCCATAGCGACTGCACGGACTCGATTTTCCCCTAAATGCTGTTGAACTTCAAGTACCAACTCGCTTCCGTCGTAACGTTGTACTTTAACAGCGTTTAGGATATCCGGCAGTTTGCTTTCCGAAAAATCTATGTCCACTCGTGCGCCAACAACTTCTAATATTTTTCCTTGGTTCATGTAAGATTCCTTTTGATTGGTTATGGTACGCGGAGCGTACCTACTACCTTTACCCTTCCAGAGCGGCTGCGCCACTGACTATTTCGGAAATTTCTGTTGTAATTTGTGTTTGACGTGCTCTATTGCGTTGTAAGATTAATTCGTCAATAAGTTCTTTTGCCTTTTGTGTGGCGTTTTCCATCGCAGCCATTCGAGCTGCTTGTTCCGCTGCGTTTGAGTCTAATAACACTTTCCACATTTGCATGTTAAGATCTTTATGGAGTAACATTTCAAATAACTCCACCTGTCCCGGTTCATAGATATAGTCTAAGAATAGCGTATCTCCTTCTGGTTCTATCGGTTCCAAAGGTAGAAGTTGCTCAATGAGGACAGTCTGGAGTATAGCAGATTTGAAATTGTTATAGATGACTTCAACCTTGTCAATCGTTTTGTCAATATAGAGGTGTTCAAACTCTTGGACAACGTCAACTGCTGTCTGAAATTCAAGTTGGCGGAAGATATTGATATAAGAGTCTGTAATATCATATCCGCGTCTGTCAAAATGTTCTTGTGTACGTCTGCCTATACAGATAAGTGTTACATCTGCCCCAGTTTCTTCGTAGTGCTGTATACGTTCAGTAGTGGTGCGGATGACGTTGCTATTGAAACTTCCACATAACCCACGGTCTCCTGAAACAGAGATGATACAGACATGTTTGACTTCGCGCTCTTCAAGCAGTGGGTGTGTTAAAGCCTTTTCTTCAACGTTCATCTGGGAAATCAGGTGACCGAGAATAGTATTGAGTTTTTCTGCGTAAGGACGTGTTGCAGTGATATTTTCTTGTGCACGTCGGAGTCGTGCTGCAGCAACGACACGCATTGCATCTGTGACCTGCTCAATGTTTTTAATACTGGTAATACGACGTCGTATTTCTCGTAACGTAGCCATGGTTATTCACCTTCTGTCGGTGTTTCCTCTGATTCCTCTGGTGCAGATTCTTCTGTTGACGCTTCTTGAACCTGTGGTTGTGCTGCTGGGGTATTACTCCAATTTTCCATGAATGATTTTACAGCAGTGTGCATGGCTTCAAGCAATTCATCTCCTAACAGACCGGTTTCTGCGATTTCAGAGAGAAGTTCTGCATGATTTCTATCAAGGTATTGTAGGAATTCAGACTCAAATCTTGCAACTTCTGATTCAGGTACCTCGTCTAAGTATCCATTCGTTCCACAGAAAATAGAGGCAACTTCACGTTCAACAGGCATCGGTTCGTATTGCGGTTGTTTCAGCAATTCCACGAGTCGTGTGCCGCGTGTGAGAAGAGATTGTGTTAACGGATCAAGATCAGAACCGAATTGTGCGAAAGCAGCAACTTCTCGGAAACTTGCAAGATCAAGTTTTAGGGTGCCTGCGACCTCATCTGATTTCATTGCTTTAACTTGTGCATCGCCACCTACACGAGATACAGAAGTGCCAACATCAATTGCAGGTCTCACACCTTGGTTAAACAGATCCGTTGTGAGGTATATCTGTCCATCGGTAATGGAGATAACGTTTGTTGGGATGTATGTCGTCAAATCCCCTTCAAAGATTTCAATAATCGGTAAAGCTGTTAGAGAACCGCCACCTAAATCATCGCTAAGTTTTGCGGCACGTTCCAATAGACGTGAGTGTAGATAGAACACATCACCCGGATATGCTTCACGACCTGGTGGTCTACGTGACAGCAGTGACATTTGTCGATATGCCCACGCGTGTTTTGTAAGGTCATCGTAGATGATAAGCGCGTGTTTGCCGTTATGACAGAAGTATTCCGCCATTGATGTGCCAGAGTATGGAGCGAGGTATTGTAGCGGTGATGGTGCACTTGCTGGCGCAGAAACGATGGTGGTATATTCCAACGCGTTATGTTCACGAAGGGTGTTAGCTACTTGTGCTAATGTTGAACCTTTCTGTCCGATTGCGACATAGATGCAATATACATCTGTATTCTTTTGACTGAGTATAGCGTCTATTGCGATTGCGGTTTTACCTGTTCGACGGTCACCGATGATGAGTTCTCGCTGACCTCTACCGATGGGTGTTAAGCTGTCAATGGCTTTTAAGCCTGTGTAAAGCGGTTCACTGACGGGTTGACGTTGAACGATTCCTAACCCTTTCTGTTCCACTGGTAGCCGATGTTCTGTATGAATATCTCCTAAGCCATCAATAGGGACACCAAGTGCATCAACGATTCGTCCGAGGAGTGCCTCGCCTACCGGTACTTCAGGTAGCCTTCCTGTGCGTTTGACAGTATCGCCTTCGTGTATTAGTTGGTCTTCTCCAAATAGAACACAACCGACGTTGTCTTCTTCAAGGTTGAAAGCGATTCCAAAAATATCGTTCGGGAATTCAATCATTTCACTTGCCATTGCATTGGCAAGTCCATGAACCCGCGCGATACCATCGCCTACCTCCAGCACAGTCCCGGAGTCATAGACATCCACGTCCTGTTCAAATTGTTGGAGTTGTTGTTTAAGGATATTTGATATTTCGTCCGGTCGGACTTCTCTTGCCATATTTTCAATCCTCTATGGGTTCGCAATTGTCTTCATTCAGTTGGGAAACCTATCGGTATAGTGGGATTTACTACAAAATGTGCAGTCAATTTATCCTTTTGCAAGTTGCTGTTTCAATCGTTGTAGTTGTGTTGCGACACTTGCATCAAAAACAGTGTCACCTAACTGTACGATAAACCCACCTTGAATCCGTTCATCGGTATCGGTTTCCAACCGCACCTGTTTTCCCGAATATGCACTTAATTGCTGTATAAGTCTTTGTTCTTGGTTTTGTGTTATCGGAACTGCTGTCGTTACTTTTGCGGCAATCCTTCCTGCAGCCTCATCAACGATGTCTGAAAACACATTCATTATTGCAATTAGATAACGTTCGCGTTGTTTCTGTGCGAGAAGTTTGAAAAAATTAATCGTCAAAGGATGCATTCCGTCAGTAAAGAGCTGCTGAAACGTATCGCTTTTGATCTGCGGAGATAGTAGAGGTGTATTGATAAATTGTGTCAACTCCTCAGACTGATCTAACAATTCTCGCATCTTTTCAATATCAGCGATGATAGCTGTTAAAGCATTCTGTTCAACAGCTGCTTCGTATAGGGCACGAGCATAAGGTTTTGCAACCCGAATGTCTCTCATTGTACGTTTTTACCTATCAAAATAAGATCCAAAAGTAGTTTGAAAATCTATAAAGGAAACTACTGAGGTGGATTCGTTGACAATCTGCTAATGGATGCATCAATGATACTTTGATGTCTCTCTGGACTGAGTTCTGCACTTATAATTTTCCCGGCAGCATCAATAGCGAGTTCTGCAACCACACCGCGCAGTTCAGAGATAGCATCATCTTTTTCACGTTGAATCTCGGAACGTGCTCTGGCAACCTCATCTGCTGCTTCTTGACGTGCTTGATCAACGATTTGCTGTCGTTCAGTATTGCCCTGATCAATAGCAGCTTGGATTTTGGCTTGTGACTCATTTTCAATATCACCTAAGCGTTGTCGTGTCTCAGCAGTAAGTCGATCCAATTCTTCTCTATCAGTCTTCAGTTGTTCCAACTGCGTATTGATATCGTTGCGGCGTTCTTCTAAGAGTCCACCGACTTTGCCGAAAACGAATTTCCATAGCACAGCAAGGACTACCAGAAACCCTAAGGCTTGTACCAAAATAGTCTTTGGGTCAATACCGAGGTCCGACAATAATCCACCACCTGAAGGGGCTTCGGCTGCAAAGACACTTGTTATGCAGATACTCATTAGAATGAAACAACTTGCATATATTTTTTTCATAAACGGTCTCTACTTTGAGATTTTGCTACGCTCAATCATTTAATATCTGTTGTTGATAAAAGCGTGCAATGTACTTAGATACCCAACGTGTTGGGGCAGTTACAGATTTGATGCCCCAACGTGTTAGAAGGTGATATGTTATTATTGATTGCCCATATCAATATTTGCATTGTTGTCACTTGGTGGTGGCGGGCGATCAGCTTCAATTGCATCTTTTACTGTAATTGTGTCTGGTTTTACGTCAACACCGGGGAGTTTTGGGAGTAAAAGAAAAAACATAAGCAACGCATAAATAACAAGTGATTCAATAAGAGCCAAACCAATAATCATAGCGGTTTGAATTTTCGCTGCTGATTCCGGTTGACGTGCAATACCTTCAAGGGCGGTACTCGTGGCGGCACCTTGTGCTCTTGAGGCAAAAATAACAGCGATTGGCAATCCTAAGGTTACACCAAACGCTAACACTGCTAAGTAAATCATGAAATGTCCTCCTTGGACAGGAATTGGCAAGCTAACCCTTGCCACATAGAAGTTTAATGATGCGCTTCATGCGCGTCGTCATGGTGCTCTATAAATAGCACGATATATATAGTTGTTAAGAGAGTGAATACGAATGCTTGGAGAAGACCTCCGAACATAGCAAAAAACACCATCGGTACCTGAACTGGTATCGGAAGGAAGAATGCTCCAATTGGAATTATTCCGAGTGCTGTCAGTTGAATAATTACTGATTTTTCTCCAAAAATATTACCAAATAGACGGATGGCAAGTGATCCTGCCCGTGACAACTGTGCGACTACTTCAATTGGGAACATCAAGAATCCTAGCCACGTAGGATTCCCGAGCAGATGTTTGAAATAACCTCCAAACCCATTTTCTTTAATAGCAATTATTTGAACACCGACGACTGCGGTAATACCGAGAGCAAGCGGTGTATTTAGATCTGCTGTTGGGGCTTGGAAACCTGGAATGAGTCCGATATAGTTCAGAGAGAGAATGAAAATGAAAAAAGAACCAACAAAAGGGATATACTTTTTACCTTGTTCCCCCAATATGCCGCCAAAGAAATCCGATATACCTCCGACAAACATTTCTAATAATGTCTGTCCTTTTCCTTCAGGGATTCGCTTCAACTTGCGAGTTACAAGAACGAAAAAAAGAGATAAAAAGAGAACGACAAATAATGTGTTAGGGATTAAGTCCGGTTGATGCCATTTTCCCGGTTCAGGAATTATATCATTCGGCAATAACTGTGATATAGGAGAGAACCAAGAACGGTAACCGTAATGTTGGATGGGGGCTTTAGCATGTTCATCCGCGTCGGATCCATCTGTAGACGCATCCTCTGCTGCGAATGTGCCAGTCATTGCTATAAAAGAGAGTGCAATGACCAGGCAAATAAACGAAATTTTTTTCATCTTGTATTGTTGACTTTTTAGATGTGGGTTATATTCTTCACCTATGTGTATTTTAAGGTTGTTCAGGATCTTTTTTTCTAAGAATTGTTATCATCAAACCGACTGCTTTAATGATAATTGCACCTTGTACTAAAACTATTCCTCCACCGAATGCATATACATTCAACCACTTCATTTGAAACAAGAAATAGAGAAGCACACCCAGCACAGTATATTTACCGAGTGCGATAAATCCAAGCAAATACTTGGTTTTTTGTGTTTTCCCTGGACGAACCAGTCTTCGAATCACGAATTCAATTGACCAAAACATACTGAGACCAATAACACTACCGATAAGAAAACTGGGGAGTGCGGCAAGATTGAATCCCAACAAAACTGCACTGATGACGATGGTCAGGATGATTGTTAAGATATAAACTTGTCGGATAAACCGGTCACCAAATTCAAGTGTGGGACCCATTTAAGTAGGTGACTCCTTTGTCAAATAACGGTGGATCGTTGACGGTTCTCAAGTAGTATCGTGTCGTGCTCTGAACGTGTTTTCAATGGTTGTTTTGCTCAGTATCTTGTTCTTGTTCTGCAGCTTCACGTCGTTGTTTTTCCATGCGTTCCATCTGTCGGTTCCACCGCGCTACCGAACGGAACATCTCTAGGAATCCAGCTGCAACCCCAATTGCAAAACCGATGTACGATCCAATATCTGCGTTGCCTAATTTTCCACCGATCCACTTTCCACCGAAATAACCGATTACAATAGCGAGTGCAAGCGTTATGCCTATTGAGGCAAGGTCAAACATTCCAACATTTTCATGTTTGAATTGGTCTAACCGACGTTTAATCATAGCGGTTACTCCCATATTCAGAAAATGGCGTTAGGATAGACTATACCCTAAGCAACGGTATATATTATACTATAAGATTTGTGTTAATGCAAAAATTTTGGGATTAATCCGACTTAGGTTTGTAGCAATAATATAGTGATAAAACAATAGTCATGATAGGAAAGATTACTGCTATAGCAGTTGTAGGAGTATCCACTACAAATAACGGATTTCCGTATCCTACTTTTTTAATTCTATAAGCGTTTCTCATTTTGCTTTACAAAAACGTCATTTTGCCTCGATTAATACTGCCCAATGCGCTTTTGTCGGTGTGGTTAATGTTATGCTATCGCTGAACGGAATTTCCTCAGTTTTTCTCCATTTGCTAAGTCGTATATTTAACCATCTGATTGTTACCGTTTTGGCATTTGACTTATCAATGGTACTGAGATCAAGATCAACTGAACCACCTTTTGGAAAATAGACTGCATATTCCTTTCCGGGATTTGCGAAGGTGTACGCCTCATTTTCTTCTCTATTAGAGAGCAGGTCATTGTGTGGCTCACACCTAAACACATCCATTTCATCTGTAATCATTCGCATACTTTTGAGACTTGCTTGTGCTGTCTTACCTAAACCGAGTCCGTTAGGTGGTCGGTGGAACCGTGCTGATGCAAAACCTCCGAAAATATTGCGCCAGAACCGTGCCAACCCATCTTGTGTTTTTCCGTATTTACCGGTATCAGCACCGTAAATCTTAACATTATTGATGGGACGAATCGGTGAGAGTTCTGTTCGATAATTCTGTGCATTATCCCAATGTGTCTGGCGTTTCTGTGTATTATTTTGTGATATATCGCAGAATGAGTATATTTCAGGATGATCCTTTGTATTACGATGTTGACTGTGATATATTTCCCACGGATTCCACATCTCAGTTGTTTCAACGCCACGTCCAGCCTCTGCGGCTCGATTCTTGATGTAAGTTGACCAGTATTCACCCCATGCAGGTGTAACTGCGGTCTCGTTGTCCATACAGTAGAGTATGTGTCCATAAGGAAGTGTCTCTGAAAGAAGTTTGTCCACATACTTTTGTTGATACTTTAGGACTATTTCCTGATTTCGCTCTTTCGGCACAGACCAGAAGAAGTTATTTTCCGCTGCAGATGGATGACTCTTAACAACAGTAGGTAACTCTGATTCCTCTATAGTATAATTGCTGTTATTTTTTGGATTGAAGGGATTCGTATCCCAAGGTTCACGGTAATAACTGAAGGTCGCCCACACCTCAATCTGGACAATAATATCCAGTTCGTGGGTCCACTTGATAAAATTGCGAAAACGCGTCCAAAATTCATCGTTCCACTGATTCAAGTCATATTTATCACCGACCTTTTTGTGAAAAGGTACATCACCTTCATCAACCCAACTCATTGTAGACCGTACATAGTTGCCATCGACTGACTTCAAAAGGTCAAGATGTTCTCTCAGATTCGGAATTTGAAATAAATTGTCCTCAACTGAACCACCGATGAGTAGAACAGGTTCACCTTTGTATTGCCAGTAACGAGGGTTTTCCGTATAAATTTTGATACGATTTTCTTCCATATCAATTTCCTTTTTGGAATTGGTTTCCTGTTCTGTAATTGAGTATAGGGTTATGGATATGAACAGAGTCAGAAAAAACTTACCGATTGCAGTGTGCGACTCCAACAGACTTGGCAAAAGATTGTCTCCTAAATGTAAGGAAGTATTAGTTTTAGATTAAGGTGCTACACGGGTGTAAAGTTTTTGTGCCAACATACCATCAACTAATACCATTTCTAATAAATAAAGCGTCATTTGCTGAGGACTACTTGTAGGAGCGACCTCCCGGTCGCGACCGGGAGGTCGCTCCTACAGAAGAAAGATTTCCAATCAATAATAATGTTTGAATCCGGTAATGGGACAATAAATATTAGAATTGGTATAACTATTGTTGGGAAGTTAATTATTAACAAAAACTTTATACCCGTACTACATCATCTTACTTGAACTAAAACTGCCCAATGTGCTTTTGTCGGTGTGGTTAATAGACATTATATAAGTTTAATCGAAATGTTTGTCATAACACCAAGGTCTGAAGTTTAGACGAAAGTTATGTAATCCACAACAGATTTTCATGACTAAATCGCTGAACCCTTGTTTCCAATTACGCAA
>Ga0209754_1001768_pt1 | contig 19643 bp, 12 predicted proteins | sample MesohylBB_FD_187295 | JGI IMG/M metagenome (GOLD analysis project Ga0209754, IMG submission 187295) | Host-associated microbial community of the marine sponge Aplysina aerophoba from Gulf of Piran - sponge mesohyl, lysed by bead beating... | ecosystem: Host-associated > Porifera > Sponge >... | reverse complement strand
AGTCTTTCGGGATCTCGCACAACATCCGAAACTCATTCGAGTCGTTCAAGGGCTCATTGGAACAGATCTGCTACTCTTTAGAAGCACGTTGATGTTCAAACCAGCGTTTCATGGATCTTCGCACGGGTTACATCAAGACTCAGCGTATTGGCCCATGGAGCCCCCGTGCCTTGTTACCGTGAGTATTGCCCTCAACGACGCTACACCTGAAAACGGTTGTTTCAAGGTAATTCCAAGAAGCCACCTGTGGGGAATACAGTCGTGGGGACATATTGCACGTCAGCAGGATGCAGAGCTCACTGACCGGAAGGAGGTCGCGGAACAACAGATGGATATCCCCCTTTCTGCGGGAAGTGTTCTATTTTTTCATAGTTTAATGGTACACGGTTCCGGACCAAATACCACGCCCAAACCCCGGAACACGGCGTTGTATGCTTACTTCTCACCGCAGGTCCGGTATGTGCCGAAAGATGGAAAGCCAGGGGAGAAAACATTTCCCGTTGTTGCGGGACTCGATGGCAGAACAGAATTGACGCTTGTCGCCCAAACATAGAAACTCCTTAGACAGACGAAACGACCTCGGGCTACAAGACCTCAGTGGAAATTTCACGTCGGATGGAGGACTACACTGCTATGGCTACAGACGAAATTACCAAAGACATTTCGGAAAAAAACAAGAACCAGGTGCCTGTTGTTAGGAAGAAGCGTGGAACGAAAGTAAAATCGGCACAATCTAATGCCCTCGTTGTTTATGAGAAACAGGAAATTGCTCGTAAAAACAAGGGGTTCTTCAGGAAATCGAAGCGAACATCGACACCGTCTCACGGACAACTTGTGCAGTTACTTCTGAAGAATATCGAGACGTTTTCCGAGGACGAAGTCCAACTGTTCCGAGCGATTTTTGATTTGAAAACATTGACGGTGCAGGAGGTGATGGTTCCCTTGTCAGAAATAACACCGCTGACAAGGGAATCGTCGTGTTCTGAAATCTCGAAATATTGTCGCGTTTCCAACTATTGTTACATTCCTGTATATAGTGAGCGTGTTGACCAGTTGCTCGGAGTGATTGATCCGATGGAAGTACTCATAACCGAGCAACATGAGGCGGATTTATCACAATTTGTAAGGGAGGTACGTTATGTACCTACACTCAAGTCTGCGTTGGATTTATTGAATGAACTGCGGGAATCCGAAATTCCTGCGGCAATTGTGGTTAACGAGCACGGGAGTTGCGTCGGGATTGTAGAATTAATGGATATTCTGGAAAAAGTTGTAGGTCGGATAGCGTCAAATCGGAAACGCGATATGCCTCGCGTTGAACAACTCAGCCGTAATGAATGGCACATTGATGCACGCGTGTTAATTGCTGAAGTCAATACCGCGTTAGATATCCACATTCCGACAGATCAGTGTGATACCATCGGTGGCTTTATCCTTATGTTACTCGGGCGATTGCCACAGATAGGGGAAACAGTTGAATATGAAGACTTCGAATTTAATATAGATCAGGTCTTCAAATATCGTATTTCTGGTATCCGAGTTATGAAAAAAACTGTAGAGAGAACTCGGCGATGAAGAGGTTGAGTTGAATAACGGAAAAATCAAAGAGAAATCATGAAGCTGAAACGTTCTCGCCATCACATTTTCAAAAGAACGCGCATTCAAATGTTGATTGTGTGGTACCTCATTCTACTTGGTGGTATCATCGTTCTTGTCTGGAAAATGCCTGCGATTGTTTCGCGCTTGTAAAACCATCTTAGGCACGTATATTGAAGAGACAGATGACTTTCCAGTGTGATGGCTTACATCACGTTTTAAATATGTGCATGAATCCTAAGTTGGATGGTTGTGATAGCACCCAACGCCTAAAGGCGTGGGCTTCGGCTTCGTAGACAGTGCGGTTTACTCAAAGAGACTACCGTCTTAATCCGTCTCCACCAGCAGGCGATTACCCAAAGGGTGAAAAATCCCTTTAGGCACATCATGCGGAAACTTTCATGGCTATCCCCGCCTGCCTCTCTCCAAAAGGAGAGAAAAGTTAAAAAGGGGGCAGCCATACAACGTGCAGACTTTCACCTCTGCTCCGATTCAAGCTTTCGCTCAATTACGCGTGAACTGCCCAGTATATGTTTTTAAAGTGGTATCACACTTAACACTGTTTGACTTCCTTTGACCGAAGCGGACACCTCCCCAACGAGTGTTGGGGGTCAAAGCGGTGTCCAAAGTGTTAAGTCTTATTATACAACATTTTTGACTGAATGTCAATTTTATTTTGGGGAAATACGTCCTTAGCGGGCTTATATCCCAAACCTAAAGGATTGGGCTTTACGCCCGAATGCCCGTAAAGGAGGATTCACTCAATGTACACTGTCATTCTGATGTCATCGCGTGGAAACTCAGTTCGTCAGCACGTAATCAACCCAGGACACATCCTACTTTTCGTCTCCATCCTCTCAACTTTACTCTTAGCAGGGACCAGTGGGATTGGATATGGACTTTTCCAGAGGTTCCATGAAGCTGGTGCCGAACAAAGACTACAGGCGAGTCTGGAAGAAAATGATACATTAATGCAGTCAAAACTCCAAGTTGAATTGGAACTCGCTGGTGTTAATGAGGAGATGAAAGATATTCGCGAGATGGCGGAAAAGATTCAGCAGGCTTTGGGAATCCTCGGGCAAGGCGGTGGGGATAGTAGTGTTTCTGGGGTATCCAATGGAACTGAAGGGTCAGTTGATACGCAACAGGAAAATATCGCAGCGACTGATGACACCTCGGATGATACACCCGAAAAACAGGAAGTTCTAACGCCGAGTATGCTGAAGCATGAGATCCTGCCTCTCTATGACTATGCCAGCGAACATCAAAAACAACTTGATGGATATCCTTCGATTCTACCGGTGAAACTTCAACAGGAAAACGGAGAGAAATACGGTTATTGGTATTCTTCCGGTTTTGGGTGGCGTACCCATCCGTTGACGAAGAAACGCGAATTTCATCAAGGATTGGATATTAAAACCCGATCCGGGGTTCCTGTTATCGCTGCTGCTGATGGGAAAGTTGTGAAGATAGAGAGGAACAGCTATTTAGGAAAGATAATTGAGATTGACCATGAAGGATACCAGTTCAAAACGTTGTACGCGCATTTGAAGGGTTACGCGGATGGACTCAAAGTTGGGCAAAAAGTGACGCGCGGTCAGCTTATCGGCTACGTCGGAAATACCGGTCGTAGCACGGGTGCACACCTACACTATGGAGTTTATGACATAGGAAATAAGAAATGGGTGAATCCGATTAAATATATCTTTGATCAGCAACCAACGTTTTCACCATAATTGCATGTCTTCAATATTACTAAGGAGAGTGAAAAACATGTCCTATTTAAAACTCCTCAGACGTTGCAGCGTACATTTTGCAACGTGGGGGATTATATTATGCCTTTTGGCACTACCTACTGTCCTATTTGCACAGGACGAACTAATCATTATTTCGCCACACCCAGAAGGAACTGAGACGGAGTTTGGAAATAATTTCGAGAAGTGGTACGAGGAACAAACCGGCAGAACAGTCAAAACCGACTGGCGAGATGTGGGTGGCACCTCTTCCAACTATCGGTTCATCGAATCGGAGTTTAAGCGCGTGCCAGACGGTATCGGTGTTGATATTTTCTTTGGTGGTGGCACTGACAATTATCTCCGCCTTTCAAACAACGGTTGGTTGCACGCTTACAAACTACCTGAGGCACAACTTGCGCAGATGACGCAATCGTTTCAAGGTATCCCGCTCTACGATGCCGAACATCAATGGTACGGTGCAGCATTATCGAGTTTCGGCATTATGCATAATGAGGAGTTGCGTGAAATGCTGAGTCTCCCCAAAGTCAAGACATGGCGGGATTTGGGTGATGTCGCATTGCTCGGTAAAATAGGCGCAGCCGACCCCAGAGAGAGTGGTTCCGCACACATGGTGTATGAGATTATCCTTCAAACGCTCGGATGGGACGAAGGGTTTGCGCTCCTGACAAAGATCGGTGGTAATGTTCGCGGTTTCTCCGCTGGTGCCAATGCTATCCCGACAGATGTCGTTGCAGGACAAGTCATCTATGGACTCGCGATTGATTTTTACGCATACGGTCAAATTGCTGTCGTCGGTGCGGACAAAATCCAATATGTTGTTCCAGCCGATGGTGCAGTCGTCACTGCTGATCCTATTGCAATCCTCAAAGGTGCCCCGAATCTGCCTGTCGCACAAAAATTTCTTGAATTCGTTTTATCAGAAGATGCCCAGAAACTCTGGATGCTCCGCGACACCGATTCGGAGGGACCTAAGTGGAAGGGTGGTTTAAACCGCGCGAGCGTACTGCCAGCACTCTATGACAAATTAGGTGAGCGATGCATTGTCCCAAATCCATTTGCCATGGACGGAACACCCTTCCAATACAACTCAGAGAAAGGCGGTACCCGATGGAACATCGTTAACGACCTTTTCGGGGTCTTGATTATTGACTCGCATAAGGATCTCGTCAACGCATGGAAGGCAATCCGAAAGTGTAAGGATCCAGCGAAACGTGACGCAGCGATTGCGGTTTTAACGAAGATGCCGATAACCGAAGAAGAAGCGATGGAATTGGCAGGTGGAGCATGGAAAGATCCAAAAATCCGCAACGAGAAAATCAAGGAATGGGGGCAGTTCGCTAAGGAGAAATTCAAAGAGGCACGAAATTTGGCAAAATAGTCTTATGTCAAGACTTATTTGCAGAAAGCGGCGGCAGATTGATTTCTACACCTAAGAAGTCAGAGAGTTTCCCACACTCCTCTCGGTAGTAGGCAATTTTTGTTGAATCGTCTGCCTCGCTTGTCATCACCGCCGCCATAAATTCGTGCGGATAGTGCGTTTTCAGGTACGCCATGCGATACGCTAACATGGAGTAGACAACGGCATGCGATTTGTTAAAAGCATAGCCTGCAGAAAGTTCAAGCAGTTCGAATACTTCTTCAACCTCTTCTTTAGCGAAACCGTTCTTCATTGCCCCTTCAACAAATTTTTCACGCTGTGCCGCAAGCAACTCCTCGTTTTTCCCGTCCATTTTTCTACCCATTGCGGAGCGAAGGATATCCGCTTCAGCAAACGTAAAGCCTGCCATATCGTGAGCAATCTGCATCACCTGTTCCTGATAGAGGCACACACCGTAGGTGCTTTTGAGTATACTCTCAAGTGATGGGTGTATATATTCTACGGGCTGCAGCCCATTCTTCCGATCTATGTACCGCTGTATATCCCCATTTTCTATCGGTCCCGGACGATAGAGTGTCGGAATCGCACAGAACTCCTCAAAGTTGTCAGGTTTTAGTTGGGTAACAACCCGATGCATACCGGGAGAGGTTTCCAACTGGAATAAGCCAGCGATGAGTCCGTGGCAAACCAACGAATAGGTTTCCTTATCGTCAAACGGAATCTCTTCCAGTTTAACCTTGACCCCGCGGTCCGCCTCAATCATCTGAAGACAGTCGTATGTTTCAGTAAGACTCCGTAAACCGAGGGAATCAAATTTGACGATACCGACATCTTCGACGGTTTTCCCTTCAAACTGTGTCGCGACTTGGTCATGTCTATCCTTGAACAGCGGGACGTAATTTGTCAACGGACCGTCTGAGACGACAATTGCGGAGGTGTGAGAGGAAACGTGTTGTTTCAGACCTTCAACTGCTCTGCTAATCTCAATCAGTTCTCTATTTTCAGGAAGCTCCGCGAGTGTCTCGAACTCAGGTATCTGTTCCAAGACCTCATCAATTGTGATGCTTGGAGTAGTGGGAATGAGATTTGTCAACTTTTCGACGTTTTCGAGCGGCAGTTCAAGCGCGTGACCGACATCCTTGATAGCGGCTTTGGCACCCAAGGTCGCAAAGGTAGCGACTTTACTGACGGAATCCGCTCCGTATTTCTTCACGAGATACGCAATTACATCTTTACGTGCGCGGTCGGCGAAATCTATATCAATATCTGGAGTGCTGAGACGTTCAAGGTTCAAAAATCGTTCAAATAGACAACCGTGATCCATCGGATTAAAACTAATCACACCGAGCGCATAGAGCACCAGACTGCCGGCGGCAGAACCGCGAGCGGAAAGCGGGTACCCCTGCTTGTGGGCGTAGTTGACATAATCGCCGACAATCAAAAAATAGTTGGCATGATTTCCCTGTCTGATGATATCCAGTTCATAATCGACCCGTTGTCGGATGGATTCGGAGAGTTGACCGTACTTTTCACGTAAGCCTTGGTAGCACAACTCCCTCAGATAACTATCGTGTGTATGCCCTGCAGGGACTTCGTATTTCGGCATCGGATCCTGTTGATAGTCGAGTTCAAGGTGGCACCGACTCGCAATTGCAAGTGTATTGCTGATAGCCTCTGGCGGGTAATCCTTCAGTGCCTCTCGCATCTCCTCAACACTTTTGAAGTAGAAGTGGTTATCATAGCGGAGCCGCTCCCGGTCGTTGACAGTTTTCTGCGTCTGGATACAGAGGAGAATGTCGTGCATCCCGTGATCCGATTTGCGGAGGTAGTGGCAATCGTTTGTGCCGACGATAGGAAGATTGAACTCGTTCGCCAACTGTACCATCACTGGATATACCTCAAGTTCCTTGTCGATGTAGTGATTTTGTACCTCAACGTAAAGATTGTGTTCCCCCATTATCTCCATCAGCGTTTTGAAGTTCTGAATCGCTTCGTCTCGCCGATTTGCACAAAGGAGTTGTGGTACCTGTCCATGGATACACCCTGTGAGTGCGATAATCCCGTCCCGGTGTTCACGTAAGATTTCCATGTCGATGCGTGGTTTGCGATTGAAGCCCTCTGTGTATCCAAGCGACACCAATTCCAAGAGATTTCGATAGCCGGTTGTATCTTCGGCGAGCAGCGTAAGATGATAAGGATCTCCGTGTTCTTGCTCACGCGTCTTTCGGCTACCGTGTGCGACATACACCTCACAACCGATGATTGGGTTGACTCCTGCCTCCGTCGCCTTGTTGTATAGTTCCCATGCGCCGAACATATTGCCGTGGTCTGTAAGTGCGACAGCAGGGACGCTATTCTCAACTGCCCAATCCACCATATCTGGAATACGGCAGGCACCATCGAGCATGCTATATTCGCTATGGTTATGTAGATGAACAAATTCGGACGTGGTTGTAGATGAGACGCGAGTGCCGCCTCCAGGAGAGCCTCCACGCTGCTGGGTGGACGGAGCGACAGCGGGTCCGCTTTGTGGCTCAATCCCGGCTGCCAGGACAGTGACAATAATGTTGTCATCGGGTTCAGGATCGTCGTCTTTGTAGACCAGTCCAAATATAATTTGTGTGTCAAATGCTTCGTTTTGGAGCACATTCATCGCTGCATCTAACTCATTCATCATAAAGTCTGGCGGGGCACTAATCCTGGTGATCAGTCCAGTCGCGCTCCCGATGTTTTTCCCGTCCAGCAGTGGTGAGGCGATAGCGTCTTTCATAGCGATTCGCGCCCTGTTTTCACCGGATGCTTGCCCCATCCCCATTAACACCGTGCCAGCATCCTTCATGATGCTCTCTATATCGGCGAAATCAATGTTAATCTCGCCTGACTCCGCAATAATATCGGCGACAGTTTTAATGCCGAGTAACACGGTTTCATCGCTCATGCGGAACGCTTCGTTTGATGTTAGTTCCACGTCCACAGTCTCAAGGAGTCGCTGATTCGGGACTACGATAACGGCATCGGTGCTGTCTCGGAGTTCATGGAGCCCCAGTTGCGCGTGTTCGGCGCGGCGTTGTCCCTCGGAATCAAGTGGAAGTGTCACAACACCTATCGTTAAAGCACCGTGATATCGGGCGATAGACGCGATCAAGGGTGCGGCACCTGTTCCTGTTCCGCCTCCCATGCCGGCAGTAACGAAAACCATACGTGCGTCGGCAAAGATGGCATTGAACGTTTCCAGATCTTCCTCAGCTGCCCTTCTACCTATCTCCGGATTTGCATCTGTGCCGAGTCCTTGTGTGGTATCAGCACCGATCTGGACCTGTGTCGCTCCATCGCACGTGCGGAGTGCCTCCAAATCTGTATTCACAGCGTAAAATTCAACTTCTTTCCAGTCGCCTCCAATCATCCGTTTGACAACATTGCCACCTGCGTCGCCGACACCGAGAACCTTGGTTTTGTCACGTGTTGGTTTGGATACTTCCTTTTCATTCGCCATAGTTCTTCCCCTCTTAACTTCTTCAACGCCAAATTCCTCGCGCAGGAGTGCCCGAATTTGGCTGAGTCTTGTTTTGACAGTGCCAACTGCCAAATCGAGTTCCTTCGCAATCTCTTTGATCGTCCACATCTCTAAGTAATACAGCACAGCGACAGCACGGACCCGCTCCGGTAGGTCGTGTACTGCTTCGGTTACAGCGGCGCGAAGTTCCATCTCTCGAAACCGAGCAAGCACATCCCGATCAATCGTTTCAGCGAGTTGCTCTGCGCTCTGAAGAATCTCACCTCTTGTGTGCGAGCTGGCGGTGTAGTACCTTCTGCAGGTGGTGTAGGCTATCCTCCTGAGCCAAGCACCGAAACTGCTGACTTCGCGTAAACCTCTGATATTTTCCCAGACGGCCACCCAGATATCTTGAAAAATCTCTTCAGCATCGCGGATCTGGCGGGAGTTTAAGACAACGAGTTGCCAAATCCTGGAACTGTGGCGGGCAGCGAGCTGGGCGAATGCTTCCTCATCCCCGCCTTGCACGAGCCGAATGAGTTCGTCATCTGTTAGGTCTGTGTACGTTGATGAATCATATCGCATAGATAAATTCCCAATTAGATTTGCCCAATTAGACTTGCTCAATTAGATTTGGTTATAAAGAGGGGAATTTTTGGGGAAAAGGTTTAAAAATTTTTGTGGATAGCGAAATTTTGTGGACGATGCGTGTCGTGGAAAATCTTTTATCGCCGCCGTGATGCCATATCAAATCCGACTGCTGCGACAAGCACGATTCCTTTGATTATATCTTGCCACGAGGCATCCATGTTCGCCATACTCATTCCGTTGTTGAGGCTTTCCATAACGAACGCGCCTAAAATTGCACCGAAGATGCTCCCGCGTCCGCCCATCAAACTGGCACCCCCAATAACGCACGCTGCAATAGCATCTAACTCCAGCAACCGTCCCGCTTCTGGACTGGCACTTCCGACACGCGCTGTCATCACAACCCCAGCGATCGCCATTAACGCACCCATCGTTGCAAATACCCGCAACGTAATCCCGCGGACGTTGATACCAGAGAGGTAAGCCGCTTCGGCGTTTCCACCGACTGCATACACATAACGTCCAAAACGGGTGTGGTTGGCGATGAAATGAAATACGAACGCTAATCCAAATAGAATGCAGACTGGAAAGGGAATCCCTTTGTGAGTATTCATTACGGAGATGAACGCTATAATGAGTGCGGATGTTCCGACTACCCTCAATAGAAGAATTCTCAAGGATGTTTGCTCAGTACCGTACTGTAGTTGGGCGGTTCGCTGTCGGTAAAAGCGGTATCCATTGACACCCAAGCCAACGACCATGAGTCCCCATCCAAGCGTTGACGAAAGATAGGCGTTCCCGATTGCCTTGAGCCAATTGTCTGGAAGTAGGATGGTCTCGCCTCTGGTGAAGGCTAACATCAAACCGCGATACGCCAAAAACCCGCCTAATGTGACGATAAATGCTGGGATTCGCTGGTATGCTACAAGGTAACCCTGCATCAACCCCATGAGAACACCGATGCAGATGACCGCAATGAGTGTCACGAGGATCGGTTGTCCCCACCACACGTGTACAATCGCGGCAATGGCACCGAGCAGCCCAGCACCGTAGCCGACAGAGAGATCGATATTCGCAGAAACGATGACTAAAGTCATGCCAACGGCGAGAATAGCTGTGACCGCGGCTTGGCGAGAGAGGTTGGATAGGTTCCGAGTGCTGAGGAAGGTGCCGCCGGTCAGGAGTGTGAAAATCACCCAAACACAGACGAGGGCAAACACCATCGCATACATTCGGAGATTCAGGTGCTTCATAGGTCAGGAATCACTCCTGTTTGGGCGGGAGCCGAATCCACCTTTCAAAGGCGACGGCATCCTCAAAAAACGAACGGACGATGACAAATTCATCGGGTGTCGAGATGGCACACCGTAGCAGTCCTTCCCGAGAACCGTAAACTTCCAAATTCTCACGCCAGATTTTACGAAATACGTCTGTATCCAGTGGAGCCATACCACTCGGCACCGCAGCTATCTTCATTACTTTAATCGCATCGGAGGTGGACATTTCTGATGAATGTGTATCCATTAACGGATCAATTAAGTGCACCTTTATGAATGCTTCCATTTCCTCTGAGTCGGAGGTAATGTCCGGTTCGTTCGCGATCAGTTCACGGAATTGGAAATAGAAGTCCGTACAGATTTGGATTTGCTCGTTCGTTGCCTCTGGCGGAAGAATCTCTTTAAGCGCAACCACAGTCGCTGATTTCTGTTCAGTGGTGGGGACTGCGGCAAGATAAGCTGAATAATCTTTATGAGATACATTAACCTGCTCTTCCAGATACGTCAAATACGGTTGACTCGACAAAACCGTATCCAAACCCTCTTTTTCTTCAAGAAGTTGCGTTAAGAGTTCTTCTTGACTTTCCGTTAGAGGTTTTTCCGCGGATTCTATCAAGAACGCCTCCCGCTCCTTAAGTTGTGTGAACAGATCCTTCATGAACCCTGCCATTTCAAAGGTATGCTTTATCGCACAGCTGGAAAACACAACCAACACCGGAAAGAGTAGAAAAAGGTAGCAGAGAGAATTCTTCCTCAGACGTCTGCGTATTGTAGCGATCAATCGGTTGTTTCGTTGCATGGGAGCTTCTCCATGAGTGCGGATTAATGTGTAAAGAGTTTTTGGAAGTTGTTTGTCGTTGCTTCACCGATTGCTTCTATAGTGGTGCCGCGGAGTTCCGCAATCTTTTCTGCTACAGCACGGACATAAGCCGGTTCATTCCGCTTCCCACGTCGAAATTGGGGAGCGAGCCACGGACAATCGGTTTCTATCAGCAGTTTATCCGCAGGCACTTCCTGTGCTACTGCTTGGACATCTCTGGCATTCGGGTATGTTACAATCCCTCCAATACCGATGTGAAACCCGATGGCGAGACTTCTGTGCATTAATTCAACATCACCGGTAAAGCAGTGCAACACGCCTCGGATTCTTCCCTGGCGTGCTTCTAAAATAGGGAGGATGTCCATATAGGCATCGCGATTGTGGATGACAATCGGCATTTGTAATTCTTCGGCAAGGTCTAACTGTTTTTCAAACGCCTCTTTTTGCACGGGACGCGGCGAGAGGTTACGGTAATAGTCTAATCCGATTTCGCCGAGTGCGATTACCTTCGGATGTGCGGCGAGTTCGTGAAAAGTCTTTAGGGCATCGGGGGTCAGATCCTTTGCGTCATGCGGATGCATTCCAACGGTGGCATAGATATGTGTGTGTTGCCCCGCCAGTTCCACAGCACCGAGGCTGGTTTCCATGTCAAATCCTATGACCAGAATATGGGAAACTGAAGCTTCGTGGGCGCGTTTTAGCATTGCGTCGCGATCACGGTTAAATTGGGAGAGTTGGATGTGTGCGTGCGAGTCAATAAGCATATTTTGTTGTCAAAGCAGAGCAAAACCCAACGCGTCATACCGCGTGCGGTTGGGTGAAAGCCCCTACCGGGCTGGCGTTAGGTTTGAGCATATTTCCTTGAAAACTTACATCAAGGGTGTTCGGATAACGGTCTCAAGCGTGTGCGCGCGGGGTGGCTGTGTCACCAGAAATAGGATTAGATCTGCGACATCTTCTGGAAGTGTGAGATGCTCAATCACATCGTCCGGGTGGTTATCGCGGCGCATCTTGGTATCCACAGGACCGGGACAAACAACCGATGCTTTTACACCGTGTGACCTCCCCTCATTGTTCGTTGTCTCCGTGAAACCGACAACGGCGAATTTAGAGGCACAATACGCACCGCCGTTGACGTGTCCAGATTTGCCGGAGACCGAGGAGACATTGACAATGTGTCCGTATTTCTGCTCGCACATGTGGCTGAAAACGGCTTGTGTGCCGAGGAACACGCCCTTGAGATTGACTGCCATCGTCAGGTCCCAATCCTCTTCTCGGATCTTCGGAATTGGATTGTGGATTGCGATCCCTGCATTGTTGACAAGAATATCCACCTTACCGAAGGTGTCAAGCGTTTGGGCAACCATGGCATCAACATCCGTTTTCAACTGAATATCGGTTGCAACAGCAAGTGCACGTCTGCCGAGTTGTTTTACCTCTTCGGCGACGGCGGTTATTTCGGTGTCTGTCCGTGCAGCAAGCACAATGTCTGCACCTTCTTTGGCAAACGCTAAGGCGGTCGAATGACCGATCCCGCGCCCGCCGCCTGTAATAATAGCGATACGGTTTTCAAGTTTCATATTTTTAATTATTCGCAAAGCGTTAAATTAGGTGATTGGTTTTTCAACGGGTTCTACTTATATCCGCCTGCGCCGGTGTTGCAGGCTACTGTCTTCGGGCGCAGAATTAAAGGTAAAGCCAAACCGTAAGCCCGTAACGGAGTGGAGGACGGATAGGAGAAAAGCACGTTAAATAGGAAATTCACTCCATTACTCCGCAAGGTATAATTAAAATATTTGATAGGGTGCAAGTTTCTCTTTATTGAACAGAATGCCGTGTCCCGGACGATCAGGCGGTGAAAAGTGTCCGTTCCTGAGTGTCAAGGTATCGTCAAGGACCGGGTCAAGCGAAGGTATATATTCAACAAAGAGCGAATGCGGCACAGCGGCAGAGAGATGAACGTGCAAATCCATCAGGAAGTGTGGTGAGACCGAAAGTCCAAAGCATTCTGCCATGTGTGCCACCTTCATCCATTCAGAGATACCACCGACGCGAACAGCGTCAGCTTGTAGGATATCCGCCGCACCTTGTGCGATGTATTCCTTAAAGACGTATTTATTGTAAATAGTCTCACCAACAGCGATCGGGATCGTGGTTTTCTCGCGGAGTGTCACATGACTGGCCACATCGTCTGCCTCGATCGGTTCCTCAAACCAGAAGAGGTCTGCTTCTTCAACACGACACGCGAGTTGAATGGCTTCGCGGGCGTTCCATTTCATATTGGCATCGATCATGAGATAGGGTTCCTGACCAATTGCCTTTCTGACGGCGAAGATGCGTGCCACATCTTCATAGAGACTGTCTCGTCCGACCTTAATCTTGATACCTTTGAAGCCTTGCTCCACAAATTCCACGGATTGCCTAACGAGTTCGTCTTCAGAGAGGTGTAGCCAGCCACCATCTGTATTGTAAACGGGGACAGCGGATCTTGCTCCACCAAGGAGTTGGTAGAGCGGCACTCCTGCACGCTTTGCCATGAGATCCCAGAGGGCAATGTCTACCGCTGCCATACCTAAACCGACGATGCCACCTCTGCCAACCCAGTGTGTCTCCATCCACATCCGATTCCAAATTCGGTCGATGTTGGAAGCATCCTCTTCGAGGAGAATAGGCGTGAGGTAAGCATCCATCGTCTGCTTAATCGCTTCCCCGCCCTTACCGATCGTATAAGAAAACCCGGTCCCCACAACACCATCTACATCTTCAATCTCAATGAAGGGAAATTCCATAGAGACGAAAGTTTGAATGGCATCGACGCGTTCAACTTCAGGTGGGATGTCATACAGAGATGTTCGAACTGCTTTAATTTTCATTGGGGTTTGCTTATTACTCGGTTACGGCACACGGCGTGTGCCTACTACTGCTCTATCCATTTTCAAATGATGGGATCTGTTTTTGTTTGTAGTAGGGCAATTCATTGCCCGTTCTTGACATGGGAACGTGCGATAAATCGCACTACTACGAACGGACCTTCAAGTTCAGGGTGACAGAACACTATTTTAGGTTCTCAATCATCGCCAGTAAGTTTTCGATACAGATGCGTGAGGCTTCCTCACCAGCTTCAGAGAAGGCTTGACCTGCTGGACGGTTGAGGATAGCTTCGTCAATTTTCAGTGAGGGTCGCCAATGCGTCTCAAGGGTAAGATGCCCTTCGTAACCGTCGTCAATGAGGGCTTGCAGTTGCCCTTGCCAGTCAATGATGCCGTCGCCGACGGGAACAGATTCTATCTCGCCTGTATCAGGATTCGGACCTGCGTCCTTGAGGTGTGCGTGAATCATCGTGGATTTCATGCGGTTGTAGGCATCGGGATACGGGGTTTCGCCACCCTTTGCGTGTGCTTCATTGGCAGGATCCCAGATACCGCGAATATTTGGAGCGTCAATCTGCTCGATAAATTCTGCTGTGAGTTTGGCGGTACGGAGCGAGGTAGTGGATTCGTTTTCCATGCCGAGGATGATCCCTTCGCCATCTATCATTCTACGCGGTTCATCGTAAGAAGCGATAACCTCATCCCACCGTTCCTCGGTTTCACCGGTATCCCAGAAGACGAAAGTGCGGATAAGATTGGTATCAAATGCCTTTGCGGTCTGGATGGACCCTTTGAGTATATCGAGATGCTCTTTCCGTTCTGCAGCGTCGTCCATATCGCATTTAAAGAACGGAGATGCGACCCCAATAATCTCGATGTCGGTGCCGTCAAGCAAGCGTTTCATCTCGTCGATGTCCGTATCGGTGAGTTCATGGGGAAGCTTGTCCCAAACGGAGCGGATTTCGATGGAGTGTAGATTAAATTCTTTTACAAAATTGACAACGGTAGCGAAGTCTTGCGAAACTTCGTCGTTGATAACGCCGAGTTTAAACATAGTTAAATTTCTCCTTTGAAACTTTTGTGGTATATTAGCACAGCGCGATGTTAATAGCAAGTAGGATTTTAGGTGGCGGTCAGCAGTCAACAATCGGCAGGCGGTTATTGGTAGGCGAAATTTCCCAACCAGATGAGTTGCTGTGAAATTATTGGGGTTACAACCCTTTAAGAGAAAACCTCTACAAGGCTGGTAATTTTTTCACAATCCCTACTGTTCTCAGGCTGACAGTGATAACACGCCCAACCAAATCTACGATATACCGCGGTTGATCGATTCGGTTCGGGTCGTTGACGATTCCGCTCCGTTTGTCCGTCTTGACGCGATATTGATCCACGATCCACTCCAAGGCAGCACGGGTGCCGAGTCGATACTCATACACTTCGGCGGGGATACCGTCCAACGTCAGGAAATCATTGTATTTCAGCTGCGTCTTATCTTTCGACAACCTCATCTTCTCAACGCGCCAATCTATCGTCAGCCCCGGCGTTTCGACATTTCTCAGTTTATCGTATTTCGGAACGGATTCGTAGTTAACATGGAGGTCTGCCAACTGCGCACCAGCGTTAGCAAATCCCCAGAAATCTTCGGCGTAGGGGATATGCGGAAGGTCCCGCTTGAGGTTCATCTCATACTTCTCACGGTAGTCAGGATGGTGCAGGAGACCGTAGTTGTAATGGAAGATGTCCCACTTGGTGATGGTATCGTCGCCGTAGTGGGTTCGGAATTCCGTCAATGCCCAATCGGTGATGTTCTCTTGTCGGTTTGCGCCAACTTCGTCGTAGGTGTAAAAGGGAAAGCATTGAAAACTATCACTTGCTGCGAGTGTGTGAAGGTCAGGGATCAGATTTGTCATCAAGGTATTGAAACCTGAGCGGAAGCCGTGATCACTGACGATTATCAAACGGTTTTCCGTTTCGGTATCTGGTGTGGGAAAAATTCGATGTTGCTGATAACGCCTTTCATTCCAGAAGTGATCGAAATAGAGATATTGTTGACAAAAGGGACGGTATAACGCTGTGCGGAAGTGCGCTTCTTCATAGTTGCTTAACGTCAGACTTTTCAACGAGGTCTTACCCCGATGACTCCACTTAATGCGCGGATCGTTTGTGTCAATGAAATTTTCAATAGGGGTTTTTAGGTTGTGCCTTCGTTTGCGGTCAACTGCTGTGTTGTATATCTCAATAAATGTATGCACCCGTTTTTGGAGCAGCGCAAGATTGAAAGAATATACCAAATTATCTCTGCTGGTAACAACGCCGTAAGAGTAGAGACTATAGAGTGTCTTTTCGCTGTTATCCTTTGTGCTTTTTGCTTCCTTACTTCCCATCGGGATGAAGGTATCAAATTCGGCATGAAGTCCTTCAGTCAGCCATGTATGTCGAGCATCAGGTTGAAGTGTTTGCCACTCAATACCGCCTGTGTGTTGGCACTCATTTAGAAAGTCGAATTTCTGTTTTTTGTTCCACAGCTCATCGGTGTGATAGTAATAAATCTTAGGTTTCTCTGATAACTTCCTTTTATTTTTTACTAACAGATTGATGCTCACACCCACCCGTATTCCAAACACATTCGCATCTGAGACCTTTAATCCTTTCCGCGCATTTCCACCTAAATCGATAATATAAATAGCACCGAAATCGTCTGCGAGGTATTTCCGCATCCCGTCAAACGCCACACCGTCGAGAAATCCGTTGTTCGTTACGAAGGCGACAACGCCTTCTTCTCCAATCCTATCGGATGCCCATCGAATCGCCTTGACATACGGATCGTAGAGTTTATTTTTCAGTGTTGCTTTAGAACCTTTTACATACGTTTCTGCAATTCGTTCGTCCATTAACTCATATTTCCGATTTTTGTTATTATCATTTTCATTCACTTGACCCATGTTGTAGGGTGGGTTACCGATAACGACGAACATATCCTCTGCCTTCTGCCGTTCCACCCGTTCTGTATTTTCCTGTGTGAAGAATTCCGTTTGTTGTTTCTCAAGTAACTCAAACGTGTCAGCAAGTGCGATGCCTTCAAACGGTAGATACGTCCCTGTGCGTTGGTAGTACTCCTGCTCGATGTTCAAGCTGGCGATGTAGTAGGGTAGGAGCATCACCTCGTTGCAGTGGAGTTCGTGGCGATATTTCGCCTCTAATGCCGTGCCTTGGATGTCCTGCATGAGACGGACAATGAAGTTACCTGTCCCGACGAACGGATCGATGATATGCACGCCGGTATCCGACAACGACCGACCGAACTCGGTTTCCAAAATGTGTTCAACACTTCTCACCATGAAATCGACGATCGGTTGCGGTGTGTAGACGATGCCGTGTGTGTCTGCCACATCCTCAGAGAATCCCTGAAAGAATTTCTCGTAGAACGTATTGAGGAAGTGCTGTTTCTGGGAGAAGTCTTTGCAGAGCATCGCGGCTTGCTCAATTGCGACATAGAACCGGTCTAACGGTTTAAGAAACTCCTCGCGACTGAATGCTTGTCGGATGAGTTCATCGACGACGTTTTCAATCTCACGCGCGATGATGTTTCGGCGGGTGAAAGCAGAATTATTAAAGACCGTGCGGAAGATGCGTTCGGTGAGGATATGTTGGATGAGCATCTCCTCAACGGCCTCCTGTGAGAGTTCGGGGTTGATGGAGGTGCGACAGATTTCGTAGAAATCGGTGAACGCCTTTTTGAAGGCTGGATCGGTTTCGTGGCGTTGCTCAATGAGTTCCTTTAGTTTGTTGGCGAGGTCGGGTACATGTTCTCTGAAGTCGGTGACAGCGGTCTGCCAGTTGTCGAGCGCGGGCGGGACGTAAGCGAACAAGTATTGGAGTACGGCAATCAAATTTGCAGGTTCGGTGATGTCGAGATCAAGTGCCTCACGTCCGTTCTGATATAGGATAGCACGTTGTGGGGTTTGGAAAAGGATATTGTCGAGTGGGTAGCCTGCCTCGCGTTTCTCCTGCACCGCTCTGGCAAGGTTGTCATCTATATCCTTCGCTTCCCAGTAGGCGAGCGGGAGTCCGTATTCGTCGATGATTGCGCCGTCGATGACGATGCGATTCCCTTTTGCAGTCCGCATTCGGTATTGTGGGACAAGCGTGGCATTCACCTGCTTTGCACAGGCATGCAGCAGGGTTTCAAAAGGTGAGCTGACCGCGCCTTCATGTGTAATGTCGTGTTGTTCGTATTGCTGCAGCGTGGCGTAATAGTCTCGGATTGCTTTGTGAGTGGGTTTGAGATTGAGTTGTGGCATGTGGGTTATGATAGTATTCCCTTGAGCCTTGCGCGTTCTTCAGGTGATAGCATCTTTACTGCCCCTCTGCCTTTAGGTTTGTGATCATGAGTGCCGGCAATGCGATTGCACAAAAGGGTATTGAGAAAAAGATGACAGCTTTCATGGTGTATCTCCTTTGCGTACAGTTAATCATATTTGTGTGTAGATGTCAAATAAAATAAGAATTACACCACAATTTAAGTCAAAAGTCATTTTTTTAGGTTTCTACACAAGGTCAATTATGGTAGATTTTAGAATTACCCATGATCATTCAATTTTCTTTTTCTCCATTTTTCTTGATGAATCCCGACTTCCTAAAAACACCTATTTGTTATATAAAATATAACTTAAATATCCTTTTATCTCTCTTTCACGGAGAAGGCACAAAAGCCAATTCAGGAACCTAATGGAATCAGGTCTCCAAAAAAATATCCGTGAAGCCTCCGTGAATACCCTTGTCCATCCCTGTTAAAACACAATCCTAATTTTGCTGATTGCTGATTGCTGACTGCTAAAAACTAAATGTCCCTGGCCTTACGGAAATTGGCTTGCAATGAGGGCAAAAAATATGCTAAAATAAGATTAATCCTAAGCGTTGCATAGAGAAGAGGAAGTCAGTGACCCCCAGCTAAAGCATGGGGGCTTGTGCGAAGCGTATACCAAACGTTCACTCCACAAGTTAAACTATTTTCTACAGTAAAATATCGCAGTATCTTGGGCGTGGTAGCCTCTCCTATGTATCGGATACTCCCCTCGTCTGATACCGCTTGGATATTGTGATCTGGAAGGGGCAACACACAACCCGAAAGGGAGATTACAAACGATGTTTGTTCCTGTAAAGAGTCAGTCTGGCAAAAAACTTATGCCGACACGTCCAAACAAAGCGGGTATGCTGATCAAAAAAGGATTGGCAACACCTTACTGGTCTAACGGTATCTTTTGTATTCGGCTAAACTATGATACAAAGGAACACACACAAGAGATAGTCGTCGGTATAGACCCTGGTAGCAAGAAAGAAGGGTTTACCGTCAAATCCGAATCACATACCTACTTGAATGTGCAAGCAGACGCCCATAACAAGGGCGGTAAGAAAGTAGCGAAGCGTCGTGAGTTGCGGAGAGGTCGGCGGTCGCGTAAGTGTCCAAACCGTAAGAACAGGATGAACCGATTGGCGAACAAGGCACGTATCCCCGCAGGCACCCGTGCAAGGTGGGATTGGAAACTTCGTATCCTTGAGTGGCTTTCAAAGGTGTATCCAGTCACACGCGTCTGTGTAGAAGATATTAAGGCACGCACGATAAAACGTGCCAAGAAATGGAACACCTCTTTCAGCCCTCTTGAAGTGGGTAAGCAGTGGTTCTATAGCGAAATCGAAAAGCGTTGGGAACTCATCACACTTCAGGGATGGGAAACCCAAGAGATACGCGACAGACTTGGACTCAAAAAGTCGTCAAAGAAACTATCAGAAACCTTTGAGGCACATTGTGTAGATAGTTGGTGCTTGGCATATCACACTGTTGGCGGTTCAGATATACCTGATAA
>Ga0209754_1001767_pt1 | contig 19654 bp, 16 predicted proteins | sample MesohylBB_FD_187295 | JGI IMG/M metagenome (GOLD analysis project Ga0209754, IMG submission 187295) | Host-associated microbial community of the marine sponge Aplysina aerophoba from Gulf of Piran - sponge mesohyl, lysed by bead beating... | ecosystem: Host-associated > Porifera > Sponge >... | reverse complement strand
GTCCCGGACGGTTCCGGGAAGGCGGTTTCGATGGGCGCATGGTATGGTTCAAAGGCGACGATGGGGCTCAGCCAGGCCATTGTCGGCCTGATGCGGCCCCACGGCACCTATATCGAAACGCACCTGGGGGGCGCGATCATGAAGCCCAAGCCACCGGCGCTGCGCTCGATCGGCATCGACCTCAACGCCCGGTCCATCGGGACGTTTTGTTGCGACTACGAGGTGGAGCTGGTTCACGGGTGCTGTCATCGCTTTCTGGCCGACTACTCCTTCGAGGCAGCGAACTGGTCTACAGCGATCCGCCCTATCTGATGAGCACTTGCAAGTCGCAGCGCCGCTACCGCTATCACTACAGCGAGGCGGATCACGAGGCCCTGCTGGGGTTGCTCAGGGGCCTTCCCTGTTCGGTGATGATCTCCGGCTATTTCTCGGCTCTCTACGACAGGATCCTAGAGGGCTGTCACAGCGTGTCGGTTAAGCTGCCGCGCGAGGCCTGCCAAAGGGTCAACAAGAGCGACAACAAGACCCTGACAGCGGCCGAGCGTCGGGCCGTGCGCAAGCGCTACCGGACCATCCTCACCAGGGCGGCAAGGAGTTGCCCGAATTCCCGCCGCGACCGAAAGGGAAACGCGGACGGATCGCAAAGTCCGTCGCACGCAACCTGCACGAGCGCCTCGAGAAGCACGAAGAGTCCGTCCTGCGCTTCACAGCCAACCCGGACATCAGCTTCACGAATAATGCCGGAGAGCAGAAGATCCGGATGTCAAAGGTCAAGATCAAGGTCTCGGGATGCTTCCGGACCCAACTCCAGGCCAAAGCCTGGTGCCGGGTCTCCAGTTATCTGGACCCAATGGCGGCACTCGGCTACAATCCTCTCGTCGCCATCCAGATCGCGCTCGCCGGAGATGCCGCCGCAATGATCGCGCCGCATCAGGCACAGACCGCACCCGGGAAAGCGTGAAGCGCTACGAAATTAACGAATAATCCGCGACAGCGGGGCCTGAGCAGTTACAAGTTTTCCACATCCGCGCTCCGTACAGCTCCTGTGGATAATTCTTATTGAATCATCCTTGAACTTTTACATATGAGCACGGAAGCTGGCTCAACATGGCGGAGATCGAGATCGGCGTTCAGTCCAGGCAGTGCCTGGCACGGCGCATCCCGGACCGCGAGATGCTCGATCGCGAGGTCGCCGCCTGGCAGGCGCGGCGCAACGCCGCGGCGACGCCCGTCGATCAGCGATTCAGGAGAGAAGACGCTCGCGTAAAGCTGAAGCCGCTTTACCCAACAATTCCATGTTGAAATAATGCTAGTGCGTTGGGGGTGGAAGCGCGACACGTGAATTCGGATTTACGCTTTCGGCCCTTTTTTGCCGAAGCCGGAGATCGGAGGGCTTTTTTCGTCGAGAGGCCACCGAGGGCGAGCCGTCACGACGGCATCGCCAGGACTATCGGAGAGCATCGCTTCGATTCCGGCCCAAGCTACCATGGCGGCATTGTCGGTGCAGAACTCCAGTGGAGGAGCAATGAATTCGATGCCCATTGCGTCGCAGCGGCTTTCGAGAGAATTCCGGACTTCAAAGTTGGCCGCGACGCCGCCGGACACGGCGAAACTACTAGGATAGTTTCCGATGCGGTCTCTAAATTCGGCAATTGCGCAGGAAGATTTTGCTGCCAGGATATCAGCGACCGCTCTTTGAAATCCGGCGCAGATATCCGCAATATCCTGTTCGAATGCAAATCCACTTCCGATCCCCAAGCGATCCACTTTTCTCGCTAAGGAAGTCTTAAGCCCTGAAAAGGACATATTGCAGCCATTCCGATTTATTAGCGGTCTCGGAAATTCAAATCGAAGTGGGTCTCCCTTTCGGGCGGCTGCTTCAATCGCCGGACCTCCGGGCTGTCCGAGGTCAAGCAGCCTGGCCGACTTGTCAAACGCCTCGCCGGGCGCGTCGTCGATAGTGCTTCCCAGGCGAATGAATTCAGTCGCGCTCGCGACAATTAGGAATTGGCAATGACCTCCGGAAACGAGAAGCGATAGGTAGGGGAAATCGAGACCGTGCGTCATTCTCGCCGTTAGCGCGTGCCCGGCGAGATGGTTGATGGCCAGTAGCGGAATGCCCGTGCCGGCCGCCAGCCCCTTGGCAAACATTACTCCGGCTAGCAAGCCGCCGATGAGGCCGGGCCCGGCAGTGACGGCGATGGCATCGAGGCAGTCGAGCGTTGAATTGGCTTGTTCAAGCGCGCGCTTGCAGCAAATGTCGAGCTTTTCAACATGAGCGCGCGCGGCAATTTCCGGCACCACTCCTCCGTAAGCGGAATGCAGGTCTTGCTGACCGACGACGACGGAAGACAGAATTTTCGATTCGCAGCCGATTCCTTCTACGACGGCAGCGGCCGTATCGTCGCAGCTACTCTCCAACCCAAGAATCCTAATTGAATCGGACATCGAATAACCGGTTGGGACGCATCGCCGCACCTGCTACCATCAAGGAAGTTTCAAGGCAAACCAATTAGGATTTATGGCCTCCGAGAATCGCACGATCATTCTAACGCGGCCAAGGCAGTCGTCCATACGATTGCGCCAAGACCTGGCAGGCATGCTGAGCGGAAGAGTCGATATTCTGCTGTCTCCGCTCTTAAAGACTGTCCGTCTCGAAACGGATATCGATTTAACGCGATTCAGTGCCGCCGTGTTTTCGTCGGCCAACGGCTTGAAGGCTCTGACAGGAAATCGCCCGGCAAGGGGAGCCGCTGCATATTGCGTCGGCGACCAGACGGCCGCCGCCGCCGCCGCCGAAGGATACCGGGCGACTTCAGCGAACGGATCTGCTCGCGATCTCGCCGAACTGATCGCCGCCCGGTGGAACGGAGAGAAAACCGTATATATTTGCGGCAAGTCGACGGCCTTTGATTTGCCGGCGCATCTCTCGAAACGCGGAGTGCCAATCGACGTTGCGGTGATTTACGATCAGACGCCGATGCGGTTGAATTCCGATGCGATTGATGCGGCAACGGGCGGTAGCTGCCTATTCCCCGTGTATTCGGCGCGAACCGGTCGAATTTTGGTCGATGAAGCGCGTTCAATTCCAGACAATTGCCATGTGCTCGCCTGCATGAGCGAAAAAATCGTCCAAGAGGTGCTTCCGCTCGGATGGAAGACGGTCGTTGCATCGCGCCCTGAAGGCGAATCGATGATGGATTTGGTTTTTCGGTGGCATAAAGCGGATTATGGCAAAGGATAACTCGTGAATCGGATTTGTTCTATCCGGAGCTTTCCCAATCGATCCGGCGAGATAGGCCGAGAGCGAGATGCCCTCGGCGGTCGCCGCCCTCCGCCTGTTGCTGCTGATCGGCTTCCGGCTATCGGATATCCAGTTCCTGCGCTGGGAGCACGTCAAGGACGATTGCATCGAGCTGCCCGACGCGAAGACCAGGGGGGCGGGTGGTGCCGCTCGGGCCAGAGGCTCGCGCCGTGCTGGCCGACCTGCCCCGCGAGGACGACAATCCCTGGGTCATCCGCGGCAAACTGCCGGGCTCCTACATCACCGATCTGCAGAAGCCCTGGCGCCGCATCCGCGCCCGCGCCGAGCTGGAGGACGTGCGAATTCACGACCTTCGCCACTCGTATGCCTCGCGAGCGCTGGTCTTGGGTGAGAGCCTCACGATGATCGGGAAGTTGCTCGGTCACACGCAGGTGCAGACGACCGCGCGGTACGCCCATCTTGCGCGGAATTCCATCCAGAACGCCGCGGCTCGGATCACCGGGAGCATCGGCGGGAATCTCACCCCTTAGCACGGTTGGCGATCGCCGCGCGCAACGCGCTACCGCCCTTCCCGGAGGGCGCACGACCGGCGTTCTTGACGCCTTCGATTGACAGTGCCATATTCCACACATTAGAGCATTACGCTCCGGGGTCGGCCAAGCCGGCCGGTATAGGGCTCGGACAACCGGGCCCTATGTTTGTTTGTGGCCCTTCAAGCCGTCAAAGCAGCTGTAGTTGATCCCGAGCAGCGGCCGATTCTCGGAAGACAAGCCCGAATCGATCAGGCGACCGACCCTCATCAAGGCAAGGTACGGCTTGTAGCCGGCATCGTACCCGTCCTTCGCCATCGGGTAGAGATAGAGATCGGCAATCTCTTGCTGGCTTTACTCTTTCCCCAAACTTTTTCCGGATAATACTTGCGACCTCTCTGTCAATTTTTGAAGGATGGAATGAGCCAACCCGAAAATAGTTGAAATGGCGGTTGCGTTTGACGGGCTCGCGCAACGTAAATTTTTGCGAAAGGCAATCCGCAAATCTCCGAAAAAAATTTGATCCGGGAGTGCTTCTACTATCTTTCCGAAATTCACTATGCTAATTGGAGCCGGAGCCGGTGTAGCTCAGCTGGTAGAGCACATCATTCGTAATGATGGGGCCGGGGGTTCGAGTCCCTTCACCGGCACCAATTCGACTGCATTGAGATATTTCACGGAATCGATTCAAGTGCTCTGTCTCGAGATCGGCTGCAAGCATGGGCGGCTACTTGGAAATCTTAGGGGCTTTCGCCGTCAATCTGATCGGAATTCTATTCGCCTGCGCTACTGAAAAAATATTTGATCGCAAGCACCCTTCAATGGTTGAATATGATTCTCAAGACTAGCCTGCGGCGATGCGGGACGTGCCGAAAGCGCGCTAGCATTGCATTAGGGCAATGCTAGCGGCATGCGCCAATTGGCAAGTAGCCATAATGGATTCTGCCGCAAAGCTAATGCGACGCTAGGAAAAAACTATGAACATAAATGAAGTAGGAGCGACGTCTTTGGTCATAGCGGCATTCCGCTCTGAAGAAGGCAAGTTGGATCATCCTCTGTTTAAAGACCCGTATTCGGACTGGTTCGTAAACGAAGAATTTCTAGAGCGAGCTCGCCAGCTTAGACAACTGCACCAGGGAATCGGCGACATGGTTAGGTTTAGGACCGTCATGTTTAATTCGATTCTTTCGAATAGCATTAGGGGAGACACGAAGCAGATTGTAACGATCGGGTCCGGGCTCGACATGCGATTTGAGATTTTCAAGTCGGAAGGCGTGAAGTTTTTCGAAGTCGACCAGCCGGGGGTGCTTGAATACAAAAAATCAGTGCTGGCCCGGCACGGAATTGATTCGCCTCCGTCCGTCGCTTGCAACTATCTCGAAGTAAATTTGCCCGACCTTTTGGTTGAAATTGGATTCAATCCGTCCGAGCCGTCGCTTATGATTTGGGAAGGCAACACGATGTATCTGCCAAAAGATCTAATTTTTAAATTTGCGAACCAGCTCTGCGACAGAATTCAGAAATTCGTTTTGACATTTGACTACATAAAGCATGGCTTGCTCGATGGAACCTACGAAGACAAGGAAGCGATCGAGTATTGTAGGCTCGTGCAGAAAATCATGAACGCGCAATTTCTAAGCGGATTCGATGACTTGAGCGAATTCGAAGAGAATACTCCTCTAAAGGTTATGAAATCCGGCAATGTCTTGGACATCGGCAGAGAATTTGTCGATGCGAATTTGCAAGAGGCTTTCGAATATATAGAAAGCGAATCCATGGGGCTAATAAGCGCATATCGTTACGCTCAACTAAGAAATGATTAGCAAGGCGGAGAGAACCGACTCGGTCGGCGCCAAGACAATTCATAATTCCTCGCCCGAAACGGTCATTCCCCTCGAAAGGCAAAATTGCCCATACGCGCTTTATCCGAAAAAAGAGCAGCATTATCCGTAAAGGTTCAGTGACCGCGAATCTATGATTTGGCGGGCCAACCGGCTTGCCTGACAAAGCGCGCGGCCGCTGGAATGGACGGCGAACTGCAGAAAGCGATTTCGCCGTCGGCGCAAGCTTTGAGAATCGGGAATCTGCGAGCGAAATTTTCATGAAGCGGAAAGGTAAAATGCATGGAAAAAAGCCTAGATCAAAAGCTGGAAAAAATTAGAAGCGGTAGATATACGCCGTCGGATTTCATTATTGCCGATGCAAAAGACAGCGATATGGGAGGGGGCGTCACGAGTTTCGGCCTGGCCGGCGACGGTTCCGGCCACTGCAAGTCTGTTCCCGATTATTTAGCCGCCATGCGCAGCGTGACCAGAACCGGCCTTGTTGACATAATGCTCATGTCCGCTTCGGCCGCTGAACGGCTCGCCGCCGAAAAACTCTTCGAAAATTCGCGCGTTACGCCGGCTGTTCGGCTCAACGATGCGACCGATGTTTGGGGGCCTCGCCATTCGAACTACAAGGCATCGCCCGCTCGCGATTTTCGTTCGGCTAGAATCGACTGCGTTCGGCGATTGGCCGATCTTGGGCTTTATTCGATAACTTTTTCCAACGATCTCGAAAGCGACTGGAACTTCCTGTCGGACTTCCACCGGTTCCTGGATGATCTATCGGGATCGAACCTTCGCTACTTTTTGGAAGTGTTCAATCCTCAAATCGATGTCGGCATCAGCAGGGACAAGCTGCCCGCCTTTGTGAACGACTGCATAGTACGAAGCTTGGCGGGCCTGACCCAGGCGGATATGCCGCAATTTCTAAAAATGCCGTACAACGGACCCTGGGCCATGGAAGAGCTTTGCCGATACGACCCGGGGCGCTTGATTGTCGGCGTCCTCGGCGGCGGGGCGGGAACAGCCCGCGACACTTTCGAACTAGTGCGTCAAAGCGAAAAATTTGGAGCTCGCGTCGCGCTGTTTGGCAGAAAAATCCAGTTTAGCGAAGATTCAGCTCAGACTGTCAAGATGATGCGCGCCGTTGTCGAGGGCGAATTGAGCTCCAAGGAAGCGGTCAAGGCCTTTCATGCCCATCTTTCCGAAAACGGGATTGCTCCAAAGCGTCCTCTAGATGAGGACTTGGAGATTACTGAAGAAGTATTGATGAACGACGTTTGACCTCGGATGCGAATTCCCTCGCGAAAGCGGCTCTTGAAAGAGTGCTCGCAGTGACTTGCGGTCAAATCCAACTTTCGCGGCGCGCGGAGCAACGCCTGCGATTCCGCGTCGCCGTTGCCGGGCGCGTTCGGGCCTTGGCCTATTCGGTTGAAGGAAAATTGGCAAAATTCCGCGTTCTTGCTCAGCCATCGACATCAGACCGGAATTCTTGCTGTCTCCGGATATCGACGCAGCGCGGCCTTGGCGCGGCCCGCGGGCTCGGCTTGCCGCCGGCGCGCCCTTCGAAATTAGCCGGCGAAGAATTTATTGCGGTCGCCGGGTACGGTAGGAATCAGGCAGGATCGGGAACAGGAAGAGTTGTCGGCGCCGGTTTGGACTATTGCCCGGTTTCGCATGCGCCTCGGCGATTTCTCGGCAAAGAACGTATTCTAAATTCCTGTCCGAAAACGGACTGATCGCGCAGATTGTTCCTACGCGGGCAGCGCGAGGTCCGCTGTTTGGACTAAATTGAATCAGTTTGGCTGCTGCCTGCGCGGGTAGCGCGCAGGCAGCAGATTCGTCGATTTAGTTTTTCGCCCAGAGGCGGAAATCCATTTCGTAATTGAAATGGTAATCGGTTACGCGACTGCTGAGTACAGTCGTGTGCTTGTCGGAATAGACATGGATTTTCGGCGTGTTCGCGGACCAAATCCTGGCGATCTCGTCGTATAGCGCTTGCCTTTTCGCATCGTCGATGGTTCCGCGCGCTTCTTCGAGAAGCATTTGGGCATCTTCGAGGCAAACTTCCGTCAAATTGAATTGCAGGCCGCATGTCATGTCGTAGCCTAGGAAGTATCCCGCTTCCGGAACGCCGGGGCCATCAAGCCTAATATAGGTCTGCGCCGTATGCGCCTGAAGGCTGTCGATATAGTCCGTAGCCGACAGTTTGTTTATGTTTACATTGATGCCTAGCGGACGCCAGGTCGCCTGGATAATCGTCGCGATCTGTTCTTCAATGGTATTGCCTTCCGGAATATTGAGATCGACATCGATTGGCGTCGCGACTCCCGATTCCGCCATCAGGCTCATGGCTTTATCCATGTCGAACGTCGGAATATCGATCAGCCCTTCGGTAAATTCGCCTAGCGTCGGCATGAACGGGCCGCCGAAAAGGGTTCCGTATCCGAAAGCCGCGCTTTCAAGAATTTCCTCGTAGGGAACCGCATAGCTTACCGCTTCACGCACTTTTACGTTGTCCCAGGGAGACTTGGTGTTGGGCAAGCCGATCTGTTCCGAAATCGCGTGGTCGTTAGCAATTATTCGGACATCGGGGTTGTCCGACAGGCTCGCGACCGAAGCTTTTGTCATTCCGAGAGTTACGTCCGCTTCTCCGCCGCGCGCCTGCAGAAGCAAAGTCGGGTCGGAGTTGATAAAGCTAATGATTATCTTGCTGCTCGCCGGCTGAATTGGAAAGTCCGGATTGGCAACAAGCACCGCTCTTTCGTTCGGCAAGTATTCCTCAAGAATGAACGGACCCGGACCGGTGACATTTGCCGACATCCACTCGTTCAGCGAGTTCGCCTGGATTCCGCCGTTCGCTTCAACTACGTCTCGATCGACGACGGATGTCCAAGGTTGCGCATGAAGCTGCAGAAGATTCGGGTCGGGGCGACTAAGCTTAACGACCAATGTGTAAGGATCCGGCGTTTCCAGCGCCGCTATGAGCGGCGGGTCGTAGAATCCGTCGAGAATGACGAAGGCGCCGCAGCCGTTCATCGTTAAAACGCGTTCCCAGGAATATTTTACGTCTTCTGCGGTAACCGGCCGTCCGCTAGCGAACTTAACGTCGTCGCGGAGCTGGTATGTGTAGACAAGGCCGTCGTCGCTGATTTCCCAGGAAGTTGCCAAGTACGGCTCGATTTTGGATACATCGATTTCAGTTGTCCCGTCCGGCCCCGGTTTTGAACCGTACTGAGTTAGACGCACGTAGAAATTTTGAACGAAGCCTACTTCCACAATTCCGCAGCCCCAGGCCGGATCAAGCGTTGCGGGCGCCTGGGCCATGTTTACGATCAATGGGTCGTCTTCGGCGACAGCAACCGCCGGCAAGCCGGCTACGCCAGTTGCGGCTAGAAAGAATCCGGAGACCAGCGCCATTGCGCGATTAGCAAACACATCGGTTTTCATTACAATCCTCCCGTTTGAATCCTATTGGGCGCATCCGTGAATGGACGCAGTTGTCTCATTGGAACATTCACGAATCGTCGCTCGAAACCTAGCAGTCGCATCTCCGCGTCGCCATTTCCATTGCCGTGAAATTCTTAAACTTCATCGCGGTCGGATATCGGACTAGGTTTTGAACGATGCAAAGAGTATCACTTGGCAGCCGTTGGTTCAACCAGTACTGCCTTGACAGGTGAAACTGAAGCCGCGGGAGTAGCTTCGCTTTGCCGCCGCCGTTTCGGTGGACGCAGTCGACAATAAGGCGAATAAAGGCTTGGAGTCCAATTGACGCAGGCGTCTATGAGCGACCGGTTCGAATTATAGCCGCTGCATGTTTTCGGTGTGATCGAAAACTTCAATGCTACCTCGAATATGCGAGTTCCGAGCATTGATTCGGTATCTTTCAACTGCCGCGGATACTTTTCGCTGCGGATGCGATCGCCGATCGCGCGGAAGGGCGAATGCAAGGTCGTTACCTGAAGAGATTCATTGACAGGCGCGGATCAAGTTTCGTCATCGAGCCGCCGCCCGCGACTGGAAAATTCACGGGATTGGGTCGTTCAGCTTGCGGCATCGAATCGCCATTGCGTCATCTACGCGAAATATGATCCGCACCTCATTCAGGGTCTCGAGATTTAACTTGCCGCCGGTCTTGCCGCGGCTTGGCTGCCGATATGTTCAAGCTCGCCTGGAAAATGGCAGGCAACCCAGTGCCCGGGCGATTTTTCTACTAGCTCGGGCGAGCTAGCCTTGCACATTTCACGGTTCCGTCCGATCGGGCACCGCGCCCGAAAACGGCAACCTTCCGTTCGCATGCCCGCAGGCGACACTTCTCCGGACAGGACTATCCTGCGCCCTCGCCCGCGGCTTTCAGGATCTGGAACCGGAACGGCCGATACCAGCGAAACGGTATAGGGATGCAGAGGATTGTGAAAGAGCGCGCGGCTCTCCGCCATTTCAACGACTGCGCCGAGGTACAATACGGCGATTCGGTCGCAAAAATATTCGGCGACGACCAGATCGTGAACAATGAACAGGTACGTTAAGGAAAAGCGCTCCTGAATTTCTTGCAGAAAGTTGAGCACCTGGGCCTGGATGGAAACGTCGAGCGCGGAAACAGGCTCGTCAAGCACTAGCATATCGGGATTCAATATCAGCGCTCTCGCAAGCGCGATTCGCTGCGCCTGGCCGCCTGAAAATCCGTGAGGCTTCCTATTCCCGTGCAGGGGATCGATGCCGACCAGAGTCAATATTTCTTCGACTCGCTCCTTGCGCTCGGCCCTGCTGCCGATACCATGAATGGCCAGAGGCTCGCCGACGATTTGGCTTGCGGTCATGCGCGAGTCCAGAGATGCATGCGGATCTTGAAAGACCATCTGCATGTGGCGGCGAAACCGCCTCAGCTCCTTGCCGCGCAATGCTGAAACATCCGTGTTCCGGAACATGATTCGACCCGAGGAAGGCTTTTCCAAGCGCATCAGGCAACGGGCTATCGTCGTCTTTCCGCAACCGGATTCGCCGACAAGCCCGAATGATTCCCCGCAGTTCATTTCAAGCGAAACGTTGTCGACGGCTCGCAGCGTGGCCTGCTTGCGCCCGAAAGCGTTCTTGCCGACGGAAAACTCCTTGACCAAGCTCTCAATGCCGATAAGCCTTTCCGGCGCCGTTCCGGAATCCGGCGAAATTACGGGCTGCGTTGAATTTCCTTTACCTTTCATTCGGCAAGCGCCTCCTCGAGGCGCTGATTGGCCAGGTGGCACTCAACGAGTCGCCGGCTTTCCTTCTTTCCCGCCCAAATCGCGCCGGGAGGTTCGCTGCGGCACTGAGGCAGGCCTCGTCCGGCAAAGCAGCGCGGTTCGAAGGAGCAGCCGGGAGGCAGGCGAGCAAGGCTCGGCGGAAATCCGGCAACCGAAAAAAGCCTGCCTCGCCGGGCTTCTTCGGGGCGAGGAACGGATTTTAGGAGCGATTCCGTGTACGGGTGTCCGGGAAGCCTGAAAATTTCCTTCGTCGAGGCGCTTTCGACGATGCGGCCGGCATACATTACATGCACCTCGTCGCAGAATTCGGCAACAATGCCGAGATTGTGGGTTATGAGTATCACGGTCGTGCCGGACGACCGCACCAAGCGTTCGAATACGTCCAAAATCTGAGCCTGAGTCGTGACATCGAGCGCGGTCGTCGGCTCGTCCGCGACTATGAGATCCGGTTCATTGGCGATGGCGATGGCGATCATGACGCGCTGGCGCATTCCGCCCGAAAACTGGTGCGGATAGCTGTCAAGGCGTTGCGCCGCGTTCGGAATTTCAACGTCGTCCAGCAGCCGCGCCGCTCGTTTTCGCGCATTGCGCCGAGACATTCCGCGGTTGTGATGCAGTATGCATTCCATGATCTGCGTTCCGACGGTCTTTACCGGATCGAGCGCCGTCATTGGATCCTGGAATATCAGCGACATTTCCTTTCCGCGGACGCGGCTAAGCGATGCCTCGTCCATGGCGCGAAGATTTTTTCCGTTCAGCCGCACTTCGCCGGCGACAATGCGTCCGGGCGGCCGCACAAGTCCAAGAATGGACAGCGCAAGGGCCGACTTTCCGGAGCCGGACTCGCCGACGATGCCCAGCTGGCAGCCGCGGCGAATATCGAAACTGACATCGCGCACTGCCGGAAAAATGCCTTCGCCCGTATGAAATTCGGTTCTTAGATTCCTCACCGACAGCGCGATGTCGCTTTTGACCGGCTGCTGGCTCGGAGATGGCGGCGCGGAACGATTCATCGTAAGCTCGGCTTCGCGGATCAATTTCGGATGCGCGGATCGATAACGCCGTAAAGCATGTCTACGACCGCATTGACGAGAACGTAGATTACGGCGCTAACAATAATGAATGCCTGCACTACCGCGAAATCCTTTCGCAAAATGGAATCGACCACGAGCGATCCTATCCCCGGCCAATTGAAAACTTTCTCCACCAGAACGCTGCCGCCGAGAAGCTGGGCGAATATCATTCCGCTTGCCGTCAGGGTCGGAATAAACGCATTGGGCAGTGCGTGGCGCGTAAACGTGCGCCACGGACCGATTCCCTTGCTGCGAACAACCAGAATGAAGGGCTCGTTGGTAATGTCGAGGAGATTGGCGCGAAGGAGGCGAACCAAATATCCGAATGGCAGCATGCCTAGAGCGACGGCGGGTAAAAAGAGATAGTGAAATGCGTTGGCGAAGGCTCGGAAGTCGCCGGCGACCAGGGCGTCGAATGTTATGAAACCGGTTATTTCGGGTGGCGGTTCGATTGAACGGCTGAGTCGCAGGCCAGGCCCCGGAAAAATGCCGAGGGCTTCGTTAAATACGACAAGCAGAATCAATGCCAGCCAAAAGGGCGGCATTCCCATGCCGAAAACTGAAATAGCCCTCACGGTCGCATCGACGACCGGCCGCCTCCTGTAGGTTGCGACAAGCGCAAGAATTACGGCGAACAGAAAGGCGAAAAGGAAAGAATAGAATCCAAGTTCGATGCTCGCCGGCAGCCTATTGCCGAACTGCACAAGTACGGGCTGACCCGCTCCGTATGAAAAACCCCAATCGCCCAGTATGAAATCCGACATGTATCGCCAGTACTGCTCGGGCAGCGATAGATGCAGGCCCATTCTTTGCATCTGCGCCTGAAGGGCCTCTTCGCTCGCTAGCGGCCCGACGACGAGGCGGGCGGGATTGCCGGGCAGAACCCGAAGAAAGAGAAAGGCGATAATCGAAGCCCCGAATACCGCTACCAATGATCCGAGCAGTCGCGAGCAAATAGCGTGAATCATTTCGAATCGCCTGTCAAAGCTGAGCGTACTGCCCTCTGGGGTCAACCAAATCGCGAACCTTGTCAGCTATAATGCTCGTCGCAGCTACGGCGGCGAGCAAGCCAAGTCCCGGAAACACGCCGATCCACCACTGGCCCGTCAATGCGTATTGAAGGCCTTCCGTTATCATAACGCCCCACTCCGGCGTTGGCACTTGGGTGCCGAGTCCCACGAAGCCTAGCGCGGCAAGAGCGAGTACGGAGTACCCGAATAGCGCCGCCGCCTGGATCAGCAGCGTGGACACCGTGTGGGGAACAATGTGCCGCAGAATTATTCGCGCGGGCCCGGCCCCCGCAGTCACCGCAGCTTCTACGAACGGAAGCATGCGAATTCGAATCACGTCGCTTCGAATAAGCCGCGCGTAGTACGGCACGGAAGTCAGCATAATGCCGAAGGCCGCCGTTTCCAGGCCGCCGCCCAGGCCGACAGTGACGGCCATCGCGAGTATAAGCGGGGGAAAAGCCAGGATCGCATCCATTAGTCGCATCAAGGCATTGTCGAAAATTCCGCCGCTGATTCCGGAAATCAAGCCAATCATTCCTCCCGCGACCGCTCCCGTAATGACAACCGCGGCGCCAACGCTCAAAGAAATCAGCGCTCCTTTATTGAATCGCGCGAATATATCCCGCCCGATATGGTCTGTTCCCATCGGGTGCGACAAGGACGGCGGCTGCAATGTCTCTCGCAAGCTGATCGCCAAGGGGTCGTGCGGCCAAAGAAGCGGCCCGAGCAATGCTAGGATCGCAAGAATTAGGAGAATTAACAGCGACACGGTCAAATCGAGATTTCCGCGCAGGATACGCGCGAATGCCTTCAGTGAATCCGCGCGCATCGGTTTGTCAACCCGTTTCGCGTTCGTAGCGGGACATGCCGGGGCCGAGCCTCGTCATTTACTTGAAGGCGTGCGGATAGTGCTCTCTAGCGTGCGATTCGGAGATGTATCCTTCGCGCAAGTCGGATTCCACCGCCTCGACGGCGCGTTCCGAAGCGGGGCCGTACCCGCCGCCTCCCGCGGTGTAGAGTTCCAGCGTGGCTCCTTTCGGCACCTTCAGTCGAGTGGCTTTGGCAAAGCTGTCGCCGTAGCTGCCGTCGGCGAACCGCAGTCGCGCGCTGTTCGACCTGCCGCTGCATCCGCCCTTCAATCCCCATGGCTGATTGTAGCTGCGCTCTATGGCTGCGGTAACGTACGAGTCTTCGAACATGTAGAAGTACAAGTCGATGCCCAGCCCGCTGCGATTCTTCCCCGCGCCGCAGCTATCGGGCGAGAATTCAACTTTTTCGAGGAGCCACGGGTTTTTGGCTTCCCAGATTTCCGTGGCTGAAAATCTGGTTGCGGCTTCCGCCGAGTGCATCATAGTTGCCCCGTCGCCTCCGACATGCCCCCCGGCGCCGACCGGATGCGGCGAACCGTCCGCCCACGGCTCGCCGGTTTTTTCGCGCACTCCCCACCAGACAAGAGCCGCGAGGTCGCCGCCGCTGCAGGCGGGAACCGCTTCGGGCATGGCTTTGGAAATCGCGAGGTAGATGACTTCAATGGACTGGAGCGCGGGCCAGCCATACAGAAAGCAAGGCGATGGCGAAGATGGATGAAACATGCTTCCCGGCCTGGTCGCGACTTCGATCGGGCGGAAATGGCCTTCGCAAGGCGCTTCGCCGCCGCCTGCCAGCATCGAAATCGCTACGCGGCTCGCCGACACCGTGGACGGCAGCGGGCAATTTATCGGGCCCGGCTGAGCATCGGGCGCATTGGAGTAGTCAACCCTGACCGTCGAACCTTTGACTTCCACGGCGACTTCAAACGGAACGCGGTTTTCGTCAACGCCGTTATTGTCCATTTCGCCCTGGCCAACATATCGCCCGTCCGGGATTTTCTCGAAGTAGTCGCGTACGATCGCTTCGCCGTGATCAAACATGGCTTCGACGCATTCCTGGAATTTCTCGAGCCCGTAGCGCTCCACGACTCTCAGGAGCTCCCTCTTGCCGGCCATCACGCCCGCGACCTGGGCGTTGATATCGCCCGCCACCATCTTGGGAACCCTGGTGTTCGACAATATCATGCGGTAGAGTTCTTCGTCCCGCTTCCCTCGTTTGTAGATCTTGAGCCCGGGATATATTGTTCCTTCCTGAAACACGTCGACGGTATCGGTCGAGTAGGGCTCCTTGCCGCCAATGTCGAGCCAATGCCCCTTGATCGCGGCGTAGCCCACCAGAATTTCGTCGTTGAGAAACACCGGGAGGATCACGGCCGCGTCCTGCGGGTGAGAGCCGGTTCCGTAAGGGTCGGTGTGAAGAAGGATATCCCCGGGTTCGAGGGCTTCGACGCCGCCGGCGCACTCCACGGCCGCTTCCACGCAGAAGTTCATGGTCCCCATGAAGAGCGGCAGGCTCGGCGCCTGGGCGAGCAGTCGCAAATGCACATCGTATATAGCGGATGCGAAATCCAAAACTTCGTAGATGACCGGCGAAAAAGCCGTGCGTACAAGCGTGCGCTTTATGTGATTCGCAGCGGAATTCAGAGAGTGCCTGACGACCTCGGTCGTGACTGGATCGATATCGGCCGGGGGCGCTTCCCGCTTCGACGCGGCGCGATAGATGCGGACTTCATTGCTAGCCATTAAGATTCTTCCCTGGTTATGACAAGGCACCCGGTTTCATGAACGCGAGCCGTGTGGCCGGCATCGAGATAGGTGGTCGATGTCGGCTCGAGAATAATCGCCGGGCCTCCGATAACGGAGTCCGGACCGGCCCCGATGCGCTCGAGAACCTTGAATTCGCGCCAGCCATCGCTTTCGAACGACCATGCGCGCACATCGCCGTGCTGCCTGGCGGCGGCCGGGATTGCCTTCGGCTTTTCTCTTGCCGGAAGAGGCGAACGTATCGTTGCGCGCATCGACACGATTTCAATCGCTTCATCCATAGTGACGGAAAACGCTCGATCATAATCTCGAGTGAACTCGTTTCGTACTTCGTCGGCGTTCCACGAGATTCTTCCCGCCCCGTCGCAGTCCATTGAAACGGTAAGGGAGTGCTCCTGTCCGGCGTAGCGCATATCGAGGCCCACGTGACGCGTTCGCGCTTCTCCCGCCGTCTGCCGCTCGTCGAGATCTTCGAACAAAGAGGCCAGAATTTTGTTGGCCTGCGACAGGTTGTCGTCCGACAGCCGCATGATATGCGTTCGCGCCGACGCTTGAACGAGGTCGGCCCCTAGTAGGCCCGACGCGGAAAAATTTCCGGCGTGCGGCGGAATTACGACTCCGCGAGTGCCTAGTTCCTTTGCCAGCAGCGTGCCGAGCATAGGCCCTGCGCCGCCGAAGGCGAGCAGCCAGAGTTCGCGGGGGTCGGTTCCTTGCTCGATCGTTATTTCTCGCATCAAGTTCGACATTGTCGCGGTCGCGATTTTCAGAACGCCGCGCGCGGCCTCTTCCGGGGAAAAGCCCAAGCTGGAGGAAATAGCCTCCAGGCTAGTTCGAGAAAGATCCTTGTCCAGTGCGATTCCATGCGCGATTTTCCCGTCTCCGAGCATGCCGAGCAGGTGCGCGGAGTCCGTAACCGTCGGCTTGGCGCCGCCGCGTCCGTACGCCGCCGGCCCAGGGTCGGCCCCCGCGCTTTGCGGCCCGACTCGAAGCAGGCCGCCGGCATCGACGTACGCGATCGAGCCGCCGCCGGCGCCTATGGAACGAACGTCCACCCATGGAGTTTGCACCGGCAGACCGACTACGCTGCCTTCGTACAATAGCCTGGGCCGGCCATTAACGATTAGGGATGTATCGAAACTTGTCCCGCCTACGTCCGCAGCGACGAAATCTCCGATCTCGAGTTGCCGGGCCAGCTCTCCGGTTCCTTCCGCGCCTGCGACCGGACCGGACATTATCGTTTCGAAAGGCCGCTCGGCCGCCTCGCCGAAGGTGAAGGAACCGCCGCCCGAACGCGTCACCAGTAGGCCGCCGCCAAACCCGGCGGCTTTAAGCCCCGCCCCCAGCTCGGAAAGGTAGGATGTCATTCGCGGCCGAACAAACGCGTCGATAATCGTGGTCGTCGTTCGCTCGTATTCCCGGTACTCGCCCGAAACTCGGTGCGACAAGGATATGGATCCAGCGAATCCCGCCTCGCGAAGCAGTTCCATCGCTTCCACTTCATGGGCCGGATTCGCAAAGGAATTAAGAAAGGCTATCGCTACGGCATCGACGCTTTCATCCATTAGGGCTTTGTGCGCTGCGATTACGTCTTCGCGGCGCAGCGGCCGGTGAATGACGCCGTCGGCGCGAACGCGCTCGGAAATCGGCAAACGAAGCCTTCGCGGCACGAGAGGAGAATCGGGAGCCCAGAACAGGTTATACATTTCATCTCGATCGCCCCTGCGAATTTCGAGGATATCCCGGAAACCGGCCGTGCACAGAAGTCCGACCTTCGCTCCGACGCGCTGGAGCAATGAATTCAACCCAACGGTAGTTCCGTGCAGGAAATATTCGGATGCTCGGACCTCGTCTTGCGAAAGCGCTTCGGAGACTGCATTTAGGGCGCCGTTCGCAGGGTTCGCGGGCGTGGTTGGCACTTTAGAAACCCGCGTTGTCGCGGAAGAGTCGTCGTAAAACACAAGGTCGGTGAAAGTGCCGCCGACATCGATGGCGATTCGAGAGGCCATGACGAACTATGCCCCTGCGGGCGCCATGGACGGCGCATGAATCCGCGACAACGAAAATTCCATTTTTCAACCTCCACAGGTTTCCACTTATAATTTTCGGCTAGGAGCAGCCAAGAATTTACGCAACGGAAAAATTCGTCTCCAATCGAATTCGGGACCAAAGCAAAGGGTGCGATTGAAAGCGCAGCTTAATCATTGCCAATGAAGTATGCAAACTCTCGATTCCGGCAATTGAAGATTTGCAGGCATAGGGGATATGCTGGATGAAACCTATACTTGCCCCGATTAAGATAATGTCTGCGCAACTAGGGAAAAATTTTTCTTTTCCCGTGCCGCTTTCAAAATTCGCAATCAAATCAAGACCGGATCGACCATTTTTCCTGACCGGTCATATCCCGCCGCAATAGTCCGCTGCCGCAATTCACGCACGCAATCGCGGGCGTTCAAAATTCTGGCGATGAACTCGGCAACGGGTTCGGATGACGCCCGAAAGCCCGTGATTAACTGCAAGCGTTCGACCATGCGGCGGAGGGGCGCTGGTTTCATAATGTCAATGGCATTGCGGACCGGATCGGCCGGAAAGTGAGAATCCGGTGCTCAGGAGCGGTTGCATCCACCCGGATATGGCCCGCTAGCAAGTATTTCAACAAGAATTTGGCAAGGACACAGGTGCGGTTAAATCGGATATCAGGTGAAACTGGCAATTCTGGTTGGAACCGAGCCTCTGGAAAATTCCCCGAGTGCAAATTCATCTGCCGGTAGCAGGAATTGCCGACCTTCGAGCCGGGGAGCATGCCAAGAGCTAAGTTTCGCTTAGCTGTGCCAGGACAAGAGCCGCCAAGTACCTCTCCATTTCACTAAAATCGAGATTACCATCGTTCCAGGCTTTATCTGCGGCCCTTGGCGCGATTACGTAGCCATCTCGATTTTCCCGAATGCGCTCGGGCAGGATCTTCCGCCCTCGAAGGAGCGATCCGACCCTGACGCACAGTAGGAAATAGCAGATTGCCCGGGCAGTCCGGCCATTTCCTTCCACGAACGGATGAATCCAGTTCATTCGCCAAAGGCCGTAGGCAGCCAGTTCCGTTGGTAACCAGATTAACCAGTTTTCCTGAATGACCGTTATAAACCGGTTAATCAGGTCGTCCACTTCTTTGAAGTTGGGCGGGTTGTGGTTCTCTGCATAGACCGGTTCCTGCCTAAACCTACCGCCCAGTTGCGAAATGTTCGCCGCCGCTACATGGTTAAGGGCTAGAGCAGATACTTGTCGAACGAGAGCGGGCCTCTTGGAAGCCCAACCTCGATACAGTTGGTCAACAATTCGTACTTGCGGTTTAGATTCTGTTCCTGCACCCGAAAAAACAGTTTCGGATCATCCTTTTCAAGTACAAACATGCAGGTGCATTTATTGCGATGAAGGCGACTTCAGTCTCATTCGGTCGACGGATGCCTCCGCCGACTTCTTCGTGATCCCGGATCCTTCAGGCGCATTGCCATAGACAAAGCTAGCCTTCTGCACCTTGAGTTCTGCGTCCGTGATCTCGTGGTTTCTGGATAAATCATACAGAACCTCCAGATTCGGGCGTTCGGGCGCCCGCCTCAATGCCATCTGCCTCTCCGTCATGGTTCTGCTCCCAATTGGTCTCTGCTCGATCATTCTTGTTGATGAAGCCGGATGCGCCGGGCTGGCGGCGGGTTCTGTACCTCCCGCCTGTTTTTCTATCTTGCCGACATTGCGGCAATTGCCAATTGCTAGTTTGAAAATCACCGGTCGTCAAGGATGTTGCGGCGGCAATCACGATCGCCGAGAGATTTCATGAACGAGGCAGGCAATGCCTGGCGGAGAAATTGGGCAAATTGTCAGCAATTCTAATTATTCCCCTTAGAGATTTTATGTCGTTGATATAAAAGCTTTTTTTTCGCCAAGGGAAATTTTTTCAATTTTTCCCCGGACGGGGCGAATCAGGTCGGCCATTCCGAATCGCCGCCCTGAATGACGAGTAGGCCGCCGAAAACCAGAACATTCCACTAATGCCGGCGGTAAATACTCGCCCCCTATTTCTCGCGA
>Ga0209754_1001766_pt1 | contig 19660 bp, 17 predicted proteins | sample MesohylBB_FD_187295 | JGI IMG/M metagenome (GOLD analysis project Ga0209754, IMG submission 187295) | Host-associated microbial community of the marine sponge Aplysina aerophoba from Gulf of Piran - sponge mesohyl, lysed by bead beating... | ecosystem: Host-associated > Porifera > Sponge >... | reverse complement strand
ATCCATCACTCCGAGCATCCCTCTCTCCCGACCGGTGTCGGCGCCCGCCGATCACAGGTTCGGGCTTGGCCACCAAGTGGTCTGGTTTTAGACCGATCACTGGCCGAGTTTTAGAGCGATCAATACACGCCTACTAGGTTCGGACCGAACGCCTCGAAGCTGAGCCTGTCCAGCGGACCACTGGAGACAGACGAATACCCGCTAGAACTGATGAGCGAATCGCTTCGCGAACTGATTTCAGGCCTGCTCGGCGTCGAGAGGCAGATTGACGAAATCCTGGATTTCACGACGACGATTTACTACCGCGAATTCACGGGAGAGCCGCTGAGCCTGCTCACCGAAGTGGACTTCGTCACGGACAGCCTGCCTGCCAGCTTGATGATCACCGCGACGTACGAAGCCGACAGCGGCATCAAGTTTTCCGATCCGAGCCATGCGCGTTAGCCCACGGCCGAGCCGCCAACGTATCGCGGTGCAACCAAACGAGCAGTCGGTAAGCAGCGCCTCTGAACGATTGCGAGCACTGCCATCTCCGGTGTACCTATCGTCGATTCAAGGTGGTCGGAACTATCTGAAATGCTATCAAACCCTCTGTGCGCCGAGACAAGCTCAGGCCGGCACGCGGCCAACCGGTCCTTTCTGCCGGACTTTACTCCCTGGCCAGTTCGGTGAGCGCCACAGCACGGCAAACATGAAAGTGCGCCACACATGGAGCGAAACGGTGAGGACGGCACCATTCTGGAAATGTCCGCGCTCCCATTGCAAACTAGCAAGCTGCCGCTTACGCCTGCGATGGGTCGGTCAAACGCCTAAGACGAGCACACAGGCGCGGCTGGAGGAGGCCATCCACGATGCGACGATGACCTCCTCCTTAGCGCAAGCCGTTCAGCCGCCGGCGGCGACGGGCCCGGCCTCCTGCTCGCGCTCCAGCGTCCAAACGAACAGCGAGGGGCCCGAAGATCGCGTGTTGCGTGCACGAGGTATCGGCTGCTCCGGCTGTTCGGCCAGGAACTCGGCCCAGCTGAACAGCGATTGCTGCTGCTTCCCCTGGCCGTGATGGTTTGCGCAAGGGAGCAGTTCGACCACTGGCGCAGCTTCCCCGTCGCTAGGTAGCGCCGAGACCAGCGTCTCCGCTTCCGCAGCCGGCCGCTGCCAGCCATCATCGACGAGTAGCGCGTCGGCCTGCAGCGTGTTCCGATAGGCCATGAACACGACCTTGACCGGCTGGGTCTGGCAGAGGGGAACGTCGATCCCCTCCTTGACCCGCTTGGCGACCCAGGCCTCGTGCTGTTTCGGCTCCACCCGGTCGGCCTTCATCACCGCGGTCTTGAACCCGTGCCGGGTGAGCAGCGTCCTCGCTCTGTTACTCGCTGAGTAGGGGGTGGCCGCGGACGGAGACCGGTCTGGGATCTCAAGTTCGCACCGCGGACTTCCGGCCAAACTGGACGGAATCGCCCTGGCTGCTGACCGTCGAACACGACCTCAACTTCCGGCTGTTCCTCAAACCTGCCTCCGACGTTGCCGCTCTCAACGCTGGTTGAGGTGAGGCGATGTTGCTCAGCCAACATCGCCTGGGCTCGACTCGTGCTATTTTCCTCATGATTCTGGGCAGGAGGCTGGCGAGGGTCTCAACACGCGTGGAGACCGCCGACCACAGTCGGACGGTCCTCAAGGCCTTGCGGACGGGCCACTTGCTGCACAGACAGTCCGCCTAGATCGAATTCTTCATGGACCGGACAGATAGTAAGAACGTCTACGACGTTGTAGTCGTCGGGGGCGGCGCCGCGGGCGTCGGCGTGGCGATAACTCTTAAACACGCTGGCATCGAGAACTTCGTCGTGCTCGATCGAGCCACGGTCGGCTCATCGTTTGCCTCTTGGCCGGCTGAGACTCGCTTCATCACGCCCTCATATGCAACCAATTCGATTGGCATGCTCGACTTAAACTCGATCGCGCTGGGAACGTCACCAGCGTACAGTTTGGAAGTAGAGCATCCGACGGGCAAAGACTACGCACGATATCTGCAAGGTGTGGCGCGTTTCTTTGAGGTACCAGTTCGCGAACACACTGACGTACTTCAGGTCGCGCAGGATGTCGACGGCTTTCGCATCGATACAGCCGGCAACAGCTTGAACGCCAGGAACGTCATATGGGCCGCCGGCGAGTTTCAATATCCACGACTCACCGGGTTCGCTGGTAGCCACCTGTGTCGCCACACGTCGACCATCGAAAGTTATGAAGACCTTGATGGCGATGACATCATTGTTGTCGGTGGCTACGAGAGTGGCGTTGACGCGGCATACCACCTGGCGTATTGCGACAAGCAAGTGCGACTGTTCGACGCGAATTGCCCTTGGGAAAGCGAGAGCTCGGATCCTAGTATCGCGCTTTCGCCGTTTACCATCGAGCGGATGCATGAACTTGCATTTGTTGAACAGGTGGAACTGTTTCCGAACACAGCGATCGAATGCGTCACCTGTGAGAATGGCATGTACGAGGTGACGGCTGGGGACGGTCATCGGTATCAGACGTCCGTGGCGCCGCTGTTGGCAGGTGGCTTCGCCGGTAGTCACGGGTTAGTCGCAGATCTGTTTGAGAAACGCGAAGACAGCTCTTTACTACTGAGCGAAGATGATGAGTCGACGATCGTGCCGGGAATGTTCCTCTGCGGTCCTGCTGTTCGGCACAACAATCATGTCTTCTGCTTCATCTTCAAGTATCGGCAACGATTCGCCGTTGTAGCCAAGGCCATTGCGACATCGTTGGGGCTGCCTGCGGAAGATCTCGAAGAGTATCGCAAGTGGGGCATGTATCTGGACGTTCTCTCCTGCTGTGGCGAGCAGTGCGTATGTTGACGCGAAGCGTAGAAGGGCCCGCTGAGTCTCGCCTTGGACTTCGCGTAGGAAGAGGTCGACTCGCCAGAGCGCGAAGCATTGGATGGCTCGGACAGACTGCTGCCAGTCTGTGCTGGATTGGGAGCATGCTGTCTTACGGGGTCGACTCCGGGGGCGATTGGCTGCAGTTGTGTGCTGCAACTGCGTGGCTATTGGCCAACGTCGCGACGCTCGTCACTTCAAGCGACGATTGACTTGCAGGCCGTGTCGAAGGCTGACGCACCAGCAATCTCGACTGGCCGACTTGGACTTGGTCATTTGCTGACGGTACTCGAACGTCGGGTCGACGGTGAATCTCCTTCCCACCTGTCGGAGACCTGCGCGCAATCTTGTTTCCGGTCACTTTGAACTCCTGTGGGGAGACTGTTGTGAGGGTGTCTCAAAGGTCCCATAGGTTGGTTGAGTCCCAGTCCCCGCCTTGCGCGGGGACCCGCTCGGGCGGCACGGAATATCTGGTGGCGGAGTCCCGTGGAGGGAAGGAGCAGGTCCCCGCGTGAAGCGGGGACTGGGAAAATTGACTTCCGAGACATCCTGTATTGCGGTCGCCCCTACGACGCGCTCGAACGCGAGCCGAACGCTCGACGCGTGGGTCTCCTAGCGGGGACAGCAGCAGCGGGAGAAACCGTTCGGGCCCGAGCGGGCGGGAATGAACAAGGTCGCTGCGACCTGCAGCTAAGGGAGCGATCAGGCGTTACATGCACGACAGCGCACGACCAGGCCCCGTGCTAATTTCCCGATGAAACTAGACGGGGCGGGGCTGACCACGGGGAGACGCGCACGGGCCGCCGGTCACGGTCAGGACAACCTCAAGGCCTTGTGGACGGGCCGCTTAGAACACACAACGTCCGCCTAGATCGATTTCTCAATGTCCCGGTTCTTCAGATTGGCGCTCGGCGCCGTCCTTGCGCTGTCCCTGGCGGCTGCGCTCGTAATCGGCTGTTCCGACGAAGAGCAGTCGCAGCAGCAACAACAGTCGGCAACTGCAGAGCAACAGTCCCAACCACAACAGCAGCAAAGCGAATCATCCGCGTCGACGCAACCAGCCTCAACGCAGGAACAACAGTCCCAATCGCAAGCCCAACAACAAAGCCAGGCACAAGGCCAGTCGCAGGCCCAACCTCAGGCGGTCTCCGCAGAGCCGCTGAACGTCGTGGTCTCGACGCAGGTGATCGCTGACTGGGTCCGCCAGATCGGCGGCGACCTGGTCAACGTGTACGCGCTGGTCCCGGCCGGGTCCGACGCACACATCCTTGAGCTGACTAGTTCGGACGTCCGTGCAATTGCGGCTGCAGACCTCGTGGTCATCAACGGAGGGGGAATCGAGTCGTACTACGAGGATCTGATTCGGGATAACTCGGAGAACATCCTGTACCTGACTGAAGCGATTGAATGCGCCGGATACGAACTCCTCCCGTATGGCGCGCTCGGCATTGGGCACGACGACGAGGAAATGCACGACGACGATCACGGTTCGGCCGAGGCCATCGGCCGACTGTTGATCGTCGACGCGGTTGAGGCTCATCTCTCCGTCATCGACCTCTCGACCGAGGAAGTCGACAGCGGCCTGTTCTCGATTGCCGCGCCGGGCGCTCGGGTCTTGCCGAGTCCGACCCACCGTTACGGCTTCGTCCTCGCGCGCGGACCTGAAGACAACGACGACCGCGTGCACATCTTCGACGGGGGCGTGTTCCTGGTTGAGCACGGCGACCACTACGACCTGGTCCAGGAGCCGGTCAGCCGCCACTCGCTGGAGATCGTCGAAGAGAACCCAGTTCACTACGTCAACAGCCACGGTTGGACGGCGATTTTCGCCGACACCAGCGGTCACGTGATCCTGGTCAACGAGGCCGATCTGACCAACGCCACGGGCGACTACGAGCCGATCGTGCTGGAGGCGGGAGCGCAGCACGGCGCGGCGCTGGTCATGAGCGACGAACACGTCGTGGTCACGACCAAGAATCTCGAGGATCTGGAAGACGCCCTGCCGGTCGGCGTTGAGGTTCGCACCTTCGACGACGAGGTCGTCTACGACGCCAGCAACCGTTCCTGCCCGGGCATGCACGGCGAATCGCACAACGAGCACGGCGCAGTCTTCGGCTGCATCGGCGGCGTGCTCTTCCTGCACACTCACGATGGCGAGTACGAGCACGAGTTCATCGCCAATCCGGCCGAGATGCGCGAAGACTCACGGATCGGTTCGGTCTACGGACACCACCATGTCGAGCACTTCTTCGGCAAGGCTTCTTACTTCGATGGTCAGGGATTCGCCGACGACGGCATCTGGCTGATCGACGTCGCTCACGGCGAAATGCGCCAGGTGTTCAGCGAGCCCAGTGTGTCGACGAAGTTCTCCAGCGACGGCGAGACGCTGTACGTGCTCGGCGTCGACGGCGTCCTGCTTGTGCTCGACGCGCATGACGGCGACCTGCTCGAGACAATGGAGCTGGTCGCGCCGAGCGAAGCCGGACGTCCGGCCATGATCGTCGTCGGCGAAATGATGTACGTCGCCGACCCGAACAGCGGTCACGTGCTGGCTGTGCACCTCGACGACCTGGAGATCGAAGAGGAATGGGAAGTCGGCGGAGCACCGTCGAGCCTGGCCTTCGTTGGCATAACCGCAAGCGGCGGCGCGCCCGATGAAGGACATGACGACGAAGACGAACACGACGAAGACGAGCACGAAGGGGACGAACACGGCCAAGAAGACGAAGAGGATGAGCACGGGCACGCCCACGATCATGGCGATGAGGACCCGCACTTCTGGTTCGACGCCGATCTGGCTGCTGTCGCGATCAGGGCGATTTCCGATGAGCTCGTCCACTTGAACCCGAACGGCGCCGATGTCTTCAGCGACCGTCTTGAGCTCTACCTGGACCAGGTCGCGGAAGCCGACGCCGAGGCGCGAGCGTTGATCGCGAGCGTGCCCGAACACCAGCGTCTGCTGGTCACCTTCCACGATGCATTCGGCTACTTTGCCCGTCGCTACGGCCTCGAAATCGCCGGCTTCCTCATCGAAGGACCGGAACAGGGAATCAGCGCCGAATCGATTGCCGATCTGATTGAGCTGATCGAACATGAGGGCGTGGAAACGGTGTTCCACGAGCCGCAGTTTGACTCCTCGTCGCTCGATACGGTCGCATCAGAGACCGGCGCCACCAGAGGCACCATCTGGTCTCAGCCGACCGAGGACAACCCGACCTACATCGGCATCCTGCTCGGCAACGCGCGAGCGATCGCCGACCAATAGCCCAGGGAACCGATTCACTTGAGCGCCAGGCCTGGGGGCGATGATCGACAGCATCATCGTTCCCAGGCCAATCCCGGGGCAGTCGAGTCAACCGGTTCGGCCGGGGTCAACCCTGCTCCTGCGGAACCACGACGTGACCATCAGAGGCAGCGGCCGTCTCTGTCACGCCCTTGACGGTCGCGGCCGGTCTCCCTTCGCCGCCGACGATCCTGAACGCGACCTGATCTTGCGCCTCTCGTTGCCGGAAGAGTTTCACGACCTGTTCGCGCCCAACTCGCTGGCCGCGCCGAAAGGCGGTCCGGTGCCCGATCCCGTCTATGGAGGACAACTTCAAGACCGGGCGATCCACCGGGTCGAGCCTGAAGGACGAATCGTCATTACCTACGTCGAGATCAACGGCCGATACGCCGACGGCACGACGTACACGCTGCTCAAGCCCTCCTACGAGATTGGTGATCCGGCATTCGGCCCACCGCACGAACAGTTGTTGATCTCGCCTCATGTTGCGCCCAGTGTGTTTGGTACGGGGTTGCTGGAAGCCATTCCAGTGGAAGTTCTGGCACTGCTCGCCGACTCCGATGACGATGACGGCGACGGCATTTCGGGTCGGATCCATATGATCTGGGATCCGGACACCGGCCAGTTCGCAGTGGGCCGCTTTGGTTGGAAGGCAACCGTGCCCAGCGTGCGCCGACAGTCGGCCAACGCCTTCCTCGGCGACATCGGGATTACCTCGAGCATTCACACCGAACAGAACTGTCCAGAGGCCCAGACTGCATGCCAAGAAGCAATCTCGGGCGGCGAGCCCGAGGTCTCTGACGATCGGCTCGGCGATGTGGTCTTCTACACCCAGACCCTGGCGCCCCCTGCCGCGCGCGGCTACCGGAGCCGCAAGGAAGGCGCCGAACTCTTCTTCGCCGCCGGCTGCCGCCGCTGTCACGTTCCGAAGATCACGACCGGTGAGCATGAGATCGACGCGGCGATCGCCCGGCCGTCGATCTCCGCCGATGAGGTGCGCGAGAACTTCGCCGCAGACCAGCGGGGTTTCAGCGCCATTGAGTATCTCCTGTTTGCCGAGGATGACGGCGTGCTCGATGCCTTGCAATGCGGCGGCGATGCGTATGGTCAGTAGCTCAGCGCGTTGGCAACCGTGATCGCCGATGCGATCCGGTTGGCCGCCGTTGATTGGAGTGGAACCTACGGCGAGGAGTTCTCAGGCACCGGCGAGCGCGCCATCTCAGAGAACTTCGCGATCGCCGATCTCGTCCGCGTGCCGGTCTTCCTGACCGAGACGATCGGAGACATGCAGTTGGGCGTCGCGCTTGGTGCGACCAAACCGGAGGCTGACTTGAGCGTGATTCCTGGCGGTCACGCCAATCAGGCGCTCAGCGACCTCGAGCAGAACGTTCGCGGCATTCGGGACACCTACTTCGGCGACGCTGAGGGACTTGGCCTGTCCGACCTGGTGGCTCAACTGTCGGAGGCGACCGATCGGCGTATGCGGGACAGGCTGGCCCAAGCCATAGAAGCCATTGAGACGCTGCAATCGCGGGGCGAGTCCCTACAACGGCTCCTGAAAACCGATCCCGACGCGGAAGCCGAGGTTCGCGATGCGATCAAGTCGATGCAAGTGGTGCTCAATACTGAGGTGGTCAGTCTGCTCGGCGTCAGTATCGGCTTCAGCGACAACGACGGCGACAGCTAACGAGCGCCTGGAGCGATCCGCATGGCGCTCAGCGCCCAGCTTCCACAGCGAACCGAGGTGATCTCGCGTCTCGCCGACGTCGATTTCTGGAAGCTGATTGACGCGCTCCACCGCCGTGGATCAGGGCCGGTCGACGCGTCGTCGGTCGCGTTCTTTCGCATAGCATTCGGCGTCGTGGCGCTGGTCGCCATCATCCGCTTTCTCGCCTATGACTGGATCGACGAGCTCAACGTCGACCCGCTGCATCATTTCTCCTATGTCGGATTCGAATGGGTCCGAGCCTGGCCCTCGCCCTGGATGCACCTGCACTTCGGAGCGTTGGGTTTACTCGCTCTAGCGATCATCGTCGCCTGGCTGCTCTGGGGACGCTCACGGCCACTCGCGTTTGCCGTGCTGATCGTGTTCCACCTGATCACTGGCCAACTCTTCATGATCGGCGTCTTCCCTTACATGATGATCGCCGCATCGCCGTTCTCATCGCAATCGTCGTGCTAGTCATTCAGGTTGTCGTCCCGCTGCGTCACTATCTGTATCCCGGTCCGGTGCAATGGAACGAAGAGGGATACCGCTTTTCCTGGCGTGTGTTGCTCACAGAAAAGGTCGGACACGTCGAGTACCGAGTCAAGGACACAGAGGGGTGAAGCTGGATAGAGACACCGGCCAGCTTCCTCAGTCCATTGCAGGCCGAGCGCATGACGACCCAGCCCGACCTCATTCTCGCTACCGCCCACATCATCCGGGACCACCATGCCGCACACGGTCGCCAGGTGACCGTCAGGGCAGAAGCAATCGTAAGTGTCAACGGCCGTGCCAGCCACCGTCTCATTGACCCAGAGGTTGACCTCGCTTCAGAGCACCACCGCATCGGCGCCAAATCCTGGCTCTTCCCTCCGCCGGACCGATAACCCACAAGACTGAAGTGCAACAGGAGCCAAGAATGCGCCCTGCAGCACTGAACCTAAAGCTCAAAGAGAAATCTCCCAGGCGAAAGCTTGCAGTACGGTCTCGTTAGGTCCACTCCTCACCGTCATGTGATACGGAGCTACCAAACTGATCGCCAGTGGAGTGTTGAATGCGGCAACGCGCATTTGCTGACCTCGACATCTACGCCGCGAGCTGCCAACTGCCTCTGCCTTCTTGAGATCGATACCGGGTGATTGCAGAGACGCTGCTGATCAGTCGCCCATCGAGCAATTTCGGCGACAGGCCTAGGCGTAGGCCTCGGCCAGCAGCTCTTCCAGCGCGGCATTGAACTGGTCGGGAAGCTCCCAATAGACGGAGTGTCCGCCCTCGGGGATCTCGACGTATCGCGCTCCGGGCACCATCGCAGCGGCCCGCTCGATCACACGGGCGGGGATGATTGCGTCTTCGGCGCCGGCCAGGAACAACACCGGCATCGTCAGCGCGGACAGGTCGTCCACCGCGATCGCGCCATCCTCGACGCCAAACAACAACGGTCGATCGAGGTCCAGCGGCGGATTCAGCGCTCGCACCTGGTTGTAGAGGAACACGCCCTCGGGCGAGCGCTCAAGATAGGCTGCGCCGACCATAAGGGTCATCCCGCCGAGCCGCGCATTCTCGGCCGCAGCGGCGGTCGCCGTCCGCATGTCATCGAGCAAGGCCTGATCGCCAATGCCGAGCATGGTGTCGGCCATCATCAGCGCCTTCACCCGATTGGGATTACGAGCCGCGTAGGGCAGGATTGAGAAACCGCCCACCGACTGACCAACCAGCGCTGCCTCGGAGATCTGCAGTTGGTCCATCAGCTCTCCCAGGTCCCGGGCGAATGCAGTCCGGCCCTCGCCGGACAGGTCCTGACTCTGTCCCCAGACACGAACTTCATACGTGATACAACGGAATCGCTGGCTGAACAGAGGAATCTGGTTCCACCAACTGAGATGGTTTCCACCGGCCCCATGGACGAACACAGTCGTGTCGGGACCTTCTCCAAACTCGTCATAGATCAACGTGGCGCCGGTGACATCGAGTGTGTTGGGCATCGGAGTCTCCTGTTGCCTTCGGTTGTGAGGTGTTGGTTAGAGGCTGCCACGAAGGCGAGGAAGCTGAGCGCGGCCTCGGCTAGCACCGCAATCCTCACGAGCAGCGTGCCTTGCACGATCAACGGCTGCACGGTGTTGGGCAGGATGTGCCTTCGTCGTTCCTTTTGTCCCCCCGCAAGACGGGAGGAGATGCCGAAGGCAAAGGGGGTACACCGCCAACCTGTGCGACAATCCAACCGTCATCACCTCCCCCACCGTCATTCCCGCGCAGGCAGGAATCCCGCCTGAGAGGAGGGACAGCAGACCAATACCAGCAGGATTCGCAGATGTCTACGAGCAGCTTTGTAACCGCTTCCCCGACCCCGCGAGCGAGGCCGGCAGTTCGAGCCCCTCGTCCCGGAAGTGCTGAGAACTGATCCGGGCTACCAGGACCTATACGCGGAAGTCTGGCAGTGGAACGAGTGGCCGGGACGCAGGAGCGGTGACATCGGCATCGACCTGGTTGCGCAGACTATGGACGCCGGCCCGACCGCCATTCAATGCAAGTGCTACGGCCCGGACAGCACCATCTATGAGCAACATCTCGCCACATTCCTGGCCAACTCCAATGCGGAGTTCGACCAGCGCCTGGTGATCAGCACGACCTCCAACTGGAGCAAGAATCTGCTGGCCCTGATCTCCAATCAGAAGCCGCCCGTCCAACGTATGGACTTCTTTGGTCTCGAAGCGACCGCGATCGATTGGGATGCCCACATCAAGGACGAAGAGGCGCCACTGATCGCGGTCCCGCGCAAGAGGCTGCGACCGCATCAGCGGGACGCCTTGCATGACGTCTATGCCAGATTCGCCGAACACGACCGCGGCAAACTGATCATGGCCTGTGGCACCGGCAAAACATTCAACTCGCTGCGTGGTGCCGAAGAGATCGCCAGGACGGGAAGTGCCGACTCATCGCCCCCATTGGTCGGCTAGTGGGCGTCGGCCGACTCGTCCGCCACACACTGCCAGGAACCCCATAACTCCGCGGTCCCTCTTTGCGGAGGAACGCACGAAGTTATGGGACTGCCTATCAGGAGCAGCTAGAAAAATGACCGTGGTATCACTCGATCGTTACTCCATCTCCGAGGTTTAGGTCGAACGGATATCCAGGATTGCCAGACAACCGCAGCGTGGCCAGGTTGGTCAGGTTGTCGAACAAGTCGCTCGTCAGCTCGGACAGGCTGTTGCTGCCTAGCTTCAGTGTTCGAAGATTGGTCAGGTGGTCGAAGACGCCATCCGGCAGCTCCGTTAGCTTGTTGTCCTCGATGAGCAGCCATGAGAGGGTGGTCAATTCATCGAACAGCCCACTAGCCGGCAGCGAAGCCAACTCGTTGCGGTCCAATGCAATCCCCTGAATCTTGGATAGTCCGCTGAACGCTCCCTCTTCTATTGTGGTGATGGCATTGTCCTGCAGGAGCAAAGTCTGAATCTTGGATAGTCCGCCGAACGCTCCCTCTTCTATTGTGGTGATGGCATTGTCCTGCAGGAGCAAAGTCGACAGGCCTGACAAGCCTGAGAACGTGCTGTCGGACAACTCCTCCATGTCGTTCCCCGCCAAGGCCAGGAACTTGAGGCTGGACAAGCCTTCAAACACGCCGGTGGGCAGTGTGGTCAGGTTGTTGTAAGACAAGTTCAGCACTCTAGTCAGGCTGTCCAAGCCGTTGAACACACCAGCGGGCAGAGTTGATAGATTCTTGTTTCCACTCAACCTGAGCCAGGTCAGGTTGGATAGATTGTCAAACACGCCAGCAGGCAACTCGGTAAGAGCGTTCTCTGCAATGGTCAACGACTGTAAGCGATTCAATTCGTCAAAGACGTCCGGTTGCAGTTCAGTCAGTCCAGTCTCGTACAGGGTCAGGAATTTCAGACTGGACAGGTCATCGAACACCCCGACCGGTAACACGGTCAAGTCGTTACGCGAGAGGGTGAGTCCAGTGAGGCTGGACAAGCCGTGGAAGATCCCGCCTGGCAGTGATGTCAGTCTGTCAGCGTTGAGATCGAGGTATGTGATGCCAGTCAAGCCGTCGAAGTCTCCTGTCCTCACGGCTTTCATGGGTGGAACCCGGGTCCAATTGCCGTTTCCCTCGCTAATCAGGCCACTGAGTCTGAGTTGTCCATCCAGCGCTGCCAAGTCTCGAGCGACGATCGAATCACAGGACTTGCCCGTCTCTCGTTCCAAAGCTTCTTTCACCACAGGAGTGCGATCGCATACGGGAGTGAAGTAGTCCAGAGCCAGAACTCCAGCCCGAGCGTCACCGCGATGGGTGCAACCGGAGTCGTCACATGCTTCCAAGGCAACCACCCAGTGGCCGTTGCCTGATGCAGTGAGCGTTGCTTCGGTCGTCGTGGTGGATAGTTGATTGGCTTCATCGAAGTGGTCATCGCCCTCCAGCCGCCAACGCAGCTTGTAGGAAGTGGCTTCTGGAATGACTTGCCATGTCGCTTGCATCATCAGCTCGCCGCGTGTGGCTCCAACTGCCAGTCCAGGAGACGGAAACTCTCTCACATCGATCGTTCGGGCGATCGTGGAACTGCAGCCGGTGACGTTGCACGCCTGTGTGCTGACGATCCACTCGCCGAAATCGGCCACTTCTATGGTTGCAGTGGTGCCGGAAACGGTGGTTTCGTCTCCTGGCTCAAGAGTTCCGTCGACCCTTCGCCAACTGAGCAGATAAGTAGATGCTCCGCGCGATGGGTTCCAGGTTGCGATGATGTCTAGTTCGCCAGGGGTCGAGTCGATGTCAAGGGTCGCTGGCACGTTGGGCGAAGGAATCGCTACCGATTGACCTACAAAGCCCGGCGTGGCGTCCCCCCCGGCAGCACGCTTCAACGGTGTGTCATCGATGTGAACGTAGTCCAACGTGATTGAGTCGGGACCACTGAATCCGTCCTCAACGAACAGGGTGATCTCATTCCTGTGCACTCTGATTTTGCGGACCGGGATGTTCGTAGCGGACTCACTTCCGTTTACAAACGCCTTTACTGTGAACTGCTCCTTGGTCGGAGAGGGCTGCTGCTGCAAGTCCTGATCGAAGGTCAATTCCATCCACCACGTAGTGGCAGCCGCAGCGATAAGCGCGGGATGGCTTGCCCAGTCGGTCTGGAAGTCGCCGCTCAGGGAGACCGAGAGCCCGTCCGGGTCGGTAGCAGTCAAAGTGATCGTTGTCACCAATGGGTCTGCCAGCGCCGGAGCGACGCTCGACCAGTCGGCGTCGTCGTCCAGCTGGATGAACACCCGTTGCTGATCGTCCGTGACAAGGATTGTGTCGATCAGGCCGTTGGGGTCGGTGGGAGTTGTGAGCGTGTAGGTCAGATCGTCGCCGTCCGGGTCGGAGAAGATGCCAGCGAAGTCCTTGCTGACCAGGATGCCTCGGGGCGCGAGGTGCGTCCCGACGAAGGATGCGTACTGCTCTGCATTCTCATCGACTAGCGGTGCCCGATTGGGCTGCTCAACAGCTTTGGTCTGGAAGTCGCCGCTCAGGGAGACCGAGAGCCCGTCCGGGTCGGTAGCGGTCAAGGTGATCGTTGTCACCAATGGGTCTACCAGCGCCGGAGCGATGCTCGACCAATCGGCGTCGGCATCGAGCCGGATGAACACGCGTTGCTGTTCGTCCATGACGAGAATTGTGTCGATCAGGCCGTTGGGGTCGGTGGGAGTTGTGAGCGTGTAGGTCAGATCGTCGCCGTCCGGGTCGGAGAAGATGCCAGCGAAGTCCTTGCTGACCAGGATGCCTCGGGGCGCGAGGTGCGTCCCGACGAAGGATGCATACTGCTCTGCGTCCTCATCGACAAGCGGCGCCTGATTGGGCTGCTCAACAGCTTCGACCTGGAATCGCTTCGGAATGCCGCGACTGCAGCCGCCCATGCTGCAGGCGGAGACCTTGACCACCCACTCGCCGTGGTAGCCCACGGTGATGCTGGCCTCGGATGTCGCAACGGTCACACCATCGTTGAGTTTGACGCCGTAGCCGCCATCGCGCCAACGCACGAGATACGAGCTCGCGCCTGGCACATCCGCCCAGTCCACCGATACGGTCAGCGATCCGGGCACGCTGTTCACACTAAAGCTGCTCACCTGTACAGGATCGGGTTTCTGGAGGAGCGTTTCCAGGAGCGGGCGTTGGAGTGATGGAGAGGGTTTAGGCTGAGGCTCCGGTCGCGACCGCTGCCAGTCCACTTTGTGACTCGCATTGTGGGCCAGGCCCTCGTGGGCCAGGTCCGCGTCCTGCCCCGACCCGACGGACCGAATCGCGCCACCATTCAGTTGCAAGGTGTTCGCCAGCACGGCGATGCCCTGGGTAGAGAAGTTCGGCTCGACCACCTCGTGAATAAAGTCCAGATAGGCAGCGCCGCTACCGCTGTTGTACGTCGCCCACTTCTGGCCCCAGTGGGCTGGATCCATGTCGATCTTGAGTCGCGGCGTCCCTGTGACAACAACCAGCTCGCTGAACGTCAGGCGGATACGAACCTTGTCGCCCAATGCATAGGTCTGGTCGGCAGCAGGAGTTGAGGAGACCACGACGCTGGTCACCGTCGGCGCGCTCTGGCCGGATGCGAGTTCAGAGCCGAGGAACAAGGCGGCCAACGCTATCAACGCGGCAGACAATGTTGCCGCTAAGCCGAGCAGCAAGAAGCGCTGGCTAGCGGACGTAACTCGGGGGGGGGGGGGCTCCAAAGGAATCGATATCACGATTGTGCATCACACACTCCTTGGCACTGCTCAATTCTCAATCGTGCGCGATATTGTGCCACATCACATGTGTGGATACCGTGTTGATCGCACCAAGTAACCGTGAACTTTTAGTGAGTTTCAAACCGTTCCCGCCATGTAAACACGGCAACACCAGCGATCGACATCCGGGAGGTTGATAACCTCGTTGATGAGGTGCGGGCTCTCCGCTCTAATGTCAGACGGCGGGCAGGGTTTTGGCAGATCGCTCAACGAGGAAGAGCGGAGTCAACGACGAACGGACCCGCGATATCCCCGGACTCGACCGGGACTATGCGGAGGACTTTGCTGCTCGCGAACCGGCGATGGCGCTACTGATGCGCATACGACTCAACTCCGAGAACTTCCCGCTGCCGGAGTGGTTGTCGTTCAACTTGACCGAATCCCGTTCCAATCTGAGGTACACGCCGACCGGCATTCGCATCGGAACGGATGACCTCGAGGCGCTCAAGGTGCCGACGATGTTCCTCGTCGGGGATGACGACAAAATCGTCTATCCGGAGGTCGTCCGGATGGTGCACGAACAGATCCCGGGGTCTGAATACGTCGAGGTCGAAGGCTGTGGCCACTCTGTCTATTGGGAACGCCCGGAAGCCTTCAATCAACTTGTGGGTGAGTTCTTGAGGCGGCATCTGTTGAGTTGATCCACTGCCAACCCGCTCACGCAGCCTCCGTTCAGCTCCGGTCTCGGTCAACGTCTCGCATCGCCCCGACCGGCACACTACGCAGCTATTCGTCCAGGTACTCGTCTCCGAGAGCAAGGCGTTCGGCGACCCGACGGAGCACTTCTGCCGCCCTTGAGTCGTCGGCCTGGATCACTTTCGCGTCGAAGGAGAAGGGCGTGGCGCGCAAGATTGTTGTACTCGAAATGAAGCTCGCAGGGGCCGGGTAGGTATGGATGTAGTTCAACGCGGCGGTAATCAGATAGCCCTGCGTCTCGCCGGCATGGCTGATGACGAGCGCGAGGTGGCGCCTGCGGTCGGCGAGGTCGATCGTGTCGAGCTTGGCGTTTTGCCCAATCCCAGCGATCTGCACGTCGTGGCCCATTTGGTCTGCAGTAGCAATCACTCCGCGCAGGGTCGCCAGCAAGGTGTCGGCGTTGAGGGTCAACAACCCTGCGAGCTCCGGCTGATCGGCGTCGAGGAGACGCGCTTCTACCGCTTCCTGGACGGCCTCAGGATCGCCTACAGGCAAGTTGATGCGGAATGTCTCACCGCCGGTGTATGTCTCGGCGAGGGCATCGCAGCGCTGCTCCAATCCAACATTGCCCACTTCGTGCAGGAGACAGCCAATGTTCCCGGTGAGTCCGCGCCGATTGAACTCTTCGCCAACGAGACGGCCGGCAGCGGCTTCGTCCAGGGCGATATGCAATTCGGAGCCAACCGATTCGGCAGCGTCCGCGCCAGAGTTGAATGTGATGATTCGAGCGCCAGCCTCTTTGGCCGCTAGCAACGCGTCGCGGACGGCGTCCGGATCAGCCAGCGTCGAGGCGATCACCGCTGCGCCGTCGTCACTGCAGCGCTGAATCGCCGCGGCCTGTTGCGCGCCGTCAGGCGATTGTGAGAAGCGCACATTTGAGCCGGCGTCAAGGGCCGCCTGACGGGAGTAGCCGCGTACCAGCCGCCAGAAAAAGTCGTCACGCCCTCCGTGAGAAACGATGCAGAACAACGGTTGCTCGTCGCCTGACGTCGCTTCGGCATGGACATCGGGCATTGTTGAAGCAGTTGCGGCAACGGAAACGACTAGCAGCGAGCTATTGAGCCAAACACCAGTCCGGGCGCTCGTGCCAACCGTGTCTAGTCTCGGATGCTGACGCTCACCCCAGGCGCCGTCCTCATCCTGATCTTGCAGCGCGACGCGGACAGCGCCGTCTTCCGACTTGAGCGCCGAGATGCGAACGGTCGCCACGTAATCTCGCGAGTCTCCTCCGGCAGCGTCGACAGCGATCAACGCTTGAGCGGCTAGAGCCAAGGCCGCGCCGACGATCACCAGGGCCGCGGCAACCGTACCCATGAGCCAAAAGTTAAGTTGACGATTGCTGGAGCTGCTCATTCTCACGCCTTTCTCTTTTCCGGCGTCACGGTCTCGGCTCGAATAAATCAGAATCTATGGATGACCAACAACACTCACAAAAACTTGGTCTCAGTCTGTCATTCCGCAGTGAGCTGCACTAGAACAGATCGGCGACACAGTCCTTTCTCTTTTGCCTGTGTGCCGGTCAGCGAAATGCCTATGCAACGTTGGTACGTTGCGCTCTCGGCCTTGCAGAGCATCAGAAGTAAATCTTCAGTTGCGAAGGTGCAGGGACTGGGTGACAAACAGTCACCGCGCCTATGCGACGAGTCGGCCTAGACCGTCGGGCACAATGGGGATCAGGAGCATGTAGGACCGATGGCTACAACTGAATGTGGTTGAGCTCTCTGCCTACGCCGTCAGCGAACCCGATACACCGCTTCGGCCTAGAGGGAGCCTTCACATGGATGCCCTAATGCTAGACAAGGCCAGCCAGCGCTTCTGCTTGGCTGTGACGCCTATAGGGACATCAGCAGCGATTCAACGGTCATGCGAAGTGCTTGCCCTTGCCAACACTGCGCTGCCGCAAGCACGGTTGGCTCGACGGACGCCTCTCAGGTCGCGGCGTCGACGGTGTTTGGCCAGATGCCGAGCGAGATTCTGATTTCGTTGAGCGACATCCCGGAGGTGATGGTCGCGGCTGCCTGCAAGGTGTTGCCATCATCGGCGGAGCTTTGCTCGCGCATCTCTTCGTAAAGCTGGATAGCCATTCGTCGACGCAACTCGGCGGGCGAAGGGGCTTTGGCTTGGCTGGTAGTCATAGGTGATCCTTTCGTCTGGCCGTTGACATCGTAGGGCCCGAATCAGTTGTCGAACCGAGCACACTGATTAGGAAAAGGAGAGGCATGTACTTGCTGTTGTGATGGGAGGCGCCTTTCGCGGCGCTCAATCACAACAGTGATCGTTCGTCGCCTGGCGACCTTATAGTCTAGTCGCAGATCTTGTATCCGAACGACGTTAACGGTCGCGGTCGTCGGCTCGAATCCAGTCCGCGGCCGTCAGGTCGGTGTACAGCCGCCGCCGCCAGAGCCACCAGCGCACGCGCGGGGTCGACAGCGCCAGTAGAGCGGCGCCCAGGAGACACGCAGCCATCGTCAGCAGCGCCGACTGTGGACCCAGCGAATCGACCAATGCGCCGGCAATCAGGGCCCCAATCAGGATCGTGCCCTGGGCCAGATTCATCAGCGTGAGCGCCTGCGCACGCATCTCCTCAGGAGCATGAGCCAGCAGCGCCAGATTGGCCACGGTGACCATGTTGTAGACACAGGCGGTGGCGAAGAACACGCAGACCGCGACCACTGCGAGATGCGGCGCCAGGGCAATCCCGACCAGAGAAGCCCCGCCCGTCGCGATTAGCCCGACCATCAGCAGGTTCGGCGAACGAATCTCCTTGAGCGAAGCCAGCCAGACCGCGCCTACGGTCGCGCCGAGACCGCCTACGGCCGCCAGGTAGCCAACCCAGGACCGGTGCTGGCCCAGTTCGTCAATCACCACTAGCGGCATCAGCACCGCCTCGTAGGGCTGGAGAAACATGTACGACATCGCCGAGATGACCAATACGGCCAGCGGCCAACGCGTGGCGGTCGCCCACCGCGCCCCAACCGTGATCTGACCCAGCATGGACCACTCCCTGTCTCGTTCGGCGTCCGTTGATTGCTCACGGGCCCGAATCAGGATCGCGAGCAGTGCAGCGAGCAGGCTGAAGGCGGTCATCAGGCCGAACATCCAGGTGAAGTCGGCGAAGCGCAGCAAGAGGCCGGCGAGGAGTGCGCCGCCAATCTTGACCGATGTCTGTCCGGTCTGCGAGAGCGCCGTCGCCGAGCGCAGGTGGTCGGACTCGACGATCACCGGCAGCATCGCGCGGCGAGCCAGGTTGAAGAACACGAAGCCAATGCCGGACAGGGCCGACAGCGCTATCACCTGCCAACTCTGAGCCTGGTCAATGATCAGCAAGATGAAGAGCACGCCGGATGCCACGGCGTTGGCCAGAAACGAAGCGATCAACACGCGGCGGTAGGGATAGCGGTCGACGATGACGCCGGCGAACGGCGAGAGCAGGAGGTTCGGGGCCATCCAGGCCGCGAGGACTGCGCCCAACAGCACAGCCGAGCCGGTCAGTTCGACGATCAGGACAGCCCGGGCAACCAATTCCAGTGCCAGCGCGGCCGAGCGAACGAATGTGGCCGCCCAGAGCACGCGGAAGTCGCGGTAGCGGAACGCGGCAAAGGTCTCCGGGTTGAACAAGCGGCGCTCCTCGACGCTCGCTGCCCACGCGGGCCGCGAGCGGGTGCTTGCTGGAACAGAAGGCAGCCAGTACTAGGCTCAGGACGACTGTCTGCACGATAGCCCAAGGGATCAACAAGTAACACGGCGCGACGGCCGCGCGAGCGCTGACGAGACATGACGCGCTTCTCGCAACAGTACCGTTGAGAAGCCTCGCGCTTTCTATCATTTGACAACTTTCTGTGTATCCCTCGGTCTGTTGAAAACTGACCTGAATGATCGATGAAAAAAGGAAGACGAATCGGCCCAGGCAAGGGTATTTAAGGCCCGCACTGATTGGTGGGATTAAGAGGTGATGGGTTAGCACTTGCAGCGCGATTAACCAAGCAACAGCTCGCAGTACGGTCTCGTTAGGCCCGCCTAACGCTCTACAGATAAGAGCCTCTGAGTTGTTGCTTGCGTTGTGCATTTGAACTTGCCACTGTTGAAGAGCGATGTAGCAACATTTGGCATCGTGCTTTCTCGTCGATAGCTCGACCGTCGAGTTCAGCCTCAGGCGCCTCATTTGTGTTCAGTCCAATATTGGATTGGCGCACAAGTAGGCGGGGGGACGAGTTTGTGAGCTAGCAGGCTGCTGAAAAATGAATGTGTGAGATCATGAAGGAGGTACGGAGCCGATAGATGAGGGAGCTTGGCGATGCGTGGCGAGAGTGAGCGGCAGGCGGCGATGATGTTGGGCTTGACGCCGGA
>Ga0209754_1001762_pt1 | contig 19665 bp, 17 predicted proteins | sample MesohylBB_FD_187295 | JGI IMG/M metagenome (GOLD analysis project Ga0209754, IMG submission 187295) | Host-associated microbial community of the marine sponge Aplysina aerophoba from Gulf of Piran - sponge mesohyl, lysed by bead beating... | ecosystem: Host-associated > Porifera > Sponge >... | reverse complement strand
GATGACGGCCCATCAGGCGGGCGATGGTGCCCACGGAAAGCCCGTCGACGCTGTGAAGACGCCATATCTCCGATCGTTCGCTGTCGCTGATTGCCATTTCAAGCTGCTCCCGAGCCGCGCCACCTCTGTCTTCGATCGCCGTGAAGCAGGCGTCTGGCGCACGGACGACCGCAGAACCGGCATTTCAAGGTCTCGGCCGCCACCGCCGAGACGAATCGGCCGTCCCCGGCCCTTATGCGCAATCCATTCCCGACTGGCGACCTATGATCCGTTACTTTTTTCGATTCCGGCGCAGGCGCGGCTTCGGCTCGCCTCGCCCTGTACCGGCTCTGGCGCTCGGCATTCGCCATGCGGCCCCGGAAACTCCGCTGATAGCGGCGATTCGCGGCGCGAAGATTCTCGCGCCGGGCCTGAGAGCTGCACTCCTTCCCGCAGTAGATGTAGCCGCGGTCGCAGCGCTTGCAGACAACCGTACGCATCTCGCAGCGAGCGAAGCGAAACATCCGACCCTCCAAGTGCATGCAGATACCGGCCTCCGGCGAACGGGCTAGCTCCCGACGCGGCGGCCTGATAGAAAGAACCAGGCACTTGTCACTTCGACATGCCGCCGGGATGCGGCGCGGATTGTTCGCAAAGAAATCGCCGGCGCCGCATCGTTCGCAACTGGCCGATACTTGACGAAAAAACAGACGAAATAAACCCCCTCGACGCTATTTTTTTGCCGCCCGCAGCCGATCCGCCTCCGCGTGACCGCGAAGCAGAGCTTCCCCAACTTGCCTACTTGGAAAGGAAAAAGGCGCCGTATCTGAACCGTATCAAAATTATCAAATCGCCGCGCTTTTTGATGAGCGCCTACAACATCTGCGACCGGGCCTACACCGACGAGATGAACCGGCACCTGCTGGACATCGCGGCGTCGGTTCCCGACGGCCGCCACGCGCCGGTGGTTCTCGACTGCGCCGGCTGGCATTGCTCCAAGGCGCTCGAAATCCCGGCCAGCGCGGCGCTGCTGCGCCTGCCGCCTTGCAGCCCGGAGCTGAACCCGGTTGAGACCGTATTCCAGTTCCTGAAATCGCGCCACTTCGCCAACCAGATCTTCGAGACCGCCGATGCCGTCAAGGAGAAGGTTGGCGCAGTCCGGTCGGATTTCACCAACTCCCCGGATCGGATCCGCGCGCTCGGCGCTCGAAGCTGGGGAGAATTGGCATGAGAAACATCAGGGGAACTTTCAGCGCTTCCAAAATTATTCGAGTGCCTAGAAACTTTCCTGAATTGGTATAATTTGCCTTGATGCGTTCACTCACTGTGATTTCCAGATCCAACGCCGCTATAAGATAAAAACCGTTTCCAGTTTTGTTCCACGGCTGCCATTTTCTATCTTTGAAATCGATTCCTGCCAGATGCCGCTCAATGAGGCGAGCTCCTTCTGCGCAAGGTTCTTTTCCTTGCGGGCCTGCCGAATTGCATGGCCTATGTTGCTTGGCGTACGAACGAGATGCTTCATGGTTCTTCTTCCAACTCCAAAATGATCTAAAGGCCATAAAATGTCAATATGATCTAGGTATCATAAGCCAACGGTATGATCTCAGCGTCATAGCCACAACACTGCAGCCGTGCCTGCTTCGGCGTTACGAGCTTCCTTGCGATCAGATCCGCGAGCTGACAATTGGTGATGTCGCGGCGCAAGGGGTGGCATTCCTGGATCCAAGCGGCAAGGCTGGCGCAGCTCTTGGCTTCGGCCTCCTGAGCTTTCCCGCGAACGGCTTGAATTCGGGCAAGCCTGTCAAGCGCCCTTCAAAGTGCCTCGCCTTGTCAGGGTCTTTTTTCCCGGCAGCCTTTCTTAAGCAGTTCATTCTTATTGATGCCCGCCTTCGCCACTGGGCGGGTCAATAAGCAGCGGTCCCGGCGGCTTCTCGCTGAGTTCCTCCAATCGGAGGCCGACATTGCGCCCGAGCCGGACAGCGGAATCCTCCGGGTCCGCGTCATTGGCACCTCCAGCATCTCCGGCGATGCCGTGATCGCCATGTTCCTGGAGGAACTGATCCGAACCCGCACAGTCTTCCCCGGAAACGACCTGCGCATGGTCTATGAATTGCCGGCCAAAGCGGCGGAATCGAATAATGGGGGTTAGGAAAGTTCGCCTCCGCAACACCCGGGGTCAGGCCGTCCGAAATTGAAAATCGATCCATCAAACAGCTTGAACGCTCCCATGCGCAACCGGTTCCTCAAGATCGTCGACTCCGCCGGGCGCGGCGACATACTCGAGGAGCTCTCCGCGCGAGTCCGGCGCCACGCCGCCGCTCTGCACGACCCGCATAGCCGCTTCCTGTTCGCCGACCAACTGCGCTCCCTGCATGCGACCTCCGAGCGCATCGCCGCGTACGACATGCGACCCTCGCCCTAAAAGAATGCCTGCGCGAACGCCGAATGCAAAACGTCCGGGTGGGGTGTTGCGCAACGTCTCGCAAGGGCCTTCGTCGAGAACGTCGCGGCTGACCTGCTCGAAGCGCGGCATGTCAGCCTCGGAAAACCGCGTGCCTTGCCTCTCGTGGAACGCCTTCACGATCTCGGAAAGCCCCTTCTTCTCGTCCTCCGCGCAGGGCTTCGCGCCAAACTCGCCGATGGCTGCGACGGCTTACGTCTTGCCATGCGAGAGGGACGCGCTGCCCCGCTCCTTCCTGTCCACCTTGAAACCTGGCAGGCGGAGCAGGTCGCCACGAAAACGCTCGAGCTCGACTACGTGGAGGACCCGAACGCGGGTCTTGTAATTTTCCAGAAGCGGACCGATTTCCTCGGCTGGCGCCGGGGAAAATCCCATTGAAATCGGTGCCAGACATTCGATAAGGATGATCGCAAGGACATCGGGGCCGATTCTATTTCGTGTCGGCAGTTTGGTTCACGGCCTTACCGTACGGCGAGGAGGCCCCGATCTCCAGCATCATCCAAGCAAGATCGTCGATATCGGCGGAAGATTCGAGCGCGGAGTGTTTCGGAGAATCTTGTAAAAGTCTCTAAGTTTCAAACCAGAAACTCAGTTTGAATTTTATTCGACGCGAAAATCGCGCTGGAGCCGATATGCGTTTCACGGAAAATGGCCCCGAAATCCCTGACGAACTACTGCTCGCATTGGACGAAGGAAGAGTAGTGTTTTTCTGCGGTGCCGGTGTTTCACGAGCAAGGGCCCGTCTCCCAGATTTTTTTGACCTGGCAGATCAAGTTCTCGAGTCGCTTGGTGTGTCTGAACACAGTCCAGCAGCGAAAATTCTGGCTGAAGCGAGAGACATGGAGGAGCGAACCGGTGTGCCGGGCCTTATCTCGGCAGACCGCGTTTTTGGTTTGCTCGAACGCGAATTCTTGTCGGTTGACATTGACCGGGCCGTCGCCAAAGCCCTCGTTCCTGACAAGGACGCAGATTTGACGGCCCACAAACTTCTCCTTGATTTGGCAACATCACGAGACGGGAATACGAAGCTCGTTACAACCAACTTTGACCGCCTATTTGATGACTGTGGGCGCGGCTTGGAGGCATGGCAACCGCCGAGGCTGCCCGACCCGGCAATGCCCGGCGAGTTGAATGGCATTGTTTATCTCCACGGTCGCGCAACAGAGAGTTACGACGGCTCCGGAGGAGATGGCTTCGTGCTATCGAGCGCCGAGTTTGGGCGGGCATACTTGGCAGAGGGTTGGGCTACTCGCTTCTTCAAGGACGTAATTGACCGCTACGCAGTTATCTTTGTTGGTTACGCCGCCGACGATCCTCCGGTCCAATACCTGCTCGAAGCATTGAACAAGACAAACGGACGATTGAGTGAAGTCTATGCGTTCCAATCGGGCGAGGACGACGAAGCAAAGGCGCGATGGCAGCATAAGGGCGTCACGGCTATTTCCTACGCAAACGAAAACTGCCATGCGGCCCTTTGGACCTCGCTTGAAGCGTGGGCAGATCGCGCAAAAGACCCAGAGGTTTGGCAAGAGCGCACAATGGAACTTGCCCGACGCGGCCCAGAAGCTCTGGCGCCGTTTGAGCGAGAGCAAGTGACCCACTTGGTCTCAACGAAAGAGGGAGCGAGGAGATTCCTCGAAAGCGACCCACCCCCGCCAGCTACATGGCTGTGCGTCTTTGATCGATCAGTCCGTTGTTCCACGCCAGATACGATCCGTTCGGGTGAAAACGAGGGAAAGATCGTCGATCCGTTTGGTTTGTACGGCTTGGCGAACGAACTTGCGCCGCCGCCAATTCTCACTGACGACTTCGCTCCCAAGCAAGAAACTCCTACAACGGCTTATGACGCGTTCTCATTGAACCGACGTGACAGAGCGGAGCTGAGAGATGACCACATTACCGTGTTGCGCGGCAGAGCATCTCTGAAAGCTGGCCTTTTGCCGGATCGAATAAACCTTCTGGGGCTTTGGCTTGCAAAGGTTTCACACCAGAACGCCGCCGTTTGGTGGGGTGCAAGGCAGGTTGGTCTGCATGATTGGATTCAGCAGAGAATTCGGTCGTCACTCAATAATTGCGATGTGGGGTGCGAGCCGCACATATTTCAAGCTTGGAGTTACCTCTTCGAGCACTGGCGTACTGCGGGCAATGATGATCACTCGGATTGGTATCGATTTGCAAATGAATTGAAAGTTGTAGGTTGGAACAAGGCCACGGTCCGAAAGTTCGAAACCCTCTCGCGCCCGCGATTGGCGGTAGGTTACAACTACTACCGATCAGCGATTCCTCCAAAGGCTGATGAAGAAACCAAGCTTGCTGATCTTGTTCGCTTGGAACTCGAATACCTTGAGAATTTCCTAAAGATTGAGATTCCTGACGAGTGGCTTGCCGACGTTGTGTCGGCATTGAAGCGAAATCTCGCTATCGGCATTCAACTTGAGAACGAGCAAGGGCACTATGGCTGGCTGGATATACCGCCGATCATTCCGTCTGACGATCCAGACATCAGCGGCCGTGATCGAAGGAAAGGTCTTCGTGGCGCAGTGCTGGACTACGCAGCAAAGTTCGAGCGCCTGATTGAGCTTGAACCTGAAAAGGCACGGCAAGAAGCCGCAACTTGGTCCACTGATGACGACAACATCTTTGCCCGGCTCCGAATATGGGCCGGCAGGTTCGAATGCGTCGTGCCTAACAATGAGTTTTTGAGTTTTACCGACAAAGTCAGCCGCGACGCATTCTGGAACGTTCGCCACCAGCAAGACTTATTGCTAATGCTCAAGGAACGTTGGGCGACTTTGCCAATCGCAGCAACTCGAAGAATTGAAGAACGTATCCTCGAAGGCCGCGAGCGATGGAAAGGCGAAGCTGAACACGAGTTTGTCGCAAGGAGAGCTTGGGAGATTGCTGGGAGGCTACACTGGCTTCATACGAACAGTTGCACTCTCAACCTCGACTACGACCGCGAAATTGCACGTTTGCGCGCGACTGCACCGGACTGGTCTCCTGAACACGGGGCAAAAGCTGCCAGGTCATTGGAAAGTAGATCCGGCATCGTTCGCACACATACTGAGTTCGATGGGTTGCTTTCGGAACCGCTGGACCAAGTGTTGGCCAAATCTCATGAACTGTCAGGACTAAATGGATTTGGGCTCGATCAGCACGATCCATTCGCTGGGCTCTGCCGCGAGCGTCCCGTCTTGGCTGCCTCTGCACTCAGACGAGAGGCCATTCGCGGGGAATACCCCGAATGGGCCTGGCGACGGTTTCTGAACTCTGAGGTCAGAAAGGAGGACAGTACGCGCCTTAGAGAATTTGTCGCTGAGATAATCTTGCAAGCGAACACTGTGACCCTCGCAAGCATGATGCACCCGGTTTCCGAATGGCTTCTGAGTGCTTCAAAGGGGCTCTCGGAAGACTGCGTGCCCACCTTCGACAGATTGTTGATCCGATTGTTCGAATCCTTGGACAGCAATCCCGACGCGAGCGGCTCCAGCATTGTCAGAGGCAGTAATGGTCCATATTGGGCGACCAAGGCATTGAATTCGCCTGTGGGCAAGATAGCTCAAGCCCTGTTGAACGATCCGCGACTAAAGAACCACGAATGTCAGCAAGAACTTCCACATGGTTGGAAGGTGCATGTCGAGCGATCCTTGTCCCTGCCGAACGACGACAAATGCCTTGCGTTGGTCTTTTTCAGCGGTTGCCTTCTTTGGTTCTACAAGTTCGATCCGAAATGGACAGAAGACAATTTGCTCTCCGTTTTGCGCGACGGGTCGTCGGACGAGCAGGATGCGTGGTGGGCGGGATTTCATTGGGGCATGAAGCAGATTCCAAGCTACGAGCTATGGGAATGGTTGAAGCCTTATCTCATCGCGAAAGTCGCCGAACGGGGTAGCGCAAGACAAAAGACGCGAGATAATCTGGTCTGGTTGGTGCTCGCGAGCTGGGCGTATTCCGACTTTGACAAAGGTGAAGTGCGGATCACCGACGCAGAACTCCGCGATCTCTTATTGGTCGCAGGCGACAAATTCCGTGCGCAGGCCCTTTTGCTGATGGAAAGAATGGGCAAGAGTGATGGAGGGGACGGTCAGCATTGGAAGTTGCTACAAGTTCGATTTTTGCGTGATGCATGGCCTGTTCAGCGCTCCGCCCGAACGCCGCAGAACTCCGCGAGTTTGATCGAACTAGCCTTCTCTAACGAAGACTGCTTCATGGAGATTTCCGAAGCGATCTTGCCGCTCATTGGACCAATTGAACGCGACCACATAATGCTTCCGGCGGTCCGGCGCGGCGAAGGCAATGTTGTGGATGCACACCCCGAACGCGTCCTCGAAATCCTGTATGTCGCGTTGTCGGAGGATGCGAACAAGTGGCCTTACGAAATGGATGCAACCCTTCGACGGATTGCCGAAGTGAAGTCAGAGCTTCGGACTGACCCAAAGTGGGTGGAGCTCATGCGCCGCTGGAATTCGAGATAACTCCCCCGCGCGTCTGCCAATTGTCCCGCTTGTGCTGTGCGACAAACAAGGTGAGTCTCCAGCGCAATCAGGATAGAATGCGGCGGTGGAATTGCGCAGTGATTGCAAAAACCCCCGGTCTCAAAGTAGGGCGAACGTGGCGGTTTCGCAAATGCGAGATGGTTCGCTGGAAAGCGAGCGGGAACAAGAAGTGGACCAGAAATGACAGGCCAGCAACAACGTGACGAATTGCGCCGCCAGATCTGGAGCATCGCGAATAAAGTGCGTGGCGCCGTTGATGGCTGGGACTTCAAGCAGTTTGTCCTTGGAACGCTGTTCTATCGTTTCATCAGCGAGAACTTCACCAGCTACATCGAGGGCGGTGACGAAACCATCAACTATGCGGGCATGTCCGATGCAGACATCCCCGACGAGGCCAAAGTGGATGCTATCAAGACCAAGGGGTATTTCATCTCCCCCAGCCAGTTGTTTGCCAACGTTGTGGCGACCGCCAACACGAACGAAAATCTGAACACCGATCTCGCGGCCATCTTCTCCGCGATCGAAGCCTCCGCCAGCGGCTACCCTTCCGAAGAGGACATCAATGGTCTTTTTTCAGACTTCGACACAACCAGCAATCGCCTTGGCAACACGGTTAAAGATAAGAAAACACGCCTGGCGGCCGTGCTCAAAGGCGTGGCAGACCTCCCGCTGAAGTTCGACGACAACGAGGGCGACCTCTTCGGCGATGCCTATGGATTCCTGATTTCCAAGTACGCCGCCAATGCGGGCAAGTCGGGCGGCGAATTCTTCACGCCGCAGCATGTGTCCAAGCTGATTGCCCAGCTTGCCATGCACAAGCAAACCAGCGTCAACAAGATCTACGACCCGGCCGCGGGGTCTGGCTCGCTGCTCTTGCAGGCCAAGAAACACTTCGACGATCACATCATCGAAGACGGGTTTTTCGGGCAAGAGATCAACTACACCACCTACAACCTCGCCCGCATGAACATGTTCCTGCACAACATCAACTACGACAAGTTCCACATCCGATACGGCAACACGCTGGAGGCCCCGCATTTCGGCGATGACAAACCCTTCGATGCCATCGTGTCGAACCCGCCTTACTCGGTCAAATGGAAGGGCTCGGATGATCCGATCCTGATCAACGATGACCGCTTTGCCCCTGCTGGCGTGCTGGCCCCGAAATCCAAGGCGGATTTCGCCTTTGTGCTCCATACCCTTCACTACCTGTCTGCCAAGGGCCGCGCGGCGATCGTCTGCTTCCCTGGCATCTTCTACCGACGCGGAGCAGAGCAGAAGATCCGAAAGTATCTGGTCGACAACAACTTTGTCGAAACGGTGATCTCGCTCGCGCCAAACCTGTTTTTCGGCACGACGATCGCGGTTAACATTCTCGTGCTGGCCAAGGACAAACCCGACACCGGGGTGCAGTTCATCGATGCCAATGGTGAGGAGTTCTTTGACAAGAAGGCCAACACCAACGAAATGAGCGACGCTCATGTTGCTGAGATCGTCAGGATGTTCGACAGCAAGGAAAACGTGCCGCACGTCGCGGAAATCGTGACCTATGACAGGATTGTCGGAAGCGACTACAACCTGTCGGTCAGCGCCTATGTGGAGCCCAAGGACACCCGCGAGGTGATTGATATCACCAAGCTCAATGCTGAGCTTGAGGCGACCGTTGAAAACATCAATCGGTTGAGCGCGGACATCAATGCCATCGTTGCTGAGATCGAGGCATGAGCGATCTGGGGTTTTTGGAAAGGCTGCTTGATGGGGCGGCGGTGGAGTGGAAAACCATTGCAGATGTTTTCCACATAAGGAATGGGTACACTCTAAGCAGGTCCAAAAACGAGATTTGGGAAAACGGCGCTGTTCCATGGATTAGAATGGACGACATACGAGCCAATGGCCAAATCCTCGATCATTCATTGCTTCAGGTTTCTGAGAGTGCGGTAAAAGGGAGAAAGCTCTTCCCGGCGAACTCAATGATATTCGCAACATCGGCTACGATAGGGGATCACGCGCTGATTACAGTTCCCTATTTGGCAAATCAGAGGTTTACCAATCTAACCTTAAAGGAAGAGTTCGCCAATAGATTCATTGATAAGTTTCTGTTTTACTATGGGTTTCGGTTGGCGGCTTGGTGCCAAAGAAACACCACGAAGTCGAGCTTTGCTTCCGTCGACATGGATGGGTTTCGCAAGTTCCAAGTCCCCATCCCATGCCCTGAGGACCCAGAGAAGTCGCTCGCGATCCAAGCCGAGATTGTTCGGATTTTGGACGCTTTCACCGAGCTTGCCGCCGAGCTTACCACCGAGCTTAAGATCCGGAAAAAACAATACAACCACTACCGGGAGCAGTTGTTAAATTTTGAAGGCAAAAAGGTTGACCACTTGCCAATGGGCGATGAGCGGGTAGGAAAATTCAGGCGCGGCGGTGGGCTGCAGAAAAAAGATTTTGTCGAAGCGGGGGTTGGCTGCATTCATTACAGCCAGATTTATACGCATTACGGAACCTATACCCGCACAACCAAGAGCTTTGTGTCAGAAGAGTTTGCTAAGAAAGACCGCATGGCAAGGCCGGGCGATTTGGTTATTGCGACCACTGGAGTAAACGATGAGGACGTTTGCAAGGCTGTCGCTTGGTTGGGTGGTGAGGATGTCGCTGTGAGCAGCGACGCTTGCATCTTCTCACACAAGCTGAACCCAAAATTTGTCTCCTATTTCTTCCAAACGGAGCAGTTTCAAAAGCAAAAGAGGGCGTGCATCACGGGCGCAATAGTTCGATGCGTCAACGCTGACAGCTTGGCCAAGATTCTGATTCCGGTCCCCGCATCGGAAGAACAAGAGCGCGTGGTCAACATCCTCAACAAGATTGACACACTGGCCACTTCGCTCAGCGAAGGCCTGCCGCGTGAAATCTCGCTGCGGCAACAGCAATATGAATACTACCGCGACCTGCTCCTGAACTTCCCCGAGCCCGAGGAGGCGGCGTAGGATGGCGGAGCAGAACGAAGACCCAGCGACGCAAGAGCGCGAGCTGAGGATAAGTGCCTAAAAGCTTGTCGACACACACAAAAAAGTACAGCTTATCTATGCCTTCAACAGCACCGGCAAAACCCGCCTTTCCAAGGCTTTGATAGACCTGGTTGCCCCAAAGCCGGAGGGGGGTGAAGACGGCAAGCCATCACGCCAGAAAATCTTATACTACAACGCATTCACCGAAGATCTGTTCTACTGGGATAATGATCTCTTGTATGATGATGAACCCAAACTGATGATCCAGCCAAACACCTTCACCGACTGGATTCTGGGAGAGCAAGGGAAAGGCAATGAAATCATTGCAAACTTTCAGCATTACACGAACAGAAGCCTAACTCCGATTTTCCTAGAAGCGGACAAGGTTCAAGATGGACGAAAAACGGGCGAGAAAACCTATCCGTCTGTCTCTTTCTCGATTGCAACTGGTGATGACCTAGCGAAAAAGAGTATCAAGATATCAAAGGGAGAAGAGAGCAGTTTCGTTTGGAGCATTTTCTACACTTTGATCGAAGAAGTGGTTAACGTACTCAGTGTACCTGAGGTGGCGGAGCGGAGCACCAATCAGTTCGACAACCTTAAGTTTATCTTCGTCGACGACCCGGTGACGTCGCTGGATGACAATCACCTTATTGAACTGGCGCAAAGCCTGGCGACGCTGATCAATTCGTCACCGAAGGATGAGCCGAAGTTCATTATTACGACCCATAATCCGCTCTTCTATAATGTTCTTTTCAATGCACTAAAAAAAAGCGTTAAGTATCGGTTGTTACGCGAAGAGGACGGCTCGTTCCCGCTGAAACGCCAAAACACCGACAGCCCGTTCTCGTATCACCTGCATTTGATTGAAAAACTGAACTCTGCATTTGAGAAAAACGAGTTTGAAAAATACCACTACAATTTCTTGAGGAACGTCTTGGAAAAAATCTCGACCTTCCTGGGTTACGATGACTGGTCAGAATTGCTTCCAAAGACATCGGATGGAGCGAGCAATGCTTATTTGAAGTGCATTGTCGACATCTCAAGCCATTCAAGCCATTCGAGCTATGAGATGTCGGAGTTATCACAAGATGATAAGCGGGTCTTAAGATTTCTTCTGAGCGAAACGACAAACAAACAGTACGAGTTTTCCGAGAAGTACCAAGTAGATTTGAAAGCGGGCACGCCAGGTGAATAAACAATCTAAACCTAGCGCGGAGTCGAAGAATTTCATCGTCCTCGACAAGTACACCAGAGAGTGGGACGCCGCTGACCTGTACCAGACCGAAAATGACCTAGAGCGCGAACTGGTTCAGGACCTGATCAATCAGGGCTATGAATTCCTGCCTGATCTCACCTCCCCTGAGGCCATGCTGGCCAACGTTCGGGTCCAGATTGAAGAGCTGAACAACGTTGCTTTCGCGAATGACGAGTGGAAGCGTCTTGTTGAGACATACCTGGACAGGCCAAGCGACGGCATCATCGGCAAGACCCGCAAGCTTCATGATGACTACGTCCATGACTTTGTGTTTGACGATGGACGCATTCAGAATGTCTACCTGATCGACAAAAAGAAATTGGTGCGCAACAAGCTGCAAGTGATTAAGCAGTTCGAGCAGGTCGGCACCCATGCCAACCGCTATGACGTGACGATCCTGGTCAATGGTTTGCCATTGGTGCAGATCGAACTGAAAAAGCGCGGCGTGGCCATCCGTGAGGCTTTCAATCAGATCCACCGCTACAGCAAGGAAAGCTTCAACAGCGAAAACTCCCTGTACAAGTATTTGCAGCTCTTCGTGATTTCGAACGGCACAGACACGCGCTATTTCGCCAACACGACGAGACGCAACAAGAACAGCTTTGACTTCACCATGAACTGGGCGAAGTCTGACAACAGTCTGATCAGGGACCTGAAGGACTTCACGGCGACATTCCTGCAGAAACGCACGTTGCTGAATGTTGTGCTGCAATATTCGGTTTTCGATGTCAGCGACACCTTGTTGATCATGCGGCCCTATCAGATTGCCGCGACCGAGCGCATCTTGTGGAAGATCAAGAGTTCATGCGAGGCGAAAAAATTGAGCAAGCCCGAGAGCGGCGGTTTCATCTGGCATACCACGGGTTCTGGCAAGACGCTGACCAGCTTCAAGGCAGCGCGCTTGGCGACTGAATTCGAGTTCATCGAAAAGGTGTTTTTCGTCGTGGACCGCAAGGACCTCGATTACCAGACGATGAAGGAATATCAGCGATTTTCTCCTCACAGCGTCAATGGCTCGGATAGCACCGCCGGGTTGAAGCGCAATCTGGCCAAAGACGACAACAAGATCATTGTCACCACGATCCAGAAGCTCAACAACCTGATGAAAGCCGAAGGGGATCTGCCTGTTTACGGAAACCAGGTGGTGTTCATTTTTGATGAATGCCGCCGCAGCCAATTTGGCGAAGCCCAGAAAAATCTGAAGAAGAGGTTCAAACGATTTTGTCAGTTTGGGTTCACGGGAACGCCGATCTTTCCGGAGAATGCCTTGGGGGCCGAGACGACCGCCAGCGTGTTCAGGCACGAGTTGCACTCCTATGTGATTACGGATGCCATCCGCGACGAAAAGGTCCTGAAGTTTAAGGTGGACTACAACGATGTGCGTCCTCGGTTTAAGGCCATTGAAGGCGAGCAAGATGAGAAGAAGCTCAGCGCGGCCGAAAACAGCGAGGCTCTTCTGCATCCTGATCGAATCAAAGAAGTTTCGAAGTATATCCTGAACAATTTCCGCCAAAAGACGCGCCGGATGCAGGCCGGCGACAAAGGTTTCAATGCCATGTTTGCCGTCAGCAGTGTGGATGCTGCAAAGCTGTACTATGAGACTCTGAGCAGGTTGCAGGAGGGCCAAGACAAGCCGTTGAAGACCGCGATTATCTTTTCCTTCGCAGCAAATGAGGAGCAGGACGCGGTCGGCGACATTCCGGATGAAGGCTTTGACGTGTCGGCCATGAACAGCAGCGCGAAAGAGTTCTTGGGTAAGGCGATCAATGACTATAATGCCTTTTTCAAGACGAATTTCAGTGTAGATAGCAGCGGCTTCCAAAACTACTACCGCGACCTGGCCTGCCGCGTTCGTTCCAGGGATATTGATCTGCTTGTTGTCGTGGGCATGTTCCTCACAGGCTTTGACGCCCCAACGCTTAATACACTGTTTGTCGATAAAAACCTGCGTTTCCATGGCCTGATGCAGGCATTCTCCAGGACCAACCGGATTTTCGATGCAACGAAGACCTTTGGGAATATTGTAACTTTCCGGGATCTCGAAAAAGCCACCATTGATGCGATCACGCTGTTTGGCGACAGCAACACGAGGAATGTCGTCCTTGAAAAGAGCTACAGCGAATATATGAAGGGCTTTCAGGATCGGGAATCCGGCATCGCGCGCCGTGGCTTCATTGATATTCTGAATGAGCTCAGAGAGAATTTTCCAAATCCGGATGAGATCGTCAAGGAAGCGGACAAGAAAGAGTTCACCAAGCTATTCGGCGAGTATCTGAGGGCCGAAAATGTTCTTCGGAACTATGATGAATTCTCGGCGCTGAAGGCCTTTCAGAACGTTGATACCGGCGATGCCGCCGCGGTCGCTGCTTTCAAAGAGCAACATTATTTGAGCGATACCGACCTTCGCGAGCTTCAGGCGATTGACCTGCCGCCCGAGAGGCAGATTCAAGATTATCGATCGACGTACAACGACATTCGTGACTGGTTGCGCCGAGAAAAATCATCGGCTGAGAAAGAGCAATCCAATATCGAGTGGGATGACGTGGTGTTCGAGGTGGAACTTCTCAAGTCGCAGGAGATCGACGTTGACTATATCCTCGAGTTGATATTCGAAAAGAACAAGAAGGTGACAGACACGAAGGATCTGATTGCAGAAGCGCGCCGTGTCATTCGCGCCAGCCTTGGTCATCGCGCGAAAGAGAGCCTTTTGGTTGATTTCATCAAAGCGACCGATCTTGATCGGATTGCCGACAAGGCAGGTGTGATTGACGCTTTTTTCTCCTTTGCCCAAGCGGAGCAACGCCGAGAAGCTGAAGATCTTATCAAGGCTGAAGACCTGAACCCAGAAGCGGCAAAGCGCTACATCGTGAAATCCATCAAGCGGGAATTTGCGAGCGAGAATGGCACTGACCTGAATGCCACTTTGCCCGCGATGAGCCCGCTGAACCCGCAGTTTCGTACTAAGAAGAGGACCGTCTTTGAAAAGATTTCGTCGTTTGTCGAGAAATTCAAGGGCGTGGGCGGGAAGCTTTAATTGGTATGGAGCGCGCGATGGCGGGGCAGGTCAGGCGGTCACCGCGGTCGTTTGCCATGATGCTCGTGCCCGTTCCAAATCGACTTGTCGGCAAGGGTCCAACAGCTCCGCCGAAATTGTCCGACGAGTTGCGGGCGAAACACCCGGACCCGGCCATGCGATGCCCAAGTCACCTAATGCGTAGTGGAGCGGCCAAGTATCGTCGTACGAAAACTGCTCGCCACGCGTGTGATCCCTCTATCCGAGGCGGCGATAGTATGCGCTCATTCCCAAAAACAATGCCCGCGGGAACGGGCTAGTTGTTGCCTTCAGATTAACACGCTTAGCTGGCTATTCTTGCCGCCTCCGCGTCGATCCGTTTCGCTGCGTCATGAATTGCTCTAACGCTTTCCTCGGTAATGCGGGGATCCGAGATATTGCCGTTGGCTGCGACATCCTGAATCATTTGCTCGTCTTGCTCATCCTGTGTCATCTTGACGTGCTTCGCCCGCTCCCACAAAGTGTCAAGTTCCGTGTTTCTATTGTCTCTAGGCATTGCACAGCTCCTTCCGTGTTTTGCCATTATCAGGCAAAACCTCCTGCGGGTGACGGTTCGATTCCTCTCCCGGTTTGCACAATTCCGAGTCCGATTTGTCGATTTTGATTGAAAGTTGGCTCCCTAGCGCTATCGCAAATTGGTCGTATTTGTCAAGCTCAAATTTGTCGCGTTTCTGCACCTTGCAACGCTGTCCATGCCGTTTCAGGCTATCAGCTTGCTACCCGACCAAATCCTTGAATCGCAGCTTCTTGTCCCGCATTGCCGCTGCAATGATCCCCATCTCGTCTATCGTGTCCGATTCTCTGATGTTGTGCTTGCCCGCGAACTCGGAGACGTATTTCTACATGTGCTGCGGACTCATCTTGTGGAACGCGCCCTTGTGCGCCCGCTTGAGCATCGACCAGAAAGAATCAATGCCTTTGGTGTGCGCTTCCCCTCGGACATATTCGCCCTCGGAGTGATCGACGGTCTCGCGGTCTCGGTCGACCGAGAAATAGGTGCTGGAGTCGTCGGTGTAGACCGCGGCATCTTCCGCCGTATTGGCTTCAACGAAACCGACAAGAGTCGCTGCGTCCGTGGACTGCACGGCCTTGGCCGCTACTCCGTTCGAGTCCCTGTCCTTCATGCCGACAACCGCCGTTTTCCCAACCGTGCCGCGCCCGGTCAACTGCTTGCGCTTCGAATCGGGCATGTTCCTGCGCTTGCCGCCCATAAGGGTCTCGTCAACTTCTTCAGGGCCTTCGAACATTTCCGGGTCGGGATCCAGAAAGGTTTCGCGAATTCGGCGCGCAAGGTGCTATGCGGACTTTTGCGTTATTCCCAGGTCCCGGTGCAGCTTCATGCTGGACACGCTCTTAAGGCCGGTTGCAGGGAGGTAGGTGGCGATGGCCCACGTCTGAAATCCGAGATTCGAGCCTTCCATGACGCTCCCGGTCTTTACCGAGAAATACTTTCGGCAATCGCGGCATCGGTGCGGCATCGGCGCATGCCTGGTCTTCTCCTAAATCCGGCCGGAACCGCAGTTGGGGCATTCAAGCCCGTTTGGCCAGCGCTGTTCGGTGAACCACTTCTCCGCTACTTCGTCGTTTGAAAACATGCGCATGGCATCGAGCAGGGACATTCCCTTCCGATGCGATTTTCCGGGACCGGCGGGAATTAGTCGACCGCTCCCATTTCCCGCGGTTGCCGCGTTACGTTTTTCAGATTCTCCTCAGCTTCGCTGCGCTCCCTGATATAGGACACCGGTTCGGGCATCGACAACTTGCATTCAAGATGGCCGCCGAGCGCGTCCACTATTATCGCGTCGTCCAAAAGCCATCCTTTTCTGGCCCCCGCTAGATAAAGCTGCAGTTCCGTCAAGACTTCCCGCGCATTGTCAATTTTCCGGTTGAGGCAAGCTACCTTCCTTCGTAGCTCGCTCCTCAAAATCGAAGCCTCACCTATGACCTGATTTTGTTCATCTTTCGTCATTTCGAATTACCTTAGGCTTAAGCCTGTCTAGCCAAAGGTGGGGTTTCGGTTACTATCAAATATAATCCCCAAAGCTTTTTGGTGCCGAAAGCTCGATGTCATGGGTCTCGGTCGGTACGCGACCCTCGTTTTCGTCAAAGTACATCCACTGGCTTACAACGGCATCGTCCCATTCTTGGCAAGTGTCAGCTTCCATCATCAAACTCTCCGACTGGGAGCCTTCAGCCGGCTTGATACCCAGGAGATGCACTCGGACGCCATACGTCTGTGCAACCAGTCCACCAATCCTGATGTCCTCGTCTCCGGACAAGATTAATGCATCAGAGATCGCCCGATTTCGTGCGAGATCGATAAGGTCCGTCACGATCAATGAATCGACCCCTTTCTGCTGTCCGCTGCTGTTCACCAAGCCGAGACGGAGCTTGGTATTGGTGGATTGGCCGATCGGGTCCAGTGCCAGGCTGTTGCGCATGGTTTTGAGAAGGCCGTCATGCCAGTAGATCCGCAACAGGCGGGCGTCAGGTGCGACGGCGTGAGCGGTCTTATCCAAGATTTTCGGACACTCGTTATTCCGACAGACTTATCGACTCACGTTGAAGCTTTTTCTTTTTGAGCAAAACGGAGCCTTGCACGTATACGTAGCCAGCGACCACAAACACAGCGACTTGACGTAAGTACAGTCCTCCTAAAAAGTAATGGGGCACCCGAAGGCACCCCTAAATATCCGGCGGGAGATGTTTATTTCTAGCCTCCCGACAAGAACTTTATAGGGATTTAGCATGAGCAAGTCAACTCTCTGTCCAGTCATTCCAATCTTTCGTTCATTGGCTATCGTTCCGTTTTTTCGTCCGGTTTTCGGCGGCGCTTCTGTTTCGGCGAGGGTGCGCCCGGCGGATCCGGCGGGCGTATCGGCAGTTCGCCTGCAAGGAGGGTCTGCTTGGGTCCGTCCCGATCCCGATGCATTTTTTCACGGATCCGGTTTTCTATGCTGTTCAGCCGCATCCTTTGAATAGAACACGGTTCCGCGCAAGATCTTGGCCGGTGACTGGCCTTCGGCAAGCGGGTGCCTGATCGCGTCCATGTCGACCTTGGGAGACCGGTTTCGATAGGTGCCTCGCTGCTTGGCCGCGATCATTCCCTCGGCTTGGGCTCTCGGCGCAGGTTCGTCTCAAACTCGGCAAAGACGCCGTGCATGTCGAAGAACGCCTTGCCGGTCGCGTTTGAAGTGTCCACGGGCCGTTCGGTGGCGGCGAGATGGGCACCCCTCTCCTTGGGTTTCGTAACAATGACCTGATGGTTCCGCAGCGACCGTGCTAGGCCCCGGCCAAATTCAATCGCCCGTCCGCGTCGGTCGCGAAGCGTTTCTACGCAGACGTCGGCATCCCTAGGTCGACTCCGGCATGGGGCAAAATGACACTTCAGGCATTTATTCTTCGCTTCTCGTCGCGTTCACGGGCGGATAGTCGGCGTATTCGATGCCAAGCGCTGCGAGAATGCGAATTTATCCGGCTTGCCTGTGCCGTTTTACGACATTGTGGACGGTATTCCTGCTGATTCCGAGGTTGAGGGCGATCCGGTGCCCGCTTAGCCCCTCTCCAACGGCCTGCAGGATCTTCGGCGAAAACTTGTCTGATTTTGGCCACTGTCCTGGTTGGCGACCGAGCTTCTTTAACCGCGCCTTCGCCGAGGCCCAATGGCATTGACTTAGCGATTACTCGCGCGGAAAATTATTTTTGTAATCCCGCGACCATTTGTTTTCCGCTATTTTTTGTCGCCGGGAATTTTTTTCTTGCGGAGGCTTATCGCTTTCGCCTCGACTCGCCGCGCTAGCAGCAAATCACTTTGCAATCCCGGAACTGCAGCGGCGCCTATTGGCGACGCTTCCGCCGCCCGAGATCATGTCGGGACGGACCGCCGTTTCGCGGGCGGTTTGCCGCGCCATCGGCTTCGCGGATGCCGTCGGAGCCTGGCGTCTATCGAGCTGCCTAACCACCTTGGTCAGCTGCGAGCATCCGCAGGGGGGCGCGCGGCACGCAGGCCGCTAGGTTCGGCACCTGATCGGACCGGACCCCGGCCGGCAAGGCGGGTTCGACTTCGCTAGTCCTTCTTCACGACGCTATCGTGCGAATCTATCGGCTCAAGGAAGCCGCTGCGCAAGCGCGCCTTGTTTGCTTGCGCAATATTCGAATTAACCAAGTGCCGGTCAAACGCCTTGCAACGGAATTGTGGCAAAATAGAATCCGTCGAATTTCGATCATGGGTCGGTTGAGCTGTCGTTTTCCGACCGCGCCGAGCTGCTGCGCCATCTCGACAAAAACGATCCGCTTGCCGGAATCTTGGACAAGGAGCCGGATTGGAAGTCTCGGCGAAATGACTCGATTCCTAGCACGCGGGTTCGCGCCGCTCGGTTATAGGGGATGGAATTCACCCAAACAGTGGTTCGTACGGAACCTGGAAGGCGTTTGGGACCAGTTGCTAGGTCGCAAAACAGACTGCCAGTTTCCGGATAGTCTACCGGAATTCATTCGAAAGCGAGCTTCGCCGTTTCGGATTCCAGCGATTGCCGATGTCGGCTAGTCGCGCGGCGGGTGCGAGCGAGGAAAGAAAGAGCGCATCCGCGATCCAGACGCTCGCTTTAGCGGATAGGCACTTTGCAAAGTTCGGTCCGCGAATATGCTTTTTCGAATTCTATAGCTATATTGCAAATATGATTTTGCTATGGCGGTTAATGCACTTTCCTCAATACACTTGACGCAATCAGCCGTTCGCAGTTCTCGCAAGGTTGACATGATGGCATCCAAACCGCCCTTTGAAATGCCGCGGACGAATAGCGGCGCGGCCCTAAAGCGATAATTCCCGAGCGATCCACTTATGCAAGAGTCTGAAACATCTGCGCCCGTGCAATTGATGTTCGAAGGATTCGAGCGGGAAGCCAAAGCGTGCCGCAAGCTGCCGGCGAAATTGCGGAGGCAACTTGATATTTGCCGATCATCCCCGGAACTCGTAGCCTTTCTAGACATCGAAACTACTGGGCTTAGCCACCATTATGACGAAATCACGGTCATAGGATGGTCGTTCGGCGGATGCTCGCGAACAATCGTCAAGGGGCAGCCGCTAGGCCAATTGCACGAGGATGTCGAACGCGCAAAATGCCTAGTGACGTTCAACGGCATCAGGTTCGACACAAAGTTCTTGATTAAGGAAATTCCCGACCTTTCCCTGCCAGCAGAGCATGTTGACTTAATGTATCTTTGCCGACGCGTTGGCTTGACGGGAGGCCAGAAGGCAATCGAAAAACAGATGAACATTCGGCTGAGAGACGATTTGCCAAACGTGGACGGGGCAGTCGCCGTAATGCTTTGGCATCAATACGAGCGAGGCGACATTGATGCGCTGAAGACATTGATTCGATACAATCGAAGCG
>Ga0209754_1001748_pt1 | contig 19872 bp, 16 predicted proteins | sample MesohylBB_FD_187295 | JGI IMG/M metagenome (GOLD analysis project Ga0209754, IMG submission 187295) | Host-associated microbial community of the marine sponge Aplysina aerophoba from Gulf of Piran - sponge mesohyl, lysed by bead beating... | ecosystem: Host-associated > Porifera > Sponge >... | reverse complement strand
GTCCCGCTTCAGCAGAACAACCGGCGAGTGCGCCGCCGCCTCCTCTTCGGTAAGGTCCGCCAGAAACTCTACGGCTTTCGGAAGGCGGCCGCCCGCCTTTTTGCTTTTTCTTGCCATAACAATTTCTCCCGCTCGCTGCCGAGCGCGACGTCGACCGCGTTCTCCGGTCGATTCCTTCCGCGCCAACGCAGGCTATCATAGTCGAAAGTCTCGCGAGGATCAATTCCCAGGAGCGGAGGTCTTCTATAGCGAACTTTGCCGCACCGCCTTTTCAAGCGAATTGGTTTCCACCCAATTCGGCAAATCCGCTTGCGAAAAGCCGGTAAGTTCGCTATCAGGTCAGGATTCGGCGAGCTGCGCGCTCATCGGTTCAGGGGCCATAGCTCAGTTGGGAGAGCGCTTGAATGGCATTCAAGAGGTCAGGGGTTCAAATCCCCTTGGCTCCACCAGCCCTGATTGGGAATCGCTTGAAGGGCTGTCAAGATATAATCGCTTCGGTTCCGTCCGTGGTCCGGGACAGCGGCGCGTAGTTCCACTCGCCCCGAATTCGTCCCGGCGGATGCCGAGCGCGTCAAGCGCCTCCTTATTGATCTTGATGCACGCCGCGTAGGAATTCCTGTCCACGTCGCGGTGCATCTTCAGGCCGGTTCCGGTTTGTCGCAGCCATCAGGCTGATGATCGTCGCTAGGTCGCGGAGCAATGGCATTCGGTTAAGCGAGATACTCCAAATTTTGAATTTCCGGTTAATGCGATGCGGCGATCTGTAAATCTGATTCCCGAAGTCGCGAAAAAACATGAACTCGAACTAAATCCGCCGCCTGTCACCAAAGCTCCGAATGATTCGCGAAAATCTTGACTCGGAAGATACCAATCGCGTTGCCGATTTCTCCTTTGCAACGCCCGTCAAACCGCTGATTCCTTCCGCGCTCTGGCCGCGGGCGCGACGACCTGGAGAACCAGAGCCTTCGCGGTGCGCTTGAGATAGGCGATCTTGCGCTTCCTTCTCTGCTCCTCGAAAGCCGCGACGCCCCTTTCGACATAGGCCCTGGCCGCGGCCGATCATGATCCTGATCAACCGCGGCAGCTCGCGGGCGGTCGCCTTTATCGCCTTCGCCTTGTCGAGGCGGGCCAGGCGGGAGCGATGCCTGGCGCAAGGCGGAAGTCAGGAGGAGAAATGGTAGCAGTCCGGATACGCCGACAGATCCGGGCCCACTTCGGTGGCGATGACCAGAACCGCCTCCAGCCCGATGGTCGGTATCGCCGTGAGGTCGACCCCCATGACGCGCTCCAGCGAAGCGCGCCGCGCCTCTCCCGCGAAGGGCGGCGGATATCTCCGGCCCTGCCGTCGCCGTCGTGCTCCGTCGGCTCCGGCGCGACCAGTTGCGACATGATCGCCCGCTCGCACTCGGCGATCTGCTCCTCGGCGAAGTCGTAGCGGCCCACGACCTGCTTGAACGCCAGCAAATGCTCGAAGCGCCACGTGCCCTCCTAGGCCGGCCGCGATGAGATCGGGCGCGGCCTTGATGCGCACAGGTCGCAAATCGATGCCGGGACCTGCGGCTCGTCGCGCGTTTCCGGCCGGTTGCTTTGGGGATCGTCCAGAAATATTAGAAACGAATTCGGCTAGTGCAGGGAAATTGTTCGACGGCAGGGATTCCAGTTGCCGGCCCGGTGCGCTATTACCTCCTCATGGAAGCCTCAAGCACATCGTTTATCGCTGTCAAATTCAACTACGGACTCGTTTCGCCGTATCTTGACGAGAAACCCCGGCGGATTCGGGCCGCGGCGGAATCGAGACGGTCTCGGAGGCAACGGGGATTGCCCGCTCGACCATCGGCCGCGGGATGCGAGATCTGGATGGCCGGTCGGAGTCGGCAAGCGCGGACCGGGTTCGCCGTCCGGGCGACAACCGCCAGTACCGGCCTGAAGGCGTGAAGCGATGAGGACAAGAATGTCCACGACAAGGGCATTGAAGTCGCCATGGAGAATGTTGATGTGCTCGGCATCCGCCGGGACGGTTTCCGGGGCAAGCGGAACTATGCGCTGCTTCCGCGGTCCGCAGCGGGAACCGAAGCGATTGTTTCTTGGCTGTCCAAAAGCAGGCTTAAATCGTGACTCGCAAGATCATTGCCATTCTTAGGGGAATAGAGACCTCCGAGGCGACCTATGCCGCCGGAGCGATTCTTGATGCCGGAATTTTGCGCGTCGAAGTTACCCTGGATTCGCCAGGAGCTCTCGATTCGATCAAAACTATGCGGGGGCAGCTCGCCGGAAGGGGCGAAATCGGCGCAGGAACCGTGCTAAGCGAGCGCGATGTGGAATTGGCCGCTGAGGCCGGAGCCGCGTTTATCGTATCGCCGGACTGCAACCAAGCCGTAATACGACGCACCAAGGAATTAGGCCTTTCATCCTACCCCGGCGTGTTTACGGCCACGGAATGCTTTAACGCCTTGAGATGCGGAGCGGACGGGCTAAAAATGTTTCCGGCTTCGCTGCTGGGATACGACGGAATGTCCGCTATTCGAACCGTCCTAGGGCCTGGACCGGACATGTATGCCGTCGGCGGCGCCAATCACGAGCAGTTTAGCGAATGGCTGGCATCCGGCGCGGACGGGTTCGGCATCGGATCGGCCTTGTACAAGCCCGGCTGGTCCGCTGACCAGGTTGCTCAAAGAGCGAGTTTAATCGTTAAAGCCTACGACGAAGCCAAAAACGCTCGATGAATTTCGAATTGCGCCGGTTTCCTGTGCAATGCGCATAAATCAAAGCCGCGTGGAACCTTGAGTCCGCCAAGGCGACGATTCGCCATCGGATAGTACGTTGCGGCCCGCCGAAGCTTCGGCGCCGCGTTCGCGAATGCTTCTACCATTCCCCGGAAATTTCGTTTAACGCTTCGGCGCCAAATTATTTCGAGCGCGGCGCCGGCGACCGAGCCGGTCGGCCCGGCGCAAGCGCGCAAGGGGAGTTGATCTATGCGGAATAAGCCTAGGCTGCGAGTCGGGTTGGTGGGCGCCGGCTTCATGGGACGCTGCCATGCGAACGCATTTCGCTCGGCGGGAGGAATTTTCGATCTTCCGGCGGAAATCGATCTGGAAATGCTCGCGGACGCGGACGAAGCTCTCGCCGAAAAAAATGCGCGCGAACTCGGCTTCAAGCGTTCGACCGGCGACTGGCGTAAACTTGCAGCGGACCCGGACATCGGCGTGGTGGCGATCACCGCGCCGAATTCGCTGCACGAGCCGATCGCCATGCTAGCGATCGACAATGGAAAACCGGTCTATTGCGAAAAGCCGCTTGCCGTCGACGGCGAAGCGGCGAAGCGAATGACGGCGGCCGCCGAGAAAGCGAACGCCACGACGCTTGTCGGATTCAATTTCCTGAGCAATCCGCTGATAGTGTTAGCTCGCGACCTCGTTGAAAGCGGTGAGATCGGCGATGTCACGTGCTTTCGCGGGCGGCATGCGGAAGACTACATGTCGAGCGGCGATTCTCCGCACACGTTCCGCACCGATCCGGCCGGCGGCGGCGCGCTGGCTGATTTGGGCAGCCATATCATCGCCATGGCCCGCTACCTTGTCGGTCCGATTATCGAAGTTAGCGGTCATTTGAAGACAATTCATCCAATGCGCCCGGCATCGGAAGGATCCCGGAACCAGATGCCTGTCGAAGTTGACGATGTCGCGTATTCGCATGTGAGATTCGATAGCGGCGCGGTCGGGTTCATCGAGGCGAACTGGGCCGCTAGCGGCAAGACCATGGATCTTTCGTTCGAGATCACGGGAAGCAACGGCTCGATCGTGTTCACGCAGGAGCGAATGAACGAACTCCGGGTGTGGCGGCGCCGGCAAAGCCGCAGGCTGAACGGATATACGCTTATCGAAGCCGGGCCGGAGCATCCGCCCTACGGTCGCTTCTGTCCCGCGCCGGGGCATCAGCTTGGATTCAACGATCTCAAAGTAATCGAGGTTTCGCGCTTGATTCGCGCAATTGTCGAGAGCGGGGACGCCTTTCCCGATTTCCGGGAAGCGTATCGGATCCAGCTAGCGGTTGACGCGATACGCCGATCGTCGCGGGAGCGGCGCTGGACGGAAGTATCCGCATAGGGCCGGATGAAATCGACCGCGACCGGTTTCGAGCGAGGCGCCCGGACCTCTTTCATTCGGCGGCGATGCCGCGAGGCTCGGCGATGGCGACGAGATCCAGCATAATGCCGTTCAAATCGAAATCCTTCGGCGAAAAAACCGCCGTCGCGCCGAATGACTTCAATCTTTCGGCATCGGTTTCGGGGATGATCCCGCCAACGACCACGGGGATATGGCCAAGTCCCTCCGATCGGAGCTTTTCAATCAATTGCACGACGAGGGATAGGTGCGACCCGGAAAGAATGGAAACGCCTATTAGATGTGGATTCTCGGCTTTTGCCGAAGCAACGATTTCATCAACCGTCAATCGAATGCCCTCGTACGCGACATCGATACCGCAATCCCTCGCCCGGTAGGCGATCTGCTCCGCGCCGTTGGAATGACCGTCCAGCCCGGGCTTTGCGATCAGCAGCTTTAGCCGCCGCCCTAGGCGGCTCGAAACCGAGTCCACGGCCGTTCTGATGTCTTCGAGGCCTTCGGTATAGTTGGAGGGTGCGCGGCCCACGCCGGTCGGGGATCGGTATTCGCCGAACACGTCCCGGACGACCGCTCCCCATTCGCCCGTGGTCGCTCCGGCTTCGGCGGCTTCGACCGACGGCGGCATTATGTTGGTACCGGCGGCCGCGGCCTCTCTGACTTTCGCAAGAGCGGCTCCTACGGCCGCGTCGTCGCGCGAAGCTCGCCATCGTTTCAAATTCTCGATCTGGTCGGTTTCCGCCTTCCTGTCGACCACGACGATTGAATCTTCGCCCATGTCGAGCGGCGAATTTTCTCCGTCCCTGAACATGTTCACCCCGACAACGGCCTGATGGCCGGATTCGATGCGCTTGACGCGCTCCGCGTTCGATTCGACCAGTCGGGATTTCATATATCCGATCGCTGAAACGGCGCCGCCCATCGCCTCTATCGTCGACAGCTCCGCTCGCGCGCCGTCCTTGAGCTCTTCGACCTTCGACTTGACGGCGGCGTTCCCGTCGAACAGGTCGCCGTATTCCAGCAAGTCCGTTTCGTACGCGAGGATTTGCTGCATTCGCAGCGACCATTGCTGATCCCAGGGCCGCGGGAGGCCTAGAGCCTCGTTCCACGCCGGAAGCTGAACCGCGCGGGCCCGCGCATTTCTGGACAGCGTGACGGCGAGCATTTCCAGCAGGATTCGGTACACGTTGTTCTCCGGCTGCTGCTCGGTTAGGCCAAGGCTGTTGACCTGGACGCCGTATCGGAAGCGACGGAGCTTCGCGTCGTCGATGCCGTATCGAGTCTTGCAGATTTCGTCCCATAATTCGACGAAAGCGCGCATCTTGCACATTTCCGCGACGAAGCGGATTCCCGCGTTTACGAAAAACGAAATTCTTCCCGCCAGCGCCGGAAAATCGCCTTCGGGAACCCGCTTGCGAATATCGTCGAGCACCGCGATAGCCGTTGCCAGCGCATATGCGAGTTCCTGTTCAGGCGTCGCCCCGGCTTCCTGGAGGTGATAGGAGCATACGTTCGTCGGGTTCCATTTCGGCATGTTGGCGTAGCAGTAGGACGCGACGTCGGCAACGAGCCTGAGCGAAGGTTCCGGAGGGCAGATGTAGGTGCCCCGGCTAAGGTATTCCTTCACGATGTCGTTTTGCACGGTGCCCCTGAGCTTAAGGCAATCCGCCTGCTGCTCCCTTGCGAGAGCGACATATAGGGCCAGCAGCCACGGAGCCGTCGCATTTATCGTCATCGACGTATTCGACTTCTCCAGCGGGATTCCCCCGAAAAGAGCCCGCATGTCGCCGAGATGGCAAATCGGCACGCCGACCTTGCCGACTTCGCCGGAGGCGGCGGTATGGTCGCTGTCGTAGCCGGTCTGCGTGGGAAGATCGAACGCCACCGAAAGCCCGGTCTGGCCTTTCGCGAGGTTGGAGCGGAATAGCTTGTTGGACTCCGCCGCCGAAGAATGGCCCGCGTAGGTCCTGAACAGCCAAGGCTTGTCTCGAGCGGTGGTTTCCATGCGCGCGCATCCTTTCGCCGACCCTTGCAAGGCTGAAACAATAGCGGGCGAGCGCGGCGCATTCAACATGCTGCGTCGCAGCAGCGCCAAAAATCGGGCCTCCGGATTCGCCGTCCCATTTATCAATGGCTCGGTACCCCGCTTAAATGCGGGACCGCGCAAGTAAATTATTGCAGTGCAGCATTGATAAGTCTAGGAAGCGATCCTAGCCGATCGCGCCCGACCATGCGAGGGCGGCGGCGGAATGGAAGCCGGGAGTGCAGAGAATGGATGTCGAATTGCAGTCAGCGGCCGCGGACGACAGTCGGCGGCCCCGAAAGCAGCTTTACGAAATTGGCGAAATCCCGCAAGTCGGGCACGTGCCGGAACGCATGTACGCGTGGGCGATTCGAAGGGAGAGGCACGGCGAGCCCGCGCAGGCGATGCGGGCCGAGGTGGTCGACGTCCCCGAGATCGACAGCCATGAAGTCCTGGTATTCGTAATGGCCGCGGGGGTGAACTATAACGGCATCTGGGCCGCGCTCGGGCAGCCGATCTCGACCTTCGACGTTCACCGCGCGGACTATCACGTTGCCGGGTCCGACGCTTCGGGAATCGTCTGGGCGGTCGGCGAAAAAGTCAAGCGATGGAAGGTGGGCGACGAAGTCGTGGTTCATTGCAACCAGGACGATGGCGACGACGAGCACTGCAACGGCGGCGACCCGATGTTTTCTCCCTCCCAGCGCATCTGGGGGTACGAAACTCCCGACGGCTCCTTCGCCCAGTTTACCAGGGTGCAGGCGCAGCAGCTCATGCGGCGGCCCAGGCACCTGACCTGGGAGGAAAGCGCATGCTACACGCTGACGCTTGCGACCGCCTACAGAATGCTGTTCGGGCACCGTCCGAATGTGCTGCGGCCCGGCCAGAACGTGCTGGTGTGGGGCGCGTCCGGCGGGCTCGGATCCTTCGCGATTCAATTGATCAATACGGCGGGCGCGAACGCCATCGGGGTGATTTCCGACGAAAGCAAGCGGGATTTCGTACTCGATCTAGGCGCCAAGGGCGTAATCAACCGCAAGAATTTCAACTGCTGGGGCAAATTGCCGCAAGTCAATTCCCCGGAGTACCGCGATTGGTTCAAGGAGGTCCGCAATTTCGGAAAGGCCATCTGGGACATCACCGGCAAAGGCAACAATGTGGATATCGTATTCGAGCATCCGGGCGAGGCGACGTTTCCGGTTTCGACCTTCGTAGTCAAGAGAGGCGGCATGGTCGTCATCTGCGCGGGTACGTCGGGATACAATCTAACAATGGACGCGCGCTATGTCTGGATGCACCAGAAACGCATACAGGGTTCCCATTTCGCGAATCTCCAGCAGGCGAGCCAGGCCAATCAGCTCATGATCGAGCGGCGCCTGGACCCGTGCATGTCCGAAGTATTCCCTTGGGAGCAGATACCGGACGCTCACATGAAAATGATGCGGAACGAGCACAGCCCGGGCAACATGGCCGTCCTGGTGTCCGTGCCTGCAACCGGAATTAGGACTTTGGACGACGCCGTGGAGGCAAGCCTGGAAGCGTATCCGAATCGATAGCCGAAAGCTCGCGCTTTCGGACGCTCTCGCCGGCGGCGGGTGAATTGCCGCCGGCAATCCTAAAGGCCCTGGTCAGGCCTTCATGACAAACCTGAAGACCGTCGACGCGCACCACCCGGCGGCAACGGCGATAAGAAGCGATAGCAAGCCGTAGGCGAGCGGCTCGTCATGGGCCAGATTGTAGATCCAGCGCTCCAGCCCGACTTTCCGCACGAAAATCGTCTGCTCGTGGTCGTCGATCACCGCGCCGTCCCTGGTCAGAAAGATTCGAACCGAATAATCGCCTTCGACGAGATTGGCCGGCAGGGCGAATCTTGTGCTGAATAGAGTCTCCTCGGCGAATTCGACGGGCACTGGAAATCCGGAATACAGCCCTTCCTCCGTGCGCAGTCGAATAAGCGCTTCCCTGAAGATTTCGGAATCTTCGCTGTTGGCGGGCTTGCCGACGGCTTCTATGATCTGGTCGACGCTGACTTCATGCAGCAGGTCCTCGGATTCGGAGAGGATCTTTTCCAGATCCCCTGTTGTCGCCACTGCGTGGAATGTCGGCGCCTGCCCGATTCTTGCGGAGTCGGCGTTGACCCAAATTCCGAACTTGTAGAGCTTTCTTCGCACCAGCACCGGCGCAAGCGGTCCGACGACCGAGATTATGACATGAAGGGCGCTGGCTTCGGGGAGCGGCTCGTCGCGCTTTATCGCTCCGTAGACGAGAATTTCCGAACCGTCGAAATTCGCCGTGATCGAGACGCGGTTCTGGCTCAGCGCCGCGACGACGGATTCGTTGGCGTTCGCCTGCTGAAATGTCGCGATAGCCGCGAAAAGGATCAAAATGCGAATAATCATAGCAAGCCGTATGCGATTGAAAACGGTTCGGCGGGCTCCAGCAAAAGGTCCGTCGCAAGCTTCGCGCAGACCGCGAGGACGATTACCGACAGGAGGACCCTGAGAATTTCCGCTTTCATCCTTATGGCCAGGCGCGCGCCTATCTGGGCGCCGACCACGCCGCCCGTCAGCAGCGTAACGGCCAGAGCCATGTCGACCGAATAGTTGGTCGTCGCATGCATGACGGTGGTAAAGCCGGTGACGAAAATTATCTGGAATAGGGAAGTTCCGATTACGACCTTCGTCGGCATTCCGAGAAGGTAGATCATCGCCGGCACAAGAATGAATCCGCCGCCAATTCCCATTATGGCCGAAAGAAGCCCGACCGCCACCCCAATGATGATCGGCGGAATCGCGCTGATATACAGCGTCGACGCGCGAAACCGGATTTTGAACGGAAGGCCGTGAATCCAGCCTATGTGCCGCCGCTTCGGCGGAATTATGTGCTTTCTAGAGCGATTTACCGCTCGCAAGCTCTCAATGAACATGAGCGTTCCGATGAATCCGAGCAAGACGACATAGCTAAGCCTAACTAGAAGGTCGACTTGCCCCAGCTCTCTCAATTCCTTGAATATCAATACGCCCGCCGCGGCGCCGGCCAAGCCCCCGATCAGGAGAACTCCTCCCATCTGGAAGTCGACCGTCTTCCGCCTGAGATGCGCGAGCACGCCGGAGAACGACGATGCCATGATTTGATTCGCTTCGGTCGCAACAGCCACGGGCGGAGGAATGCCGATGAAGAGAAGTAGCGGAGTCATCAGAAATCCGCCTCCCACGCCGAACATGCCGGAAAGAAGTCCCACAAGTCCGCCAAGTCCGAGCAGCAAGAATGCGTTGACGGATACTTCCGCGATCGGGAGGTAGATTTGCATGCGCCAGTCCGAGAATTTCGGCTGTTCGCTTATCACGTAAAGCGGCGCGACTGCGAGTCCGTAAATTTCCAATCCGTGCAATTGCGCGAAAAAAAATTGAATCGGCGCCGGCTACGCTCTCAATGCGTCCGAGGCGGCTTTAGAATTCCTGTTGTCCGGAAATATCCGATACGGGCGGCCATCCCATGGGTTCGATGTCGATATTGCGACAATATGGATTTCACGCATCTCGGGGCCGCGGGCGCGCCGACGGCGGAAAGAAAGCGCGGCGATTCGGTAGTGTCCCGCCTCTTTAAATTCCGTTTCCTGCCCGGCGACGGGCCGAGATTCGATGCCGAAGGCAACCTTCCAGACCGGTACGGCGAGAATCGAGGGAACGGCACCTTCCGGGTCCGTACGACGACGCGACCCGTTGCCTTGCCACTCGAGATCTCGAAAATCCCGTTCTCTGCAAGTTCGCGGAAAGCCGGAGTTATCTGGGGTCGGGACGCCTTCCGGTCGACTCGCCGGGCCGCGCGGGAACGCCGGCGCTTCCGTCCTAAATTTGGCGAGCTGCATTATCGCCGCGAATCAATGCCCTGCGCCGGCCGGAAATTCGATAGTCCTCGGGCGGCGCGGCGGCCTAGGCTCTTTCCTTAGCGTACGGCTCGCCGCCCGCCCTGGGCGGAATCGCCTTTCCAATGAATCCCGCTAGAATGACCACGGTTAGAATATAGGGAAGGGCCTGCATGAACTGGACGGGGACGGTGCCGACGCCGACGACGTCTATGTTCTGAAATCGAATGGCCACTGCCTCCAGCAATCCGAACAGAAGGCACGCTAAAAGAGCGTAGCCGGGCCGCCATTTGGCGAATATCAGCGCCGCGAGCGCGATAAATCCCTTGCCCGCCGTCATGTCGCGAATAAATCCGGCGGCCATGCCGGTTGCAAGATAGGCGCCCGCGAGACCGCATAGCAGTCCGCAGATCAGGGTCGCTTGATAGCGAAGGGCCGTAACCGATAGGCCCGCGGTGTCCACCGCTTCGGGGTTCTCGCCTACAGCTCTGAGCTGCAGGCCGAACCGGGTGCGGAATAGAATCCACCAAGTTGCCGGGACCGCGGCGAGGGCGACGTAGACCATGAGCGTATGGCCGGACAGCAATTCGGAGTAGATCGGCCCTATGAACGGGATGGACGATAGCGTTTCGGAAAAATAGAAATCTATGGGAAGGAACCGGGCGTCGCCGCTAAGAGCGGGCGTGCGTCCGCCGAGCTTGAACCAGTTCTGCCCGATCAGCGCGGTAAGGCCGGAGGCTAGGAAATTAATCGCAACCCCCGAAATCAGCTGGTTGCCGCGGAATGTTATCGATGCGAGCCCGTGAAGAGCCGCTAGGGCCATCGATGCGAACATTCCTGCGGCCAGCCCGAGAAGCGCCGAGCCGGTTGCGGCCGCGACAGCGGCGGAAAAGAACGCCGACGCCAGCATTTTGCCTTCCAGCCCGATGTCGAAAATTCCCGCGCGCTCCGAAAACAATCCGGCGAGGCAGGCCAGAAGCAGAGGCGTCGATAGGCGAAGTGTTGAGTCCAGCAGCTGCAGGACGGTAGCGAAGTCCATCGGCCCCTCTTATCGGAACATTAGCGCGATGCGTTCGAGCGGCGCGCGAACCATGTTTTCGAGTGCGCCCGTGAACAGTATCACCAGAGCCTGGATTACCAAGACCATTTCTCGGCTGACCGCGGGCATTTCGAATTCAAGCTCGACGCCGCCCTGATAGAGCATGCCGAACAGAATTGCGGCAAGCACTACGCCGACCGGATGCGACCGGCCCATGAGCGCGACCGCGATGCCGACGAATCCCGCGCCCTGCACAGGATCCAGCAGCAGCCGCTCCGCCTCGCCCATGACGGTATTGATCGCCATCAGCCCGGCGAGCCCGCCTGAAATCATCATGGTGATCATGATGATCCGGAACGGCCGGATGCCCGCATAGATCGCCGCCGGCTCGCTCCATCCCATGGCCCTGATGGCGTAGCCGAGCCTGGTGCGCCAGATCAGGACCCAGACCAGCGCGCTGGCCGCGAAGGCGATCAGCAGGCTGACGTTGACGGGAGGCGATCTCGGGAATGAAACGCCGATCCAGGCAAGCATTTCATGCGCCGTCGGAAGATGGGCTTCCGCCGGAAAGCCTCTCGACTCGGGCGCCATCTGGCCGGGCGCCTTCATGACGTTGACGAGAAGATAGACCAGCAGCGCCGAGGCGATGAAATTGAACATGATCGTAGTAATGACGATGTGGCTGCCTCGGCTGGCCTGCAGATAGGCGGGTATTGCCGCCCAGGCCGCGCCGAATGCCGCCGCGCCGACGATCGCCGCCGGAAACGCGAGTGTCCAGTGCGGCCATCCGAAATGCAGGCAGACCAGCGCCGCGCCGATCCCTCCGATCGCCGCCTGGCCTTCGCCGCCGATGTTGAACAGGCGCGCGTGGAAGGCGATGGCGACGGCGAGTCCCGTAAAAATGAAGTTCGTGGCGTAATACAGGGTATAGCCCCAGCCGTAGGCCGAGCCTATCGATCCCTTGATCATTACCGTCATCGCATCTAGGGGGTTTTCGCCAATCCACATGACGATCAGGCCGGAGACGAAAAACGCCAGCACCAGGTTGATAGCCGGAATCAGCGCGACATCGGCCCATTTGGGAAGAGCGGTCACGGCCTCGCCTCCCCGGCAATCCCGGCCATGAGCAGCCCTAGTTCCTTTTCATCGGTTTCGCTCGCGTCGCGCGTTCCGATGATTTCGCCGGCGAACATCACGGCTATCCTGTCCGAAAGCGAAAGGATTTCGTCGAGTTCAACGCTAACGAGCAGCACCGCCTTTCCAGCGTCCCGAAGCTCGAGAACGCGCTGGTGAATGAATTCGATCGCGCCGATGTCCACGCCTCTCGTGGGCTGTCCGACGATCAGGAGGTCGGGATTGCGGTCGATTTCGCGGGCGAGAACGATTTTTTGCTGGTTGCCTCCGGAAAAGTTCCGGGCGACGAGATTCGGGTCGACGGGGCGCACGTCGTATTTGTTCAATGCGACGCCTGTCAGGCTTCGCATCGCTTCTATGTCGAGAAGCCATTTCGTTCTGCTGAAGGCGGGGTCGTCGTGATAGCCGAACGCCATATTCTCCCAGGCCTTGAACTCCATGACGAGGCCCAGCGACTGCCTGTCTTCGGGAACATGCGCTATGCCGCTGCGGCGCCGCGCGTCGGCGCCGGAATCGGCGCCCGCCAAATCTATCGCCTTTCCATTGACGCGAACCGTTCCCTTCGCGGGCGAGATGCCGCCGAGCGCCCTGAGCAGCTCGGACTGCCCGTTCCCGGCAACTCCGGCAACTCCTAGAACCTCGCCGGCGCGAACAGTGAACGAGATGTTCTTAAGCGCGGTTTCGCCGCGCTCGCCGTCGACTTGGAGGCCGTCGACTTCCAGAACCGCCGGTCCGGGCGCCGCGGGCTTCTTGTCGACCCGCAGCAGGACTTTTCTGCCGACCATCAGTTCCGCCAGCTGCTCCGGGCTCGTCTCGGACGTCTTGAGAGTCGCGGTCATTTCGCCGCGGCGCATGACGCTGACGGTGTCCGTAGCGGCCATGATTTCCCGCAATTTGTGGGTGATCAGAATAATCGTTTTGCCTTCGTCCCGGAGACTTGCAAGAATGCGGAACAGGTGATCCGCTTCGGGCGGGGTCAGCACGCCGGTAGGCTCGTCGAGAATCAGGATATCGGCGCGCCGGAAAAGCGCCTTGAGTATCTCGACCCGCTGCTGGTGGCCCACGGAAAGATCTTCGACGACCGCGTTCGGGTCGACATTTAGCTCGTATTCGTCCGCCAGATCGGTCAGGAGCTTGCGCGCTCTCGCCAGCGTCGGTCGGAGCGTCAGCCCGTCTTCCGCTCCCAGTACGACGTTCTCCAGGACGGTGAAATTGTGAACCAGCTTGAAATGCTGGTGCACCATGCCGATGCCGGCGGCTATGGCCGCCTTGCTGTCGGGGATTTTGGTCGGCGCGCCGTTGATGAAAATTTCTCCGGCATCCGCCCGATAGAAGCCGTAAAGGATCGACATCAATGTCGACTTGCCGGCTCCGTTCTCGCCTACAATCCCGTGAATCGTGCCCGGAGCGACGGAAAGAGATATGTCGCGGTTCGCTATGACTGCGCCGAAGGACTTGGAAATATTGCGCAGTTCAATGGCAGGAGCGGCGGTGTTCCGCCGCAAATCGCTGCCGTTCGCATTCACGTCCGAATTTCCCTAGCTGTCAGGGCAGGAATCGGTTGCAAAGTAGTTGTGCACCATGATTTCACCAGCCAGGATCATTTCAATGGCCGAGTCTGCGCCCGCCTTGATTTCATCGGAGATGAGCGGTGCGTTGTGCTCGTCGAGCGCATAGGCGATTCCGCCTTCGGCGAAGCTTATCTCGACGATTCCGGTCTCCATTTCGGGTCCGTCGCTAAACGCGGCATGCACGGCCGAATCCACGCGCTTAACCATGGACGTCAAAACCGAGCCTGGCTGCAGGTAGTTTTGATTCGCGTCGACTCCGATCCCGAGGATTCCCGCGTCCGCCGCGGCCTGAAGCACGCCGATGCCGGTTCCGCCCGCTGCGTGATAGACGACATCCGCCCCTTCGGCAATCTGCGCTCGAGTCAGTTCGGCTCCCTTGACAGGGTCGTTCCACGCGGCTCCCGTCGTGCCGGTCATATTCTGAATGACCCGCGCATTCGGATTCGTAGCCATGACGCCCTGAACATATCCGCAGGCGAATTTGCGAATCAGAGGAATATCCATGCCCCCGACAAATCCCAGCGTTCCCGACTCGGAGGCCATCGCCGCAATGACTCCGACGACGTAGGACCCCTCGTGCTCCTTGAACAGCACCGAGCGAACGTTTGGCTGGTCGACAACCATGTCGATGATGACGAACTTGGTGTCTGGAAACTCGGGCGCGACCGTACTTAGCGACGTTCCGAAGCTAAATCCAGGCATTACGATCGGATTGTTGCCGGCCTCGGCCAGCCTGCGAATGGCCTGCTCGCGCTGCGCTTCGGACTGGAGTTCGATTTCGCGGTAGCTGCCGCCGGCCTCCTCCTTCCAGGCTTCGGCGCCGCTCCACGCGCTCTCGTTGAAAGATTTATCGAATTTTCCGCCGACATCGTAAATGATGGCGGGCTCGGCAACAGCCGCGGAGCCTGCTAGGGACAGTGCGGCGGCGCCTGCCAGAACGCTGTGTAGTTTTTCCATTTCTATCTCCGGTTACTATAGTTTCTCGGCGCCGTTCCGCTTCCCGCCGCGCCGTTCGCGGAATAATTGCCTTGCTGACTACTCCCTGCGCGTTTCGCCGACACGGTCGGCCGACGACTCGCGCTCGGCAAGGTGAGTCTGTTACACGCCGATGACAATCCAACTTAACCGCGAAACTTTCAAGCGCCGGTTGGCGGGCGGCGGCCGCGAATCGTCGATTTGTGATGCATATTTCGATAGCCCGTTCTCGCGACTGGCGAATTTCGGCGGCATCGCGATGGCCGAATTCAAGATTTTCGCGCTGCGCCCGGCTGCGTCGCCGGAAATCGCCGGATATAGACCGGCGCGGGCGGGGGCTCGGCGCTATTCATGCGAAGCGCCGCAATGCGCGCGATCGCGACTGCTGTTGGAAATCGGGGCGCGCGACACCGGATGCCCAGCCTCGCGGCTATTCGTTCCGATTCGTGGCCGACTACGGCTGCCGGCGCATCGTCGCAATAAAATTCGTCGAGACTGTCCGGATTTTCGATTCGCGGCTCCGAACTGTCGGGCCTCTGAAGGAATACCTGGTTCCGGCCGGCGTCAATGCTCGCCAGAACCGGTTCCGAATTTCCGAATCGCAGCGCGTCGAAGCCGGAAACTCCGACGGCGGGGATGCCGAGAGACATCGAAAGTCCGCGCGCGGCGGCAACCGAAATCCTCGTTCCCGTAAAGTTTCCCGGCCCCGTGCCGGTTCCGATCGCCGCCAGATCTCGCCAGTCCAAATCGGATTCGCCTAGAATCGACTCGATCAACGGAAAGAGCCTTTCGGCATGGCCTCGTCCAATATGCTCGCTGCGCGACGAGACCGTTTGGCCGCCGCGAACTATCGCTGCCGAACAGAATGCGGACGAAGTGTCGAATCCTAGAACGGGAAGCTCGTCAGACGGCAACCGGCCTAACCTCTACGACCTCTGGAACATAATGCCGAAGGAGGTTTTCAATGCCCATCTTCAGAGTAATCGTCGACGACGGGCATCCGGCGCAAGCGCCTTGCATATGAAGATATACTATGCCTCTGTCAAATCCGTGGAAAACAATGTCGCCGCCGTCCTGGGCCACCGCGGGCCTGACGCGCGTATCGAGCAAGTCCTTGATTTGCTTAATTACCTCGGCATCGGGGCCGCTGTCCGCCTCGGATGCCCCGTCGGGTTCGTCGCGCGGCTCTATAACCGGCTGCCCGGACAGGTAGTGCTCCATTATCGCGCCGAGCACCGGCGGCTTCATGTGCTCCCACCGGAAGCTATCGGATTTCGTAACCGTTACGAAGTCGGTTCCAAAAAATACGCCTGTTACGCCGTCGATCTGGAACAGCCGGCTCGCCAGCGGCGATTCTCCTGCGGCTTCCGGCTTTGGGAAATCCGCCGTGCCTCGTTCCAGAACGGGCTGCCCCGGTATGAATTTCAATGTCGCGGGATTGGGTGTCGATTCGGTTTGTATAAACATCAACCGGCCTTCTTCATTTTCGCTTCAAGTGTACTGCAATCGCCTATGCTTGTCAAATATTACAGACCGCGTTCAGCAATTCCAATTATTCCTCTTAGAGATTTTCCGGCTCTTTCTTTTCCCCTTGCCACTTGCAGGCAGGTCCGGCCATCCCCGTGCGAGCGTAGGCGAACCTGTCCTTAAGCTCCAGTTCTTCGGGGAAATGTCCTTTCGTGTCGCAGCAACCGCCGCTGCAGTAAATCCGGATCGAGTCCGCTCCCTGTTCGCCAGGAAACTCGTTTTACGAAATACCCTTGGCCCCGGCATCGTGCAATGCGGTGCGGCGCCGCGGCGGAGGCATCGACGGATCCGACTTCAGTTCATCATTGACCGCCCAGTCATCTGCAGCAGATCCGCGACGTGAGGCATCAGCGATCACTTCAGGGGAGGGGAACGACCCGCTGCCGGCCGGTGTAGTCGCCGCCGCGCAGCATCGCTACCTCGCGCAGCTCGTCCGGTGCGTGCCGGTCGCGGTCGCGTCCCGCGCCGCGTGGGTTGCCGGTCACCCGGACGAACGGCACGCTGATACGCGGTGTCAGGCCGACACCAAAACCTGCGGCTGGAGGTCGTAGTATGCGCCATCCTGATGCCACGGTACCTTCGTGTAGTTTTGCGCATCTCCGACAGCCCTTGCCGCCGGTTGCTTAACCTGAAAATTCGAGCGCCATATCATCAGGTCGGGACCGAGCAGAGATGCCACGCGATCGGTCAATTCCGGGCGGCGGCAGATTCGGCTCACGGTGCCGTGATCTAGATGGCGGTCATGATAGTCCAGATCGGGGTCGGTGGCGCCTGGGCCGATAATCTCCCGATCAATCCCGGCCCATGCCTCATCCATCTCTGCGGGGGACAGCAGCGCGTAGGGTCCAATTACACCGTCACGGTGATAGGCTTCCACCTCGGCTTTGCTCAATGCATAGTGGAGACTGCTGATAAATGGCGTTTCGCTCATTTCCGATCCTTTCCATGCTTAATTTTAAAGCGTCGATCAAGATTTACATTGTGCCAATGCGGATGTTATTCAATTATTTGTCGATAGCATTTTTTTTCACGGATCTTGTTTGACGGTGATTTTTCTCATTTCTGGAACCAGTGCTTTGATTCAAGCGAATGATACTCTTTCCTGCAGCTTCTAGTGACCTTTTTTCCACGAGGCCAGTAATTCTCATTAACAATTCAATTTCGATTTTCTCTTTGCCTAGTCCTACCGAGTAGACACAAATCTACATGGCAATGCGCTATTCTCCTTCGCGCAATGCATGCTTCCGACCGTCCCTGAACCCGACTTCCCGACCGATTTCATGACCAAGAGCGGCGCTCGCAAGTCGTGTCTGGCCGTGCCACATGATCTGGTTGCCGGGGTCCGGGTCGTGCTGACGGTCGCGATAGCCGCCGAGATGCGCAACCAGCCGGACGGCGTCGCCGAGACGCTCCGGCGCCTCCAGGCCGTACCGGGTCGCGTAGTCGCGCAGGAAGTCTAGCTCATGATCGGTGAACATCAGTTGCGGCTCGCAGTCCGGGACCTCCCGGCCGAGCAGCGTCATGACCATGATGCGCCACGCGATGACGGCGTTGATCGCAATCGCCCGCTGCAGCCTGTCGGCGGTGCGGAACAGCAGGAACTCGACGCGACAGCCGGACTTCAGGACGCGAAAGTAGTCCTCGATGCGCCATCTTTGAAGATAGAAGCCGACGATTTCCGCAGCCTCGTCCTTGCTCCCGACCTCGACCGTGGTCAGCAGGAACCACTGCACCGGGTCCTCGTCGTCGGGCGGGGCGATCTCCTTGATGTGGACCCCGTACAGGGAGATCGGCTCCGCACCGGGGACCGCGGCCGTCGCCGGAAGCGTGACCCGGCGGAACCGCAACTCGCATGCCGCCAGCCGCTTCCGCCGCGCCGGACGGGCCTTTTTCCGGCTGGATTTCGGCCGCGCCGTCAGCCCTTCGATCTCGACATCAATAATGCCGTCGGGTGTGCCGCCGCTCATCGCAGCGAACAGTTTCGGCCCTCCCTTTCCAAGCGCCCTGTCATGCCGGGCGCGCACCAGAAGCTCGACCCGCGGACGGCGGCGCTGCACATCGAACATCTCGAACATGTCGGCCTCACGGTCGCACACGGAGATCACTCGCGTCCTGCCGCCGATCTCGCGCACCGCGTCGGCGGTGTCGTTGAAGGCCTCGAGCCACCGCGCCGTCTTGCGGCGCCTCTCCTCCTCCTTCGAACGCGTCCCCGCCGGGTCGAAACCCGTCCCGAGCACGCCCAGCGGAAGGCCCGTCCCCGTCACCGCCAGCGTCGCATGCATATGCAGCCCCAGGCTCGTCGCACTGGTCTGATTTTTCCCGATCACCTGCAGGCCGTCGCAGCCGGGGCGGCGGGAGAAGTTCAGGTCCGTGCCGTCCTGGATCGCAAGAACCGTCCGTTGGCCGCGCATCCGCCGGATGCTGCGCTCGCGATGCGGCGCAAGGATGTTCGGAACCGTGATCTCCGACTCGGCGGGCGCCTCGATCAGCCGGTAGAAGCCGGTGATCTCGCTGCCGCCGCTGTCGCTGGAGGCGTTGATCTTCCGCCCGGGATACGCCGCCAGAAGCCCGGCGCTCCTCACCAGACGCGCCGAAAGCCGCTTGTCGCCCAAGGGTGCCCCTCCAAACTCGTTCGCCGCCCAGTCCTGCGAATTCAACCCCTCGCCCGGCGCAAGCGAGGGCGCATGGTCGACATGCGGAACGCCGAGCCTGCGCCGCCAGGAACGCTCCAGAGACCGCATGAACACCGTCTTCACGGTCTTCGCCCGCAGCTTCTCCCGGTCCTGCCGGCCCCGGCCTCCGGTCCTGCCGACGCACAGGAAGTTCGCCGCCCGCAGGCAGGTGCCGTCATACCCCTCGTCGGCGAAACTCTCAACGAGATACGGGCGGAAGCCGTAGCGCTCCTCGAAGTCGGACGGCAGGCGGCGCAGGACCCGGCCGAGGACATGGCTGGCAAGGTGCGGACAACGCACCGAGGGCCGGATCAGGAAGCGGCTCAGGCAGACGACGCGCTCGAGATGCGACCGGCGTCCCCCGTCGTCCCACCCGATCCAGCGGTCCCGCGCCGCAACCCGCAACGCCGCGGCGGAAAAACCCGCCGCCCCGAGCCAGCCGTGCGACGATCCGACGAGATAGCGGACCTGGCATCCGGCGAAGGTCGTCATCCCGTGCGGGTGCTCGTGCGCAATCAGCGTGTTCCACAAGGCGCGGTCGGCGGGCTTCACCACCGGCTTGATGCGGAGGCCCTCGATCCGCGCCGGATGCGGCGGCACCCCCTCGGGTTCGGGGACGCCGGCCTCGACGAGGCGCGGCCCGCCCCTCACCGCCGGCGACTTCGGCGGCGGAAGCACGATGTCCGGAAAGCTCCCGGCCAGAACGCCAAGCGCCTTCATGCAGCCGGCCAGGCGGGGGCGTCCGGCCGCATCGAAGAAGGAAAACTCCCTGCAGATCCGCCGGCCGAGGGCGGACCGGCTTTCAAACTGTTCCCGGGACAGGATCGCCGCTATGCGTGCGACCGCCGTCTCGTCCCGCAATGTGCGGCTGATCTGGGACTGTGCCATGCGGACCGACTACCGCATCTGAATCCCCTTGTCCAGCCTTTTTTTCGACTACATGGTAGG
>Ga0209754_1001746_pt1 | contig 19907 bp, 12 predicted proteins | sample MesohylBB_FD_187295 | JGI IMG/M metagenome (GOLD analysis project Ga0209754, IMG submission 187295) | Host-associated microbial community of the marine sponge Aplysina aerophoba from Gulf of Piran - sponge mesohyl, lysed by bead beating... | ecosystem: Host-associated > Porifera > Sponge >... | reverse complement strand
TTGCAACTGGACGGGCCAAATTACGGGGACCGCTGCCCCGAAGAAGAGGCAAAACCGGAATCAAAATCGCCCTAAATTACCCCAGACTGATTCAGTAAATCTCAGTAGTCCATATCCCCGAAAAAAAATCGACCGAAAACGGGAATGGGGAAATTCCGTACTTCCAGAGCACTATGAAATGGCGAACTTGGGCTAAGATTGGAATTGTAGAGTTAACTGCAAAAAAACCTTGCGTTAGACGAGGGCAGAGCATCAATCATCAGGAACTCCGTGGCCCTCGGGCGGAAATTGACATTCATTGTTTGATCTAAGCCCGCCAACAGATTGCTACACCGAGAATCTGTCGAATTATGAGTCCTCTGGGATGGAACATATAAAAAGGTACTATGTTATTTAAATTTATAAAGTTGAGTACCTACATGTATACCTTCCATCGCCAACATGTTAATCGCTTGATAGAGTTTATATCAAGTAGCTATAACATGCGGATTATCGCCATTATTGGTCCTCGCCAAGTTGGTAAAACGACTATTGCTCTCCAAGCCCGCCAGCAGCTGATTGAACTGGGGTTTACGTGTCGGTATGTTTCCTTTGACGATCCACGTTTAAATAAGCCGGACTGGCCCAGAGATGCACACATCTTTGATACCGCACAGATTGGAAATTTTGCAAATCCAAAGACTCTTATAGACATATGGGAGAATGCCCGTGAGGCTTCGCTAAAATCACCCCAAGGGCAGGTTTTGTTTTTGGACGAAGTTCAAATCATCCCACAGTGGTCAAATTACGTCAAGGGGCTATGGGACAGAGATCGTCGAGAGGGCTATCCCCTTCATGTGGTAATCTTAGGATCAGCTGTCTGGCAGATGCTTGTTGGCCGTAATGAAAGTCTTGCGGGTCGTTTTCGTGAGCTCTCAGTCAAACACTGGTCGCTTCCAGAAATGGCAAAGGTATTCGGTCTGACACCTGAGCAATTTATGTTTTACGGTGGCTATCCTGCCTCCTGGCCAGACGAATCGGGGAAATCACGGTTTGATTATTGGCGCGAGTACATCACAAAGACAATCGTAGACTCTGTTATTGGTCGGGACATCGTATCGCTTAAACAGATAAAGAAACCTGCCTTGATGCGCCAATTAATAGATATCACACCCAGCTACTCTGGCCGGATCATGGCATACAACAAGCTCTTGGGCCTGCTTCAAGACAAAGGCAATGCAACAACTGTTAAACATTACCTGGACTTGCTTTCTGATGCAGGTCTAATTTCCACGCTATTCCGATATACCCCAACTCCACACTTGGGCATGGCCTCGCGCCCCAAGTTTAATGTCCTAAACACGGCACTTATGACGGCACCGTCCGGCTATTCGTTCAAAGAGGCACAAATTGACCGGCCCTTTTGGGGTCGCATTGTGGAGAGCGCAGTGGGCGCCCATTTATGTAACACACGGAATACCGCAACCCGAATTCATTATTGGCGTGACAAAGACGGCGCGCATGAGGTTGATTTTGTCGTCTCACGTGGTCCTCATCTCCTTGGCGTGGAGGTTAAGAGTGGTAAGAAACAGGCACATCGTGGATTAGACGCATTTAAAGATCGCTTCCCGCACGCCAAAACAATGATAGTGGGTCCAAGCGGTTTTCCGTTCAACGAGTTTTTATCGCTTACCACCGATGAATGGCTTGATTATCTGTGAATTTGATGATGAAGCCCATATCACGTACTGTCGATCTGATTGAACCCCGAAACGATCAACGTTTTGGGCAAGATGGACTATCACTGCAAGACTTTGAATCTGATTGCGGCTACGTTCTTTTAGGAGAACCAGGAATGGGTAAGAGCACAGAGTTTGACGCTGCGGCTCGTGGAATTGATGGTACACATATTATTTCTGCCCGAAGATTTATCCGGTCCAATTTGGACTGCCACCCGGAATGGCGGACGGGAACAATCTTCATTGATGGACTTGATGAGATGCGTGTTGGTGGAGGAGATCCAAGAGCAGTACTGGACAAAATCATCGATAATCTAGAAGCGTTGGGAATCCCCAAATTTCGTTTGTCCTGCCGCTCTACCTATTGGTTGAGCTCTGGTGACCGGCAAGAGCTCGGTTCGCTTTTAGACTCTAAAGAAATCCCAGTACTCCAATTGAACCCGCTGAATTACGATGGCATTCGGGAGATCGTCTCTCAACGGGGACAAGATGCAAATACTTTCATTCAGAAAGCTCAAAAGTACGGCATGGATGCCTTGCTCGGGAATCCGCAATTGCTTGACTTCCTGATTACATCCATCAAAGCAGAAGACTGGCCTGACAGCCAATTGAAAATGCTTGAAAACGCCTGCCGAGCACTCGCCCGAGAACGAAATAATGAACATCTTGATGCCCAGTCATCCGCTTCACTGCAATCCCGGGAATCAATCTTAACTGCAGCCGGGAAGCTTTCCGCATATATGCTGATCGCAAATAAGACTGGCTGGGCAAGAGATGGTACGGACAACCCCGAAATTTTATCGATACTTGATTTGGAGTACCATCAAGATCTGTGCCTTCAGGCAGCTTTTGACTCAAGAATTTTCAAGGGTCATCCCCGCTCCAGAATTCCGATCCATCGTCTTGTGGCCGAATTCCTCGGAGCCTGCTATTTGAATAAAGAAATCCAGAATGGCCTGAGCGTCCGGCGAGCCCTCGCCCTCCTCACGGAGCACGATGGCATTCTCTTGCCTGATCTAAGAGGACTTGCCGCATGGCTCGCTGCGTTGAACGGCCAAGCGAGAACAATTCTGATTCAGGTAGCCCCGAGTACTGTTGCCTTCAACGGAGATACCAGAAGCTTTAGCCCCATTGAGCGAAAAAAACTACTCGCGAAACTGGAACAACAAATTCATCTTAACTCCGACTGGCCTTCTGCTGCGGCCCTTGATGCCTTAACCGGAAATGAAGGCATACCAATCATCCAGGATTTAACGAATTCTCCTGAACGCTCAAAAAACAGGCAAACGCTGGTTTATTTGCTCCTTCGGGGATTCTCACAAATGTATTCCCATACGAGCGCATCAGATTGGAGAACTGATCACGAAAGCTTGATGAACATCGTTCGCGATCATAGCTGGCAATCAAATGTCCGTTGCGAGGCGCTTGTTGCCTTGAGCAAGATACTTCAGCACATCCCGCAGCGCAGTACTCTACTGAGGGGCATACTAAAGGAATTGCAGGAAAAACATATATCGGACGAAAAACAGATTCTCCAGGATACACTACTATGTCTCATCTATCCTGACGGGTTACGTCCTGCGGAGATATGGGATTACTTCGTAGCGGGACCAACTACTGATTATTGTAGCGGTTATCGACACTTTTTTGCAAGACTCGTTGATCAATCAAATGAGGAGCAGGTCAAAGAATTACTGGACTCTCTTTGTGATCGTGCTTCCGAAGCCATCCCAAAATTAGAAGATCAAGGACATTCAGATATTGTGATCCAACTTCTCGCAAGGGGTTTGGAATTGTTTGGAGATGAATTGTGTATCCCAGAGTTGTACCGATGGTTCAGGCTTGTTGAATTCGACCATAGTTTGTCACAACTGATCCCAGCTCATACTTTACGACCGAGTTTTAGTCGACACGATAAAGCGAATAGCGCAATCCGTAACTGGCTGAATCAGCATGAGAACGTCCAGTATAGCCTCATCGAACACGGTTTGCTAATTGAAGAAGCGAAGATCGGGAGTGAATTTCTCATTAAAACAATAGCACTCAAATTTGTGGGGAGGAGTGCACCAGAAGGAATTCGCTCGTGGTGTCTTGAGCGTGCGGTACAACTTTGGGACTCAAATCAAAATGTGGCAAGAGAGTTCGCATCATGGTCCATCTTGGAGCAAGAGGGCTGGGAGCCTCCCCTCTCCGATGAAGAAATTATCTCTGCAGTGTCCGATATACCTGGATTGATCCAGTGGAATGATCAACGCCTAGAGGGCAAGGCCCAAGCTGAGCTTGAGATAAGTGAGATCAGGAAGAGACAGGAGAAAATCCGAGGTGGCCATCAAAAACAGAAGCAGGAAAAACTTGAAATTATTCGCCAAGAACAAACTGACTTAGCGAAGGGGCAATGCATGCCTGTAATTCTTGATGAGCTTGCCCACACTTATTTTGACAATCCCTGCACAGATGAAAATAATCCGCAGACTTGCCTACAGTCATACTTTGAAGGTGATGGGAGTCTCGTACAAGCAACACTGGCGGGATTTCGTAGCCTACTGGACCGGGATGATCTCCCGGATCTTGATCAAATTACCCAGCTCTACGAGAATGGCCAGAGATCATACTTTGCACTCCCTTTTCTTGCAGGGATAGAAGAGGCATACAAAGCGAGCAATGATCTGAGCCATCTCTCTGAAACGGGAATTCGGCGTGCACTGGGATTTTATCTGATTACAGAATTACCTACCCAGCGATCCCTATTTACCGGTCATTTTGGTAATCATGGCGAATTTCTAACATGGTATAAGCAGGCTTTAATGTGCTATCCAGAGGCCGTGGCTGATTCGCTGGTTTCAGTGCACAACGTAGATGTTCGTTCCAAAAACCCGCCGAATCGTCACATGTATGAGATGGCCTTTGACTCAGCCTACACTCATGTGGCAAAGCTTGCTGTGCACCGAATGTTTACCGTATTTCCTTCCCGATGCAGTGCCCGTAAACTGGAATCCCTACGTGTGGTCCTCTGGAGTGGAATTCTGAACAATGGAATGTCTACGAGCGCATTGCAGAATATTGTCCTAAAACGGCTAAATCGCAAGCGGATGGACATAGGTCAGCAAGCCCAATGGCTAGGTGCAGGATTGTTCGCCGACAGGAATATCTATTTTCCAAAGCTGATCAACTTTCTCTCTACCGGAGAGGATATTCGTGTGCACCATGTCATTGATTTTCTTGTTCCTACGAGCCGTAGGCTGCTTATTCCGCAAAACATCAATGAATGGAATCCTGACGAGATTCGCCAGCTTATCCAAACATTCGGGAGACGAATACATCCACCTGTTTTTCGGGAACATGCAGGTCTTCTTAGTGATGAGGAGAGAATCAGCCGTAAATTTCGGTCGCTCTTCACACACTGGATTGAGGAACTAAAAAAACGTACCTGTGGTGATGCAAGGAAGAACCTGGATATACTGGCATCCGATGCTGGTTTAGTAGCGTGGAAACGAGAGATTGTACTCGCCCAGGAAGAACAAGCTAGACGCCGCCGTGTGGCAAAGCATTCGGATCTAAGCTTGAAACAGATTCAGAAAACTCTTAATAGTGGCTCCCCAGCAAATGCTGCAGACCTTGCAGGCCTAACACTTGATGCCCTTGAAAAGTTGGCGGACGAGATACGTAATGGTCGAACTAGTGACTGGCGTCAATACTGGGACTGGGGCGAGAATCCTCGTAGACCCTCGAAGCCAAAACCCGAAAACGACTGTAGAGACATATTACTTTCAAGATTAGCAACCGTACTTGAAAGGTATCAAGTTGATGCACAGCCAGAGGGGCACTACGCAGATGATCGAAGAGCAGATATCCGAATATCGTACGGCTCTAACCTAGCGATCCCAATTGAAATCAAAAAAAATTCACACATAGATCTGTGGCGTGGTATCACCGAGCAACTAGTACCAAAATACACACGAGATCCAAAGTCTGATGGTTATGGGATTTATTTAGTTTTCTGGTTTGGCACAGAATATGTGAAGGTTGTTTCACCAGAAGGATGTATCCCCCAAGAACCCACAGAACTTAAGGACTTACTTGAAAAGCGGCTTGATCCAGAAATCAGTAAAAGAATCCAAATTGTCATCATTGATGTGGCCCGATCTGGAAGATTTATTCGTTTGGCATAACCATGGTAGTGCGTACTGAGGCCATTGTTTTAAAATCTATACCCTTCCGGGAAACCAGCCGGCTAGTGACTCTATATACCTTGAAGCTTGGAAAACTAACCACCATTGCACGCGGTGCCCAATCAAGAAAGAACCTGTTCGGCTCGACGCTCCAGGTGCTTTCGCATGTGCAGGCAGTGATCTATACTCGTCCGACCCGGTCTATTCAGGTTCTGACGAATTGCTCGCACATCATGGTCCATCCAGGTATATCCCGTGATATGAAAAGATTGGCGATTGGACAGCGGATCTGCGAACTTGTCCTGGCTCTTACGGAAGAAGGGGTAGATTCTCCCGAAAGCTTTCATCTAATTACTCGAACACTTGGTGCACTAGGCGATCCGGCTACGGATGCAGTATTGGTACAGCTATACTTCCAGCTCCATTTGACGGCGGCATTGGGTTTTGGACCTAGCTTTACCCGGGATGAAGTGGAGCGGATTGATGATTCCGGCGGATATCTGATGCTTGATACCGGTACGATTTCGCATAAGGTAGACACAGGGTCTCGGTCGTTGGCTGCCTCGAGGGGCGTGCTCCGGGCGTTTGCCATTTTGTACAGGGCTGATTTTAATGTGATAATGCGCATGCAGCTAACGGAAGAACAGCGGCGGGGGCTTTACACATTGATTACCCGCTTCATGCAATATCATGTGCAGGATGCTTATCCTGTGCGTGGAGAAAAGGTTTTAAGCCAGCTCTTAGGCTTGGCACCAAAGGCAGAGTAAGACCGTCAGATGCGCTGGTGCGTATCATTGCCCCCCGTAATTTATGTGGTACTATGCGTGCTAATGGTCAGTGTATCGGGATTGACGTAGGGGGGACGTTCACAGATTTTGTGGTGTTGGACGCTTCTGGGTTGACCGTGCATAAGGTGCCAACGACACCAAGTGATCAAAGTCAAGCTATACTGCAAGGCTTAGCGGTGCTTTCGGTAGATCCCGAGGCGCCGGTCATGCACGGCACGACAACCGCGACCAATGCACTTCTGGAACGGCGAGGGGCTCGGACTGCGCTCATAACCACACGCGGTTTTGCAGATGTCTTGGCGATTGGCCGACAAAATCGCCCTCAGCTATATGAGTTTTCCCAGGCAGCACGCAATCATCTTGTGCCCCGCTCGCTTCGTCTGCAGATTGATGAACGCATAGATAGCAAGGGTAACATTCACAGGAAGCTGGATGCATCCTCACTGTCTGAAGTGCTGGAAGCACTCAAGCAGGAAGAAGTAGAGAGTGTGGCGGTTGTTCTGCTCTTTTCCTTCTTGAATGATGTACATGAACGTTGTATTGCGGCCGCATTAGCCGAGGAATTTCCGGATTTACCTGTTTCGCTTAGCATAGATCTCTTACCCGAGTACAGGGAGTACGAGCGCACAGCAACGACGGTTGTAAATGCGTATGTACGGCCTCTCGTTATGCGCTATTTAACACGCCTCAGGCGTGTACTTAGTGGTAGATCACTCAAGGTCATGCAATCGAGTGGTGGTACACTGGATGCGCAACAGGCATCTAAACAGGCATCCAGGTTGGTTCTGAGTGGACCTGCAGGTGGAGTTGTAGGGGCATTTGCTTTGGCTGGACAGGCGCTCAGCGCTGCCAGTCCCCACATAATAACTTTTGATATGGGGGGCACCAGTACAGATGTAGCGCTTTGTCCTGGCAGAATACCACAGACGACCGAAGGCACGATTTGCGATTTACCACTTCGGTTGCCATCCACACAGATCCACACGGTCGGTGCAGGCGGAGGTAGCTTGGCGTACGTTGATTCAGGAGGTATACTGCGTGTAGGTCCCCAAAGTGCAGGTGCGATTCCCGGCCCGGTTTGTTATGGGCAGGGCGGCCAGACTCCCACTGTAACGGATGCCAATCTGGTACTTGGCCGTTTGATACCATCACAATTTCTTGGCGGACGCTCTACGCGCCCATTGGATGTCCAGGCAGCATATAAAGCAATTGCACATCTTGGCCAGTCCCTTGATCTTTCTCCTGAAGAGACTGCACTGGGTATTGTACGAGTTGCGAATGCGACCATGGAACGGGCACTACGACGAGTATCCGTTGAGTGTGGTTACGATCCACGATCGTATATCTTGGTCCCCTTTGGTGGGGCAGGACCGCTGCATGCATGTGCAATCGCCGACTCATTAGGGGTGAGAAAAATTCTTATTCCGCGTCATCCTGGGGTACTCAGTGCGCTTGGTCTGTTGATGGCAGATATCACTAGCGATGTATCGCAAGCGTTGCTGTCTACTGCGGAGGAGCTCCTTCGCAACCCGGAACGTCTCAAAAATTCTATCAATCAGCTGAAGCCCATAGTACTATCCCGCCTGGACTCACACACAGGGGAGGTTCAGTTAGACTGCAGTCTTGATTTGCGGTATTCGGGACAAAGTTATGAGCTCACAGTGCCTTTGGGTTTCCCGGTTGTACCAGAAAACATTCGCATTTCGATAGAAGCTTTCCATTCGGCACACCATATGCGTTACGGGTACAGTGCACCAGAACTGCCCGTAGAGTCAGTAGCAGTGCGACTACGGGCAACGGTGCCCCGGGAGAAAGTAATACCTATACCGGCAACACCAGCTGCCTCTCCATTCGATATAGCCCAAGCATCAAGAGCACCCGTGTACTTCGCAGCGGATGGGCCAATGTCTGTTCCTGTCCTAAAACGTGATATACTGATTCAAGGATGTACGTTTAGGGGCCCTGCACTGGTTGTACAGTATGATTCAACATTAGTCGTACCTCCAGGCTGGGATGCTGAGGTTGATCAATGGCATAACCTACATCTTAAGTGTAGCACAGATCATGGCAGTTGATCCTATTCTTCTTGAAATCTATAGACACCGACTCATCGGCGTTGCCGATGAAATGGGCGTTACGCTCCAGCGTACAGGGTATTCTCCCAATATTAAGGAGCGTCTGGACTATTCCTGCGCAGTCTTTGATACAGAGGGCAATATGGTTGCCCAGGCAGCACACATACCGGTTCATTTGGGGGCCATGCCCGCGAGTTGTGAGGTTGCGCTAAGGACGTTCACACATTGGGAGCCGGATGATGTGGTTATTCTGAATGATCCGTTTGATGGGGGGAATCATTTACCCGACATCACGATGATCTCTCCGGTTTTTGCCGGCGGTGAGCCCATTTTTTTTGTTGCTAGCCGTGCACATCATGCAGATGTTGGTGGCATGAGCCCAGGCTCACTTCCTTTGTCTACCGAGATCTTTCAGGAAGGAATAATTATCCCGCCTACCAAGCTATACGAAGCAGGGAAGTTAAATGAGGGTGTGCTGCGTATGATACTTGCCAATGTGCGGACTCCCACCGAGCGTCGGGGGGATCTGGCGGCTCAGCGGGCTGCACATGCAGTCGGAGAGCGGCGTTTACAAGGGCTCGTAGAAGAGCACGGAGAACTCGAAGTCTGCGCGTATGCTCGTCATTTGCAGGCGTACAGTGAACGGTTAGTGCGTAGTGCCATTCAGACTTGGCCGGATGGGAGGTATGTTTTTGAAGATGTGCTGGAACTGCCAGATGACCAGGATGCCATTATCAGAGTGTCTGTTCAGATTACAGGCAGTGATATCGTGTTTGATTTTGAGGGCACAGATGCGACATTGCATGCACCTTTAAATACCGTATTAGCAGTTACAGCATCTGCTTGCTATTATGTCGTACTCTGCCTGATTGAGGGAGATGTTCCTGTAAACGCTGGTTGTTTTGTCCCGATCAATGTGAAAGCCCCCGAAGATACATTAGTGAATGCATCAAGGCCTGCAGCGGTCGCTGGAGGCAATGTGGAGACTTCACAGCGAATTACGGATGTGGTTCTTGGAGCCTTGGCACAGGCGTTGCCGAAGCGTGTCCCGGCCGCAGGTCAAGGGACAATGAATAATGTGACGATAGGAGGTAAACACACCGACGGGACCTCTTATGCCTATTATGAAACTCTTGGCGGAGGTATGGGAGCTGCTCCCGATGCTGATGGTCTAAGCGGCGTACATGTGCACATGAGCAATACGCTCAACACACCGGTCGAGGCATTGGAAATGCAGTTTCCATTTCGGATCAGGGAATACGCGCTTATCAAAGGAAGCGGGGGGGCCGGTCGATATAAAGGGGGGGAGGGGCTTGTGCGGGAGTATGAGCTTTTGAAACCAGCCACAGTAACTATGCTCAGTGAGCGTCGTTGTCATGCTCCGTGGGGGCTGTACGGTGGCGAGCCAGGCCGTAACGGTCAGAACACGCTGATTGATGCAACCGAAAAAAAGACAAAGTTACCCGGTTTATTTACGCGAAGATTAAAGGCAGGTGACCGGCTTCGTATTGAAACCCCGGGTGGAGGGGGTCATTCTTCTGCCAGAAATTCGCGCAGTACATAGTGTAGAATACCACCATTACGATAGTATTCAACTTCGACAGGCGTATCTATACGGGAGCGTGTAGTGAAGCGTCTTTTTTCTCCTCCTGGGCGTACAGCAGTGACTTCAACGGTTCCCCCTGCTTTTTCCGGGGGGACTAGGCTGTAGGATTCAGTGCCATCTAGGCCCAGTGTCTCGGCATTCTCACCTTTTAAGAATTCCAGAGGCAGCACCCCCATACCAATTAGATTGGAGCGGTGAATACGTTCAAAACTCTCGACGATCACTGCTCTGACTCCCAAGAGGATTGTCCCCTTGGCAGCCCAGTCCCGGCTCGATCCCATACCGTAGTCTTTACCACCAAGGACGATCAAAGGTACGCCCGCCTCCTGGTAACACATAGACGCGTCGTAGATAGACATGACCTCATCATTGTTGATGAAACAACGGGTTATGCCGCCTTCGGTGCCGGGTACCAGTTCGTTCTTGATGCGAATATTGCCGAAAGTACCACGCATCATGACCTCATGATTACCGCGCCTAGACCCAAATGAGTTAAAATTACGCAGGGTTACACCATTGGAGCTCAGATAGGCACCGGCAGGGGATTCTTTAGGGATAGCACCTGCTGGTGAGATATGATCCGTTGTTGTCGAATCTCCCAGCTTAGCCAGTACACGGGCATTATCAATGGGAGTCGTTTCTGGTGCCTCGTGGGTTAGACCAACGAAGAATGGAGGTTCTTGTATGTAAGTGGATTCATCGCTCCATTCGTACTGAGATCCACTGGGAATCTCGATGGCGTTCCAAGTTTCGTTGGACGTCTCTATACCACCATACTCCTCCAGGAACAGTTCCGGCGTTATTGAGGCTTCAATAGCTTCGGTAATTTCTTCGGTGGTTGGCCAAATATCCCGCAGATACACGTCTTTGCCTGCGAGATCTTTGCCAAGTGGTTCGCTGGTAAGATCAATATCTACGGTACCTGCCAGTGCGTACGCAACTACGAGTGGAGGCGACGCGAGATAATTTGCTTGTACAAGCGCATGAATACGGCCTTCAAAGTTGCGGTTACCGCTTAGCACCCCTGCGACTACAAGATCGCCTTGGCGAACTGCATTGCTCACCGCCTCCGGTAGGGGACCGGAATTACCGATACAAGTAGTACAACCATAACCGACCAAGTCAAAACCTAATTGAGCCAAATAAGGCATCAGGTTAGCATTGTGGAGATATTCGGTTACTACACGTGATCCTGGCGCTAAACTGGTCTTAACATAAGGTGCTGTTTTTAGCCCGCGTTCGACCGCTTTTTTGGCTACGAGGCCTGCACCAATCATTACGCTCGGGTTGCTGGTGTTCGTGCAACTGGTGATAGCTGCAATTGCAACATCTCCGTTGCCCAATGGATCTGGAAAGTCAGGCGTTTCGACTGCACGCTCCAATTCAGATTCCTGGCGCCCAAATCCTTGTGGTCCAGCGGGCGCGGCAAATGACTCACGGAATGATCGGCCTAGGTTGGGGATCGGAATGCGATCCTGTGGTCGTTTTGGTCCGGCAACGCTTGGAACCACATCACCTAAGTCTAATGTCAGAACATCCAGATATTCTGGTTCGGGTGTATCAGGAGTTAGAAACAGCCCCTGGTCTTTTGTGAATCGTTCAACTAGCGCGATTAAATCACTATCCCTTCCTGTGCGTCGCAGGTATCCGAGCGTAACCTCATCAACCGGGAAGAAGCCCATAGTAGCACCGTACTCGGGTGACATATTGCTGATCGTAGCACGATCAGGCACTGAAAGTGCTTGAATACCTGGACCAAAAAATTCAACAAACCGCCCCACGACACCGTAGGAGCGAAGCATTTGTGTGACTGTGAGCACCATATCGGTAGCGGTAGCTCCTTCGGGTAGCTCACCTGTAAGCCGGAACCCAACCACCTCTGGCATGAGCATATAGATTGGTTGGCCGAGCATGACGGCCTCTGCTTCAATTCCGCCAACTCCCCAACCTACGACACCAAGCCCATTGATCATTGTCGTATGGGAATCTGTACCGACTAGGGAGTCGGGGAATGCCACGACTTGTCCATCCTCCATTCCGGTCCAAACGCAGCGGGCTACGTACTCCAGGTTTACCTGGTGACAGATACCGCTTGCAGGGGGCACTACGTAGAAGTTATCAAAGGCTTGCTGACCCCAGCGAAGAAACTCGTAGCGTTCCCGATTACGTCGAAATTCATGATCGGAGTTTAGTTGCAGTGCTTCTGGAATTCCATAGTAATCTACCTGAACGCTGTGGTCTATTATGAGGTGTACAGGTACACGCGGATTAATCGCCGAGGGGTTGCCGCCTGCACGTGCCATGGCACTGCGCATGGCGGCGAGGTCTACAACCGCGGGCACACCGGTAAAGTCTTGCAACAGTACACGTGCCGGTGAGAAAGGCACTTCTGCGCGTAAGGGAGCTTTTGGATTATACCTTGCTAATTGCTCAACATTCTCCGGTGTTACGGTAAACCCATCGCAGCCTCGCAGTACGGCTTCCAGCATTACACGAATAGCGTACGGGAGTCGGTCAAGAGAGTAACCCGACACGTCAAGTGAGTCGAGACGATACATCAAAGCTGGCCCTTGCGGGGTTTCGAAGGATGTTCGCGTCCCGAAATAATCTGTTTTTCTGGTTTGGACTGTTGTGCTCATATTTTGTACCAGTGGTTACCACTTGAAGGGGGCAGGTGAACGATTTTCGAGGTCCATTGTTTGGCACGAGCTCCGTTTACAGCCTGGATTGCCCCGGTGTAGCCGGTCAATTTTGATGTCTCTTATCCCGATAGGATTTCCTAATTACACCAGTAAAAGCAAGGGCTTCACACAATATTTCGTGTAATTAGGTATCGTTTGGGACAGAGTTCCCGTACATCTGGCAAGTTATCCGCCAATTATAAACATTCTATCCACATTATTTCGAAACTAAATGTCAGCATAATATGTAACACGTAATAGTGTTACATATTATGTTCTTGACTTTCCACTGACCACCAGCTCTACCGTACCATGGCTACGGCATTTGATGTCGCTGCCTACATCCTCGAAAAGAAGGGATCTGTCACTACTTGGAAGCTTCAGAAGCTAGTCTACTACAGCCAAGCGTGGTCACTAGTTTGGGATGACGAGCCGTTGTTCGAGGAAGAGATTCAGGCTTGGATTAATGGTCCAGTATGCCCTGCTCTTTATCAAAAGCATCGTGGCTGCTTCCAAATTGACAGGATTAACGGCGGAGAATCATGCAGCCTGACCAAAGATCAAAGAGAGACAGTTGATGCCGTTCTATCCTTCTATGGGGATAGGTCACCCCAATGGCTTAGTGACCTAACTCATATGGAAGCACCTTGGAGGGATGCTAGGAATGGGTTGTCGCCTAGAGTCCGTGGTAACTCTGTTATCTCTCTTGAATCTATGGCCGAGTATTACGAGAGTATCGTCCCGTAGGGCATGGACGGCAACGGGAAAACCCCCGGCATAAGGCAAGAGCCTGTATCCGCGAAAAAACCTAGAGCCAAGCTAACCGACCAAGACCTCAAGGCTAGTCAAAGTAAGTTTAGATGGTCTTTGGCATTAGCTGACCGAGAGGGGAAATGGGCGTTTGGTGACGAAGTATTTGGGGAGGATTGGTGCTCCAAAATACTACCAAAGCTTAAAGATTTCGAGGGTAAGACGTGGGCCATTATTGCCAATCAAACTTCTGGCAGATCAAGAGGCACTAGGAACCACCACATTACTTGTTCAGATTTAGTTAAAGGTGCACGCAAGAGACTGAAGCAGATTAACATGGATGATTTGGGCCAACTATACTCTCTCCGATTAGAAGGAAAGAGGAGGCTATTTGGAGTAGTCCAAGGTCATGTCTTCAAGCTGCTGTGGTATGATCCGCGACACGAAATTTGTCCCTCAAGGCGTAATTGGTCTAGTGTATCCAAGTATTGGTTCCTATATCAGTAAGCCAGTTGTTGTTGAAGATGTGCAACTACCCTGACGAGTAATTGCATGACCTTGCTGCCAAAAGAGCATCGGGCGAGATAGGTGGGAAGGGGTCAATCTTGAAATAGCCAAATAAGAAAGACGCAGCAATAGACACAAAAAACGAAGATTAGCGTTGTGGAAGTCAGTTGCCGATTTCATTTTTTTGAGTTGTTTCAACTAAAAAAGGCTTGTGTTGGTGCAATCAAGTATATAATCTCTTACTGAAGCGTACTAAACTGACCTATACTTAATCTTCCGGTAAACATTATTTATGAACAATAATGAGTTCCCGCTGTCATGCCGAGGTGTCTGCGGAGGTTTTCGTTATCGGAGGAGTCTGTCGGGTGCAGGGTAAGTTGTAGTCGGTGCCACTTGTGGCAGAAAGCGTTTCATTAGCTCACGCTGTGTATTCCGAGCCATGTGGGCCACCATTCGGAATGGGTGTCCCACATGGTCGGAATGTGCAGTTTAGGGCATAATGCTTTTACCGGTATACCAGTTTATTGATAATTCCATGGATCTCTGATCTAATGTTTACAAGAGAAAAAATTGTCCTGAAACTGTTGAATCAGCTACAGCAGCCCGTATCCAAGACTGTATTCGTCAAGCTTGTATTCCTTCTCCGACATGAAACTTCACTGAGGAATATGTCAAGCTTTTACGACTTCGTTCCGTACAAATATGGTCCGTTTTCTTTCACCTTATACCGCGAATTGGAGCGGCTGAAGAGCAATGGATACGTTAGAGAAGTTGAGGGTAAATTGGAACCATTGCCATTAGTTGCTTCTGCGGGACAACTGGCCCCTTTGGGTAAAGCCGCTGTGTGCCACGTTGTTGGAAATTATGGAAACACTAGTGGAGAGGCAATTTTGGAAGATGTTTACAGGCGGTATCCCTGGTTTGCTCTCAATAGCGAATTACCCCAGCGAAATTTTGCATCCGTAGAACCTCCTTTGAAGGCACCGCCCGCTGTATACACATCGGGGTATGAGGGAATGTCAGTTGAGGCATTCTTCAACCGGTTGCTTAAGCAGGGAATTCGTTTGCTTATTGATGTGAGAGCCAATCCGGTTTCTCGTAAATACGGGTTCGCAGGCTCCCGCCTACGCCAATTTTGTGAACGACTCGGACTCTCATATTGGCATGAGCCTAGCGTGGGGGTACCCCGAGGGGCAAGGTCCGAACTTAATGATTTGGCCTCGTACCGCCGTCTGTTTCGTCACTATGAGGAGTCTATTCTCTCTTCGCAATCCAAGAAAATAGTCGAATTGGGCAGGATAATGACTGTAAATCCGTCCGTTCTCGTATGCTTTGAAAAAGATGTTGAGCGATGTCACCGAGGATGTCTGGCACCTTACATTGCACGCGAATCCGGCCTAAAAGTAATTCATCTATGATCCAATCTACCCCTGGGCAACAAAAACTTCGAGTTCTAATCACTGTGAAGACGTACCCTATTCCCTCTTCAAAGTACGACGAACTGGTCTGCACAGCCGGAGTGACTGAGACAGGCGACTTTGTACGTCTCTACCCGATTAATTTTCGAGATTTACGAGACTGTCAGCAGTTCAAAAAATACCAGTGGATTGAGGTGAAAGCTTCAAAACATACTGGGCGCGAACAACGGAAGGAGAGCTATCGACCGGACAGCAAGTCAATCCGTATCTGTGGAGATCCCATAAAATCAAATCCCGGTAACTGGCGCGATCGAAGTCTGTATGTACTGAGGAACAAAGCAAAGTCTATTGAAGATCTCAAGGAACTCCAGAAATCTGACAAGACATCTCTTGGAATTTTCAATCCCAAGAACGTTTCTGATCTGGTCATCCAGCCCGATAGTTCAGATTGGAATCCGAAATTTCTCGCAGAACTCGGACAGCAAAGAATATGGGAGAATCGAACGAACAGCCGGAAGCCACCACGGAAGGTACCCTTCAAATTCAAGTATAGGTTCCATTGCAATGATAAAAATTGCAATGGACACAATATGAGCATTTTTGATTGGGAAGTCGGAGCCCTGTTTTGGAGAATGATGGATGAAGGGATGACCCACGAGGGTGCTGCAGAAGAAGTGAAACGGAAATTCTTGGAAAACCTTTGCGGAGATGACAAGGATACTCATTTCTTCGTGGGGACGACTCTCGATTATCCAACGAGCTGGATTATCCTTGGAGTCTATTACCCTAAAGTCGAACCCCCCAGCCTTTTTGATGAAATCATGTAGTCTCTCTGTAGAATCCTTGATTGGCCAATGCGGGATTTAATGATCATTCTCTCCTGATTGATCATCTTGGCATCCCCAGACTGTACTTCATGGCGGTAAAGAGTTCTAGATAATCGTCCAATTGGAATTGCGATCTATTCCTGGGCTTCCAGGGTTCCTGTGGTGACGACGAGTCAGTACTGATTCATCATATTCATATCCGCTGACCTCAATGAGATACGGCGATTCATTAACCACGAGCCGACACGAGACTTCAACCAAAATCGTTTAACTCCCCAGTCCTCTGCCAATTATTCGACCACATCTTGGTGTTCCCATAGATGAAAGGGGTTTCCGCTTTTTAAGTGGGTTTGGTGTCAGAATTAGGCTGAACAAGTATGTGCTGGAATAGATTCGGGATTGATTTCGTTGTTATCTTAGCTGCGTTTTTGTGACGAAAATCAATCAACAATCATTTACCGACGATGGGACTACGTATACAAGACATTAATCATCTAATAGGGATTGAATCTCCTTGGGAGATTTCGGAGATCAAGCAAGATAAGGCGGCTTTTACGGCTGAGATTCATGTAACCTGTTCAAAGGGTTCGGTATTGCGGTGTCCAGAGTGTGGGGAAGTTTGTCCTGGATACGACCATCGTCTTCGGCAATGGCGCCACACGGATATCTGCGAGTATCGGACGCGTGTGGTTGCGAAAGTTCCTCGTGTGGCCTGTTCGGAGCATGGGATCAAGACCGTTTCGGTCCCTTGGGCGGATGCGCGCGTGCGTTTGTACAATGGCTTTTGAAAGCAAGGTCATTGACTGGTTGCAGGATGCAACCAGTATTTCAACGGTGGCCACCCGACTGGGCGTCAGTTGGACGATGATCGCCAACATCATGGCGCGTGCGGTAAAGCGCGGACTCGCCCGTAGAGAGACGCAACCGGTTCTCCATATCTGTGTGGACGAGACCTCGTACAAAAAGGGCCATAAGTATATCACGGTGGTTTCGGATTCCCAAACGGGCACGGTGCTGTTTGTCAAGGAAAAGCGCACCCATAGGAGTCTGGATGCCTATTATGCGGGCTGTTCGGCTGCGCAACTGGAAGCGATTGAGAGTGTGAGCATGGATATGTGGCCCGCCTATATCAAGTCCACGAAAAAACATGTTCCAGGTGCGGAATCCAAGATTTCATTTGATCGTTTTCACGTGATGAAAAAGATTGTAGAGGCGGTGGATAAAGTTCGTCGGCAGGAGAACCGAGAATTGCGGAAAGCGGGCATTGATGATCTCACCGGAACCAAGTACGACTGGCTCACCAATCGGGAGAATATGTCTGTCCGACAAAAGAAACGATTCCAGCAATTAAAGAACAGTTCGCTGAAAACGGCGCGTGCATGGGCCATCAAGGAACTGTCCCGGAAATTGTGGCACTATGTCAGTCGTACCTGGGCCCTCAAGGGCTGGAAGCGCTGGTTATCCTGGGCCATGCGTTGTCGACTTGAACCCATGAAAAAAGCCGCCAAGACGGTTAAGAATCATCTATGGGGAATCATAAATGCGATCGTTCTAAAAGTTAGTAGTGGCCCAGCTGAAAGCATAAATAGCCGCATCAAAACCGTTAAAGTTCGTGCGCGTGGATTCCGAAACAAACAGCGGTTTGCCCATGCAATTTACTTCTATCTCGGAGGACTGGATCTGTACCCCGAAAGCCTCCAAAAACAGGCTCCCCACTCATAAAAGTGAAGAGCCAAAACTTCACCGCAAAAAATTCAACATAACCGAACCCAATCAATGCCCACGCCCTCAATCCTCGCAGGATACACAAGCCCCGCGCAACTCACAATTCATACATCAAATCCTCTCACCAATGCAACACGACCTTCGTCACGCACGCTTCCATCAAACATTTGTGCACGCTAACCTGACAAAAGCTCCGAACACAAACCTGCTCAAGTTAATATGGTATTCTCGTACGGATACGCCCACTTCGCTCAGAATGGTGGCCCACATGGCTCGGAATCAGTGGCCCACATGGCTCGGAATACACAGTTATTCCTACTTTCGGGAATTTACTGCGTATTTTATGGGCCATTTCATAAATTTTTGCGTACGTTTGAAATCAGCAAACCTAAACGGAGATGCATGCATAAAAGCGACAACGTTGAAGCTCAGAACTTCTAAGGAAGACAGGGCTAGAAGAAGTGGAAACATCAGGTTAATGGAAATAATTGAAAAAATGGCATCAGAAAATATTATTGCTAGATTCGAGTCCAAGATGGACGCGCAAACGAAGAGCATGAGCACCGAGATGAAGGCATGGAATATGAAGTTTACTTTATTGATTATTGTCCTTGCGATTGTCGGTGCTGCACTAACGATTGCAATTGCGCTACAATGATGGCATGGCATTATCCAAGAACACATCATTAACTAAACGCCCGGAGGGGCTTAGTCAAATGACCGAAAAAGAATTTCCGTAACAACGAGTTGTTACTTATGGACGCAATTTCCATCATTATGTGTTCCCATTGTTATGCCGAGATGTCTGCGGAGGCTTTCGTTGTCAGAGGAGTTTTTTGGGTGCGGGTTAAGTTGTAGTCGGTGCCACTTGTGGCAGAAAGCGTTTCATTAGCTCACGCTGTCCAGGTAATCGCTTCAGTATCATGTCCCAGCGGAGGGAGTGCGTGAAGCCTAGGGAAGGTGCTCTATGTTTCTCACACCGGATAGACAATTGCTCGTGCGTAAGGACCTTAAAGCAGCTAGGATCGTACATACGCGTCGATTTCCAAGGGGGCTATAGCTCAGTTGGTAGAGCGCCTGAATCGCACTCAGGAGGTCAGCGGTTCGACTCCGCTTAGCTCCACGTCGTCTCCCTATCCACGTTCACCTGGGTAGCTTCAGCCTGTTTTTCGGCAACCACCCGTGCAGGATGTGTGCTGCTTCCTTTCTTCCGGCATTCAGGGCTTAGCAACCATCTTATACAGTCTGGGACAGGGGCGGTGACCGAACGACATTGAGTTCCCGAAACTCCCGTTCATCAGACGAGATTCAAACGTGTCCGACCAGAAGCAGCAGATGGTTGAGTGCCATGATAAACCCCGACGGGGTAACCTGCCACCCTATGATATCTTTTCAATCCACTAGAATCTTGTAGATTTACTTGCGCGTAGCTAGTGCTTGCCCGAAAATACAACTCTTGGTTGGTTTAGCGTGTTTCTATAGGGGTTTTTGGTGACTTTTGGCCATATTTCGGCCTATATGGCCTGTTTTTGGCGTCTGGGGGCCCTCTTAACCTCGGAGCTTATTCTGGCGAATGTTGCGCTGCATCTGGGTAATTCGGGGATGATTTGGGCGTAAATCCCCTGATTTGCCGTAAATTGGGG